>Ga0066437_1000296_pt1 | contig 17458 bp, 21 predicted proteins | sample LakWasMet55_HOW8_2_FD_59525 | JGI IMG/M metagenome (GOLD analysis project Ga0066437, IMG submission 59525) | Freshwater sediment methanotrophic microbial communities from Lake Washington under simulated oxygen tension - Sediment Metagenome 55_HOW8 | ecosystem: Environmental > Aquatic >...
CACGACCGTGGGGATGAACCGGACGCTGCCGACGTGTGTACGAACCATCCTGAGTGTTCCCCACGACCGTGGGGATGAACCGATAGGACGCCCGTTTTTACAACGGCTGGCGTTGTGTTCCCCACGACCGTGGGGATGAACCGATTGAAAAGACTAGGTTATTTTTTTCTAATAGGTGTTCCCCACGACCGTGGGGATGAACCGTTACTAACACTTCATTTTGCCGTACCGTCTTGGTGTTCCCCACGACCGTGGGGATGAACCGCCGCTACACACCAGCCCGCCTATCCCACCTTGGTGTTCCCCACGACCGTGGGGATGAACCGTCATAACTGCCCCCATAGATTATATAATGGGGGTGTTCCCCACGACCGTGGGGATGAACCGCCTTAACCTTATTAATCCTTTTTGGAGTTATAGTGTTCCCCACGACCGTGGGGATGAACCGGTGGTTAGCTTTTCAACTAACCACCCAAACCTCGTGTTCCCCACGACCGTGGGGATGAACCGCTTGCTCGTTTACTATATTACATATAGGTATTGTGTTCCCCACGACCGTGGGGATGAACCGCCACCACCGCGTTTTCGCCTTTGCCTCGCTTAGTGTTCCCCACGACCGTGGGGATGAACCGGCATGGCTATGCTGTTCGCGGAAAATGTCGGTGTGTTCCCCACGACCGTGGGGATGAACCTTCCAAGAAGTTACCAGCAGCGCCGCATTTTCAGTGTTCCCCACGACCGTGGGGATGAACCGAAGAACTTGACGCCATTTGGAATGAAATGGATGTGTTCCCCACGACCGTGGGGATGAACCGTTTCCACCGCTCTCGCGGATGCTGCCTTCCGCGTGTTCCCCACGACCGTGGGGATGAACCGAATATTACGATTATATTGATGAAGTTTTTGAGGTGTTCCCCACGACCGTGGGGATGAACCGTCGAAAAAAAACTTGAAGAACTCAACGAACAAGTGTTCCCCACGACCGTGGGGATGAACCGTCGATGGACACGCCATTTTTGGTCATCAGTTGGTGTTCCCCACGACCGTGGGGATGAACCGAATCTTTATTATCAGAAATTGATGATGTGAAAGTGTTCCCCACGACCGTGGGGATGAACCGCGATATAACTGAGAAACCGATAAACGAAATTAGTGTTCCCCACGACCGTGGGGATGAACCGTTTTCGAAAAACAACAGGCCGAGCTGGAGGGCGTGTTCCCCACGACCGTGGGGATGAACCGCTAATTGATGATTTTAGTGAGGTTAAGGTATGGTGTTCCCCACGACCGTGGGGATGAACCGCGCAAATTCTAATGTTTACTTTACTGATGAAAGTGTTCCCCACGACCGTGGGGATGAACCGCTATCACGTTGGGTAACAGCAAGGATGTTACTGTGTTCCCCACGACCGTGGGGATGAACCGCGGGAATTTAATATGCGTATTCCCGCTGAGCTGTGTTCCCCACGACCGTGGGGATGAACCTTTTGTACCAATTGCCCCTCCTGATAATATTGCGTGTTCCCCACGACCGTGGGGATGAACCGGCGATTTCCGTGCTTTCGCGAGGCGCATTGCTGTGTTCCCCACGACCGTGGGGATGAACCGTTCCGATAGTGAACAGGTATGCCATAGGGTTGGTGTTCCCCACGACCGTGGGGATGAACCGTCATCCGTTGATGGCATAGGCGAAGGTGTAAAGTGTTCCCCACGACCGTGGGGATGAACCGTTGAGTTAGCAAAACCCAACCCACCACTTCAGGTGTTCCCCACGACCGTGGGGATGAACCGCCTATGCAGTTGACACGAACATCACGGTAGATGTGTTCCCCACGACCGTGGGGATGAACCGGAAAAAACCTTATGGATTCGTGTTGCCTTATTGTGTTCCCCACGACCGTGGGGATGAACCGCTAACTGCCGAACAGTACCAAGGTTATTTGTTGTGTTCCCCACGACCGTGGGGATGAACCGGCGTTGGTTTTGTTCGGGACTTGGCACACCGCGTGTTCCCCACGACCGTGGGGATGAACCGGCTTGGTGCATCCGGTTATTGGCGTCAATCGCGTGTTCCCCACGACCGTGGGGATGAACCGCCACCGATTTTTTTAAATACGGACGGGTGCTAGTGTTCCCCACGACCGTGGGGATGAACCGTGGGGTGATAAGTTCATGTCGCCGCCTTATAGGTGTTCCCCACGACCGTGGGGATGAACCGGCGAGAAATACGGACGTTGATAACGAGGTTAAGTGTTCCCCACGACCGTGGGGATGAACCGTTATTTCTGGTTTCTCGAATTTCAACGCAGAGGTGTTCCCCACGACCGTGGGGATGAACCGCGCAGAATGCATAGTGAAAAACGATAAATCATGTGTTCCCCACGACCGTGGGGATGAACCGGCATGTTACCGATTGAAATCACCCTCATGTTGGTGTTCCCCACGACCGTGGGGATGAACCGCCTTATGCCACGATTGACACAAAGCTATTGTGGTGTTCCCCACGACCGTGGGGATGAACCGTCCCGTCCTATGACACGTTTACGGAAGTCCCCGTGTTCCCCACGACCGTGGGGATGAACCGTTTATGATTATGGGCTTGTACTTCCAGAAGGCGTGTTCCCCACGACCGTGGGGATGAACCGCGGGCTTTGCCATTGAGTTCAAGCCCATCGCTGTGTTCCCCACGACCGTGGGGATGAACCGCCGGAAAAAATCCGGAAACGTGACTATATGGGGTGTTCCCCACGACCGTGGGGATGAACCGGGTTTCGGACTGGCTAGGCGGTTTATTCTGGGGTGTTCCCCACGACCGTGGGGATGAACCGTGCTGATGAGGCATGGGCAATATGCGACAAAGGTGTTCCCCACGACCGTGGGGATGAACCGTCCCATGCGCGGGTGATCGTGCAAACCAGCATGTGTTCCCCACGACCGTGGGGATGAACCGTCGGTTGGGTCTACGCCCACCAGTGCGCCGGTGTGTTCCCCACGACCGTGGGGATGAACCGGCGGTGTGTAATGGCGGAAGCGTATAAGACGGGTGTTCCCCACGACCGTGGGGATGAACCGAATGCACGGGTTTTACCACTTAAACCTACCACGTGTTCCCCACGACCGTGGGGATGAACCGCCCAATGCGGTCACTTGGTCAGTTAATCTATCGTGTTCCCCACGACCGTGGGGATGAACCGTTTGGCCTGACTGCCATCAATTACACCAATGTGTGTTCCCCACGACCGTGGGGATGAACCGCCAACCCTGACATGGGGCTGACCGAGCAATACGTGTTCCCCACGACCGTGGGGATGAACCGGCAGTTTAGTGATGTCGATATGGGTTGGGGCGGTGTTCCCCACGACCGTGGGGATGAACCGTGAGGAAAGAGGCTAGAGCTAAAGCCGCTAAGGTGTTCCCCACGACCGTGGGGATGAACCGCAAACCCAAATTACGGCATCAGCGTATCGCCCGTGTTCCCCACGACCGTGGGGATGAACCGGCGATATACTTGCTGGGAGCGAGCAGAAAACCGTGTTCCCCACGACCGTGGGGATGAACCGATGATTGAAGGGGGTTACGTCGTGTCAGGCAGGTGTTCCCCACGACCGTGGGGATGATCCTTTTGAACTACCTAATAGGCACTAAAAACGTTACGGAACGGGTAACAAACCCGTTCCAGCCTTTTTATCTTGACACAGGTTGATGCCAGCAAACCCAAAGTTTCATAAGTTTTTGATTATCTGTTATTTATATGCGCTGGCCCTGATGTTTCCATCATGCGGCACGCAACAGGGCAGGGCGGCTAATTACCGCAATTTTCTTGCCGCCTGGAAGGGAGGTGCTTCCAGGCGTTTGGGGATTTACTCGGACAGGCGTTTGGTGATGCGCTGGTAGGCGTCTTTTAGCTCTTCGCCGACAATTTTGGCTTTGGCGATATATTCCTCGGACGTTTCTATCGAATCGTCGGCGATTTCAACGGCTTTGTTTTTGACTTGCCGCCACGTTTTTTCGGCTTCTTCGAATTCATCCTTGGCGTCCATTGACGCTAGATGTAGCTTTAACTGGATTTCCTCACGAGCTGAATCCAAATTATCCAATAAATTTTCAAATTCTTGTTTCAATGACATGGTTGGCTCCGTTGGGTTGGTGGAGGGCTGTTAATATCATGGCAGGCGCTTGTTTACAATGTTTAAATGGTTTTTTGTTGGGTGCCTAGGCAATGTTTTTGTCGGGCGAATCTAAACGCCAGCAGGGGAGGGTGGCTGTACGCCCTGTTTATCGGCGGCACACAAGTCTAAAGCCATCGGGCGAACCGCCGCGCGCGCCTGCGGAAGCCATTCCGGCAATTCAAGATTGGCCGGGTGCTAGGTTGCTGGCGGCACCGTAACGGTTATCTGGCGGGCCGCTTTGGGGCAGGTATGGCCATAGGCACGGGAAAGGTTATTTAAAATTAGCTACAATGGATCCGACAAAACCAATGGGATAAGCAACTGTGGACACTACCGTTAAAACAATCAAATCATTAGGCGTGCTTTGCAGCGGGGGCGATAGCCCGGGCATGAATGCGGCCGTGCGCTCTGTGGTCAGGACCGCCATCGGCCTGGGCATGGATGTTTTTGGAATCTATAGGGGATATTCGGGGTTGTTGGAAGGGAATGTCCAAAAACTGGGTTTGGCGTCGGTCAGCAATATTATCCAGCGCGGCGGGACTATCCTGGATACTTCGCGGTGCCTTGAATTCCATACCCCGGAAATTAGGCAGGAAGCCGCGCATATCCTGTTTAGGAAGCATATTGACGGGTTGGTGGTCATCGGCGGGAATGGCTCTTTTACCGGGGCAATGGCATTGCATCGGGAGCATGGCATACCGATAGTGGGCATCCCTGGGACGATTGATAATGATATTTCCGGTACGGAATATACTGTCGGTTTTAACACCGCCGTGCAGACGGCGGTTGAGGCCGTGGATAAAATTAGGGACACCGCGTCGGCACACGCACGGACTTTCCTGGTTGAAGTCATGGGGCACAGGTCATCCAACATCGCGCTGCAAGTGGGCATCTGCACGGGTGCCGAGCATGTGGTCTTATCCAACCAAGGGGTGGATTATGAAAAAATTGTAAGCGATATCAAGAAAGGTGAGGCGCGGGGCAAAACGTCATCCATTATCATTGTCGCTGAAGGGGAAAAGTCCGGCCTGTCTTACCAAATAAAAGAGGTGCTGATGGATCAATATGCTATTGCTGTCCATGTCTGTGTTTTAGGGCATATTCAGCGCGGTGGCAGGCCAACGGCGCTAGATCGGCTGATTGCTTCCCGGATGGGCCATGCGGCTGTGCACGCGCTTCATCGAGGGCTCCATCTCCATGTCACCGCGATCAATAAAGGCGAGTTGGTTATGGTGCCTTTAGCCGGGTGTTTGGAAGACAAAAATGAAGTGACCGGCCCTGAACTGGACTTAATCAGCGCGTTGGCAATTTAACAGGATGCGTACTGATTGTGTTTGAATTTTGCGGGGGGACAGGCCGAAAGGCCTTAACTTACAGATGAGCCTAAATTTTCACCAAATAGTCCACGGCGTAAAAAAAATGATTACAACAGCATCTCGCCGGAACTTTTTTATTATCGCTACGTCTTACTCACGTTCGCCTTCCACGGCGTTCAGCCAGCTGTATTCCCCCCTTTGTTAAACGGCTGGTTTCCCTTCAAGCCCCAGTGTTTCTTCTCCAGACGCTGGGGCTTTCTTTTGTCCGGACCTTTATTTGCCCCAGGGTAAGTTTGCCGGGCCATGCAGGCTTAACCGTCTTGCCCCACATCCCCTTCAGCCATTTCTAACTGCGGAGCAGTAGTAAACAGCTTGTCCAAAGCCTGGTGCACTTCATCGACGCCTATTTTTTTCAAGGACGAAAATAATTGTATGCTCATTGGCATATTAAAACCTTTTAGTTCCCGTTGCACTTGCAGCAGGGTGTTTTTGCCCGCGCCGTAAGTGAGTTTGTCGGCTTTGGTCAACAGGATATGTAAAGGCAGGGCGCTGTGCTGGCACCATTCGACCATTTGCCAATCGAATTCTGTCAGCGGGTGGCGGATATCCATGACCAAAATGATCGCGCACAAGGATTTGCGGTTGAGCAAATAGGTTTCCATCAACTTGTGCCATTCCTGCTTAACGTCCAAAGGCACTTTGGCATAACCGTAACCTGGCAGGTCGACAAAACGTAGCCTTTCATTAATTTCAAAGAAATTCAGCATCTGTGTCCGGCCTGGCGTTTTACTGATCCGCGCCAAGGAATTTTGCCGTGTCAGGGTATTGATCGCACTGGATTTCCCCGCGTTAGAACGGCCTGCAAAAGCAATTTCCAGACCCTCGTCAGCAGGTGTGTTTTTTAGATGCGGGGAACTGTTTATAAATTTTGCTTGGTGGTAAATTGGATTCATCGTTGCCTCGCTTAAGCGGTGTAATTAGGGTAGAATTTGATAGATAACGCAGCCTGCACCATCCTAAAGGCTATTATAACGAACTGAGGTGTCCAGCAGCTTGAGCATCCAAGGCTTCATTTTTCACTTAAATTAAGCAATGGCCTTTTAATTGCCGGTTCAACGTCAGCAACCAATCACATTATTCCGAAGGGGAAAAACCTGATGAAAAAACAATGGCAGGCACTTTCACTGGCTCTGGCGTTCGCCAGCACTTCAAGTGTGTCACTCGCAGAAGGCGATGCAGATGCCGGAAAAGCAAAGTCCGCAACTTGCGCCGGTTGTCATGGGGAAATCGGTAATAGCATGGTAGCAACATTCCCCAAACTTGCCCAGCAGCATCCTGCTTATTTGATCAAACAATTGCAGGCGTTTAAAGACGGCACACGCAAAGATGCGATGATGTCCTCAATGGCAATGGGCTTATCTGATGACGATATGGCGGATATTGCCGAGTATTATTCGGAACACAAAGTCTCTGACAATGCCTTGCCCGTTTTGGACAGTGATGACGATGAAGAAACCGGCAAGGGCAAGCCGGCCGAGAAAACGGCTGCCCCCACCGTGCAAGATATGATCACGCAAGGCGGCGACTTATACCGTAACGGTGATTTGCCGCGTGAAGTCTCCGCGTGCATCGCGTGCCACGGCCCGCAAGGCCAAGGCAACAAACCTGCCGGGTTCCCGTTGCTCAAATCGCAGCATGCCGATTACCTGATTAAGGCCTTGACTGATTTCAAATCCGATGAACGTAGCAACAACCCGGAAAATATCATGCACATGATCGCAAAAAAAATGACCGGGGAAGAAATCAAAGCCGTTGCCTATTACATTTCCATGATGAAATAAGAACAAACCATTATTTGTCCATTACCTGCACCCTTACGGAGCCATCTGACCCATGCTAAAGAAAATTGCCCAAGCCAGTTTGTTAACATTGTTATTGTTCTGCGCCACCGCTCAAGCCGAATCGGCGGGTTATGAAACGCTATCGCCTGCGCAACCGACGCAGCATCCCGATAAGGTGGAAGTCATTGAATTTTTTTGGTACGGCTGCCCGCATTGTTACGCATTCGAGCCTGAATTGGCGGCATGGGTAAAAAAATTGCCCAAAAATGTTGAATTTATCCGTATACCCGCTGTATTCAGCGAACTGTGGGGCAAACATGCCAAGGCCTACTATGTCGCCGAATCTTTAGGCGTCGTTGACAAAGTCCACGCGGATTTGTTTGACGCCATCCAAAACAAGAAAGAAAAGCTTGAATCAGAAGATGACCAAGCCAAGTTTTTTGCTGCCCACGGCGTCAAAGAGGACGATTTCCATAGCGCCTACAAATCTTTCGCGGTTGACTCCAAAATGCGCCAAGCCCCGGTCATCGCCGCCCGTTATGGGATTACTGGCGTGCCTGCGGTGATTATCAACGGCAAGTACCTGACCAATGGCCCGTTAGCGGGTTCACATGAAAAAATGATTGAAGTGATGGACACCTTGATTAAACAGGAAGGCGCAAAGTAAGGCCTGATATAGGCTGGACAGGGCTGCCGTGCCTTAGAACACGGCAGCCTCATGGCAGCTAAATTCCCTTCGCCAACTTCTCCGCAGACCCCGTATAACCACGCGGCGTAAGCGCCAACAAAGCCGCTTTCGCTTCGGCAGGTATCTCTAGCGTTCCAATAAACACCTGCATTTGTTCCGGTGTAATGCGCTGGCCCCGCGTCAATTCCTTCAGTTTTTCATATGGCTTGTCGATGCCATAACGGCGCATCACCGTTTGGATGGGCTCAGCCAACACTTCCCAATTGGCGTTCAAATCCGCTTCTATCGCTTCGACATTCAATTGCAATTTGGAAATGCCTTTTAAGCTGGCCTGGATCGCGATGCTGGTATGGGCGATACCGACGCCGATATTGCGCAACACCGTGGAATCGGTCAAATCCCGCTGCCAACGTGACACGGGCAATTTTTCCGCCAAAAAGCCGAACAGCGCGTTCGCCAGCCCCAAATTGCCCTCGGAATTTTCAAAGTCTATCGGGTTGACTTTATGCGGCATAGTCGAGGAGCCGACTTCCCCGGCAATCGTCCTTTGTTTGAAATAGCCCAAAGAAATATAGCCCCAGACATCACGGTCAAAATCCAGCAAGATGGTGTTGAAACGTGCCAGGGCATGGAAATATTCGGCGATATAATCATGCGGTTCGATTTGGATCGTATAAGGGTTAAACTGCAAACCCAATGATTCGACAAAGTCTTGCGCAAACGCAGCCCAATCGACATCAGGATAAGCCACGCTATGGGCATTGTAATTGCCGACTGCGCCATTGATCTTGCCCAACAACCCAACCGCTTGCAGTTGCGCCAACTGGCGTTGCATACGTGCGGCGACATTGGCGAATTCCTTGCCCACCGTGGTCGGGGTTGCCGATTGCCCGTGCGTGCGCGCCAGCATGGGCTGGCCGGCGGTGTCATGGGCGATGGTTTTGACCGCCGCTATGCAATCGCTGATTTGCGCAGCGATAATCTCCCGGCCTGCTTTCAGCATCAGCGCGTAAGACAGGTTGTTGATGTCCTCGGAGGTGCAAGCGAAATGGATGAATTCGCTGACCTGCTCCAATTCGGCGCAACCGGCTATTTTTTCTTTCAGCAAATATTCGACGGCTTTGACATCGTGGTTGGTGGTTTTTTCAATGTCTTTGACCCGCTGGGCGTCGGCTTCTGAGAACCGGGCGATGATGTTGTCCAACAACTGGCCCGCCCCGTCGCTAAACGGGCTGACTTCGGTGATTAATGGATGTTTCGCCAAGGCTTGTAACCAGCGCACTTCAACTTCCACGCGGTAACGTATCAGGCCGTATTCACTAAACACCGGGCGCAGCTTTTCAACTTTGTCGGCATAGCGGCCGTCGATAGGGGAAATGGCGGTGAGGGAAAAATTAGTCATGTTTGATAGTCCTAAGTAAACTTTTAAAGAGAAGCCATAAATTTTGAAGAAATGGGCGCAGAATTATGTCAACCCCTGTCCCGCCGGGAACGGCCAGCATATTGGCAATAAAAATCCGCTTGTCCCCTGTACCCATATCCATTTTGTAAACCCCATGGCCGTCCATCCCATAGCTTGATAATGGGATATGGCAAATGTGCCATGAAGCAAAATTCCGTGATTATAACAAAGCTGGTAAACTACGCCTTTTTTTAGCGCGTCAATGCGCAATGCCCATTCCATGAAAAAAATCCTAGTTTCTGACAAATTGGCCGCCGATGGCATCAAATACCTCAAAGAACAAACAGGAATTGAAGTCCACATCCAAACTGGGTTGGATGAAGACGGTTTGTGCCGGATTATCGGCGACTACGATGCTTTGTTGATCCGTAGCGACACCCAGGTCACCCCGGCGGTCTTGCATTCTGCGGTAAACCTGAAACTGATAGGCCGCGCCGGGATCGGCGTGGACAATGTGGACATCCCCCTGGCGACTGAATTGGGCATTATCGTGATGAACACGCCGGATGCCAACGCCACCACCACCGCCGAATTGGCCATTGCCCATCTGATGTCGTTAAGCCGCCATCTGCCCGCCGCCGACCGCTCCGTCCGTGCCGGGAAATGGGAACGCTCCAAACTAATGGGCACCGAAGTGGCGCATAAGACTTTGGGCATCGTCGGTTTCGGCACCATAGGCCGGATTGTTTCGCAACGCGGTGTAGGCCTAAAAATGGAAGTCATCGCCTATGACCCCTTCGTCGCACCGGAAATTTTTACCGAATTGGGCGTTGAGTCGGTCAGCCTTGATGATTTGGTCAGCCGTGCCGATTATATAACCCTGCATTGCCCGTTGATTGAAAAAACCCGCCATATCATCGGTGGCAAGCAATTGGCCCTGATGAAAAAAGAAACAATGGTCATCAATTGCGCCCGTGGTGGCCTGATTGATGAAACCGCATTGTATGAGGCCTTAAAAAACGGGCAAATCGCCGGGGCTGCGTTGGACGTGTACGAGAACGAACCGCCTGCGGGTTCGCCATTGCTGGCATTGGACAATATCGTTTTCACCCCGCATTTAGGCGCATCCACCATCGAAGCGCAAGTGGCGGTCAGTGTCGAAATCGCCCGCCAAGCCGTGACTTTCCTGAAAACGGGCGAAGCGGTCAACGCCCTGAATTTGCCGCGGCTGTCCGCAGACGAACTGAAAAAGTCATACGAATTCATGAAGCTGGCGACTATTTTGGGCAAAGTGTTGGTGGGTTTGACCCTGCAACCGCTACACAAAATCGAAGTCGCCACTTTTGGGCGCGCCGCCGAAGTCGCGGTACGGCCGATTTCCATCGCCGCACTGGTGGGCGTGTTAAGTGAACATGTCTCCACCCCCGTCAACCGCGTCAACGCCGAAAACTTGGCGAAACGCCAAGGCATCAAGCTGGTCGAGTCCGTCACGCAAGAATCCCGCGACTACATTTCTTTAATTAAAGTCACCGGCTTTTGTGCCGACCAAACCATCAGCCTGTCGGGCGCATTATTAGGCGGGCGCCAACCGCGTTTGGTCTGCATCAACCATTTCGACATCGAAGTCGTGCCCGAAGGGACGTTGTTAGTCACCCGCCATGACGACAGGCCGGGTGTAATTTCCGCGATCAGCGCGGTGTTGGGCAATGCGCAAATCAACATCTGCCGGATGCAAGTCAGCATCGCCGACGACCAGCAAGAAGCGATGGCGGTCATCAGCGTTTCCGAACCCGTCAATGCGGCGATCCTCCAACAACTCAACGACTTGGCACCTGTGCATAAGGTCACACAAATCAATTTATGAGCTTTGACACCATTTGTTTTGACTGCGACAGCACCCTAAGCAAAATCGAAGGCATAGACGAGCTCGCCACACGGGTAGGCCTGGGTGCGGCGATGGCGAAGCTCACTGATGCCGCCATGAATGGCGAAGTGCCGCTGGAAGCCGTCTACGGGCAACGCCTATCGCTTATCAGGCCGGATGCGGACAGCATCCAGTGGCTGGGGGAACGGTATATCGCCGAGGTTGTGGCGGGTGCCGCCGAGGTGTTCGGGCAATTGGCGGCACTTGGCAAGCGCGTGCATATCATCAGCGGCGGCCTGCGCCCCGCCATTTTGCCGTTGGCGCGGCAGTTGGGCGTACCGGACGAACGTGTCCACGCCGTGGACATTTATTTCCATGACGATGGCAGTTACCGCGATTACCAACAGGACTCACCATTGGCCAGGAACGGCGGCAAGGCCGAGGTTTGCACGCAATTGCTAACAGGCCCGGCGGCTTTGGTGATGGTCGGCGATGGCAAAACGGATATGGAAGCCAAACAGGCGGGCGCCTTCACCATCGGTTTTGGCGGCGTGGTCGAACGGGCGGTGGTACGCGAATTGGCGGATGTTTACCTTGCCGGGCCCAGCCTGGCCGCCATTTTACCTTATGTTTTATAGCTGGTTTGACCCATTGGGCCAAAGCGGTGGGGTAACGGAACCCACAACAACCTTTAACTGATCAAATTATTAACCGTCCTTTTAGAGAGAAATAATGGCTGGACACAGTAAATGGGCTAATATCAAGCATCGTAAAGCAGGGCAAGACGCCAAACGCGGAAAAATATTCACCAAGATGCTGCGCGAAATCGGCGTTGCCGTGAAAACCAGTGGCGTCGACCCCGCCAGCAACCCGTCTTTACGGACGGCCATAGACAAAGCCTTGGGCGCGAACATGCGCCGCGACACCATCGACAACGCCATCAAAAAAGCGTCCGGCACACTGGAAGGCGCAAACTACGAAAATATCCGCTATGAAGGCTATGGCCCCGGCGGCACGGCGGTGATCGTCGATTGCCTGACCGACAACCGCAACCGCACCGTCGGCGAGGTTCGCCATGCTTTCACCAAAGCTGGGGGCAATTTAGGCACTGACGGGTCAGTGGCGTACCTGTTCAGCAAGCTGGGCATCCTCAGTTACGCGCCGTCCGTGGACGAAGACGCGCTGATGGAGGCGGCGTTGGAAGCGGGTGCGGACGATGTCATTACAAATGACGATGGCTCGGCCGATGTCATGACATCACCCGAAAATTATCTGAATGTAAAAGACGCGCTCGTCGTCGCCGGATTCACACCGGATAACGCCGAAATCACCATGCAAGCCGCGACAATGGTCGAGCTGGATGCCGAAACCGCTGAAAAAATGATGAAATTGATTGACCGCCTGGAAGATTTGGACGATGTGCAAGATGTCTATTCGAATGCGGATATTAGCGATGAAATTATGGAAGGGCTGGACTGACAGTTTTCATGGTCAAAAACCAAGTGTCATCTTATAAGGGCCAACACTGCGTAGGTTTTTGATAAATTTGGCCTATTCACTGGGTTAGTTTCAGCTTGACAATTTTAAGGAAATAGATGGATTCAGACGATGGTGTTCAGGGTTTGCGCATTTGCGTGCATCCGCCGATAAGCGAGCGTAGCCCTGACTTATTGCAATTAGTCGCCTCAGGGCGTGGGGCTTTGGATTTTATCCTAGGAGACGCCGAACGCCGCGTCCGCCTATTGGCCCATGGCTTAGACTGGAGCCGGATCGTGGTTGCTTGGCGGTCTGGAAAACCGGTCGGTTACGCGCAAATGCGTTTTGCCAAGCGCGGGCCCTACCAACCGGGGTGGCGTGACTTTATCAGGGAATATGGCTGGCTACACGGCCTGTGCGCCTGGCTAGTTTTTCATGTCGCCGAGCTGTGGAATTGGCGTTGCCCCTTTTATTTTTATGGCCTCAAAGTGTCGCTTGAAGAGCGGAAGCAAGGCATAGGCGAAGCCTTGGTCAGGGCGGTGATGGGGCATGCGCGTTCCTGCGGGTATGACCGCATAGAGCTTGATGTCGGCCCCAATTTTGTGATTGCCAAGCGTTTGTATGAGCGCTGTGGTTTCACTGAAGTCGGACGTGCGCAATTATTGGGCATAGCCCGGTTTTTACCGTTTCGGGAACTGAGCTTTATGCGTTGTGATTTACAAGAAACCAATGTGCATCCTACAGACAGTGACAAGACCTAGCTTGCCTTAAGGGCTAAAACCCGCTATTTGAGGTTGCTTTTTCAGGGGCTTACCCAAACCCGTCACCAAGCCAATGTCCTCGTGACCCTGGCTTGCAGGCAAACATGTCACTGCCATTAAGTTAAGTAATGTACTTTTATAATCAATCGGTTACGATTTCTATGTATGAACCATTTTTCGGTAAGTCGGGTTAGCGATAGCGTAACCCGACAGCATCCGAATGGTAATTGTTGGGTTACGCTATCGCTAACCCAACCTACACGATTGTAATTATTTGAATTTTATTAGTTATCTCTTAACTTAATGGCAGTGAGGCAAACATGTGCAACCCTTACGCTGACCTAGTTTTAAAATGTATTAACAACCGATGCGAATATTAGGCATAGACCCTGGTTCACGGATTACAGGCTACGGCATTATCGAAAACCATCCGCAAGGGCACCGTTATATCGCCAGCGGCTGTATCCGCATCAGTGCGGATTATTTTCCTGACCGCTTGCAACAAATTTTTGATGGCCTCCGCCAAGTTGTCGCACAATACCATCCTGAAGAAATGGCTATAGAACAAGTGTTTATGCACAAAAATGCCGATTCGGCACTGAAACTGGGGCAAGCGCGCGGCGCGGCGATTTGCGCGGTGCAAAGCACTGGCTTGCCGGTATTTGAATATGCGGCGCGGCAAGTCAAACAGGCCATCGCAGGCAAAGGCAATGCGGATAAACTCCAGGTGCAACACATGGTCAAAATGTTGCTGAACATACAGGGTGAACTGCAAATTGATGCTAGCGACGCACTGGGCATCAGCATTTGCCATGCCCATTACCAACAAACCGCATTGCGCTTACAGCGGGGTATCAAATGATCGGGTTCCTCCGCGGGAAATTAGCGCATAAAGCCCCGCCTTTTTTGTTGCTGGATGTCCAAGGTGTCGGCTATGAAATCGAAGCGCCGATGACCACTTTCTACGATTTGCCGCTAGTCGGGGCGGAAATCACGCTGCACACGCATGTGGTCATACGGGAAGACGCCCATAGTTTGTTTGGCTTTTTAAAAGAAGCGGACCGCGCCATGTTCAGGACTTTAATCAAAGTCAACGGAGTTGGCCCCAAACTTGCTTTAACTATTTTATCAGGCCAAAGCGCGGAAGAATTCCAACGCTGTATCCGCGACAATGATACCCAGGGCTTGATACGCCTACCAGGCGTTGGCAAAAAAACCGCCGAACGGCTGGTCATTGAAATGCGTGACAGGTTGCCGGATTTAGGCGCCCCCCCGGGCCCAAACACGGCCTTAACCCCGACGCCAGTTGCCGCGCATCCCAAACAGGAAGCCATCAGCGCCTTGTGTTCGTTAGGCTATAAACCGATAGATGCCAACAAAATGGTGCAACATATCAATGCCGAAGGCAAAAGCTGTGAAGACATCATCCGCCTGGCCCTGCAAGGCGCACTTAAATGATTGAAAGCGATAGGGTCATCACAGCGCATAGCCATATTGACGAAGAGCGTCAAGACCGTGCCATACGCCCCAAACGCCTTGCGGAATATGTCGGGCAAAAAGAACTTTGCGCGCAAATGGAAATTTTTATCCAAGCCGCGACGGCGCGTAAGGAAGCCCTTGACCATGTGCTGATCTTCGGCCCGCCAGGCTTGGGCAAAACCACACTGGCGAATATAATCGCCGCCGAAATGTGTGTTAAGATTCGCCAGACATCCGGGCCCGTGCTCGAAAAAGCCGGTGATTTGGCGGCCTTGTTGACCAATCTTGAAGCCCACGATGTGCTGTTTATTGACGAGATCCACCGCTTAAGCCCGGCGGTTGAAGAAATTTTGTACCCTGCGATGGAAGATTACCAATTGGATTTGATGATCGGCGAAGGCCCTGCCGCCCGTTCCATCAAACTCGATTTGCCGCCCTTTACCTTAGTCGGGGCCACCACCCGTGCGGGCTTGTTGACTTCACCCTTGCGTGACCGCTTCGGCATCGTGCAACGGCTGGAATTTTACACGCTGGACGAACTGGCCAGCATCATCTTGCGCTCGGCTAAAGTGTTAGGTATCGGCATGGAAACCCAGGGCGCGTTTGAAGTCGCCCGCCGTTCACGGGGCACGCCGCGTATCGCCAACCGCCTGTTACGGCGGGTGCGTGATTATGCCGAAGTCAAAGGCAACGGCGTCATCACTGATGTGATCGCCATGCAAGCCCTGGACATGCTCAGAGTGGACAGCAACGGCTTCGACGCGCTAGACCGTAAATTATTATTGGCCATGATTGAAAATTTCGCAGGCGGGCCGGTTGGCTTGGACACGCTAGCGGCCGCCATCAGCGAAGAACGCGGCACGATAGAAGATGTCTTGGAACCGTATCTGATGCAGCAAGGTTTTATCATGCGCACACCCCGTGGCCGCGTGGTCACCCAAAACGCTTATCTGCATTTTGGCTTGCCGGCGCCGAAAACATTAGGCATCTCCGCCGATTTGTTTGAATAGCCAAACTATGCAGCAAACGCCCTTTTTATGGCCTATCCGCATTTACTATGAGGACACCGACGCGGGCGGGGTCGTGTTTTATGCCAACTACCTAAAATTTTTCGAACGGGCGAGGACCGAAAGGCTCCGCGCAATGGGCTATGAACAAGACGAGTTGCGCAACCAGGAGGGGATCCTCTTTGTCGTGCGTTCGGTACAAGTTGACTATTTAAGCCCGGCCCGATTTAATGACCTTTTGCAAGTCAGTGCGGAAGTGACGTTAATAAAGAACGCCAGCCTCACCTTCACACAAGCCGTGGCCCGTGGTAATGAGGTCTTGGCGACTGGCCTGGTCCGTATTGCCTGTCTCGATGCCGGCACCTTGCGCCCCAAAGTTATCCCTAAATATTTACTAGAGCAGTTAAAGAATGAACACTGATTTATCCATTTTCCATTTGATTACCGAAGCCAGTTTTGTCGTCCAGTTTGTCATGCTGATTTTGGCCACCGCGTCGCTGGCTTCCTGGACGTTTATCTTTGCCAAACGCAAAGAGCTGAACCGCGCCGTTGAAATTACCGATGAGTTTGAAGGGCAATTTTGGTCAGGCGTGCCCTTGGCCGACCTTTACCGGAAACTGTCAGCCAAAGATTTTGAACCGGAAGGCATCGAAAAAATCTTCCTGGCAGGCTACAAGGAATTTTCCAGGATGCGCCAAAGCGGCAATGTCGAAGCGATGGTGCAAGTGGAAAGCGCGCAACGCGCCATGCGCATCGAACTGTCCCGCGAATTGGACCGCCTCGATGAACACTTGGCTTTCCTCGCCACGGTCGGCTCCATCAGCCCTTATATTGGCCTGTTCGGTACGGTTTGGGGGATCATGAACTCGTTCATGTCCCTGGGCAGCGTCAAGCAGGCGACGCTCGCACAAGTCGCCCCAGGCATTGCCGAAGCCCTAATTGCCACCGCGATAGGCTTGTTCGCCGCGATTCCGGCGGTCATTGCCTATAACCGGTTTTCCACCCGCCTGGATCGTTTGACGGGCCGTTATGAATTGTTTGTCGAAGAATTTGTCGTGTTATTACAAAGGCAGGCGCATAACAAATGAGCAAATTCAGCAGAAAAAACGGACGCCGCAAACCCATGGCGGAAATCAACGTCGTCCCTTATATCGACGTGACCCTGGTGTTGCTGATCATTTTTATGGTGACCACGCCCATGTTGCAAACCGGGGTTGATGTGGATTTGCCGGAAGCCGAGTCCAAAACCGTGGAAGTCAATGACAATCCCCCCATCATTATTTCCATTGAAAAATCCGGCCAATACTCCATCAAAATTGATGAAGGTGACAACGAAGTAGTGCAACCTGAAGCCATCACCGATTTGGTGATTGCCGCCTTGGCAAAAAAGCCGCAAACACAGGTCTACATCAGTGCCGATAAAAGTGTCGAATACGGCAAGGTCATCACTGTGAT
>Ga0066437_1000310_pt1 | contig 16352 bp, 20 predicted proteins | sample LakWasMet55_HOW8_2_FD_59525 | JGI IMG/M metagenome (GOLD analysis project Ga0066437, IMG submission 59525) | Freshwater sediment methanotrophic microbial communities from Lake Washington under simulated oxygen tension - Sediment Metagenome 55_HOW8 | ecosystem: Environmental > Aquatic >...
CTATTCATATGGGTCTCGCTCTCAGAATAGTTGCCCCAACACAGACGCGCGGCCGTGTTGAATTCGGTTAGATACTGATGCTGTGGGCAGATGCTTCCTGCTTTAATGATTGCAGCTCAGTCCTAAGGCTTAATAATTCAGACTCTGCTTTTTCTAATAATTTAGGGCGATCTTTCAGGGCTGGGCCTGGATTGTCGATTTTCATGGCATTAACATGCTTAACGATTGCCTTTTTGATCTCCGGGCCTAGTAGCGCGCAAAGTGCGACTTCCATAGATATGGGGCTTGCTGGGAATGCTCCCTCGGTCGCCCCCACTATCCTGATTGCTTGTAAAACGGAATGATGTACTGGAAGCTGCATTTTATCCATTGGGCGGCGCTGCAAAAACTCAATACCACGCTCAAAACACTTTTGGTAGCCGCTGCCTGTTTGGTCAATGCTTGAGGATAAAAACTCTACTAAGTCCTGTTTTGAGGGAGGAGATTCCTGTAAAAATTTCACCTCCTGCTCTTTCTTGGAAATTTTCAATTCCAATGTTTTAACCTGGTCACCTAATGCGGCAAGCGTGGCTTTAATTGATTTGAAGTCAAACATGATTAGCCTCTCTGTTTTTCACCAAGAATTTTTACTTTTCCTTCTGCCTCGGCTTTTTTATAAGCGAGGTATGTTTCATATGTTGCAAACTCTTGTCGTACAGAAATATCTTTATCCCAAGAAGACTTGGCATCTTGTTCAACTTTAACCATATCAATGTATTTCATGACGTAACTCCTTTGTTAATTTGCTCTGTGATCCATTGTTGGACTCTTGACTCTGGCCACCTGGCGGATGTGGCAATTTTTACAGGCGGCGGGAACTTACCCTCGCGGATGAAATTGTTGATTTGTGCAGCCGTAAAGCCAATTCGCACTTCTACATCTCTCATTCTTAATAGCGTTTCCATTACAGCCTCCGTTAAAACAAAGTCTAGATTAGCCAAATAGATGTCTCATTTTTAGGGGAAAATGAGACACTATTGGAAATATTGCTAAACTATTGGTATAAGTTTACAGATTAGATCTGTCTCATTTTAGGGGGAAATGAGACATGCCAATTAATCGAATTTATGAGGTGTAAATGTTTTCTGAAATGTGTGAAATCGACTGGAGCGCCACTGCAGCATGGGCGCAAGCAATACTTTCAGCTGCAGCTATTTGGTGGGCAGCGAGAACTGCGGGTAAACAAGCTAACGATCAATATCAGACAGCGATGGACCAAGTTGCTATTGAGCATACTAATGCGCTTAAACTGCTTAAATCTAACGAGGAATCTCGGTACAAGAGGCAGCACACGATCATATTCAACTTCATGCTGATAATTCGTGAAGAGCTATATTACCTGGCGATGCAAAATGCATACTCTTTCACTACCGAAAACTCCCATGTACCGGAGTTGCATAAGTTAGGCGACATGCTTGAAGTGGCAAATGCTTTCCAGATTGATGCCTTAGATCCTGCGCAAACAGACGCATATCTCACAATCCGTGGATGCGCGTCAAACGCAAGAGGCTTGTTAGTAAGCTATTGCACCCCGCAAGATTTTGAAAAGTTGTATAAGCTGGCTGATACAGCCATTCATATATTCTCACAAGGTGATCATGAAGATAACTTTGAGGATAAACAGGATTCAGAATAAGCAAATCAAGTATTCGAGTTTGGGCCTATAGCTCAATGGATAGAGCATCCCCCTCCCTTCTTGTTTTCTTAAAAGCGCTGCCAAGGAAAGGTGTCGATCAATCTTTATTGATGAATAAATCATGATGCTCTTTCCAAAATGCATCACCAGTAACTCCAGCAGACTTCGCATTTTCCAAAAATAAATCATCAATTATGTTTTCGATCATCCCCTCCCAATCATCAGGATTAATCGATAACAACTCGCCCCTTGATCTAACAAAAAAATCAAGAATGTGCTCATTGGCGCCATATGATTCCAGGCAAAATTTCCAAAGGTGATTTATTTTGCGATTAGCGAGCTGCAGTTGATTGCTGAGATCAATCATTTGAGCATGTAGATCGCGAATTTTTTCGGTTGAATCATCAATGTCGATTTGAAAAACCTTAGCCCGCATCCTTGCTGGATCTGTATTATCAAAAACACTTTGCGCAGCCCGCTTCGGGTCGAGGGTGCCATCAGGGAACAAGGTGATTTTTCCTTGCTTAACCCACTGGTTAACAGTTTGCCTGGTGACGCCACACATGCGGGCAAAGGTGGCCTGATTAACCCGGACGCCCTGATCCAACGACTCAATATCAAAAGGAAGCACCGAGTCTCTAATTTTGAATGTATTTTTAGTCATCTGTCACTTTGTAAACATTAGTGTCAAGTCAGTTTTATCGCCACGCACCTGGAACAAAACAAGCTTCGCATTACCCGTATGGGTGAGTGCTCCAGAAGGACCCGCGATACATTTGCGGGTGATGCGGGTGATAGCGGGTAATGTTTCATCTCTTATATAATATTTAGCTATGCTACTTTTTCCACGTTAGTGTAAACATCACCCGCATCACCCCCATCACCCGCCGATTACCTTCCATCTTGCCACCTTGTCATGGCCTCCGGTCCCAGCTGCGACCAACTGTTTTCCATCAATGATTCTGTCCTTGTGCGCGCGGAGCCAATAACCAAGCCGCCTGGCGTTTATCTTTTCAGAACACACCATTTGCAATGCATCTCTAAGATCGGGATGGCTGTATTCAAAGCCACCACCAGGCAGAGACATTGATTGCATGGCCGCTGATACAAGGTCTGCACTAGTGACAGGCTCATGCCCCCATTTGCTTTCCCATGCACTAAATAACAATCGCATGGTTTCGATATCAGGGTCATTGTCTCGCAAGGTCTCAGCTGCCTTGAGTGGATCTGCCAACCCCAGCCATATCAGAGGCCGCCTTACCAATCTATCCCAATGCTCAAAGCCACCGAGTGGATGCACCCCTTTAATGGCAGGCGCTTCATTAGCCAAGTAGGTGAGAGGAATCGTAAGCGCTGCGCGTATCAGCTCACCACGACGAGCAAATACGGTTTCAAGATGGTCATTGCTGAATGTCCGTTGCTCTGGCCGCTCCATTTTGGAGTCCATGCGTATCAACACCACACGTCGTTTAAGGTCACCAACTATGGATAGATTGTTACCTGTTGCTACCAATAAGACTGCTGTGCTGATTGAGACCATGCCACTGCCACCAAGAGGTCGCAACTTCACAAACTCTTGTGTAGCCATTTGACAAAGTAGATCTCCTTTTAAAGGGCGCTCTATGTTATCTATCACTATGGTCGAATCACCAGCCAGCCCGACACCCCCAAGGCGCTTTTCAAATTCAGCCTCGTCATGCCCAAGTGAGATAACACTTGCACGTCTACCTGTTGCAATTATTGCGAAGGTCTCAGCTATTAAAGTTTTGCCTGTACCAGGCGTTGGAGCTGTTACTGCAAACATGGGGGCAGCTGGCAGGCTGCGACGAAGCAATGCTGTTAATATCCCAGCAACAAAAGCAGAATGATCCTCATCTGCCACGAAAGGAAAGTCTGCTACCAAATCCAGCAAAAGCTGTGCGGACTCTTTGGCCTGCTTTAAACTGGGTTTTTTTGATGGTGACTTGTATCTAGGTATATCGCCAAATGCTGCGAAAATGCCCGTTTCAGCGTCATACCCCGGCTGATCAATTAGGCGTCCATCGATGCTGATTGTGGGGCTTTCTACGAATCCACTGAGTTCTTGAAGCTCTGGCCAGTGCCCTCTTGATAGATAAGCCTCACTAACTGCCCTAGGGCAGTTGCAAATTTTGTAGTCACCTATGCGGCCGTCGTATCTTTCATGCGTGGCTGCGCGTGTTGCCAGCTCAGTAAGATGAGCGCCATCCACAGGGTGAAGTGTGATTGATCCTTTGGCACGTTTAATAACAGATTGCTTTGTATCATCGACCGGGTAGATCCTAATAAGCCTTCCAGATTGCCTGAATAGGTTATTTTCAGTTTCAGCCAGCGCCATACCTAGCTGATCTAATATTTGAGGCAAGTCCCCTGCATCATGCCGAATTACCCTGCGTCCATCACCGGAGAAGGTTTCTCTCTGATTTGGGCTTGCATCTTCAAATTCATGCTCTTTATTCATGGTGTCGGCACTAACCACTTGATCTGTGCCCATGCATGAATATCGTCACGCGCCATACGGTCAATATGTGCTATCCGCACATGTCTGACTCCAGCTGCATAAAGTGCACGAAGCAAATCTGGCACCAGGTCGTCGTGTTTATCCAAATGCACAATCACCACTTGCAGCCCCCTGCAGAATGACCAATCAAAATCCTTTGGGGATTTATCCGAAGGCATTACCACGAATGGCAGGTTGCGGAGATATGTAGGCCGCCAATCAAAAACAATGGTGACGTGCCCGAGCCCATGTTTAGGCACAAGACCAGCACGTCGAGCGGCAAAGATCGGTTTGCTATAAGGCGGTGGTTTAAGCTTTTTTGACTGCATTCCAGCAGCTTTACGGCGTTTGGATGCATTGATCATTTTAGGCTGGAAAGCTGTTTGATAAGATCCCTTATTTCCTCAGCTCGCCAAACTGTAGTGTTGGCTCCTAGCTTTATTGAGGCAGGATACTTACCGGATCTGACGCCTTCCCACCAAGAAGATTTTTTTATTGGGATGACTGAGAGAATTTGTGGCAACCGTACAAAACCGGTATCAGGAAAACTGCTTGGAGTTGTCATTTAAGCACCTAATCTTTTGATTGATGTGCGAATAATGACGATTATTTTTGTTCAGCAATGGACAACATAGATATGTTGTCCATTGCTGAACTGAACATTTATTTTATTTCATCACTATTGGGCAATCCATCCAGAGCCTTGCGGATAGCTCTCGATAAAATTAATTTTGCATCTGGTTTAGGCCGGTTTTGTAAAACTGCAATTTCATTTTGTATTTTCAGGATTTTTTTATCTAGGCGCTCGTAATATCGAGTTAAATCTTTATAGATAGTATTTGTTGGAAGTCCATTCCACTGCATCGATACTTTCTTGACCGCTCTTTCTAGTGAGAGTCCATTCTGCATTAAATCTAATACAAATATAGCGCGCATCTCACTTGAGCCCGGATTTTTAGCCATACTGCCGGATGGCCTGCCTGTGTTAGCGAGCTTTCGTAGCTCAAGCGACGCAGCCTCCAGGTCTTCTTTAGAGGGATTATCTAACAATGCTGCAGATAGCCTCTCGATCCTTTGCTTGTAGCTTTGATAATCATTTTCCACAATCGCACCCTTCTCAGTGCACTTCAAAAAGGAGCCACTCCAACCGGCTGAAGTAACCGGCTTTCGCCCCGTCAAGCTAGGAGTGGCAAATATATTAGATAAGTTGAATGGCCTCTTCTAAGTCCATTAGATCATCGATCACCATACATTGAAGTCTTAGGGCTTTTCGACTGCCATTGGCTAGCATGATCATGAAACGTAGATACTTACATTTCATCCAAGGTGACATATCCGCCATCTTATTATCAATTGATCGCTCCCTCTCGCACTGAAACTCATCACTGCTGTTACTTTGATTCAATATATTATTTTTAATTGCCACTAAATATGGTTGATAGGTGTCAATTAAGTCTCCTGATTCAACTAGAACTTTCTGTGCATGTAAAAATTCAGCAGATTCTGATTTTAATGTAGTATTTGCAGCAGCCATGATGCTACCTCCTATCTAGGTATTGCGTTGTGGTTAGGCTTCGCTGGTATACCCGTCAAAGTGACCAGCGTTGCCGCTTTGCCTGATTCCGTCAGGCGACGGTAAAACTCTGTTACACATTCATACGCATTGTTACTTCAGCGAAATATTCCTTTTACAAACAAGCCTTAAAGTAGCTACAACTACTCTTCTCCATAGGTAGATCTCAGGCTATATCAGGGTTTCCCCTCCTTGGTATAGCCATTATTTTTTATGCTGCCTTGATCGGCACTATTGCCGCACCATCCCGCATGAAATCCAGTTCATCAGCCCACCATTGAGCAAGCTTTGTACGCTCTGAACGATACTCAGCCAGGTTGTATGTACCTCTGATCTTGTTTTCATCCCCATGCGCTAAAGCTGACTCAATCACATCTTTATGGAATAGCCGACTTTCATTGGCCTGAGTGCTGAAGAAGTGACGGAAGCCATGGGGCACGATTCTGTAATCCACCCATACACGCCTTAATGCCATGATTAACGTGGCGTTAGAGATGGGCTTAGAACCAATTAAATCAGGCAAGACATATCCTTGATAACCTGTAAGTGTTTTAAGCTGCTGTAGAAGCGCTATTGCTTGCTTAGATAGCATGACAGTATGGGATTTACGCATCTTCATACGCTTTGACGGGATATCCCAAGTGCCGGCATTAAGGTCAAACTCTTTCCACTCTGCCAGCCTTAACTCTCCGGGACGAACACCTGTCAGCATCAGCACTTGAATTGCTAGGATAGTCTCTACCCTGCCGCCATACTCGACAAGCCTGCGCATAAACTCTCCCGCATCGGCCCTGCTCTTCAATGATGGGTAGTGCTCTTTCTCATGTGGGGTTTTGATCTTGACCACATTGGCAGGGTTATCCCCCACCCTCAGGCCATCCTCAGTGGCATAGTCGAATATCTCTTTAAGCCATGCTTTGACCTTTTTAGCCAAGGTGATACTACCCCTAGCCTCCATTACCTTCAGAGTTGACTTGATCACCGGTGGAGTGATTTGACTCACTGGAATGGAGCCGAGCCTAGGCAGCACGTTCCCTTTAATCGTTGAGCTTATTTTCTTATGATATGAGGGTGAGATATGCTTCTCTGCCAACCAAGCTGTATAAACAGCTTCAAAGGTGGCATTAGCGGTCAGTATGGAATTGGCCTTGGCTATCTTCTTCTCGACAACAGGATCTTTGCCATCTGAGATTTGAGATTTCTTCTCTCGAGCTTTCTCTCTAGCCTGGCTAAGTGACATAACACCATAGACGCCTAGTTGAATAAGCTTGGGCTTACCGGCTACGGTCGATCTGAATTGAAAGTACTTTGAGCCATTCGGGTGAACCAGGACGAACAGGCCCTTACCATCGCGGAGGGTATACTGCTTTTCAGCAGGTTTTGCGTTACTGATTTTCTTGTCATCAAGAAGCTCTGCGGCCATAACCCCTCCAAAACGTATAAAAGATTTATGTATAAACGGTTTTTATACACTTTTTATACGTTTTTTTGGTGGATGTCAATGGACATGTTTGGACAGTATTGAACTATGTATAACGCTAAGTTACTGCTTATTAGCGAAAAACTGGATGGTATTGGACGGCTCTGGAGTGGTTCTTGGTGCCCCCGACACGAATCGAACGTGTGACCCTCCCCTTAGGAGGGGGATGCTCTATCCACTGAGCTACGGGGGCGTGATCTGCTATAAGCATAGCTAACAGCGGCAACATTTTCTCATAATTCAGGTCTGATCATTACTACCTGATGAAAAATAGATAGAAAAATTCCGTAGGCGCCAATCAACTAATGTAACAATCAAGCTTCCAACCAAGGGCTTCATATGAAAATTTATATTTTAATTGCTTTACTAGGCTTGGGTTTTCTGGCGTTCCGGATGATTAGTGTCGCGGGTACCTTACCCCTGATTGGTCAAATTGCACCTGGGTTCAAACTTACAGATGCCAATAACCAGTTACATCAGCTATCCGACTACTCGGGAAAATGGCTAGTACTTTACTTTTATCCCAAAGACGATACCCCTGGCTGCACAAAAGAGGCCTGTCATTTCAGGGATGATCTTTTTCAGCTGGAAAAACTGGGTGCGAAAGTAGTCGGGGTGAGTGTTGATGATACAGACTCCCATGCCAAATTCGCGCAGAAATACAGCCTGCCCTTTCCGTTACTGGCTGACAAGGACGGTACCGTAGCAGATAGCTATGGCGCGCTGACCAATCTGGGAATTATCAAGATAGCCAAGCGCTATACCTTTTTGATCGACCCTAAAGGCAATATCGCCAAGACTTACCTGAGCGTGGATACGTCCAGACATTCTCAAGAGATTATTGATGATCTTAAAAAGCTAAGCGAGAAATCTTGATGCCGACATATTCGCCTTAAGGCGCGGGATAAGCCAAGTATCTGGCACCTTATGCTTACTTGGGCTTATTGATTTCTGCCTGTTTGCACCCTTTAAGGCTGCTAGTCGGGTTGATGTCTAGTGTGGCATCAGTACCAGTGATATCTAACGTAGTAATGCCGTTGCTGTACCGTGTTGGGGACTGTGACGTCACCGCCCTGCTAAGCGCAACCTCCCTATCTGGCAGAATTAACCAGACTGCAGCGCCATTATCAATGGTTCGCACGTAAAACTTCTTTCCAGCCTCACACAAATACTCAGTCGAGTTTGCTGGCTTGTAGGTATCGGCTTCAGTCTTGCCTCCGCCGAATGGCCACACGCTGAAGCCACCACAGCCTGACAATAGCAATGTTAAAGATAATGCTGAATAACCCAATTTATTTCTCATGTAACTTCCCTATGCTTTGCCGCCCAGCCTTAAGGCTAATGAGCGAGCTGTATTACTAAAACAACAATTGTATGTGATATGGCGGCATATCGGAATGACATACCTTGGTCTGGCAATTGGAATTCCTGCTCCCTATAGCGCCCCTCCCAACATTGCTGGCGGTTGTCACTCGATATTCGACAATACTGTCGAGTTTTCAACAAGTACTTTATACGCTGTAAAGCCAATTAAAATTTATTTATATTTATTTACATATAGATACATATCAATCCAATTCTCATATCCATATGGCACGGAGATTGCAATTTCATTACATAACGAATAATTAAAAATTCAAACGCTGATTAATAATTAAATGACTAGGGGACAAAATGTCTTTTCTAAATACAAATAAAACTGTCAAAGGTTTGCTCATGAATAGCACTGTCAAAGTGACTACATTTGCGCAGCGTATGTTTCAGACAAAGAGAGTTGATAAATTCATTGTCTCCATCTTTTTTGCTATCTTGGTCGCGTTAATTTTTGTGGGGATAGAAGAAGAAATCCATAACAATGACAGCGTTGCATCACCCACCAAAAACAAACTGATTAATCTGGACTACATCAACTCTTAATCAATCCTGAGCTAATGCATCGCCCACATCTGAGGGCGGCTACCTTCCTCGCATGGATATCTCTCCTCATGCTAATGTCTATTATGGTCTAGCCATAATAGATGTGCGCCAGAATTGCATCATGTAGTTGATGCTGCAATAGAGAAGACATCCCAAATACCCCCCAGCTATCACGTCACTCAAAAAGTGATAGTTCGTCAATATCAAGGCACTACCTAATGCCAACCACACGGTCAGATAAGCACTTCGATAACGTGGATAAAATTTCCACAACCCCAGGAACAAGGTCGAAAATACCAGCATATGGCCTGAGGGAAATCCATCGAAACCATCTCCTCCGGCGAACCAGTGCATACCATCCAGACTATTATCTGTTAACCATATTCGCGTCTCTATCCTGCCAAATACCAACTTTAATACTGTTTTAAGAAAAAACGACATCGGCAATACCGTGCCCATAATCAGGAAAAACTGCCTATGTATGTTTTGAATGCCACGACCCTTAAGGTAGAAGTACCCTACCCAACACACAGTGGAAAGTATGATGACACTCAACAAAAGCATATCTGGAATATTCGAGGTGTAAATCTGGAATGCGCCATGGCCTCTTACATGCAAGTCAATCCAGATTGCCAAGGGAGCATCAAGATGCAAAAAACTGATTACTACCGTAACAACTGCTACCCATGTGAGGGTAATGCTTTTTAGATTCATACTTATGCCTGATAACGATTGTGAATGGGATCAATGCTTCACCGAGTAAGTGCCAGAAACAAATGCAAGTATTTAGCGATTGTGCTCATCTAACATATGAACTCAATATGCTAGATATTCATGGCCTAATTATCGGTCAGAAAATTATACCTGTGTGGTTTGGTGCTAACTCATAATTTAGCCATCTCCGGCTAATCATGGCTATGATTGTGATGATCTGTTGATTGGCCTACACTCAAAGGCCGAGTCTTCGGATACATCAAGGAAATTGCATGGAATCAGTCAACCCACAAGAAGCAGCACAATTGGAAACAGCCAGGGTTTTAACTATGGAAATGGTGGTTATAGCCACCAATACAGCAAGAGATTTAGGATACTACGGTGTAGGTGATCAGTTAATGATTAGTGCAGTTATCAATGCAATGGCAAGTAACTATCTGGCAACCATTACTAAAAACCGTTAGTGCAGAGACTAACCCATCATGCGACCCACAAACTCACAAGAAACCCCTCAGTTTTTGTCTGGAGGCTCAGGCTCAATAGCTGAAGGTGTTACTGGCTTAAATATCAGGAGTTGCTTGTACTCTTCTTTAAGTTTTTCAAAAGTTTGAAGCGTGGTTTGAGCTAATGAGTTAGCAGCCATGTAATTCAATCTAGCATTTTCCAATCTGGTCAGTATTTCCTTAAGTCGTCTTTCGTATTCTTTTTCTGTCATTACCCTGTTCCAAGATTTAGCTTTGAATAGCCTTGTAATTATTCAACTAAATCTAACAAGTTTTGACATAATCGCTTGTCAGCTTTGGTCTGTGTTTTCTGTAAGACCAAAGCTGACAAAGCAACATTTTTTATTATCGCTAAGCAATCAGTTGATAAAGCAACTAAGGAAATGAAACTAGGTCGCCGATTTAAAAAGCTAGTAACCCAACTATTGTTATAGGAGGTTAGTCGACGCTTTGTTGACCAGGCCGGAACTTAAAGATACTAGATTTGTTCGCAATTAGTTTACTGGTGCCAAGGCTATAACCTTCTCTTTACCTTGGTAGCGACACTTCAAACGCTAGTACTTAGAGCCGTTTGAATGAACTAAGACAGCTTCTAAGGCTTGTCTGTGGCTTTGGAGCCTCTCACTGTAATGTCGATTAGTGACATTGGGGGTACAAGAAAACCAGTAAAATGGATACCCCCCATTTATATTCGGATGCAATAGGACTTGAAAAGACGCCAGAGGGCGGATGAACGGCTTTAAACCAAATAATGGCGCGGGTTCTAGGACTATTTAGGACTGGGTGGGACTAGGAAAAATACTGACTTGGTGCCCGGGGCCGGAGTCGAACCGGCACACCCTTACGGGCGAGAGATTTTAAGTCTCTTGTGTCTACCAATTTCACCACCCGGGCAGATGGAACTTCTGGAAGTTTTGCGGTGCGTATTCTAACCTTACTGAGGATATTAAGCAAAAGAATCCTCCCCAACCAATGCCAACATTGGCATCACCCTTCTTAAAAACTGCCAAAATTACTGTAGTTTAATGCGATCTAACATCTGAAAAATCATCTTTAAAATGACAATTCTGGCAATTTTTCGGCAGGTTAAGCCCATGAAAATAAAAAGGGGCCTAAGCCCCTTTGTTATTTCCTTGATTAAAAATCACTTACTGCCTGACCAATTCCACCCTGCGATTGACCAGATTTCCATTTTTCGGATCATTTTCAGCGATAGGTTTTGAGTAGCCATAACCCCGCACTGACAGTCGACCACTATCAATACCTTTGCTGACAAGATAATCACTCACCGCTTGGGCACGCCTGTTAGATAAATCCAGGTTGTAATCCTCTTTAGAGCTGTCTCGCTTATCCGTATGGCCGCCCACCTCCACCTTCGCCGTACCCCATGCTTTTACCGTAGTAATGGCATTATCCAAAACCGGATAAGATATCTTTTTAATTTTTGCACTATTGGTCTCAAACTGCACATCAGGAACCACCTTTTTAGGCATTTCAGGCTGTACTGGCTTCACAGGAGTCGCTGCCATCTTCTCGCTAATGCCTGAGTTTAATGGCTTGGCTTTTGCGACCAGATCAGCCTTATCAATCTGTAACACATCAGGTGCGACTGCCTTGCAGACTTTATAATTATCAACATAGTCTGCCTGCGCCATATCGGGCAAATCTGCACGCGTAACATCCAGCTTGCTCAGTAGCTCGCCCTGGCTGGCGTATGTGCGGGCAAATGCAGTGTATAAATCACGCTCCGTGTTTGTATAGGTACGCCTTGCCTGAAAATACTCATTCTCGGTATCCAGCAAATCCAGCAATGTGCGCTGGCCGATATCAAATTGCTTACGATATGCCTCACGCGCTTTTTCAATCGACAATTGATGCTGGTCTCGGTAGCCCAACTGCTCTTTCAGGCTGCTGACATCATTGTATGCAATCACCAGGCTCTGCCTTGTATCTACACAGGCTTTATCTCGCAGGTCCTGCGACGTATTGAGCTTCTCAGCGGTCTGGCTGATGACCGACCTATCGGTAAAACCGTTGAATAGGTTGAAAGTAGCAGTCAACTCTAACAAATCCGCAGCCACGATACTGTTCTCGCCATTAGAACTGGTCTGCAGATTTTTCCTGGCCAACAAATCCAGCCTTGGATAGTATTTTGCACGCTTGGATTCCACCTCTTGCTGGGTTGCCACAATGTTTTCTATGGCTGATAAGATGTCAGGGTTTTTCTGGTAGGCATACTGCAGTGCTTCTGTTGCTGTAGGGGCTACACCGGCCTTAAAAAACTCAACCTCGGGCAATCCGCTGGGTGGTAACTCGCCGGTTAATCGTTGATAACGGGCTGTCACATTTTGTAGATTGGTGCTCTCAGTAAGCAGGTTCGCTTCAGCCAAAGCCAGGCGGCCACTGGCCTGCTCCAAGTCTACACGTCGAGCTACCCCCGCAGTGACGCGTTCTTCTATGCGGTCAAACAACTGCTTGTGCGCAACATAATTATCTTGTGCATACCCTGCCAGTTGACGATATCTCTGCACATCAATATAGGCCTTGACGGTATCCAGCGCAGTATTTTGCATGGCACTTTGCAGTTCGTAATAGCGTACACGTGCAGCATGCCCTAAGCGGCTGACTTCGCTTCTGGTAGCGAAGCCATCAAACAGCATCTGGCGCAATACAAGCTGGGTCTGGCTGTTGGGGGTGGCTGTGTTATTGATGTTAGGCGTCATTTGCTCCTGACTTCTGACTGTTGCCACCAGATCGGCCCGTGGGTAATAGCCACCGCGAGCAGCATTCTGCTCTTGCTCTGCCGCCTTGAAGTTATGATAACGTGCCTGCACCTCAGGGTTGGATGTAACTGTTTTCTCAATAAGTTGTTGTAATGTGAATGGAGCATCTGCGTTAGCAACACTAGTCAGGGAAAGTGAGGTCAAAAACAGAGCTGCCAGATATATCTTTTTCATAATAGATAGACTTAAGAATTTAAATATTTTGTTATAGTTCTAGGTATTGGGCGTTATTTATACATGAACTGTTTAAGAGCATGCAACTTTAATCCATATGCACCTAGAATCTATTACCATAATTAAGCTAACTGCAACTTTCATGCCATCATTTTTTTGAGACTACAGTTATTACTCAACTAGCGCTCTTTTTTAACTATAAAAAAAATATCTTGCTTAAGATTATTTTAAGCATCGCTACATTTTTCTTGTTACTCCAAATCTCGAATGCAACCGACTTTGCAAAATTAGCCAACCTTGCCAGTCAACGATATGGGGATTCTGCCCGAAACTCTGTTTTAAGATTGCAAACAACTGTCAACGAACTCAAGTCAGCATCCGATTTAGAGAAAATTAAACGCATCAATGAATTCTTCAATTCCGAAATTAAGTACTTTGATGATGATATTAATATCTGGGGCGAATCTGACTATTGGGCAACACCATTAGAATCCCTGGGTAAAGAACGCGGCGACTGTGAAGACTTCAGCATCGCCAAATACATATTCCTCAGGTCACTGGACATCCCCAACGAGCGCCTCAAGCTGACCTATGTACGCGCGCAGATTGGTGGGCCGCATAGCAAAATTTTCGTCGCACACATGGTCTTGAGTTACTACGCAACACCTATGGCTGAACCACTTATTCTTGATAATCTTATTTCAGATATACGCCCCGCCTCACGCCGCGCAGACCTTATCCCGATTTTCAGCTTCAACAGTGAAGGCCTTTGGACTGGAGCGGCAAATACCCCCAGGGGCGAATCTTTAAACAATCTTTCGCGCTGGCGGAATGTACTGGCTCGAATTCAGGCTGATGGTATAGAGTAAACATGATAAGGAACCACTATGTCTCTCATTAAAGAACTATGGATGGCAATCATCATCGCGATGGCATTGGCTTTTGGGGCCAGCATCGTGGTCAATACGGTTTCCAGCAAGCACTATCTGGAAAAACAACTAGAGATGAAGAATATCGACAACGCCGTGTCATTGGCACTTTCGATATCGCAAATGGAAAAAGACCCTGTTGTCATCAACCTCATGCTTTCAGCCCAGTTCGACAATGGGCACTACCAGCACATCAGGCTTACCGACCCTAACGGTAAGCTGATGGTTGAGAGAAAAAATACCAATCAATCGCCTGATGTACCCATCTGGTTCAGCAAGCTTATTCATATTAGCGCGCCGCCAGGCATTGCACAGATTCAGAATGGCTGGTCGCAATATGGCACGCTATCGCTGGAAAGTACCACTGAGTTCGCTTATCAGGATTTGTGGAATGGCACATTGATGACCCTGCTCTGGAGCACCATTATTGCCACCATCACCGGCCTGATCGGCACGGTTATCTTAAAGCGTATCCTACGACCACTAACAGAGATGGTGGACATGGCTGAGGCCATTGGCGACCAAAATTTCATCACTATTCGGGAGCCAAAAACCATTGAATTTAAAACTTTGGCTAAGGCAATGAATCGTCTTTCCAACCGCATCAAGGAAATGTTGAAAGACCAATCGCAACTATTAGAAGAGCTCAGGCTGGAGGCCAATTATGACCCTATCAGTGGGCTGATGAATAGAAAGTACTTTATCAGCCGGGTTGCCGCGCATGTTTCCAACGAAGAAAGCTTTAACGAAGGTGTACTGGTTGTCTCCCACATTTCCAACCTGGCTGAGATCAATGAAAAACTGGGTGGCGTAGAAACTGACGCGTTATTACAGAAAATGGGCAATGCATTACAAGCCATGTGCCACCAATGCCACTCCCTCATCGCAGGGCGACTAACCGGTGCTGATTTTGCTATTTTCTCCAACCAGTCCGTAGATCAACACGCCTTGGCGACACAGATCAAGAACGTGCAATTAAAAGCTGTCGGCGACTTGCAGGAGACTTTTCCTAACTTTAATTTATCCACAGTATCCAGCAAAGTCAGCAAATCCGATCAGCTGGAGGGGCTGAAGAAACTGATCTCCGCCATTAAAGAGACAACCGGTCCGAATGAAGCTGACATCATGGACTTGATCAACCGCAACTACAACACCACTTACGAAGACAGCAATGAAGCCGAGTGGCGCAACATGCTGACAGCTTCTCTTGATGCGCAGCGCTTGAAACTCGCCGTATACCCAGTCGTTTCTACCGCTGGCCAAATGATCCATCAGGAAAGCCCAGTACGCCTGCAACTGGAGCAAGATGGTGCCTGGATATCTGCTGCAGAATTTATTTCGTGGGCGATCAAACTGGATCTGATCACACGCATTGATGACATGGTGGTCGAATTTGCAATTAAATCCCTGGCAGGTGGCAGCCAGCCGATTGGACTTAATGTCTCCACTGGTGCTATGTGCAATCCAAGTTACCTGGACAAACTGACTGCCCTGCTCACCGCCCATGCCGATAATGCCCAGAATTTATGGCTGGAAGTCCCTGAAGACGGGGTATTTAACAACCTGAATGAATTCAGGCACTTCTGCAAAGTACTCAAGCCCCTGGGTTGTAAACTTGGGGTTGAACATGTGGGGGCACAGATATCGAGGTTAAGTGAGCTGCACGATCTGGGGTTGGATTACATCAAGATTGATGCATCGCTGATTCGTGGTGTAGACAGCAATACCGGCAACCAGGCGTTCTTGAAAGGCTTATGCCTGATTGCCCATTCAATCGGGTTAATGACGATTGCAGAAGGGGTGCATACCGACAGCGAACTAGCTGCACTGCCTGCCTTAGGTATTGATGGCATGACAGGACCCGCTATTAAACTAGGATAAAGCTCCGACCTGGGTTTTAGAAAAGGCTGGTTTCGTCATCAATCAAGTTTAGCTGCTTACTCTTCATACGCAAGGTCTGCCTCTCAATGAGACGCTTCTGGGCTGGATCAGGAAAGTCGGTAAACCTGATCAAATCACGATCTATCAATAACGAGATCAGGTCTTCCAGGACGCGCGCAAGCTGGATGTCACTCTCACGAAATGG
>Ga0066437_1000328_pt1 | contig 15684 bp, 19 predicted proteins | sample LakWasMet55_HOW8_2_FD_59525 | JGI IMG/M metagenome (GOLD analysis project Ga0066437, IMG submission 59525) | Freshwater sediment methanotrophic microbial communities from Lake Washington under simulated oxygen tension - Sediment Metagenome 55_HOW8 | ecosystem: Environmental > Aquatic >...
GGCTTCGGCGGTCAAGGATTCCATTGTCGTGACCGGATTATGCCGGCCACGGCGGCCCATTAGGGTTTCCGACATCATAATGGGTATACCAATCAGCGCGACACACAGCAAATACACGAGGACAAAGGCCCCCCCGCCGTTTTCGCCCGTGATGTACGGGAATTTCCAAATATTACCCAAGCCCACTGCCGATCCGGTCGCTGCCATAATAAAAGCGGAATGGGACGACCATTCGCCCTGGGGTGATTTTTTCGTGTCTGTCATATAGGTGGCCTCAAAAACACACTTTAATTATTATTATCGAATTATTAATTAGGTTATTAATTAGGTTATTAATTGTTTCATGAGTGCTTGCCCAAGCCGTTTTAGTGAAAAAAACAATTTTTGCTGCAAGCACTTATGAAACAATTAATATTATCGCGTAAAATAACAAAATTATGCCATTGCGTCAGTTTTAAATTCACAGTGGTTTTGCTATTACCTTTCCCGATAACGTAGTCCCCTCCCTATGGCTGACAAAAATTCTAAAAAAGCTAAATCCCAGCAAAATTCGACGATTGCCGTTAACCGTCAAGCTACCCATGAATATTTCATTGAAGAGCGGTTTGAGGCAGGGTTGGTCTTGCAAGGATGGGAAGTGAAAAGCCTTAGGGCAGGGAAAGTGCAATTGAAGGAAAGCTATGTGGCGATAAAACGTGGTGAAGCCTGGCTGTCAGGTGCGCATATTTCGGCTTTGTTATCCGCTTCCACGCATATCAACCCCGAAGCCGTGCGCCAAAAAAAATTGTTGTTGAACCGGCATGAACTGAACAAGTTGATCGGTGCTGTGGAACGTAAGGGCTACACATTGATCCCGCTATCCATGTACTGGAAAAGTGGCCGGGCCAAACTAGAAATCGGTTTGGCTAAAGGCAAGCAGTTGCATGATAAACGCGCGGCTTCGAAAGACCGCGATTGGCAGCGCGAAAAGGCGCGGATTATGAAAAAAGGTTAATATGGGCAACCCCGTGTTGTTGTCGGCGGCGGACAGCGTGTTGGTTATCGTCGATGTGCAAACTAAATTGACTGCCGTGATGGCGGAAGCCACATCCATGTGCACCCGTGCAGTGGTATTGCTGGAAGCTGCGCAGCGTCTGGCAATTCCGGTTTTGGTCACTGAGCAATTTCCACAGGGATTAGGGCGTACCGAACGGGTGATCTTGGCAAAGCTGCCGGAATTTACGCCAATTTTTGATAAAACGGCCTTTTCTTGCTGCGCAGCCCGCGGATTTTCTGAAGCATTGCAAGCATCGGGCCGTAAACAGATTGTCCTGGTAGGTGTGGAGGCGCATATCTGTGTTCTGCAAACGGCACTGGAACTGTTGTCTGTCGGCTATCAGGTGCAAGTTGTTGAGGATGCGGTGTGTTCACGCAATCCGAACCATAAGCTTTACGCACTTAAACGTTTGTCCCAACAAGGTGTGATCGTCACTAATTATGAGTCAGTGCTGTTTGAGTGGTTGCGTGATGCCGCCCATCTTGAATTTAAGGCCCTTTCCCGATTGCTCCGTTAATCTCTTAATATTGAATTATGCCCTTAACTTTATTCCTTGAAAAATTATCCCAAAATATTCCAGTCAGTTTTGCTGACACTATTGCGGTTATCACCGGACATTACCATTATCAGCCAACAACCTTCAGCAATGGCTTAGGTGAAGATAAGTTAGTAAACCCGGCAGGGACGAATGAAGGTTCCTGTAAAATTTTTGCGTTCGCGCTTATTCATCAGTTTGATGAGCGGGCCACGTTAAATTTATTTGGGGATTATTATCGGGTGGAAGTGCTAAATGACCCTGAAGGCACGGGCCACCAAAATATCAGGAATTTTATGAAATATGGTTGGGAAGGGGTCAATTTTGAAACTAATGCGCTATCGGCGCGATAAGCTTGAAATTTTTTGTTTTGATGCGGGGTAGTATGGGCCGAATACTGGGGAAATATCGTATCCCGGAAAAACAAAGCCCCTCCGATGAGATGATCATACGGAGGGGTTTTGGTCTTATTTACCTGCTATTTGTGCAGCAGTTGAGTTGTTGCTAGTGTGTCTTTTTTCTATTTTAGAAAAAGTTTCAGTTTGAAGGGCCGCAACAGCACCGCTTTGCAAATGTTTAGTTTCGTCTTTTTTCAGTAATACAACCAACAGAACGATAGCAGCGATACATCCGCCAACAATGAACCACAATGAATTGTCTTCTTGTACTTCAGCCATTTTAAAATCCTCTTCTATAGTTATTAATATTTTTGTTATTTCCCTTTCCTCAAGGGAGCAACTCAGAATATATGAGTCGGTTGTCGAAAATACTCTTAAACAACGGGGTAATTTTTATCATGATAACTGTGCTGTGTCAAAGCTATAAATGAAAAATTACACGATAATTAACTTAGGCCTGGAAATGTCATGTGCTTGCATCATTCAACAAATTGAAAATAAAAAAGAAATAATTTTAATGGTGACGGCGGCGGCCAATATGGCCGGAATTAATTTAAAAAATATCTAACAAAAGCAGTTGGAGCTGCACGGACACTCGTCTATGAAAACAGCTTATTAAGGGTTATGATAAGAACCAAGCAGTTATGGCTTGGTTGCAGGCGTTTCCTTCGATGGCCAATTTATGGGGTGCCTTGCTTTTAGTGATTAAGCCCTTATTTTCATTATTAATAATTTCATTGCATACATCAGGAACGGGGATTGGTTTTATGAGCATTTCTTTAAGCAAAGGTGGCAATATCAGTTTGTCCAAGACTGATCCTAGCCTAAAAAACGTGATTGTGGGTTTGGGCTGGGATGCCAGGCCGACAGATGGCGCCGATTTCGATCTTGATGCGAGTGCTTTTATGGTTAAGGCGGATGGCAAAGTCCGTTCAGATAGTGATTTTATCTTCTATAACCAAACCAAATCGGCCTGTGGCTCCGTTGAACATACCGGTGATAACCGTACCGGTGCCGGTGATGGCGATGATGAATCGATTGTTGTTTTGCTGGATAAAGTGCCTGCTGACATCCAGCGCGTGGTTTTTACCGTTACCATTCATGAAGCGGAGCAACGCAAACAAAATTTTGGGCAGGTGACCCATGCGTTCGTCCGTATTGTCAATAAAGATACTGGCGTTGAAGTTACCCGCTTTGATTTAAGTGAAGATGCCTCCATCGAAACGGCGATGATTTTCGGTGAAATATACCGGCATAATGGCGAATGGAAGTTTAAGGCGGTGGGCCAGGGCTATGCGGGCGGGTTAGCCGCCTTAGCACGCCAATACGGTATCAACGTTTAATATCCTGAATACCGTTAATATTAACGGCAGTTATTTTTACAACAACCAAAAAAACCGAGGAGACAATAACATGGCAATATCACTGACTAAAGGCGGCAACGTCAACTTAAGCAAAGAAGCCCCTGGCTTGAACAAAATCATCGTCGGCTTGGGTTGGGATGCCCGCGCGACTGACGGTGCGGCATTTGACTTGGACGCCAGCGCATTTTTGGTGAAAATGGACGGTAAAGTCCGCTCCGACAGCGATTTTTGCTTTTTTAACAATAAAGTCGTCGCAGACGGTGCCGTCCAACACATGGGTGACAACACCACCGGAGTGGGTGAAGGTGACGATGAAGTCGTTAAGGTTGAATTAGGCAAAATTCCGGCGGATCTGGATAAAGTCGTTTTCACCGTGACCATTTACGATGCCGAAACAAGAAAACAAAATTTTGGCCAAGTCAGCCATGCGTATATCCGTATCGTCAACGAAGACGGCGGCCAGGAAATCGCCCGCTACGATTTAAGCGAGGACGCTTCGGTCGAGACCGCGATGATCTTCGGCGAGATTTACCGTATCGGTGCGGAATGGAAGTTCAAGGCCGTAGGCCAAGGTTTCGCGGGTGGCTTAGGGCCATTGGCGGCCTCTTTTGGCGTTAATGTTTAAGGAACTATGATGGCTATCAATTTACAAAAAGGCCAAAAAATATCGTTGGCCAAAGAATCCGGCGGCAGCTTAAGCAAAGTCATCATGGGCTTGGGCTGGGATGCGAAAAAAAGCGAGAAAAAAGGCGGTATGTTGGGCGGGCTGTTCGGTGGCGGCGGTAGTAGTGTTGGCGACTCCATCGACTTGGACGCGTCTTGCGTGCTGTTCGATGACAACAACAAATCCGTAGACGTCGTTTATTTCGGACATCTGAAAAGCAAAGACGGCAGCATCACCCACACGGGGGACAACCGCACAGGCGCAGGTGACGGCGATGACGAGCAAATTATCGTCGACCTCGACAAAGTCCCTGCCAACGTCAAATCCCTGGTGTTCACTGTTAATTCCTTCACTGGGCAAACCTTTGATGCCGTCGAAAATGCTTACTGCCGCATGGTGGACAGCAGCAGCAAAGCTGAGATCGCCCGTTACACGCTCAGCTCACAAGGCCCGCACACCGCACAAATCATGGCTAAAGTCTACCGCCACAACGGCGAGTGGAAAATGCACGCCATCGGCGAAAACGGCACGGGCCGCACCATTGAAAACTTGCTGCCACAAATCATCCCCCATCTTTAAAAACTAATGCGCATTTGGTTCAATAAAACTTTTTCCACCATCAGCGCAGTCTTTAATAACCTTCACCTGGCCGGACGGCCAGGTGAAGTCACCATTATCTGCACCCATACCCACCCCACCGCCTCCGCTTTTTTGGCGGCAGACGAAAATTACCTGGAGCCTAGCTCATTAACGGGGCAAGATTATCTGGCTTGGTGCTTGGACTTTTGCCAAAGTCACCGGATCGGTTTGTTTTGGCCGGGCAAAGAGGCCGCGCTGATCAGTTTGCACCATGGCCAATTCAACGCCATCGGCACACAAGTCCTGTCGGTCGCCGACCACGAAACACTGGCTCTGCTCGACAATAAAGCCGAATTTTACGCCGCGCTAAATCCCGAAATCGCCCGGACGATGGACTTTATTGCCGTTGATAATCTGGACGCCTTCGACCGTGCCGTCATGGAATTGTCCACACGCCATGACAGTTTGTGCGTCAAACCTTCAGTGTCTGTATTTGGCCTGGGTTTCCGCATCCTTGACACCCAGCGCGACAGTATCACCCATTTAGCCAAAGGCGTGGAATACCAAATCCCGCTATCCGAATTGCGTTTGGGCATGTTCAACACCCGTCATTTCGAAACGATGTTGGTCATGGAGCACTTGGGCGGGCATGAATGGAGTGTCGATTGTGCCGGACGGCAGGGCGAACTGCTATGCGCCGTGCAACGCAAAAAATCCCTGCTAAAAGGCCACGGCCAAGCAATCGACAATAACGCTGACATCCAAGGCATGGTCGAGCGCCTGACCGGGCATTACCGCCTGAACGGCTTGTTCAACATCCAGTTTAAGGAAGGCAAGCACGGGCCAAGGTTGCTGGAAATCAACCCGCGCCCGTCGGGCGGTTTTGGTATGGCGTGTTTGGCTGGAGTGAATCTGGCGAAAGTGGCTTTACAGGCGATCAAGGGAGAGAAGGTGGTTGTGCCTGGCATTGATTATGGCTTGCGGGTTACGGAAGTGAATATACCGGTGGTTTTGCGGGATATGGATTGATTTTGTAATGGCAAAGGGGGAATGATGTCAGGAATCCACTCTCTCACAATCATGGGTTATAAATCCATCCGTGGATTATTTGATTTTAAACTGACCAATCTCAATGTATTAATTGGTGCAAATGGGGCGGGGAAGAGCAATTTTATCAGTTTATTTAGGCTATTAGCTGAGATTGTCGAGCAAAACTTACAACTTTATGTGCAAATGCAAGGCGGGCCAGATACTTTATTACATTTTGGGCGTGACGTTACTGATAGCATAGATATAAAAATTCGTTATAACAATAACTCCTACGAGTTTGGACTCGCTCCGACCAATGACAACCGCTTGATTCTTGCACATGAGATCGCATATGAGCGGGGTCATAGTGTTGTTAATCCCGCTAATGCGTTTGTTGGTGTTCACGAACAAATCTTAGGGACAGGGGGGCAAAATGAGTCGTTACTTAAAATAAGCGCAAGCCCTTATGCACAACAGGTCAGATTATCCATTCAAAAGTGGCGTATCTACCACTTCCACGACACCAGCGATAAAGCCAAAGTCAAACAACGCCACGCCACTAACGACAATCTGCTGTTAAAACCCGATGCCGCCAATTTGGCCGCCTATTTGCGGATGCTGTACAAAGACCACAACGACCATTACCAACGTATCGTCAGCACTATCCGTTTGGTCGCACCGTTTTTCGGTAATTTTGTCCAGCGTCCAGGCGAGCCGGAATATATCGAATTGGAATGGACGCAAAAAGGCCAACCGGACACGCCATTTAAAGCCCACGTTCTTTCAGATGGCACATTACGTTTCATCTGTTTGGCGACTTTACTGCTACAACCTTTAGAATTGTTGCCTGACACGATTCTGATTGATGAGCCGGAACTGGGTTTACACCCTTACGCAATCTCAGTCTTAGCAGACATTTTCAAACAAGTTGCCGAAGACAAACAACTGATTGTTTCTACGCAGTCGGTCGAATTGGTCAATCACTTGTCACCAGAAGACATTATTGTCGTCGATCAAGAAGATGGCGCGTCCGTGTTCAAACGATTCACCTCAGAAGAGCTGTCCGGCTGGTTGGAAGACTATGCAATGGGCGAGTTATGGAAAAGTAATGTCTTGGGCGGGCGGCCTTAATCATGCTGACTGTGATTGTCTTTGCTGAAGGCGAAAGCGAAGAGCAATTTATTAAAAAAATCGTTGCGCCGACGCTTCATCATTTACAGGTTTACCTGAAACCACAACAATTAAAAACGTCAAAAGATGCTAAAGGCGGCGCAGTCAATTTCGAACGGCTGAAAATTAATGCCAGAAATACCTTGCGCCAATATCCCGAAGCGGTGTTGACGACATTTTTGGATTTGTACGGATTAGCTAGCGATTTTCCGCAATTTTGTGAGTCGAAAAACGCAAGCAATGTACATGAACGGATACAAAATCTGGAATCGGCGTTGACAGATGCGATAATCAGCCATGTCGGCTGCCGAACGGAACGCTTCATTCCGCATATCCAACCGTATGAATTGGAAGGGCTGTTTTTTTCTGATGTTGAAGCTTTAATCCGTGCAGAACCTGATTGGAAAAAATATCTCCCTAATTTACAAAAAGTACGCAGTGGCTTCCCATCGCCTGAACACATCAACGATGGCTATGACACAAAGCCCTCAAAACGTTTGGAAACTATCTTAAAACCCGCTTACAAAAAAACACGCCACACGCCGCTGATTGCCGAACAAGTCACACTGGCTAAAATGGAACGGGAATGCCCACATTTTAAAAACTGGCTGGATCGGTTGCGTGGTCTGGCGGAGAGTTAAGTTGTCCATCAGTATAGAAAAGCCCTTAATCATGCTCGGAAATTAGCTGATTTTGGAGCCCAAAAACATATTTTTGGACTCTGGTATTGGGTAAATCTGTACGAATCGTTTTTAACATCCCACCTTTTGCCATACCCAACATGCCCCAAAAACACACCATCCCCCTAGCTACCGGCACACTCCACCTCAACCTAACCCCAGGTAAAATCCCCCTCCATCGTTTATTGGGCTTCGCCGCCCGTATCAGCAGCAAGCGTAAGTTTTTGCTGGTCAGCAAGGTGCTGGGCAAGCATTATCCCGTGTCACCTAAAATGATGGCGTGGTCTTATCGGGCGTTGGCACGCTTGGTGTTGCAGAAAACCGTCGCCACCCCGTCATTGTGGATAGGCATGGCGGAAACGGCGACGGGCTTAGGTTATGGCGTGTTTGCCGCCGCCCATCAGGAAGGCGTGCAAGATGCGCTGTTTATGCAAACCACGCGCTATGTCCTGCAAGGCCACGACTATCTGGCGTTTGAAGAGGCGCATAGCCACGCCACGGACTTTTTTTTGTATTATCCTGAGCAAGCGGCACATCGCCATACATTCAAAACCGCGCGGACTTTAGTGCTGGTTGATGACGAAATTAGCACGGGCAAAACCTTCTTGCGTTTGATCAAGGCCTATCAGGCCGTCAATCCGCAGTTGGAAAAAGTGGTTATCGTCAGTTTGGTCAACTTCGCCCATGCGACTGACCGGCGTTTTTTAGAAACCGAATCCGGTGTAGCCGTTGAATGGGTGTGTTTCCGCGAAGGTGAGTTAAGCTTTGACGATAGCCACAACGCCGCGCTGGACGACATCACCATTAACGTTTCCGGCAATGGGGCTTGCAAAAAACCTTTGTTGGCTTGGCCAGGACGATTGGGTATGTCCACCCCGATGCACTGGCAAGCGGGAACGCTGGAACGGCTGTTGCCGCTGTTAGGTGCTAGCGACGCTGACCCGCGCCCCGTGTTGGTGTTAGGCACGGGCGAATGCAACCCGCCCGCGATCATGCTAGGGCGGGATTTGGAACTGGCTGGTTATAAAGTCAAAGTGCAAAGCACCACCCGCTCGCCCATCCATCAAGGCAATGCCATCGCCGCCGTTTGCCAGTTCACTGACAATTACGGCGATAACATCCCGAACTTTCTCTACAACCTGGATTTGTCCGCGTATCGGCAAGTCATTTTGTGCCATGAAACGCCGCTGAACGACGCGCTGTTAAGCCGTTTGCACGCTTGGCAGGCGATCAGCGCACGTTTCCAACTTACCGCCCCGTCCACTCACGATGCAACGCTACATTTTTTTAGACCTTGACGACACCCTGTTCCAAACCCTGCGCAAATGCCCTGATGCCAGCGACCCGCGTTTGCAAGTGCGGGCGTGCTTGCCGGACGGCACGCCCAATTCCTACGCCACCGCCAAACAACAATGGTTATGGGATTGGTTCAACCAAGGCTTCCGCGTCGTCCCCGTCACCGCGCGGGATATGGATGCTTATCGGCGTGTCATCGGTTTGACGTTTCAGGAAGAGCAAATCATCAACCATGGCGGCGTGATTTTGGACAAACACGGCGGGATTGATCCGGTCTGGATGGAAAAAATGACTCAAGCATTGCTGCTGTATCAACCTGCTTTCAACCGGATATGGGCGGATATTGAAGCGTTTTGCGCCCAAGATGGCCGCTACAACGTCCGCCTGGCGCAAGACCTTGGCATCACCTGGTACGGCTACATCAAACACCAGGGCGGCACAGAAGCGGCGTTGGCGGGATTATTGGCTATGGTCAAAACCCATCCGGCGGTGCAAGATGGCGGCGTGTACTGGCACATCAACGGTAACAATCTCGCCGTATTGCCCAAAATCATCGCCAAAGAAAATGCCGTGGCGTATTTGCTGGCAAAATATCATCAGGATCATAGCGAAGTGCTGAGTTTCGGTGTGGGCGATAGCAAGACCGACGCGCCGTTTCTGGCTTTGTGCGATTATGCCCTGATTCCTAAAGGCACTCAGTTGCATCAGAAATTGGCAGGACAATAACCGCACTAACAGATAAGATTGGGCAAATACCTCAAATACGTTAAACTCAATATCAATGTATAACTTTTTTTCATAAAATAACTATGCAAACCATCAATATCCTAAATAAAGGTCAAGTAGTGATTCCCGCAGAACTGCGCTTACGCTATGGCATCAAACCCGGAAACCGCATAGAAATACGCGATGCAGGTGATCACTTAGAATTATATCCTTTGCCGGACAACCCGATAGCCGCCTTCCGTGGTTCGCTAAAACTAAGCGGGTCGTTAGCTGATCAGCTAATTACCGAACATCAGCAAGAAGTTAAACAAGATGAAGGCCGTTAAACCTGTTTATGTGCTGGATGCTTGTGCCTTGTTGCGCCTAGCGCAAGACGAGCCAGGCGCCGAGCGGGTCGCGGATATTTTAGTTGCCGCACAAGCAGGTGAAGCGCGGGTTTTATTGCATCAAATCAATCTGGGCGAAGTGCTTTACCGGATCGCCAAAGGCTTTGGCTACGCGGTCGCCGAACGCAAACATGCCGAAATCAAACTCTTGCCCATTGAAACCGTAGCATTTTCCGACGATATTTTTTGGGCGGCGGTCAAACTAAAATCCCAGTATGCCATGTCCTACGCTGATTGCTTTGCGGCGGCTTTAGTCCGGCGCGAACAAGCGGTGTTGCTGAGTAGTGATCCTGAGTTTGGCGTGTTGGGTGATGCGCTGACAGTGCTTAAAGTTTAAGATTATTGTGTAGTGAGAAAATAGTGGATAAATAAGCTTTAGCGGATTGCACAATGGCGAGGTACATCTTACGTGTTACACCCATATACCTTACTAGTTGGATAGCTCGTAGGTTGGGGTGAGGAACGAACCCCAACAACACCGCATCAATACCCACAGCGTTGGGGGTTCCTATCGTCACCCCAACCTACATCTTAACCTTAAAAACCATGACCCAAATCCCCTTCTCAGGTAGCTACCCCACTAATGATGTTGAGTTCCTGCTCAAACAAATCACTATCGAAAACACCCCTATAGCCGTCAAAGAAGCCCTGATCCAATCGGGGCAAAAGCATTATTCGCAAATGCTCAGCCATGAGTCTTTGCCTTCGGAAGCCTATCTGGAGTTGTTCCGGCAGGCGATGGCGGCGAACAGGCAGCGGGTGGCGGCGGATGTTATCAGTTTGGCAGCGGGGATAATCGCCACGCGTCCGCACGGCATCACGTTGGTGTCGTTGGCGCGGGCGGGGACGCCAGTTGGGGTGTTGTTGAAACGGGTGTTGCAAAGCTATCACCACATTAACGCGGCGCATTATTCCATTTCCATTATCCGCGATGTCGGCGTCGACACCCATGCTTTGCGCCATATCCTGCAACGCCACGCGCCGGAAACGCTGGTGTTTGTCGATGGTTGGACGGGGAAGGGCGTGATCGGGCGGCAATTGGCGGCAAGTTTGCAGCGGTTTGCCGAAACTGATAATGTCACTATACCCGCCGAACTTTATGTGTTGGCGGATTTGTCCGGCACGGCGGCGGTGGCGGCTTCGGCGGAGGATTATCTGATCCCTTCGTGTATTTTGAACGCCACGGTGTCTGGTTTGGTCAGCCGTTCGGTGTATGATGCGCAAACCGCCGCCGCTGGTTTTCACGGTTGCGTGTATTATCAGGACTTTGCCGCGCACGATTTGTCGGGGTTTTTTATCGACGGGATCCTAGCTAGCGTCGCCGGACAATGGGGCGATGCCCGGCAGTCCATCCGCCCGGCGCGGTACCAGACGGGACGGGCGGCAGTTGCAGAGAAACTGCTGGCCGATTTGGCAACGCGTTATAATGTCAGCCATCCCAATTACATCAAACCCGGCATCGGTGAAGCGACCCGCGTGTTCTTGCGCCGTGAAGCCAGATTGTTGCTGTTACAAGACGATGCCGTCGAAGCCACCTTGCATTTGCGTTGGTTGGCGGAGTCCCGCGCCATCCCGATTGTCGTTTGTCCCGATTTGCCTTACCGCGCCGTAGCCTTAATCAAAGAGATAACAACATGACCCTGCTCCATCCTTCCTTATCTGAACCGTTTTCCCCATGGATGTTGGGTGCGCCGCTGTACATGCCCGCGCATCGGCGGGATTTGGTGGCTATCGCCAATGGTGAGAAGCTCCCATTTTTGCGCTCGATGATTTTTTGTACTGAAGATGCGGTTTCCGATGCCGATATTGACAACAGTTTGCGGCACTTGGCGGCCTGCCTGCCGGATTTTGATAATCATGCAGGGCGTCACCGTTTCATCCGTGTGCGCAACCCTGAGGTGTTGGCGCGTTTGCTGGACTTGCCGCATATAGAAAAGATTGACGGTTTTGTGTTGCCCAAATTCACTGAAGAGGTGTTCGATGCCTATTTTTCGCAATTGCAAGGGACGGCGTTTAAAGTGATGCCGACTTTGGAGACCCGCGAAGTGTTCGACGGGCTAGCCATGCTGCGTTTGCGTGAGCGCTTGGTGCAAGCCGACATTTTTCCGCGTATTTTAATGTTGCGCATTGGCGGCAATGATTTGATGAATGTGTTGGGCTTGCGCAGGCCGCGTGGTTTGACCATTTATGACACGCCCATGGGCCATGTGATTGCGCAACTGGTGATCTTGTTCAAACCTTACCATTTCGCGCTGTCCGCACCGGTGTTTGACTATCTCAACGATACGGCAACTTTGCATAAAGAGATTGTCTTGGACTTGGCGCATGGTTTGACGGGCAAGACCGCCATCCATCCTGACCAAATCCCTGCGATTGAAGCCGCTTATGCGGTTGACGGGGAAGATTATGAAATGGCTTTGAGCTTGAACGATGATGATGCGCCCGCCGTCTTCAGGATGCACAACAGCATGTGCGAAGTCGCCACGCACCAGCAATGGGGCAAAGCCATCTTGCACCGCCAAAGCTGTTACGGTGTTAAAATGCCCAGGACTTTAGACGAGTACGCCGGACTAGCGGTTTCATAAACCTGGAGGTGGCTACATGAATGCCAGAATTGACCTTGTTCCCGGGCAAAATTGTGTATTGCCGACCCATGATTTGCATATCATTTTAAACCACGCCCAAAACCCGCCCGACATTGAAGTGCGGCTGGATAGCCATCGCGACGACCAGTTCACATGCGCCATTGCGATGCTAGAAAATATCAACCACCCGTTGTGCATCACCAAACTGCCGGATTATTTTTCGGGCCATCAACACATGGGCCGCGCCTATGGCAGGGGCTTAAACTATGTTGCCGGGAGTAAATAAAATGCTTGACCAACCATCCACTAAACCACGTTAATTTTTAGGAGCAGACCATGAGTTTCGATAGTTTTTTAAACCAATTAAAAACCAAAGCCAGCGAATTAAAAACCGAAGCTTTGAAATTTAAAAACAAGGATTTTTTGAATGCGGCAATGGCCGGTTCCGCCTTAGTGGCGATGGCTGATGGCAGTGTCAGTTCGGAAGAAAAGCAAAAGATGGTCAAGTTCATCGAGGGCCATGATGCCTTATCCATTTTTACTACCAGCGATGTCATCAAAGCCTTCCAAGATTTTGTCGGGCAATTGGAGTTTGATAAAGACATTGGCGAGGCCAAAGCCTACCAGGCTTTAGGTAAGATGAAATCAAACATTGAGGCGGCGCGTTTGTTGATCCGCATGATTATTGCGATTGCCGCTTCTGATGGGCATATTGATGAATCGGAAAAAAAGGTCGCCGCTAAGATAGCTAGGGAATTGGGCTTGAATCCGGCGGATTTTGAATTATAAGGTTGCGGAAATGCCGGACGGGTTTTTGGCCTGTCCGGCATAAAGCTTACTGCCCTGGGTTAGTGCAGAACGTTTTTGGGGTTTGTGCAGGCGGAATGCTTTGCAAGTAAGCGTAAATGGCCTCCAGGTCAGTATCGCTCATTTGACCCACGATAGGCCAAGGCATCACTTGCAAGGTTGTGCCAGGCGCATCATCGGGTGCATGGCCTGTGCGTAAGGTGGATTTGAACTCGGCCAGACTAAAGCCAGCGGGTTTGCCGTGAATATCAGGTGTTATGTTCCGCGAAACAAACGGGCCAAAGGCGACACCGCCAGCCAAATATGTCGTGGAGTTGAATTGTTTCTTTTCACCCTTGAATGGATTACGCCCAACTTTGTAAGTCGGGCAACTGTGGCAATCTGCACAACTGCCTTGGGCATTGACTATGTAACTGCCTTGGTAGACTTGGTCAGTTGTTTTCTTGAGTGTGATCGGTAAGACCGCATTCGCTCCGGTGACAATGTTTTTGCCGATATTTATGCGTGTTTCTTCAGGGGTGCGGACAATAATCGAGCCCATCATGCCAGGGTGAATGGCGCAATGATAGGTGAATTTACCGGCCGTCTTGAATGCCCGGGCAAAGGATAGGCCTGGAGCCAGGTTAGCTGACCACAAATTGCTTGTATCCTCGGTTGTGGTATGAAAGGCTGGATCTTTATTGACCCATTTCACTATATCGCCCAGGTCAATGGTCAATGGGGTCGGGTTGAAGGCGAAATCTTGTATATTCACGGTGATAGTTTTAGCGTAGGCCGATACTGATGCTAGTGACAGCATTATGGCCAGAATCGTGTATTTAATACGGTCCATATATCCTCCAAAAATTAGTATAGTTATATTACGTGCTTGGGAGGCTATGTTTATATCATAGGTAACACGCTGTTTCACAGAGATTTTTTATGTTTTTATTAACGTGGCAGGCGTGAAAAATTACCTTTTCCATGCACGTAAATTTAAAATAACGCGACCCATCAATTCCCCCCAATCACCTGCTTGGGTTTGCCGGATTAACTTTGTGTCCGGATACCACACGCTATCTTCACGCTCCAGCAGCCACCGCCAATCGGAATGTTGGCCCAGCAACAGCCAAGCGGGTTTGCCTAAAGCCCCGGCCAGATGCACGATGGAGGTGTCCACACTAATCACCAAATCCAGCTGCTTGATCAAGGCGGCAGTCCGCGCGTAATCGGTCAGTTCGGGTTCCAGATTGATGATGCTATGGGTGTTCAGGAAATCAGCGTCATCAATGGGCAATGGGGTTTGCAGGCTATAAAAAGTCGTATCGCTAACTGACAGTAAGGGTAACCAGTTTGGCAATGGGCAAGAGCGGTGGCGGTCATTTTGATGGGTATGGCTACCAGCCCAGCAAATGCCCACTTTAAGGCCTTGTCCCTTAAGGCGTGGCACTGTGATGTGGGCAGGAATATGCACATACGGTACGGCGGCGGGCAAATTATGCAGGCCAATGCCTAGGATATGGGGAAGGCTTAACAAGGGGCAAAGGTAATCAAAACTGTCCAACGCGACATTGCCCGGTAAACGGGCTTCCGCAACACCTTCGCAATTTGCCAACAAAGGCCGCAGTGCTTCGGTGCACACCAATATCAGCTTTTTACAGCGTGCGGCAGCCAGGGGCAGGAAGCGGGCGAATTGCATGGCGTCGCCCGCGCCTTGTTCGGTATGCACCAACAGAATTTTGCCGCCAATATCCTCGCCTTGCCAACGGGGTTGTGGGCACGCAAATGGCGTAAATGCCGGGGTTTGCCAACGCCACTCGTATTCAGCCCAGCCTTCGTCCATGTGTCCTAGTTTCAGCAAAATCATCGCCCGGTTCATGTGCGCAACGGCGTATTGCTGGTCGGCCGTGATGGCTAGTCCGTAATGGTGCAAGGCTTTGGCCCAGTTTTCTTGTCCGGCAAAACAGAGGCCTAAGCTGTTGTGGGCTTCGGCATGGTTGGGTTGTAAGGCAAGCAGTTGCAACAATTCCGCCTCACCTTCCTGCCAACGTTCAAGGTCCGCTAAGGCCACGCCCAGGTGAAAACGTGCCGGAATATGTCCGGGGGCTTGTGACAAGAGTTGGCGGTACGCGTCAATGGCGGCTTCGAGGTTGCCTTGGTGGTGCTGTTGCGTAGCCGCTTCGAACGCTAAGGTTAACGGTTCGGGTGTGGCCACTTCGGCAAGGGCCTCGTCGGGCAGGGAATAGGAGCTACGCACCAGCGGGTCGTCCATATCCAACAAAACCGGAAACCGGTGCGGCAACACTTGCACGGCAAAGACCTCTTGCACCGAGCCAGTGAACGCCACGCAAGCGACGGTCTGGCCCTTTTCAATGTCCACGACCCACACCCCGCAATGCCGTTCGCCAGCTTGCGAAGTCAGCGGCAAGCCGGAAAAAACGGCGGTTTCG
>Ga0066437_1000330_pt1 | contig 15531 bp, 8 predicted proteins | sample LakWasMet55_HOW8_2_FD_59525 | JGI IMG/M metagenome (GOLD analysis project Ga0066437, IMG submission 59525) | Freshwater sediment methanotrophic microbial communities from Lake Washington under simulated oxygen tension - Sediment Metagenome 55_HOW8 | ecosystem: Environmental > Aquatic > Freshwater...
ACGGTGCTGGTGGCGTAGGCATGCAAGGATAACGATGGATACTCGGCCAGGCGCTCCAGCACGGGCTCGATAAAGAATGCCACCGCATGGTTACGCAAATCGCCTGAGACAAAACCAACGCGCAGACAACGCTGCGGGTCTTTACTGTTATTGAATTGTGGCCAGTACTTTTTTAGCGGGGATTCATACTGCTCGCCAAAACGTCTATGTTCCGCAGCCAAAGTCGCGGCATCGATCTCCGCATTATGCGTCAGGCAGAACAACAGGTTGCTGAAAGCCTGGTGGTAAGCAGGCTTGATTTCCAGCGCTTTCCTGAAACATCTCTCTGCGTCTAGCAGACGGCCCTGATCTTTGTAGGTGCTGCCCAGATTGCTATAGGCCTCGAAATAATCCGGCTTGATCTGCAAAGCCAGCAGGTAATTGTGCTCTGACTCATCAAGACGGCCCTGATCCTTAAACACGATGCCCAGATTACTGTAGGCTTCGGCAAAGTCCGGCCTGACCTCAAGTGCCAGTCGCAGGCAGTGTTCCGCCTCGGCAAAGCGGCCCTGCGCTTCGAAGGTAATGCCCAGATTGCAGTTAGCCTCTGCATAGTTCGGCTTGATAGTCAGTGCCTGCTGGAATATCGCCTCGGCTTCCTTCAACAGGCCCTGGTCTTTGAGTGCAATGCCCAGATTATTGAGCGCCTCGGGGGAACTGGGATTGAGTTCAAGTGCGCTGCGATAGCTGGTTTCAGCTTCAGCAAAACGGCCCTGCTCCCTCAAGGTAATACCAAGGTTGTTGTAAGCCCCGGCATAGTCAGGCGCAATCGCTATCGCTTTTCTGTAACAGGCCTCTGCCTCTGTCAGCTTGCCTTGCTCTTTAAATAAAGTGCCCAGGTTATTGTGCGCGCCGGATAGCTGCGGGTCGATGGCTAAAGCAGTCAGGTAAGACTGTTCAGCCTCTGCCAACCGCCCTTGCTCCAGCAACCGGTTGGCAAGGTTGTAGTGGGCTGACGCAAAGTCGGGCTTGATAGCGATGGCCTTGCGCAGGCTGGCTTCTGCTGCATCGGTCAGGCCGGCTTGCTGATCAATGACGCTCAGGCTGCAATAAGCATCGACAAAGTTGGGATCCAGCTCCAGTGTTTTAAGAAAATAGCATTTAGCTTCATCGAAGCGACCCTGCTCATTCAGCATGGCACCCAGGTTGGAATGCATTTGCGCGTTATCCGGCGTAATCTTCAACGCTTTTTTGTAGCTGGTTTCTGCCTCACCAAATTTGCCTTGATCCTTGAGTACGCTACCCAGATTATAGTGCGCCTTGGCAAAGCCTGAATCTATTCGGACTGCCTTCTGATAGCAGGCAGCGGCCTGTACCAACTGGTTCTGGTCGTAAAAATAATTGCCGAGGTTGTAATGGACCTCACTGTCATTGGGTAGAAATTCTGCGGCCAGCTTAAAAGCATGGAACGCTTCGTCCAACTGCCCTTGCTGCTGGCGTATTGCACCCAGCACTTTCCAGCCGAAGCCATGCCGGGGATAACGTTGCGTTAGCCAGCTGGCCTGTTGCTCGCTTTCAGCCTGCCGCCCTTGATTAAACGCTGCCACCAGGACATTCATTTCATCAAAACTGGGCTTGCCGTTCTTTTTAGCTTTGACTGAAGTCTGGTGCGGTGACTTTCCCGGCTTGGAAGCGATGGGCGCACCTGAATTTTCTTCTGAGTTTTCTACAGGCGGAGAAACCGCTTGAGCATCAGCCAGCTTGCGTTTGAGCGACTCAACCTCATCGCCCTCCAAACCGCCTTCAATACCATGCGCCAGCACTTGCCCGGCGTAATCGTATTGCTTGCCTTGTAGCAAGGCCTCTACATAACTGATCCAGTACTGCGGGTCTTCAGGAGCGACTTCCAGCGCAGTTTTGAATAGCTCCAGACTGGCATCAACTTCGCCCGCCCCCAAGGCAATCACACCAAGATTGTGGTTAGCATTAGGTTGTGTGGGTAGCGCCTCTAATACCTCACGATACAATTTGGCAGCGTCATCGAGATTTCCAGCCTGATGTAAGCTAACCGCCTGCAATAACAGCTGTTCAAGCCGCTCTATATCCGCGACCTGCGCATCTGCATCACTGGGGATTGTTTTTACACCGGTAGGCGCACTATTGCTTTTTGCAGCTTGGCTCTCTGATGCGATCATCGCTCACCTTCTAATGACTTTTGTTAGTCTTATCGGAATGCTCTCATTATCAAAAATGTAGAGGCAGGCGGATGCACGAAATAGAAGGTGAAAAGTAGCCTAGTTTCGTTTTGATCTGATTGAAATATTGAACAACTAGCTCTTGAGCCGTTGAAGTTGACCGCCATAAAACAAAAAAGCCGAATTAATCGGCTTTTAAGTCTTACAACATTTTGATTTTTTGGTCGGGACGACAGGATTTGAACCTGCGACCCCTTGTCCCCCAGTCAATTAATCACTCGTTTCACTACATTTCAAATTACAACAAAATATTATTTTTTATTATTAATAAACAAATAATTAAATGAATTAATATTCCTCAATGTTTCATTTTATTTCAGTCGTTATCAACATTTATGTGTACATAAATGTGTACACATTACTAAAATTTCATTAGAGTAACATTTTAACTCACCTACTATGATATGGCTCTCACTGACAAGTTTTTAAAAAGCTTAAAGCCACAAGACACTCGGTTTGAGCTGGCTGATACCAATGGACTAAGTATCAGGGTATCGCCCAAGGGAAAAATAATATTTCAAAGTCGCTTCAGATTTGATGGCAAAGCACAACGCTTGGACTTTGGATCTTATCCTGAAATTTCCTTAGCTAAAGCTAGGGAATTAAATCAAATTGCAAGAAATATGATTGCGATCGATGTAAATCCGATCACTGCAAAAAAGGATGAAAAAATTGAGCATGAACGAGCGATTACGATTGAGCAACTTGCTCAGGAGTTTATTTCCAAAGAAATCCGCGGGCGCTTAAAGCTAAAAAGGCCTGAGTACGTTGAGAAAATACTGGAAAAAAATATAACATCTGCAATTGGAAATATGAAGATTAAAGATGTGACAAGAAGAGATGTTGTATCCACACTCGAAAAGATTGTAGACAGAGGCTCGCCAGTGATGGCAAACAGGGCAAGCACTATAGTGAAACAAATGTTTAACTTTGCTGAAGCTCGCGGATGGATAGACAAAAACCCTTGCATGTCACTCACAAAAACCAGCATAGGGGGTAAGGAAGCGCCTAGACAAGGATATCTAACATACAAACAAATTTGGAGTTTCTGGCATGGCCTTGATAACACCAACATTTGTGAGCAATTAAAAATAGGACTTAAACTGTTGCTAGTCACAGGCCAGCGCAGAGGGGAGTTAATCTATGGCAAATGGGTCCATGTCGACTTAGATAAAATGAGATGGGCAATCCCTTCCTCGTTGTCAAAAAATGGTAAAGAGCATTTAGTCCATTTGTCGCCGTTAGCAATTGATTTTTTTCGTCAACTTCAAAAAATTAAAAGCAACTCGTATCTGATCCCAACTGTAAATTCAAAAGAAGATTTACCCATTAGCGAAAGAGCAATTAATAGAGCAGTAGCCAGGATTAGGCAGGAATTAGGGCTGGAAGGTTTAACTCCACATGTATTGAGGCATACTTTTAGTACTCATTTAAGTGGACTAAAGGTTCCACCACATGTAATAGAAAAACTTCTAAACCATCAATTAGGTGGAATGTTCGCTGTTTATAACCATCATAATTATTATATCGAGCGCAAAGATGCGTTAAACCTGTGGTCGGACTTATTAAACAATATCACTACAAAAACTTCATCCGACCTTGTATTAACTGAGCCAGACTTATTTGAATAAAACCAAAATCAGTCTTTCCTAGCAGAGGATGCTTCACCTTGCCTGCGGGCCTCCAGGTTGGGGCTACACCATATTGCCAATGCTGCTGGAATTATGGGACTAATTGGCGGTAGCAGCAGTCTTCGGCTAACCCTTTTCAGCCAGCGACCCATGAACAAGGTAGTTAACAGCGTATTTTAATAATCAACTCACCTAGTTTTAATCATGCACTCTGATAAAACCAGCTTATAGAGCCTGATTTAGAGTAATTTTTAAAATTATCAGGGAAGATCAATCTGAGCCTAATTGCACAAGGTTGTGTAGGTATTACTGAACCTTTCTCAGCCTCAAACTATAGACCGATATAACTACTTATCTTACTAATAAGTTTAACAATTGCCGTGCTTAATACGATTCAGTTACTTCCAAACTCAATCGTTATTAGGGGATATTATGCAAACAAATAAACTGAGCCGTGTTCTGGCTGTCTTGTTGCTGGCTGCTGGTGCTATCAGCAGCAACGCGTATGCTGCAAGTGGCATCCAAATTACAGAATGGATGTATCAAGGCGGTAATGGTGAGTTCATCGAATTCACAAACTTTGGTACAACAGCCGTTAATTTCTCTGGCTGGAGTTATGACGACGAGTCACGTGTTCCAGGTGAAGAAGACCTCACCGGATTTGGTTTAGTCGCTCCAGGTGAATCCGTAGTGCTTACAGAAACAGATGCTGAAACTTTCCGTACACAATGGAATTTATCATCTTCTATCAAAATCATTGGTGACGTGACTAATAACATTGGCCGTAGTGATGAACTTAATATATTCGATGGAGCTGGCTTGCTGGTAGACCGTCTACGATACGGTGACAACAACTATGTGCCAGGCAGCATTCGTACTAACGGCGTTAGTGGCCGTCCTAGTGCTGAGTTAGCTATCGGTGCCAATAACGCTTTGTTGTGGACACGTTCAAGCATCGGCGATGTAGAAGGTTCATATGCCTCACTAGCCGGCGATATCGGTAGCCCTGGCACAACTTCATTTGCACCTACAGCCGCAGTACCAGAACCAGAAACATACGCCATGATGTTGGCTGGTTTAGGTTTGATGGGTTTTGCTGCACGTAAAGCCAAAAAAGCTTAAGGGTTGTCATGATAAAAACTCTTTCTGCGACATTGGGCTTTAGCTTGGTGGCATTGTCGATGTCAGCCCAAGCTGCTAGCTTCGACCTTGCTAACTATCAACTCACTAGCACGTTTGCATTACCAGCTACTGTAGCGGCAGAGGCCTCTGCAGTTACTTGGAACTGGACCACAGATACACTATTTGTCCTGGGTGATGAAGGCGATGCATTAGTTGAGGTTAACAAACAAGGTGTGCAATTAAGCAAAATGACCTTGACTGGCTTTGCTGACACCGAGGGCATCACCTATATTGGTTCTGGCAAGTTTGTGATCACAGAAGAACGTCTGCAAGATGCTTACCAACTCACCTATACCGCTAACGGTTCAGCTTCAAGGGGAAGCCTATCCTCCCTCTCTTTGGGCCCTACAGTCGGCAATATTGGTATTGAAGGCATTGTATACGACAGGCTCTCCGGTGGTTATATCGCTGTCAAGGAAAACTCACCACAGGCGGTCTATGATGTTTCGCTTAATTTTGCAGGCAATAGCGTTAGTGTAAGTAGCCTGTTTACCCCAAATCTTGGAGTGGCAGACCTTTCTGATGTGCAAACACTTTCAAATTACACTGCTTTGGTAGGCACCACAGATCAGGACAATTTACTGATTTTTAGTCAGGAAACTAGCCGTCTACTGGAAGTTACTCGTAGCGGTCAGATATTGAGCCAGATGAATTTTTCCAGTATTGCCAGTGACATTGAAGGCGTAACTATAGATGCTAACGGTACTATCTTTCTCGTAGGCGAAACACCTTCCCTCTATGTGTTGACCTCCACTGTAAGCGCTGTGCCTGAACCGGAAACATACGCAATGATGTTAGCTGGTTTGGGGTTGATGGGCTTCGTTGCCCGTCGTCGTATTAAATAATAAAGTACCAATTAACCCGCTTCGGCGGGTTTTTTTACGTCAGGACATTGATGGTCATGTATAGCCTCCGAGGTAAATCAATAAAACAGACTATGAACCTTCTTAACAATAAGGCCCTAATACTTTCAGGAAACTGACAATTAAAACTGATCTTGATTACTTCACTGCAAAGTTAGTGCTGCTTTAGCGACTCAACTACTGCTTAGATCCCCTTGATAATCTAGCTCTATCCGCAACAACCAGCCATTGAGGTGCCAAACATTTAATCACGTGTACTCTCCCTCGATATGAATTGGAGAAATATGCTCTTACTACAGTAATAATCATCTATGAAAAAAGTGAACGCTTGGATAAACACATGGACTTTCTGCAGCTTGGTGGACACCCTACACTATGTGGTTGCTTTATACTCTCTAAGCCAAGATTGAAAGTTCTTGGCTGACAATGGTTTAGAAAACTTATACCCTTGCACAAATCCACAGCCACTGGATTCAGCAATTTCCATTTCAACGTCAGTTTCAACCCCTTCTGCAACAAGCTCAAGCGACATACTTTTTGCCAGCGCAGCGATAGTTCTTACAATCTCCATATTGACTGGTTCATACTCTATGCCTCTTATGAATGACTGATCGACCTTCAGTCGGTCAATTGGGAATCGCCTTAAGTAACTCAGGTTCGAATATCCAGTTCCAAAGTCATCAATGGCTAACTTCACTCCAAAGTCATGTAGATCTTGTAGTGTTTTCACTACAGCTTCCACATCTTGCATAAACATACTTTCAGTTAACTCTAACTCTAAATATGAGGGGGGCATTCCAGTTTCGTTGAGAATGTCCTTTATCATTTCACAGAAGTCTTTTTGATAAAATTGCATTGCAGAAATATTGACAGATATACGCAGTGGCTCTAAACCACTTTTTACCCACTCCTGATGTTGGCGACATGCTTCTTCTATCACCCATTTGCCGATGGATACAATCAGGCCGGTCTCTTCTGCTATCTCAATGAAATGTATGGGCGTTAATACCCCTCGCCCGGGGTGGTTCCAACGTATTAGTGCTTCCTTACCTACCACTTTTCCAGACTCAACCGCCACCTGGGGCTGATAAAGTAATTCAAATTCATTTCTTTCTACAGCTAATCGAAGATCTATTTCTAACGTCATTCTGTCAAATGAATAAACCTGCATTCCGGATTCATAATGTCTATAAGTATTACGACCGCTGCGCTTTGCCTCGTACATGGCGGCATCAGCTTTTAACAGTAACCCATTAGGCTCTAGATCATCCTCGGGATGCAAGGCTGTGCCTATGCTGGCTGATATATAGACGCTACGCCCCATAATTTCCAGTGGCAACTTCATTTCATTTAATATGCGTTCGCATAAAATCTCAAGATGTTCGGGCTCCGAAACGTCTTCGAGGATAATGGTAAATTCATCCCCCGATAAGCGCGCTACGGTGTCACTCTCCCTTGCACAACTGGCAAGCCGATTTGCAACTGAGGTCAACAGTAGATCACCAAAACTATGCCCCATTGAATCATTGAAATGCTTGAAATTATCCAGATCGATAAACAGCAATCCAACGCCGATTTTTTTACGTTTAGCTTCAATGATTGCCATTGATAGCCTGTCCATAAAAAGCACTCTATTAGGTAACTTGGTCAGTTGGTCAAAATGAGCCAGATAGAAAAGGTTGGCCTGTTTTCTTTGTGTGATCTCATTGAGCAAATCATGCCCATTTGCGATTCCAACATACTCTCCAACTTCCGTGACGATAAAGCCGCTCACCATATGCTGCATACCAGCATCAATGATCATTCTGGAAACATCATCTATTGAGGTACTCATATCAACCACAATAGGATTGTCCAGCATGAATTCCGTGATTTTTTTCTTACCATATATCTCGCGTGTATAAGGCTTGATAAAGCCTTCGACGAATGTATGCCTGTCAACAATGCCAACGGGAACATTCACTGCATCCACAATAGGCATAGCAAAAATTTCGGTATTTTTTTGAAAAATCTCCAGGACGGCCAAACACAACATATCATCCCTTACCGGCGGAACACTCCTCATTAATACCTGTACTGTGGGTTGCTCATCAACTTTGGGATGACGCGTCATTATCTGATTCATGCTGATCCTGAAGGGGATTTGCTAATGTGTTGCCTTGATTTGCAACATTTTTAGCTTATGATTGTGGAGTAACGTTTTTTTGAATTGGATTTAGTTGCTACTAACATAAGTTAATATTATTAAACTACGATGACAGGAAGATAACGCGCTGATATTTAATCATATTGAGAATGAGTGTGTTGGTATAAAAGGTAGTTGTGGAGTGAGTTTCGTGACAACTTATACACAAGTATTAAGGTGTCACATTAAGAGTGTTCAAAAAACCATATAAATCATATATATAGTTTTAAGTAATTGATTTTATTTAAAATCTCATAAGTTTATAAAATAAGCATTTTTTAAAATGCCTTATAAATTGATGAGTTACACTTCTACGATAATTATAATCACAGAGTTATCCACAAATTCTGTGAATGGATTTCAGGCAAGGCTTGTTAAGCTATATCATTATTCGAAGCTTGAGTATAAGATAAACTATATATACTGTTTATTGGGAGGGAAAAGCTATGGTTACTAAAAGCAAAGCTGTAATAACAAAAGTATCTACAGATGTGGTCAAACAAAAAGTGGATGTACCGCCTGAACCCAAGCCGGTAGTAATCAAATCAGCATCAAAAAAACCTACCCAGGCAAAGCCTAAACTTCAGGCTAAAACTCCACCATTAGCAGCACCAAAGACCAAAGTAGCGCTTAAGAAACCAGTGCCGTCTAAAGATCCAGCAATAGTCAAACCCAAAAAATCCAAACTGATACGAGACAGTTTTACGATTCCCGAGCATGAGTATAAATTGATACAAGTGCTGAAAGAACGAGCCCATAAGCATGGTCTGCCTCTAAAGAAAAGTGAGTTGTTAAGAGCCGGAATCCTCAAGCTGATTGAGTTGAAAGATGACATGTTTCTAAAAGCAATCTCATCTGTGGACATTATCAAGACTGGTCGCCCGGCCAAGCTTAAGTAACCAAAAGATGCACACCATTAAAATCAAAAGGCCACGCAATGCGTGGCCTTTTGATTTAGCAAACTTGATCTGGCAAGTCTTCACTATATCTAACTTTAACTACACCAGATCTAAGTACAAATGTTTAGCCTGCTTTGCGACGAGCTGCGAAGCCCACTAAGCCCAAGCCAGCCAACATCATGGCGTAAGTCTCTGGTTCTGGAACCGGTGCGGTTGCTACTGCATAAGTGACAGAGCCTGCACCTGAGAACCCTAGTGGTGTGTCATAGGCTACAAATGCATCTGAGGTATCAGCGAAGCCTGCAACAAATGTAAATTGCAGTTGCGGTTGTTCTACTGTCCATTCCAGACCCAGCAATATGCCATCCTGAAAAGCAACATCCGGTGAAATGACAGCATCAGTCTGACCGAACACGGTGTTCAAGAAGTTGAAGTTCAAGCTACTCAGGCTCACTAATTCGAGACCAGTACCTGTCAATCCAGCATCATCAAAACTGAAGGCTCCAGAGAAAGATTCGTTGTTGTAAACGCCTGAATCCATGGCACCGTTGAAGTTGTAGTGTTGAATAGCAGCCTGGGCTGGAATGGCTGCCATTAGCAGTGCTGCAACTAAGGTGTTACGTAGAACTGTATTCATGATCATTTCCTTTTTACAAAATTAAATTTAGCGCTTAGCTTAAGTGAGTTACGAAAATCGTTATTGCAGGGAAAAATCACGCGCCGGGGCAATTTGTGCAGCAGTCAGGCCTTTCAATATCACCAGAGGGCGCGATGGGGTTGGGCCTGCAGAGCCGTCGGTATCAATTTGTAGTGACACGCCACCAATCACATCTTTTATCGTGATATAGCCATCTGAAACCGCATTGGCAGGACTGATTCCCAGGCTGGTCAGCAGGTTGCTCAACTTAATTTTGTCGGCGTAAGGGGTGAAGTCGGTGATGATGTCTCCTGCTTCACGCAGATTGTTATAGATGAACACATCACCACCATCGCCGCCAGTCAAGGTATCTGCACCCAAGCCACCATAAATAGTGTCATCCCCTACAGTGCCCATGACAGTGTCACGGCCACTAGTGCCATTTTTGGTAGATCCTGCAACTGGTTTTGCAACTGCAAGATCAATCAGGCGACCATGTAGGTCATAGGCATTCTCCAAGCCGTAGGTATTTTTGGTGATTTCATCCCCATCAGCAACGCTGCTGCGTCCCAGGCCACCCTGTGCTTTGGGTGTCTGAATGAAGGAAGCCAGTGCTTCCTGATATGTAATGGTGTTTACTGCGTTTTCAAATACCACACCGTTAGCAGCAAAAGGGTAACCATCGCCCCCGTTTGCAGTAAAGTCGATAGTGGCGAAAGAGAAAGTGCCGGTGTCGTCGACAACAGCGCCGTTATTGATTAACACTCTGCCGTCATCCAGTACCACGCGAATGATGCGATTGCCGGTACCGAATGTTGTTCTGGCAGTGTTGGTGCTGTTGTAGGTTATCTTCATGCCAGATACTTGCGCATAACGGCCATTGGCTCTACCTACTGGGCTGGTATCACCATAAGCGTGCTCCAGCAGATCTTTCAGTTGTGCAGCGTTAACACTGGGGGCACGCTTTACCAAGTTGGTGAAAGGCAAGACGTTGAAGGTATCACCGACAGAAACATTGCCTACCGTCGCAATGCTGGTACGTATACCACCACCATTCTGGATGGCTACATCTGCTTTGCCAGCAAAACGCATAGCATCAGCAACAAGGTCACCCAAGCCAGTTTCTGCATTACGAACGCCGGTGACAAATGTGCATGGCAGTGCAGCACAAGTTGTGTGCGTAGGACCATTCAGCGCTGTAGCTGTTGTGCCGATGATTTGTGCATTCAGCGCGGAAATATAATTGGAGACGGGAACGATCACATTATCAATGATAGTTGCATCGCCAGTTACCTTGCCTACATCAGCTGCAGCACCAGAGACACGAATCATGCGCGTGCTGTTGATACTGGTGAGCTTGCCGGTGTTGTCATCAATGGTAGCGTTTAACTCACCCACATAGCGGTTACCAAAGTGTCCTGTAACAATAGCAACAGCCTTGCCGTCTGCATCATTGCCATAGACCGGATGGGTTGTGTAGGTTGGAGCAACACCGCCGTTAATCAATAAATCATCCGGGTCGGACATTAGCTCATGGCCACCACCGGAGATCACCAAATCTACGCCTTTCAAATTTGGCAGCATGACACTGCGTTCGTTATCAGCGTTCTGCAAGTGGCTGACCACAATCACCGTTGTGACCTCTTCATCACTGCGCAGGCGATCAATTTCTGCCTGAATAATCGGGAATAATGCTTGTAGATTCTCAGCATCGGTATTGGTAGCTGAGTAGCCAATCAGATTCACAGCACCAGGGGAGGAAATGCTCGGTAGCAAAGGGGTTGTCGCACCGACAATACCAATTTTCTTGCCGCCTGTAGTCGTCACTACCTTGGATGGGGCAACGATACCAGCTGCTTTCAGGGCACTGAACTCAGATGTTGCATCAAAATTGAGATTGGATGAAATATAGGTAGTGCCAGAAACTTCAGCAAAACGGGCTGCTACAGTTGGGCCCAGATCAAATTCGTGGTTACCAAACACAGTGGCATGAAAGCCAATCTTGCGCATGGCAATCGTATCGTAGAAATCCTGACCGCCATCACTGTACGCAGTTGCCAGATTGGTAAAGCTGGCAGTGAGCCTTGGGCCCGGTAAGAAAGAATCCCCGGCATTGAGCTTCAATACAAAGTGCCCATTACTGTTGGCTGCTGTCTCTGCATTTTTGATAACCGTTGCCAGACGATCAACACCACCATAAAAAGAGATGGCTTGTGATGTGTTATCGCGCAAATTACCTTGTGCAGACAGCAACCATGTTTCCTGATCGCCTACATGCAACAGAGTGAGCTCTTCTGCCAGCGAAGCAGAGGACATGGCAAGCATGGCCAATGAAACAGCGCAGGAAACCATGCTGCGCTTATTAAACGATGGATTGATTTTCATACATAACACCCCTGAAATTTAAAATTAATGAACGCTTAATACTTATTTATTCAAACTAAAAGTTGAAGTTGCCGGCTTGCATCAAATTCACACAGCTGATGTTTTTAAGATTAATCAGGTTGCGGCGGCGTGCGCTGCCAGCTATGCCATCTGTGTCTATACCCAGCAAAGCTTGATTACCGCTATTGCTGCAAGTGATAACACCCGTGCTGAGGGCGTCAGCGCCATTGACGCCTATTGACAGAAGCAGTTGAGATAGTTGTATGCGATCACTGCCGGGCTGGAAGTCAGTAATAGTGTCTATGCCATCCTGCAAGCTGGTAAACACAAACACATCATTACCACCTGCGCCAGTCAGCGTATCTGCACCAATTCCGCCAAATATCACGTCATCGCCTGCAGTGCCTGTGATGGTGTCCCGGCTGCCAGTACCATTCAGTTTTTTGTATAAGTTCAGGCCGATAACCACAGGATCATGATCTGAAGCCTTGTAAGGACGGTTATCGTATAAATCTTGCGGTTTGAACTCAGTGTTGTAATCAATGACGAAAGGTTCATCCGCATTGATGTGCCACTCCATGGCCGTAGTGATTTGTTGAGCCATTGAAGCATTGGCAAGCGCGTGATCCAGATAACCTGATTCGCCATCAAACACGTAGGAATATCCCTGCTCTCCATTAAAGCGTGCGATTTGGTCGGTTAAACCTTGACCAGCCAGGTAGTCAATCGGGTCTTCCTTTCCATAGGAGTTCAAGTCACCAATGATCAGTACATCATCATCACCAGCCGCCGACTGTACTTGTGGGATGAATGACTGTGCCAGTTGTTGAGCTTGTGCGATCCGGCTGGCGTTGTAACAACCTTGACCATCGTTCTGATCGGCATTAGCACCCGCTGCATCCGAGCAGCTTTTTGATTTCAGGTGGTTCACAATCACTGAGAATTTTTCGCCATTCGCAGCGCTAAATGCTTGTGCGAGCGTTGGACGATTATTGATGCTGTTATTGTCAGAAAGTGAAGCGCCGACTGGGCTGAGCTTGGCTGGCTTGTAGATCATTGCCACCTTGATGGCATCTGTCCCTGTGCCGGTAACGGGGTCAGCTATACGAGCATAGGTTGCCGCGCCCATTTTTGCATTCAGTCCATCAACCAGATTTTGAATCGCCACTGCGCCGTTGTTCTGGATCTCCATCAAACCAACAACATCCGCATTGATCGCGGCAATGGCGTTGATGATTTTGTCACGCTGACGGTTGAACTCGACCAGGCTATCAGCACCACGACAGTTTCCTGCGGAGTTGCTGGCGCCCAGTGAACAACCTTGACCAGTTTGACCAGTAGCGGTCTGGCCGTTGGTGAATGTAGTGAAGTAATTCAATACATTGAAACTGGCCACTTTGATATTGCCAGCCTGGATACGGCTATCCTGCTCAAGAGGGGAAGCGGTGCGTGAATTCTCTCTGGTAAATACTACAGACTCTGTTGGATGGACTTTGTAATCGCGAGGACCACTGGCACTGGCGGTGATGAGGCCGTGATCAATGACACCTGTAATGGACTCGGCGACATCTCCGGCACGCAAGGTATTATCAGCGCCTATGAATGGAATCGGGTTGGGATTTTGCGCACTGCTGCCGTCATCCAGCGTAATACGGCGGCGTGCATTTTCATCAGCAAGATTTGTTGCTTCAGGGCTGCCTGGGCGGTAGATATTGGTTGGTTTGGTCATGCGGCCTTCGGCGGACAGGCTGACTTGACCATAGCGGCCCTGGAAGTAATTTTGTGAAACAGTCAGTGGGGAAATGATTCGCACCAACATGCCTTCATAACGTTCGAGATCGCCTTCAGTATTTTCTGGCAGCGTAATTTCCAGTGGTAACACGCTATGGTTGGTACTCAACACACTGATGTTGCTGGGTGAAGTCAGCTCGGTGACGGTGTTGAACTCAGCCACTGTGCCGTTCAGACGGATTTTATTGCCGACACTCACCGCACTGCTTGATACACCGGCCGTGCCAAAAACAAATATCCCATCTGATGTCAGTGGATTTTGGTCACCATTTTCATCCTGTAAATAAAAACCGCTCAAGCCTGGAAATACTGCAGTGACTATACCTTCAACAGTCACAGAGCTACCGATGAGTGGACTCGCACTACCTGTGCCTTGAATGTTGTAAATCGGCGTGATGACGGATGCCGCTGATACGCTTACATTGACGGTGCATGATGACTGCTGACCATCGCTATTTGCGAAGTTAACCACCACTGGATAATTGCCCGCAGCAAGACTGTTGCTGACCGCCAAGTTAACAGTAGCAGTCCCACCAACCTCTGCTGCTGCGGTGACATTACCAAGTGATATACCGTTAACAGGTTGAGAGGTGATAGCAGCATCGAATACCAAGCCATCTGCATCGGATGCAGAAAGCACAACCGAGCCTGAAGCACCTGTTGTGACATCCAACGATGGGCATATCGCAATGACAGGCTGGTTAACTACACCGCCACATGCCTGGATAGGTGAGGCTGTATTACGAGGTGCAGGGGCAGCGGTTGAAAAATCCAGGCCATTGTTGTCCTGATCTTGGCAACCATTACTATTGCGGAGTAAAGCAAGACTGGCAGAAGCCGCCGGAGCTTGGCTAGTTTCAAAGAAATTGGCAGTACCGAACCCAACCAGATCGATAATTTTAGCCAGATCAGCGGAACTACATGGGCTAGAGCCACCATTGCAGGCCAATCCTGTTGCAGAGTTGATCAAAGCTATCTTGCCTGCAGTCCCTGACATATTGACAGACCCTGATGCGTCAGGGGCAGGCAGGCTGGAACCATTAGCCCCGCCACTGGCTTGTTGGACCAGAAAATACTGACCAGGCTGCAAGGTAATGCTGGGCAATGCAACTACTGCGTTACTGCTAAAATTACCTGTACCGGTAGCACTTGCATATTGAATGGAATAGCCAGCCAGATTGATTGAGCTGCTGCCAGCATTAAAGATTTCCACATAATCATTTCTACTGACGGCGCCGCTGTTACCCCCAGCACCGTAGATTTGACTGATGACTAATCCGGAATTTGAAGCTTGTGAGTTAATACTGATTGCACCTATTGCCAGTGCAATCCAAATTGAACACTTACTAAATTTAAAGGCCATTTTCTTTGATTCCCACTGGTAATTGTTTTTTGACTCGAATGAGTCTACCAATCAAAAAACCAGTGGAAATTAAGATTCAAATGGAAAATATAGACATATCGGACTATCAGAAATCACTTAAAGAATTGCAATATAAAAACTTGTAATCAACAACTTATTCTGACTATTAAGCTTCCGATGTACATTTTTATTCTGTCATATTCACTAGACTGTATAGATAGTCCAGCTAGCCTTCAGCGAACTTTTGGTACCGGCAGAGGAAACAGAGGCAGCGTAGATTTCAGCTCAAAGAAGCAAGTATGGGCTGAAAATACGTGAATGATGGTTTAGGTCTGTGGCGCTTCAATGTCATCAATGAAAT
>Ga0066437_1000338_pt1 | contig 15185 bp, 14 predicted proteins | sample LakWasMet55_HOW8_2_FD_59525 | JGI IMG/M metagenome (GOLD analysis project Ga0066437, IMG submission 59525) | Freshwater sediment methanotrophic microbial communities from Lake Washington under simulated oxygen tension - Sediment Metagenome 55_HOW8 | ecosystem: Environmental > Aquatic >...
GGTCGTTATGACAAATTGATTAAGTAATACATTCATATTCATGGGCTAATATTTAAGATGTGAAAGCCTCAATTATGTAATTTAATCGTCTCAACTAAACCGAGTATTTAGCTTAAATATTCCTAAAAATTAGGGTATGAAAAACCTAACTTTATACGTGTTAATACAAAATTTAGAGAAAAATGGGGATCAAATCTGTTACCTGAATTATCAATTTCGATTGTTAGCCATCACCAAGCACAATTGGTACATGCTTTGTTGGATGACTTACGTCTATATTGTTCCGACAGTCCAATAGAGGTAATACTGACGATCAATGTAGAAGAGCCTCTTTTATTTGATATATGTGAGTATGAGTTCCCTGTCAGATTAATTAAAAACACATCCGCCAAAGGCTTTGGAGAAAATCACAACGCAGCCTTTTATTTAGCTACAGGGAAGTTTTTTTGCGTACTTAACCCAGATATACGCTTGACTGAAGACCCATTCCCTATACTTATCAAATATATGCAGGAGTGTCAGGCAGGGTTAATCGCTCCTCGGGTTGTTAATAACGACAGAGTTCAGGAGGATAGTGCTCGTAACTTTCCTTCACCATCAGAAATAATGCAAAAATTGTTTGGTGGGAAATCGGCATTCCATATTGACACAGCTGGCCCAATAACAAGTCCAGATTGGGTCGCGGGGATGTTCATGCTTTTTCCACATGAGGTGTTTCAGAAGATAGGCGGATTCGACGAGCGTTATTTTCTCTACTACGAAGATGTTGATCTATGTGCACGACTGACGCTAGCGAACTACCGAATTTTCCTGTGTTCGACGGTTTCAGTTGTACATGATGCACGTCGAAGTAGTCACAAAAACTTACGATATATGCGTTTACACCTGACTAGCATGTTGAGATTTTTTTTCTCTAGTGTGTATCGAAAGCTTCAGCAAAGGGCTGCGTGTTGATCAAAGAGCGATTTTTAGTGACTGGAGCATCTGGCTTTATTGGACAAAAACTGTGCAATGAGTTGGTCTCGCGTGGCTATTTCGTCAAGGCCGCATTGCGGGATAACTCTGCATTTCAAGCTCTTGGTTGTGAGGTGGTTAGAGTTCCAGATATATCATCTGATTATGACTGGACTAATGTTTTGCAAGGGGTAACCACAGTTATTCATCTCGCTGCGCGTGTTCATATCATGCATGAAAGTTTGACTGATCCAATCAAAGAGTTTCGCCGGGTGAATGTTGCTAGTACAGAACGTTTGGCTCGCTTGGCCGCAGCGAAAGGTGTGAAGCGTTTGGTATTTGTCAGCTCAGTGAAGGTGAATGGGGAAAAAACTATTGATGGAAGGATGTTTACCGAGATGGATGTACCTTTTCCGCAGGACCCCTATGGCGTTTCTAAATACGAAGCCGAGCGAATGCTCTATCAAGTCTCTGCAGAAACTGGTTTGGAAATAGTGATTGTTCGCCCGCCCTTAGTATATGGCCCTGGCGTGAAAGGTAATTTTGAGCAGCTGATTAAAGTTCTGACTATTGGAACTCCATTACCGCTTGCATGCATTAAAAACCAACGAAGTTTAATTTATGTAGGGAATTTAATAGACGCGCTGATTTTATGCGCAACACATCCTAAAGCTGCAGGGCAGACTTATCTTGTTAAAGATATTGAAGATGTTTCAACTCAACAACTGGTTAAAAATACCTGTAAAGCGTTCGGGCGTTCATCACGCCTATTTCCATGCCCTATATTTTTATTGAGCTTTCTGGGTAAGCTGCTCGGCAAACTCGACGCTGTTAATCGCCTAACTGAATCTTTAATGATAGATAGCTCAAAAATTCATAAAGAGCTTGGTTGGCAAGTTCCATATAGCATGATGCAAGGACTGGAAATAACAGCTGCCTGGTTCAAGCAATCTCGTAAGCTTCTTTAATGTATTCACCAATTATTGCTTTTCTTGTTACGCTGGTAGGGTTGGTTTTGTTATTAAATACAAGGCTTGCAACTATCATTATGGATCAACCGAATAAGCGTTCATTGCATCAAGTGGCAGTTCCGCGCAGCGGCGGCTTGGCTATTATGTCTGGAGTATTAATCAGCTGGCTTTGGTTGGATACATTCGGTTGGTTGATATTGCTACTATTATTGTTAATAGCCATTTCTTTAATCGATGATGTGCGTGGTGTGTCGATAAAGTGGCGGTTTGTTTTTCAAATATTGATTTGCCTTGCTTATCTAATGTTGAATAAGCCTCCTATTAGTTTATGGGGATATCCTGTTATTGTTTTAGTTCTGGTGTGGATGATTAATCTATATAACTTTATGGATGGTTCAGATGGTTTGGCTGGTGGCATGGCGCTATTTGGATTTAGTGCTTATGGAGTTGCAGCCTATTTATCCTCTGATTTGAGCTTAGCTTTAATGAGTATTTCTATTGTGGCAGCAGTATTGGCTTTCTTATTTTTTAACTTTCATCCAGCACGAATTTTTATGGGGGATGCAGGCTCTGTGCCATTGGGCTTTCTTGCGGGGGCAATGGGGTTGTATGGCTGGCAGCACAGTTTATGGCCAATCTGGTTTCCACTAATTGTTTTTTCACCATTTATTATTGATGCTACTGTTACTTTATTAAAAAGATTAATGCGCAGAGAGAGAGTCTGGGAGGCGCATAGAAGCCATTATTATCAGCACTTAGTACAAATGGGGTGGGGACACCGCAAGACGGCTATTGCTGAGTATGTATTGATGCTATTTGCTGGTGCATCTGCGCTACTAATACTTAATAGTTCTAACTCATTGGTTTCAATGTATTTAATTTTTTGGTTTTTCCTGTATTTAATATTGATATGGCAAATTGATAAGCGCTGGACAAAGCTAAAGGCATTGGATAACACTTTTTAGGTAAAATACCTTAAATGTAGTTAAGGGAATATAGCGCAATGCTTTTGCAAAAAAAATTAAGTAACTATAAACAAACGATAAGTTGGAGGACAGCTTTCGCTTTTTCTCATGATGTTTTTGGGGCTGGACTTGCTTGGTTTTCAGCTTATTTACTACGATTTAATTTTAATATTCCTCCCGAGTTTATCGTCCCGCTTTGGCAAACTGCAATTTGGGTGATCCCTCTGCAAGTATTGATTTTTGTGAAATTTGGCCTCTATCGAGGTGTTTGGCGCTTCGCTAGTATTCCTGATTTACAGCGCATATTAGCTGCAGTTGCTGTATCTGCTTTAGCGATTACAGCTATTCTTTTTATGTTCAAGCCACATGGCGTTGTACCACGCTCAGTATTAATTCTTGATCCTATTTTATTGGTATTGATTGCAGGCGGAAGTCGATTTTTCTATCGTGCCTGGAAGGATCATAAAATATACAGCCTAAGCCAAACCAAGGGTGAACCTGTGCTTGTCATTGGGGCAGGGGAAACGGCGATAGCGCTGTTGAAAGATTTAGCACGTAGCCAGGAGTGGCGGGTGGTTGGATTGATTGATAATGATTCCACTATGCATGGAAGGCAATTGCTAGGGGTTAAAGTATTGGGTGATTTACCTAAGCTTTCTGAAGTAGCTGAAATATTAGATGTTCACCATGTCATTGTGGCGATGCCTTCTTCAGACCATCAGGCAAGGAGGAAAACGGTCGAATTGGCAAATAAAAATGGCTTGACGGTGCTCACGGTTCCTTCTTTTGAAGACTTGATGAGCGGCAAGGTGAAGATTTCACAAATTCGTCGAGTAGAGGTCGAGGATCTTCTTGGGCGTGATCCGGTAAAGTTGGACAACCACGGTTTGCACGAGCTTATTGAAGATGGTGTTGTCATGGTGAGTGGGGCTGGCGGATCAATAGGCTCTGAGCTATGTCGACAGATTGCCCGATATCAGCCAAGACTACTCATTTGCTTTGATATTTCTGAGCTTGCCTTGTACAAGCTTGAGCAAGAGTTTGCGAACGTAGCCCTTCAAGTCCCAATCACTTACATGATAGGTGATGTTAAGAATCAACAACGATTAAAAGCCCTACTTGGTAGATATCGTCCTTCTGTTGTTTTCCATGCAGCGGCGTATAAGCATGTGCCATTAATGGAGCGAGAGAACGTAGCGGAAGCCCTAACCAATAATGTTGTTGGCACCTACACCTTAGCTAAGGCTTGCAAAGATGCTGGCGTTGAAAAGTTTGTCATGGTGTCCACGGACAAGGCAGTTAATCCTACCAATGTGATGGGGGCAAGCAAGCGATTGGCAGAGATGGTCTGCCAGGGTCTACAAGAAAAAGCCGGTACGCGCTTCGTCATCGTGCGTTTTGGCAATGTTTTAGGCAGCAGCGGCAGCGTAATTCCCAAGTTCCGTGAGCAGATTGCTAAAGGCGGGCCGATTACCGTCACCCATCCTGAGATTACGCGTTACTTTATGTCTATTCCTGAGGCTGCCCAGTTAGTGATGCAGGCGGGGTTGATGGGAACGGGAGCCGAGATATTTGTGCTGGATATGGGGGAGTCGGTACGGATTGTCGATCTGGCAAGAGACATGATCAAGCTTTCAGGTCTGCACGAGGATGATATCGAAATCCAGTTTACTGGCCTGCGACCTGGTGAAAAGCTGTATGAAGAACTGCTGGCGGATGATGAGCACACGTTACCTACGCACCATGAAAAACTACGTATTGCTGTTGCGAGAACGGCGGATAGTGCTTGGGTAAAGGCGTTACTTAAATGGGTGGATGCTTCCATCGTTGCCGATGAAGACACTATCAAGCAAGAGCTCAGTATGTGGGTTGAAGAGTATGTTGGCGATATCAATGCAATTGAGCCGGAAAGTAAACCAGCATTAGCGCCTAGGTCGTCTACTATTCATTGAGGTATGTTCTGCTGGCTTTTTAACTATATTTTTTGATAACTTAAATATGCATACCAATCCGCAGCAACTTCTCGAACAATCCGAAATAATCCATGATGCGGACGCTGTAAGTCTGGCTGTCGACAAGTTGGCTCGCGATCTCACGCATAGCTTGGGAGAGTGCAAGCCATTGGTGATGTGCGTGATGGGCGGGGCAGTGGTGTTTTCTGGCCAACTGTTACCCAAGCTAAACTTTCCGTTGGAATTCGACTATGTGCAAGCGAGCCGTTACCACAATAAAACAGAGGGGCAGCAGCTGATATGGAAAGTCGAACCTAAAGAAAATGTACGCAGCCGCACGGTGTTGCTGCTGGACGATATATTGGATGAGGGCCATACATTGCAAGCTATCCGGCAGAAGTGCCTGGAGCAGGGTGCCGAAAGAGTGGTAATTGCCGTGCTTGTGGAAAAACAGCTTGGTCATGCCAAGCCAGTTGCTGCAGACTTTGTAGGATTGACAGTGCCAAATCGCTACGTATTTGGCTGTGGTATGGATGTCTATGGATGGTGGCGCAACCTGCCTGCCATCTATGCGCTTAAAACCTGAGAGTCCCAGACCCTAGTGAGCACAGGACTTAGTTGCCAGGCTTATGCAGAAAAATCGGGCTTAGCTCAATCGCCGTATTTTCAGTTGAAATAAAAACTTGCCCGTCCTGAATATTGCAGCTGACCTGCATGCTACGCTCAGCCATAGGGCTTAATGACTGGCTTTCTGGCAAATTAATCACGGTTAAGTTGCTTTGTTTCTGTAGTTGCTTGCTGTTCTGACCCCACCACATATCCGCAGTCCGGCCACCGTAGATCATCAGCACAACCTGTTTTGCCCGCCCGCATGCCTTACGGATTTCACGTTCATCCGGCAAGCCGACATCCATCCATAACTCAATTGAACCCGTGAGATCCTTTAACCAGAGATCGGGCTCTTCCTCATCACTTAAGCCCTTGCCAAAGACCAGTGCTTCATCTGCGTACAAGGCAAAAGCAACCAGTCGCACCATCATGCGCTCTTCTGTTTCTGATGGGTGTCTGGCCAGTGTCAGATTATGCTGCTGATAATAATTGCGATCCATGTCCGCAATTTGTAAATCAACTTTATGAATGGTGGATTTCAATGCCATGATTATTGTTCTTGGGCTGTCGAGTCGGGGGCAATAGTCAGGATGCTGGTGCCTTGGCAATCAACCTTTTGGCCGATGCGTATTTTCGCTGTTTTACGGCTTTCGGGTTTGCCATCAACTTTGACCAAGCCTTCGGCCACCATGGTTTTACCACGGCCGCCACTATCAGCAAGGCCGACAAGTTTAAGCAGGTTGCAGAGTTCGACGTAGTCTTTGTCGAGATGAAATTCAATGGTTTGCATAGAGTCCACAGTGATGTATGAGGTAGAATAGGATCTAAATGTAATTTAATGACACGCGAATTCAAATTTTAAAGCTTCAAACTCAATATTGTGGTCTAGTAAATAAAAAACCGCATGAGCTCATACAAGCAATCACGCGGTTTTATACTAATTCAAATGCAATTTGTTTGGTGCCCAGAAGAGGACTCGAACCTCCACACCCGAAGGCACATGGACCTGAACCATGCGCGTCTACCAATTCCGCCATCTGGGCGCTTTGCTTAAACAACAGCAATGCGGTGAAACAAAGAGCGCAAATTCTATAGGAAAGACATATTTTGTCAATGAGAAAAAAACAGCAAACAACAAATACCAAGCCGCAGCAACGAAGCAGCGCACGAAAAATTGATCCACATGCCGAACGCGAAGCGGCTAAATACGCCAACCCGTTACCCAGCCGCGAGCTGATTCTGGAGACTATGGGTGACCAAGGCGTACCACTGAGCGTTGAGGAGTTATATCAATTGCTGGGCATAGGTGAAGGCGAGCAGGAAATTTTCAATCGTCGCCTGAATGCAATGGAGCGCGAAGGTCAGGTCATGCGCAACCGTAAAGGTGCCTTGTGTATCGCCGAAAAGCTCAACCTGATTGCCGGCAAGGTGCAGGGCCATCCGGATGGATTCGGTTTCCTGATCCCGGACAATGGTGGCGATGATTTGTTCTTGTCGCCCAAGGAAATGACCCAAGTTCTGCATGGTGACCGCGTAATGGTGCGTCCTGCTGGCTTTGACCGTCGCGGCAGACCTGAAGGCAAGATTGTGGAGGTGCTGGAGCATACCAATACCCGCCTAGTCGGGCGCATTATCCGCGAGCAGGGCATGAGTATCGTGGTGCCGGAAGATAAGCGTGTAAACCAGGACATCCTGATTCCTTACCACTTGGACATGGATGCGCAGGAGGGGCAGGTAGTCATGGTGGAACTTACCATGCAGCCCAACAACCATGCCAAACCTATGGGTAAGGTGGTGGAGATACTTGGTAATTATGCCGACTCCGGCATGGAGATCGAGATTGCATTGCGCAAGCATCAATTACCTTACGAGTTCTCGCCAGCAGCGGTTAGCCAGGCTGAGAAATATCCGCGTCTGGTACAAGAGGCTGACTGGAAGGGCCGCGTTGACTTGCGTGAACTGGCATTGATTACTATTGACGGTGAAACCGCACGCGACTTTGATGATGCGGTATATGCCGAGCCACAAGGCAAAGGCTGGCGATTAGTGGTGGCAATTGCTGATGTGAGTTTTTACGTGAAGCCGGGCGACGCATTGGATAAAGACGCTTATGATCGCGGTAATTCGGTCTATTTCCCACGCCGTGTAATCCCCATGCTGCCAGAGGCCCTGTCCAACGGACTATGCTCGCTGAACCCAGATGTAGAGCGATTATGCATGGTGTGCGATATGCAGATTGATGCATTGGGCGTGGTCAAGCGTTACGAGTTCTATCCTTCCGTGATGCGCTCTAAAGCACGCATGACCTACACCAAAGTGTTCGAGATGATCAGCCAGCCTGATGGCGAGGTGGCTAAAGAGTATGCATGGCTGATGCCGCATGTGCACCATCTCTACACCTTGTATAAAATCATGCTCAAGTCTCGTGAAAAGCGTGGTGCCATTGAGTTCGATAGCTCCGAAACGCTGATGATATTCAACGATAACGGCAAGATTGATCGCATAGAAGCGGTGGTGCGCAATGAGGCACATCGCCTGATTGAAGAGTGCATGCTGGCTGCCAATGTTTGCGCGTCTGATTTTCTCAAGGAACATGAGCATCCAGCCCTTTATCGTATCCACGAAGGACCAACCCCGGAGAAGCTGGAGGCCTTGCGTACCTTTATGGGCGAGTTTGGGTTTGGCGTAGGGGGCGGAGATACGCCGCATGCCAAGGATTATGGCAAGTTATTAACGGCAATCAAGGGGCGGCCTGACGAACAGCTGCTTCAAACCGTATTGCTGCGCTCCATGCAGCAAGCGGTGTACAGCCCGGATAACATAGGCCATTTCGGCCTGGCCTATGAGTCCTATACCCACTTTACTTCGCCTATACGACGGTATCCTGATCTGCTGATCCATAGGGCCATCAAAGCGGTGATCAACAATAACAAATACACGGCGGGGGATTGGCATGCGTTGGGGCAGCATTGCTCTATGACTGAACGTCGCGCAGATGATGCCACGCGTGATGTTAATGCATGGCTCAAGTGCTATTACATGCAGGATAAAATAGGCGAGGTATTTGATGGCACCGTTGCCGGAGTCACCAGTTTCGGCTTGTTTGTGGCGCTGGATGGTATTTATGTTGAGGGTTTGCTGCATGTTACCGAGCTGGGTAACGACTACTTCAATTACGATAAGGCCAGACATGAAATGGCAGGTGAGCGCACTGGTGTGCGTTATCGCCTGGGTGACCGTTTGCGCGTAAAAGTGAGCAGGGTAGACCTGGAAACCAGTAAAATAGACTTTGTGCTGGAAGCTGCTGAGGTCGACAAAACTGCGGCGCCGGATCTTTCAGGTAAAGCACCATCAAAAATGCCAGCCAAGCTGGATAGAACGTTGAGTGTCAGTAAACCACGTGAAGCTAAGGCAAGTGCCTCAAAATCAACCAGGGCTAAAACAGCGGGTAATAAAAATCGCGGATCCAAATCCACCAGCAAGGCGAAGGTGAGTACTGCAACCAAACCTAAGCGCGCCAAAGCGCCAGCAAAACCCAAAGCTCCAACAAAACATAGATAGAAAATTCAGAAAATCAGTAAAGAAATGAGTGAGAGTATATGAGTGACACCCGCATCCTGTTTGGCTTCCATGCAGTATTGAGCCGTTTACGCCAGCATGCTGCAAGTGTGCAGGAGATATTGATAGACCGTGATCGTATTGACGCGCGGATGAAGGACTTGCTGAGTCTGTCTGAAACCGCAGGCGTACGCACTATGGAGGTGGAGCGCTCGCGCCTGGATGGCATGGCCGGCGCCAATGGCCGTCATCAGGGCGTCATTGCACGCGTGATTGATACACCGATTCCGTATAAGGACATCCATGATATTTTAGAGTCTGAGCTGACCGAAGCGCCATTTTTTCTGGTGCTAGATGGTGTTGAAGACCCCCATAACCTGGGCGCTTGCCTGCGTGTGGCGGATGCCATGGGCGTACATGCCGTCATTGCACCCAAAGATCGAGCTGCTGGGCTTAATGCCACCGTGCGCAAGGTAGCTTGCGGTGCGGCGGAGACGGTACCGTTTATCGCGGTGACCAATTTGGCGCGTACCCTGCGCGAGTTAAAGGAAGCAGGTGTGTTTGTAATTGGGGCTGTGGCAGAAGCCGAGCACGACCTGTTTACTACCAAGTTTGATGGCCCGGTAGCTCTGGTGCTTGGGGCCGAAGGTACTGGCTTACGGCGCTTGACTGCTGAATGCTGCGATGCGTTGGTCAGTATTCCCATGTTCGGCAGTGTGGAAAGCCTGAATGTCTCGGTAGCAAGCGGCATATGTCTGTATGAAGTGCGACGTCAACGTAACCTGGTTTAAAGCACCGCTGCTTTAGCTCGTGCATCAGGCAAAAAAATCCCCGGAACATCCTTAAGATATCCGGGGCAACTCGCAAGAGTTCTTTATATATATTAGCTACATGGCTAACGAAGATTAATCTGGGGCAAAGCGTTAGTTAAGACATCGGTGGGAAAGCCTCTGGATCATGTAACACTTGTAGTGCTTCCATGGCCTAGGTCCAGTGCTTCCCCGCTATTAGTTCAGCAAGCAGTATGCCTGTGCTTTATAAATCTTAACGCAATGGTTTTTAATGGATTTTTTTTGTGCTGAAAAGCATTGATGCTGAAAAATGGCTGCTAACAGCCACCATTTGGGTTTATATAGCCACCGGGGCGCATGCTTGAGTGAGTTCGGGAATAAAAAAACGCCCCCAGAGTGGAGGCGTTTTTATTGGCTACCTAAACAGCTATTTACTCTTTGCCAATTTGGTAAATCTCGGTGCTATGCTCAACAATCTTTCCACTGCTGGCATCCACTTCCACCTTCATTTCACCATCCTTGGTTTTGATGTCGAACTCGTATGAAGCCGCACCATCAGGTTCGATTTCATATTCTGTCTCAACGATCTCTCCAGGAAAGGCTTCCAGAGCGGTTTTCTTGGCATCGGCTTCTGTAACCTTGAGTTTGGCTTTGAACAGAGGATCATCTGCGCTAGCCACTTCCTGCTCAACTTCAGTTACCTTGCCAGTTTTGGTGTTGACCTCAACATCCCATGCTTTGCCATCTGGAGTTTCAATGTCAAATTCATACACAGGTACCTTGTTTTCAAGCTTGAGTTCAACTTTGACTACTGTGCCGGCTTTCTCCTTAAGCGCAGCTTGTAAGGCTTTTTCAAGACTTACTTTTGTTTTTGGGAAAACCGTCTCTGCGGCTTGAAGGTTGCTGGTCAGGACGAATGCGCCAGCGATGATGGAAAACATTGCGAGTTGTTTCATGGTACTTCCTTTCTTTGATGACTATCGGTTTTGGCAACCGGTGAAGCCACCTGCCTAGGCTCAGGCACTTGAATTATAGCACTGCCAAGGCTTTGTGGGAGCTGTTGGGTTTGATGTTTAGCAAAGAGTCACCACAGTGCGAGATGAATTAAATGCCCCTTTTAGCTTTATTTTAAGCGCTTAAAATGGTATTTTAACGGTCTTTGTAATCCATGTTTTTTGCTATCTTCTTTGCCCTCCGGCTCGATTTTTTTGTTGTATTTTGGTTGTCTTAACTATTGGAGTAATTATGGCTGTTGAACGTACCCTGTCTATTATCAAACCTGATGCAGTTGCAAAAAATGTAATTGGTCAGATTTACACCCGTTTTGAGTCTAATGGCTTGAAAATTGTTGCTGCCAAGATGGCACAACTGACACAAGCTGAAGCAGAGGGCTTTTATGCTGTGCATAAAGAACGTCCATTCTTTAAGGATCTTGTGAAGTTCATGATTTCAGGTCCAGTGATGATCCAGGCGCTAGAAGGCGAAGGTGCCGTATTGAAGAACCGTGACCTGATGGGCGCAACTAACCCTAAAGATGCAGCTCCTGGCACTATCCGTGCAGACTTTGCAGAAAGCATCGATGCGAATGCCGTGCATGGTAGCGACTCTGCAGAAAATGCAGCGATTGAGATTGCTTACTTTTTCGGTAAGATCTAAGTCTATACATGCTCAATCTGCTCAATCTTAATCAGCCCCAGCTCGTAGACTACTTCGTTGGATTAGGCGAGAAGCCTTTCCGTGCCAAGCAGTTGATGCGCTGGATGCATCACTTTGGGGTGAATGATTTTGAGCAGATGACGGATATAGCAAAAGTTTTACGTGAAAAACTGGCACTGCAGGCAGTCATTACACCGCCTGTAGTGCAACTCGAACAAATCTCTGAAGACGGTACGCGCAAATGGCTGGTGGATTCCGGCAGCGGTAACGGCGTTGAAACGGTATTTATTCCCGAGGATGAGCGCGGTACCCTGTGCATTTCCTCGCAGGTAGGTTGTGCTCTGGAATGCACATTCTGCTCAACCGGTCGCCAGGGTTTTAACCGTAACCTGACTGTGGCGGAAATCATCGGGCAGCTCTGGCTGGCAAATAAGTCATTGAGGCAGGATCCCGACTACGGCTTGCTCTCCAAAGATGACCGCATCATCAGCAATGTGGTAATGATGGGTATGGGCGAACCGCTGGCCAACTATGACAACGTAGTCACTGCCATGCAGATCATGCTGGATGATTCGGCCTATGGTCTGAGTCGCCGCCGTGTGACACTGTCGACAAGTGGCTTGGTGCCCGCAATGGATAGGCTGAAGGAAGACTGTCCAGTGGCGCTGGCTGTTTCCCTGCATGCGCCAAATGATAAATTGCGCGATGAAATTGTCCCTATCAACAAAAAATACCCATTGAAAGAGTTGATGGCTGCCTGCCAGCGCTATCTGGTAAAGGCGCCGCGTGATTTCGTGACCTTTGAGTACGTCATGCTCGACGGAATCAACGATACTTTGCTACACGCCAAGCAATTGCTGGACGTGGTCAAGGATGTGCCTTGCAAGTTTAACCTCATCCCATTCAATCCATTCCCTAACAGTGGCTACGATACATCCAAGCCTGAAAACATTCGCGCTTTCCGGGATGTGCTGATGCAGGCTGGCTGCGTGGTGACCACACGCAAAACGCGTGGGGAGGACATCGACGCCGCCTGCGGCCAACTAGCCGGCAAAGTGCAGGACAAAACCAAACGTACTTTGAAGAGAATCCCGCTGGAGATTGTGCAATGAGGAAGTTAGTTGTTGTTGCGGTCCTGCTATTGGCGGGCTGCGCTAACCAGCAGGAGCAGGGGCGTCCATACTCTGGCAAAGAATCTGCGCAGCATGAGAGTGCGCGCATTCATACCGAACTGGGGGCGGGTTATCTTGGGCAGAACCAGGTGGCAGTCGCGTTGGATGAGTTTAAAGAGGCTATCAGGATAGATCCAGGTTATGCACTGGCATATAACGGCCTGGGTATGGTTTACGCTTCCTTGAAAGAAGATGCCAAGGCCGATGAAAACTTCAAGAAGTCCATCCAGCTTGAACCCAGCAACTCTGAATCAAGAAACAATTACGGGACATTCCTGTGTTCGCGTAATCGCATCGACGAGTCCATTACGCAGTTTATGGAAGCGGTGAAAAACCCCTTGTACGCTACTCCTGGAGTCGCCTATGTGAATGCAGGCTTTTGCTCACTCAGGAAAAAAGATACGCTAGGTGCTGAGAAATACCTGCGGAAAGCGTTGGAAATTGACCCCTTAATCAACCAGGCAGCCTATCAGCTCGGCCAGATTTATTTCGAGCGTCAACAATATGAACTGGCGCGTAGTACCTTACAGAATGCTTTGCTGAATAATCCATCACCAGAAGTGCTATGGCTGGCGATTCGCATAGAGCGCCAGCTGGGGAATAAAGACGCACTATCAAGCTATACCTTGGAACTGAGAAAAAGATATCCGAACTCAGCGCAAACCAAAGCGCTACTATCTGGACAGTAATAATGAGCGAATCTCTAGACGCAGAAAATATTTCAGATGCAGCCAATAGTGAGCCTATGCCAAAGCTGGGTGAGCTGCTAAGTGAAAAAAGAGAAGAAAAGGGGCTGTCAGTAGAGGACGTTTCTAATCGTTTGCGTCTTAGTGTGCGTCAGGTTAAAGCCCTTGAAGGCAACGATTTCGATGCTTTCCCCGAAGCAATGATGATGCGTGGCTTTTTACGCAACTATGCGCGTTTTCTTGAGATGGATCCTGAGCCATTGATGGAGGCTTATCGCGTGTATGTCCCAAGCGATGCGCCATATCGCATTAGTATTGAATCTTCCAATGTGCTGTTACCCAGCCATGAACAACGGTCGTGGGTAAAATACCTGCTGGCCGCTTTGCTACTGACCCTGTTGGTTGGTGCCTGGATGTTCTATAGCGATTTTCAGGCACATAAAGAAATCAAGAAAACGGCAGAAGTGGCTTCTGAAGCAAGCACCGAAGCGGAGCTCCCTGCCAATGCCGAACCTATGCCAGAGCCAGCTTTGCCGTTGGCCGAGCGCGCGCAATCCCCATCGGAAGAGCCTACACAGTCGCCTGCGCCCGCTATTGGTTCAAGTAACTCCAACACGGCAATACCACCACAAGCTATTCCAGACACCCAAAGTGTTAGCCCGCAGGCAGATACACAGAAACAGGCAGCTGTTGCTACACCACAAAAATCTACAGTAGTAACGCCGGCATTAAAAGTAAAGTTTATTTTGACCGAGCAGTCGTGGATCAGCGTCATCGATCGCGATGGCAGGGAAATATTCAACAAGACCAAGGCCGCTGGCAGCGCTGATGAGGTGGAGGGGCAGCCTCCATTGAGGGTGGTAGTCGGTAATGCAGCAGGTACCCAGGTTATCTATAAAGACAAACCCATTGATCTTGCTCCATACAGCAGGTTGAACGTAGCTAAATTAACTTTGTCCCTGGAGTAGTTGTGATTTCACGTTCTAATATCATACGTCGCAGTACCGTGCAGGTCATGATCGGCCATGTGGCAGTTGGCGGCAATGCTTCAGTGGTGGTGCAATCCATGACCAATACCGATACGGCTGATGCTGAGACTACAGTGAAGCAGATAATAGAGCTGTGGCAGGCTGGTTCCGAGGTTGTACGTATCACTGTGAATTCACCGGAAGCCGCTGCCCAGGTAGGCAATATCCGCCGCCAGCTGGATGCGCTGGGTTGTAATGTGCCGTTGGTGGGCGATTTTCACTATAACGGCCATAAGTTGTTAAGTGCTTATCCGGAATGTGCTGCCGCACTGGCTAAATACCGCATCAATCCTGGCAATGTGGGTAAAGGCTCCAAACGTGACGATCAGTTTGCCGCCATGATAGAAACTGCTATCCAGTATGACAAGCCAGTGCGCATAGGCGTGAACTGGGGTAGTCTGGACCAGGAGAAAATGGCGCGCATGATGGACGAAAATGCGCAACTGGCTGAGCCCATGTCTGCCGATGCACTGATGCGCGAAGCGCTTATCCAATCGGCGCTGGAAAGTGCGCAACAGGCTGAGGCCATCGGCCTGCCGCGTGACCATATCATTATTTCCTGCAAGGTTAGCGATGTGCAGGATCTGGTAACCGTTTATCGTGATCTAGCCAGCCGTTGTGAATATCCATTGCATCTGGGCTTGACCGAAGCCGGGATGGGCTCAAAAGGCATAGTGGCTTCCACTGCAGCACTTTCCCTACTGCTGCAAGAGGGCATAGGCGATACCATACGCATCAGCCTGACCCCTGAACCGGGCGAGTCGCGCACCAGGGAGGTTATCGTGGCACAGGAAATCCTGCAGGTCATGGGCATACGCTCATTCACGCCATTGGTAACGGCCT
>Ga0066437_1000357_pt1 | contig 14382 bp, 11 predicted proteins | sample LakWasMet55_HOW8_2_FD_59525 | JGI IMG/M metagenome (GOLD analysis project Ga0066437, IMG submission 59525) | Freshwater sediment methanotrophic microbial communities from Lake Washington under simulated oxygen tension - Sediment Metagenome 55_HOW8 | ecosystem: Environmental > Aquatic >...
TTATTGCTGGACGAACACACCGCCGCCCTAGACCCGAAAAGCGCCGATCAAGTGCTGGCCCTGACCGAACGGGTCATCGCCGATGCGAACCTGACCACCCTGATGGTCACGCATTCCATGCAGCAAGCCGTCCAATACGGCGACCGCATCGTCATGATGCACGGCGGCAGGGTGTTGCATGATTTTGGTTATGAACAGAAGCAACAACTACAAGTGGATGATTTGCTGGCGTGTTTCCATAATGCCAGGCAGGATGAGTGGTTGGATTGATTTGGGATTGTCCACGAAAAGCACGAAAAGACATGAAAAAGTGGTTAGGCTTAAAAATTGGTTGGTAATGGCGTAACTCCGGCTTTCGGATTATGTTGAAAAATGGATTACATGGCTAGGCCAGCCACATTTTTGATAGCTATGGTAAAGTACAAACGTAACGTAAAAATCTAAAAGGGTGAAAACAATGGCTACATTATCGTTCGATACCCATGAGTTTGTTAAAAAACTCAAAGACGTGGGGTTTAGCGAGGAACAAGCGGAAGTTATAACCGACTTACAAAAAACCACGGTTAGCAATACCTTGGAACAAGCGCGGCATGATTATGAATTGGATAACATTGCCACCAAGCGGGATTTGAGGGAAACGGAGTTAAGGCTTGAATTAAAGATAGCCGAAACCAAAGCCGATTTGATCCGTTGGGTGGTGGGTGTGGGTTTGCTGCAAATAACCATTATTACCGGATTAATTTTGAAGTTAATCGGTACGGTTTAGTTGGTGGCTGTTACTTAAAAGTGGAGTAGGCTGGGATGGGGCGGGGGCGTAATCCCAGCAATACCAGCCGTAAAATGCTGGGGTTCGCTATTGCGCTTTTCGAGTCCCTTTCGTCATCCCAGGGTTCTGATCCCTGTTATTCGTTAGTGCATTTTCATGCTGGCGATCACGTCATCGCGAATCTTTTCGATCTTGTCCCTATGCCGTGTGCGGTCAGTGATTTCCACAAGCTCCCCTGATAGCAAGCGGATGGATAACCAGTATTCGTAATGATCCGTCCGGCTTTCCAAATCGAAATTATTCCATTGACCGATGAAAACCTCGGAAATCGAAGCAAAGGGAATGTTCCGATGTTTTTTTTCGAAACGTGAAGTATCGCGAACGGCCACCCGGCGCAACCGATGGTCAATGCTGACTTCGCGTTTGGGTCTCCAAACAAATACCCAGAGGCCAGCCGCGATGAAAAAAACGCCCATAAACTCGATTAGCTTACGTGTGCCCGATGACCCTAACCGGAACAAGCCTGTGTCCGGGTTGCTGCCTACCGGGTCGATATATTGAACAAGCAAAATGATAAAAATGCCCAAGGCGATGGCGAACCAGCCATCGCGGGGGGGATTGTTTTGATAGCCTGTGATTTTCATTGGAATACAAACCTTTTTAAATTCATTATGTTGGCTAACGTGGAGTTGAGCAGGCGCGACGCTTTTTCGTATTCCGCCCGAACGCAGGGTTAGGTACCTGTTGGTGAATAAGCATCAATTGGGGTTCCTCTTGATCTCGACCTTACCGTTGCGGATGGCGTCAATAAGCTTGGCAACATTCATGTCATTTGGGTTACGTTGTCTATAGGCTTCGAGATTCTCTAATGCACTTTCTTTATTTCCAAGTGATAGGTGTGTCATGCCGAGAGCATAGGCGGCGTCTGAGACACCAACGGAAAGGGCTTTTTCAAGGTAAGGGAGGGCATCTTTCGGTTTGCCGACACCCGCTAGAAAAGTCCCATACATATAGTTCCCTCGCGGGTCGGAAGGGGACATGGCGAGTAGCTTTTGGAAGATTGTGAATGTCTTTTCGGCTGAACCAGCAATATCTAGGTTGTGCCCCATACTGTTGAGGAAGCCAGCCCGCAACAGAATCTCTGGATTCTGGCTTGGCCCGTTAATCAGAATGTCCAACATGCCAGACAACATCTTTATGTCCTGAACGGCACGCGGCTTATCTTGGGGGGTATCGAACTGAGGAGGGTAATTTTTCGCGTGGCGTCCCAAATCACCCAGTATTTGGTCGAGATACTTCGTGTCTATCCCGTACGTTTTTCCAGCGGGTGTCTCCGTAACCATGAGTATACGTTTTGGATCGTAGTTCCCATATTCGGCTGCTTGCACGAAAGGGAAAGCGAAGAGAAGCGAAAATGCTAGATAAGCAATGCGCATGATGTAGGTACCTAACAAGTAATTAAATAGTTTTCCGTATACTAACCATGAAACATGCTTCTCTCAATAAATTTTTGAAAGACATGGATTTTTCCTTTCAGCACGGTAGGTTGGGGTGAGGCACGAACCCCAACGCATAAAATCCGCAAATGTTGGGGTTCGCAAGCTCACCGCCAACCTACGGCTTAATTGTCAAGAACACACGTATATACTGGTGACGATTTTGTTTCCGGTCTGTTTCTTGCTGATATTTTCAAGAACTTAATACAAATAACCCCAAATATTCCACCCTACCTTTAAGGCTATTAATGCGTATCTTAAAAAATTCCCTTAACTTCCATAGAGAGTGTCTATGACCGCTGACATCCAATACGACGACAAAGCCCTGCAAGCCAGCATCAAATCCTTAAAAGCGATGCTGACCAAAGTGCTGAAAACCCAAGCCAATCCGAAAATCATGGCGACTGTCGAGCAACTGCAAAAGCAGTTCACCGCTTTGCAACGCGACAGCAGCCCGGAGAAACGCCAGCAATTGCAAGCCACGTTGCAGGATTTGCCGCCTGAGACCTTAACCGAAGTGATCCGGGCCTTTAGTTTATATTTTAGTTTGCTGAACATCGCCGAAGAGTCGACTAACCTACGCCTGCGCCGCAAGGAAATCGAAAACAACAAGCATTTCTGGCCTGGCTCTTTCCATGACACTTTGCTGGGTTTCCAGCAACAAGGCGTGACCGTCGCCGATTTGCAAATCCTGCTCGACGATTTGCAATACTTGCCCGTGATGACCGCGCACCCGACTGAAGCAAAGCGGCGCACGGTGCGCACAGCTTTGCGCAAGGTGTTCCTTAGCCACGAAATACTGGATGACAACCGTGTCAAAGGCTATTTCCGGGAGCAGGCCTTGGAACGCCTGCAAAGCCAAGTCCAGTTGTTATGGAAAATCGACGAGGTGCGGACGCGCAGCATGGGCGTGGTCGATGAGATTGAAGCCGGGTTGTTTTATTTCCCGCTTTCGTTGTTTGAAGCCACGGCGAGGATGTACCGGAATTTCAAACGTGCCGTGCAAGATGTCTATGGCCTGGAGGCGGTGACGGAGCTGCGTATTCCGAATTTTTTGACCTTCGGTTCCTGGATAGGCGGCGACCGCGACGGTAACCCGAATGTCAAACCGGAAACCACCGCGTTGGCCTTGCGTCTGCAAGCCCGTACGATTGTCCAGGAATACCTGCAGCGCATTGATGCGGTGCGCAGGCAATTGGCATTTTCTTATGGCTTATGCCAACCTAGCCCTGAGTTTTTCGCCAGCCTGGACAATGACCGCGCCTTTATTGGCGACCACGCTAACACGCTGGAGCATAAATATCTGCAAGAACCGTATCGGCAAAAATTGGCTCTGATGAAATACCGGCTGGAACAGCGCCTGGCGCAAATCGAGCAACGCATCGACGGTTACAGCGGCCAGATTGTCGACCAATCTTACCGCAGCTCCGCGCAATTGCTCGCTGATTTGCAGCTTATCCAGCAATCGTTGATCAGCCACGGTGACCGTGCGGTGGCGGAATTGGAATTGCAGGACTTGATCCGATTGGTCGGCACCTTTGGTTTCCATTTGATGCAATTGGATGTGCGCCAAGAATCGACGCGCCACAGCGAAGCCGTCGCGGAAATATTTACCGCCGCCTTGGGTTTGGATTATCTGGCTATGGACGAGGCCCAACGCCTGCAATTATTGGGTGAAGCCATCGCCACGCCAGGCGGTTTGGTTTATGACGCGACGCAACTGTCCGCCGCCACGACGGAAACCTTGGAATTGTTCCGCGTCATGGCGGAAATGCGCCGCGAGATCGGCGGCGATTGTTTCAGCAAATACGTCATTTCCATGACCCACGCGGCCAGCCATATTTTGGAAGTGATGCTGTTGGCGGCGCAAAACGGCCTGACCGGGCGCATCGGCGGGCAATGGTTCTGCCATATCGGTGTCAGTCCCTTGTTCGAGACCATCAACGACCTGAACCATATCGACAGCGTCTTACGCACCTTATTTGCCCAACCCGTCTACCGCGCCTTGTTGCAGGCATCGGGGCAGCGCCAGGAAATCATGCTGGGGTATTCCGATTCCTGCAAAGATGGCGGTATCTTGGCTTCGGCTTGGGGCTTGTACCGTGCGCAGCAGCAAGTCATGGCGATTGCCGACGAGCAAGGCATCCCGTGCCGTTTGTTCCACGGGCGCGGCGGCACGGTCGGGCGCGGTGGCGGCCCTACCCACCAGGCGATCTTGGCGCAACCGCCCGCCACGGTGCGGGGGCAAATCAAGTTCACCGAACAAGGTGAAACGTTGTTTTACCGCTACAACAACATGGAAACCGCCATGTACGAGCTGACGATGGGCATCACGGGCTTGCTGAAGGCCAGCATCAGCCTGGTGCGTCCGGTTGACGAAGACCGTCCGGAAGATTTGGCGATCATGGGCGAGCTGGCGCAAATCGGTGAACGCGGTTTCCGCCAGCTCACCGAGCACACCCCTGGGTTTTTGGATTATTTCTACGAAGCCACGCCATTGACGGAAATCGGGCAGCTCAACATTGGCTCGCGCCCCTCGCACCGCAAAAAACAAGACCGCTCGAAAAATTCGGTGCGTGCCATCGCTTGGGTGTTCGCTTGGGCGCAATCGCGGCAAACCTTTCCGGCGTGGTATGGCATTGGTTCCAGCCTGGAGACGTGGTGCGCCGGTAAGCCGGACCGCTTGGCGGCATTACGCGGGTTGTATAAAAATTGGCCGTTTTTCCACAATTTGCTCAGCAACGCGCAAATGGCCTTGAGCAAATCGGATTTGGACATCGCCCGCGAATATGCGGCTTTGTGTCTGGACGGACAAGTCGGCCAGGACATACACGGCATGATCGCCAGCGAGCATCGCCGCTGCGTGGAATGGATATTGGAAATCGCCGAAACCGACCGCTTGCTGGCGGAAAATCCGGAACTCGCCGTCTCTTTGCGCCACCGCAACAATTATTTGGGGCCGCTGAATTATATCCAGGCCAGTTTAATTAAGGCGGTGCGCAACGCCGAAACCGATGAAGCGGAAAATCCTTGGCGCAAACCCTTGTTGAGGACGATTAACGCAATAGCGGCGGGGATGCGGAATACGGGGTAGGTTGGTGCAGCGAGGCCGGGGCCGATTGCCTTTGATGGGCCTTATTCCCATGCCGGGTGTGGGAATAAGGTGGCCTGCTGGTTTTGTTGCGCAGTGCCCGCTTTCCTCAGGTACGTCCAAGTTTCTGCGTTCCGTGCGAACCGCCCGCGACGCTTTTAAAACAGGTTCTAAGGGTTGAAAATGGTCGCGAGTTTTAAGACCCTGGCGCTGATCCAGATCCCGGCCGCTTTGGTGGCCTTTAGGTTGATGTGCAGATGGATTTTAGCGTCCGCCATTTTCAGATAAACCATGCCGCCTTGGCCAAGGAAACCATCCGTTTCACCAATTGTTAAAATGGGGCGTTTGTGGCTTTCCTGAAGCCATTGAGTGATGTTGTTGGTTTCCATGCTGACATATAACACTTGGCATTGGCCCAGTTGGCTGCCGCTAGTGTTGATGTTGTGTGCCGATAGCGTCCTGTCCCCGACCCGTTTTTTATCAATCAACGTGAATGCTTGCTGGACGGCATCGTCGCCCAGTACGCAAAGGTTCACCGTGCCATCATTGCCCTTAAACACTTCGGCCGGCCAATCGGTGAAACGGATCAAATTGAGTGTCAGCACTGACTTGATGGTGTATTCATCGACAGCCTCAGCCTGTGCCGCTGGCAAAACCATGTGCGATGACAACACCGCAATTACCACGGCTAGCCTGGCTTTTGTCTGAAAAAACAAATGCTCAGACAGTAAACCGGACGCTTCCGCCATGTGATTGTTAGCGAGGTAAAACAAGCATGTCGACATGTTAATACTGGATAAGCCAATGCTAGACGGAAATTACAGGTATTTTGGGGGCAAATACGGAATGTATCCGTCCCCCGTCATTTGGCAAGTTACCGATAGGCCATTCGGCCGGAAATTTTGGGGCTGGCTCCCATGCAATGGCGGGGGAGGGGGCATGGCGGCGCAGGCGGAAAAGGTAAAATACCTGTTATCGCCTGGGTGGGGATGGATGGCTTGTGCTTGTTTGCCCTGGATACCTGGCCATTTAGAAAGGGGATGTTCCGTTTTCATTGTGTTCCGGTAAGGCCTAAGGGTTTAATGGGTCATGGCATTAAAAAAGCGAAAATCTAGCAACCAACCCGTTTTGGCATCACCAACTAGCCAAACACAAGGCTTTCTGATGCTGGGTTTTCATTGGATGGCCAACCCTGACGGGTTTTCGTGCATTGCCCGCTTTGGTTATGGGCTATATTATATCATCCGCTTTTAATCTCCTGGCATCTTGATGAAAACCCTTGTTGAACCGACTTTAAATTTACCGGAACCCAATGCGCATAACCACCAGCAATGTGTGCATGACGCGTTGAAAACGGCTGAGCATTTGTGTAGCGAGCGCGGCGTGCAACTGACTTCCATACGCCACCAAGTGCTGGAGTTGATTTGGGAAAGCCATAAGGCCGTGAAAGCTTATGAATTATTGGACCGTATCAAACCGCTACAAAATGCCGCTAAACCCGCCACCATTTACCGGGCTTTGGATTTTCTAATCGCGCAAGGTTTAGTCCATCGGGTGGAAAGCCTCAACGCCTTTGTCGGCTGCCGTTGTTCGGGGCATCAGCATGAACAATTATTGCTGATTTGCAAGCAATGCGAGGAAGTCGAGGAGCGCACGGCGGGCAAGGTCATGCAGGCCTTGGCGGAGGAATTCCGGCAGGCGGGTTTTACCGCCCACAGCAAAGCGGTGGAAGTGCATGGTTTATGCCGCCGTTGTGCAGGGCTTGGCGATGCCTGACCCGTTTAAACGCCCCTTTTAGCCTTTCAAGATCTGCCAAACATACTGTAAATTCAAATAGTTGGTGGTTGTACTTGGATGCCCGGCCGATTGCTCCCGGTGCCATCCACCCTTCCTGTGATGTTTTGCAGAACCTTCCGGCTTCGTGCTATTGTTGGAGCCTATCACTCTTAGGAGCAGCCCATGCACAAGCCCGTCTGGTTTATCTGTCTCGTCCTCTGCTGGTTTTCCTCGTCCGTCTTCGCCAAACCCTTCACGAAAGACCAAGTCCCCGAGCCTCTCAAACCTTGGATAGAGTGGGTCGCGGAGGATAATCCCGAACTTGTGTGCCCGTTTTTATACAGCGATGGTGCGCAAAAACGCTGTAACTGGCCTACCGCCACGCAATTGGATTTAAGTCCGACTAAAGGCGTGTTCACGACCTCAGGCCAAGTTTTTAAAGATACCTGGGTGCAGTTGCCGGGCGATAGTTTGCATTGGCCGCAGAATGTCAGCATCAATAAGCAGGCCGCTTTGGTGATGGACAAGGACGGCATTCCTGTTATCAAAATCACCGCTGACGGCGCGGCAAGCAGCTATCAAATTCACGGCGAATTCCTCTGGGAGCGCATTCCCGACAATCTCCCTGTGCCGATGGATACCGGGCTCATTAACCTCAGCATTAACGGGCAAGCCATTGCCGCGCCGACGATCCGCGACGGGCAGCTGTGGTTGAAAGAAAGCGAGAGCGGGCAGGGCAAATTGGAAAATGTCCAAAATAGCCTCGATTTGCAAGTCTTCCGCCAGTTTACCGACGATGTGCCATTGCAAGTGGTCACCCGATTGGTTTTGGATGTGGCGGGTGAACAGCGCGAAGTCAAACTTGCCAAACCCGTTTTAGATAACTTTATCGCCTTCAATTTGGCATCCGCCTTACCCGCACGCTTAGAGAATGACGGGCAGTTATTAGTGCAGGTGCGTCCAGGCCATTGGCAAATCGACATCACCGCGCGTAGCGTGAAAGACTTACCAAGTGTGCCATTTCCCAGCGGAGGCCAAGATTGGCCTGAATCGGAAATTTGGTTATTCCAAGCCAGCCCCGATGTGCGGGTGGTCGAAATTGAACAACTGGCTTCCATCGACACCAGCCAAAGTAATGTGCCGGATGAATGGAAAAATCTGCCTGCCTACAGCATTAACAACGGGCAAGCGATGGGGTTTAAAGTGATACGTCGGGGCGATCCTGATCCCGATGCCAACCAACTGACCATCAATCGAAAATTGTGGCTGGATTTTGACGGCCAAGGTTACACTGCCAATGACACTATTTCGGGCAAAATTTCGCGTGGCTGGCGGTTAAATGCCTTGCCACAAACCCAGTTGGGTAAAGTGACGCTCAATGATGGCAATTTATTGATCACCAAACTGGCGGGTAGCGACAAGCAAGGCGTGGAAGTGCGCCAAGGTTCGGTCAATTTGCAAGCCGATAGCCGAATTGTTGGCAAGGTCGGTGATTTGAATGCGGTTGGCTGGGAGCAGGATTTTCAACAAGTCACTGCCGAACTTAATTTGCCGCCTGGCTGGCGGTTGCTGGCGGCAAGTGGCGTGGATAATGTGCCGGATAGTTGGTTATCGCGCTGGACTTTACTAGATTTGTTCATGGTGTTGTGTGCCGGTTTGGCAATTGGTCGAATTTGGCATCCGTATTGGGGGGTGTTTGCCCTGATCACTTTGGTATTGATTTGGCACGAACCGGACGCGCCACATTTTGTGTGGCTGAATATCCTCGCCGCCACGGCTTTACTTAACGAATTGCCCAAAGACAAATTCCTCGGTTTTGCAAGATTGGTGAAAAGTTACCGTTTAGCGGGTTGGTTGGGTTTGGTGTTGATTGCGCTACCTTTTATGGTGGATCAAGTGCATAACGGTCTGTATCCGCAATTGGAAGCACCAAGCCAAGCGATTACCGAAAATTACGACCAAAGGCGGCTTGATGAAGCTGTGCAAATGCCGCTCCCCGCCAGTGCGCCTGCCGTGATGGGCATGGTGGAATCGGACAGTTACATGGCAAAAAGGGCGATGAAAAAAGAGGCGAAAGCGTATCTGCAAGACCAAGCCCAAAGCCTTGACCGCATAGACCCAGCCGCCAAAGTCCAAACCGGCCCCGGTTTGCCCGAATGGCAATGGCATAAAATTTATTTGTCGTGGAATGGTTCGGTGTCCAGCCAACAACAATTAGGACTATGGTATTTGTCGCCACCTGTGACTATGTTCTTAAATTTTCTTCGTGTTTTGGCTATCGCAGTGTTGGCGATGCTGATGTTTGGCGTTGCTAATAAATTTCGCCCCCATTTCCCCAAATTCAGGGCAACTCCACCTGCTGCATTGGTTTTGTTGTTATTGCCGATATTGATGGCAATACAACCCAAAGCCTACGCCGATTATCCTAGCGAAGCCTTGTTAAGCGAATTGAAAACCCGTTTGCAAAAAGTCGAAACGCCCGATTGTTTGCCAGCTTGTGCCGATATTCCACAAATGGCGATGAGCATTACTCAAGAGCGTGTGGAGCTGGTTTTGCAAATCCACGCCAGTGCGGCAGTCGTGTTGCCGTTACCTGCCGAATACGGGCAATGGTTTCCAAACCAAGTCCTCGACAATGGCGAAGCTGCGACTGCTTTGTACCGTGAAGGCAATGGCTTATGGATGCATTTAAAGCCAGGCGAACACCGCGTCACCCTGCGCGGAACGTCGCCATTGCTCAGCCAATTCACCTTGCCTTTACCGTTGAAACCCAAACGCGTGACCTTGGACAAATCCGGCTGGGAAGTGGTCGGTATCCAAGAAAACGCCGTACCGGATATGCAATTGCAATTTAGCCGTACAGGCCTAACCAAAGACGCGAACAATAAAACCCTGCTCGAACCCGGTGTGTTGCCGCCGTTTATCAGTGTTGAGCGTACATTGCAACTGGGTTTGGACTGGCGCGTTTACACCCGCGTCAATCGCTTGTCGCCCGTAGGTTCGGCGGTGGTGTTAAAAATTCCTTTATTGCCTGGGGAAGCGGTTAGTACCGAAGGTGTCCACGTTAAAGACGGCATGGTCGAAGTAAATATGTCCGCGCAAGATACCGAAACAGAATGGCTGTCGACTTTGGCTAAAGCGCCCGCCTTAGCATTGCTTGCGCCTAGCACCGAGCAATGGACAGAAGTGTGGAAAGCCAATGTCAGCCCGATTTGGCACATGGAAAGCCAAGGCATTGCCCCTATCCACAGCTTGGATCAAGCCGAATGGTTGCCGGAATGGCATCCGTGGCCCGGTGAAAAATTGGCGTTGCAAATCACCCGCCCCGAAGCGGTCAATGGGCAAACCTTGACGATAGACAAAAGCCAATTGAACTTGAAACCAGGGCAGCGTTTACGGGATGTTGTGCTGAATTTCAGCTTACGCAGCTCGCAAGGTGGTCAACATACCATCACCTTACCGGAACGCGCGGATTTGCAATCGGTGGCGATCAACGGGCAAACCATGCCCATCCGTTTACAAGAGCGGAAATTGACCTTGCCCGTCACCCCAGGCAAACAAGACGTGTCCATTAATTGGCATGAAGAATCGCCAATTGCCAGTGTGATTTCTACACCAACTGTTGATCTAGGCACGGCTAGCGTCAATAGCCGATTGAATGTCAGCCTAGGCCAAGACCGTTGGGTGTTATGGGTGCATGGCCCGACTTTGGGGCCGGCGATTTTGTTCTGGGGCGTGTTGGTGGTGATTTTTATCGTCTCGCTAGGCTTGGGTAGAATCAGTCTGACACCTTTGAAACATTGGCAATGGTTTTTGTTGCTGATTGGCCTTAGCCAAGTGCCGATGGCGGTCGCCGGTATTGTTATTTTGTGGATGATGTTGCTAGGTTGGCGGCAAAACCAAACCGCCGATTACCGCCATTTCAATTTGTTGCAAGTCGTGCTGGGTTTATTGACCTTAAGTTCCCTAGGCGTGTTGTTCGCCGCCGTCGCCGAAGGCTTGTTAAGCACGCCGGATATGCGCATCACAGGCAATGGTTCTAGCGCGTTCAACTTAAATTGGTATCAAGACCGCAGCTTATCGGCTTTACCTACCGCCACGGTCATTTCCGTGCCTGTCTTGGCGTATCGGGTATTGATGTTGGCTTGGTCTTTATGGCTGGCGGTGTCTTTGTTGGATTGGCTGAAGTGGGGCTGGGGCTGTTTTGCCAGTAATGGCTTGTGGCATAAAAAGGTTGTGCTAGCAACCGTTGCAGAACAGGAAGTTACAGAACAAGACGACACAATTAAATAATCAAGCATTTGTGGAAACGGTCTGGATAGGGTGGGCAAGCTGTTCTGCTCACCGTTTTCTTAAGCGTTAGGTGTGGTCAATGGGTTATCGTATTTTCCTTGGTCCAGCGTTAATTATTTTAGGCATTGGCGTAATTATCTTTATTTACCCACGCATTGCTCAAAAAAGCTGTGAGTCAAACGGCGGAAAATGGGTAGGCTCATTAAATTATTGCATTACGCGAGCTTGCTATAACGATGGTACTTGTGGGCATTGGGCTCACCCAGGAGCAAGGTGCCAACGATTAAAGCTAAAAGATCCAATATCAGAAGTGTATTTTCAGTTAGGCCAGCCAGATCGGGTAGAAAGTGGTCGCTATCAATGGAACAATGGTAAAGGCACTTCAGATCTTATCATCGCAACTTTCTCCCAAGAGAAACTTGCCTCACTCGAATGTCAATAGGACTTTATACTTCAATCAAATAGTTCGCATTAATCTGTTGGCTGTTTCAGTTTGTATGGTTTGTTTTGGTTCGGTCAATTAACCGATTTCAGCGAAGATGATTAGGATTTATGCTGTTCATCACAAGTCAGATAAGGCTTTGAAAAATAATGGTGGCAGAACTTTTGCTCAGCTCAGATTTAGTCCGTAGTCAATTCTCAAGTATTTAAATAGCATGGCAAACCTCCCTTTCTCCTACACCGTCCGCCGCAGTGCGCGGGTTAACCGGATGCGGATTGTTGTCACTAAAGACAAAATCGAAGTGGTCGCGCCGCCTAAAGTTGCCGAAAAGCATTTGCATCAATTTGTCAGCGACAAACGCCAGTGGATTTTGGAAGCGAGCGAAAAAGTCGCCAGCAAAAATCAACAAGCCGCTTTTCCGTTGCCACTATTGTTTGCCGAAGGTGTGGGCATCCTTTTTCAGGGGCAGCATTACCCTTTGGCGGTGCTGAAGACGAAAAACAAGCGGGTAAAGATTAGTTTTACGGAAAACCTAGTCGCGCATATTCCTGATACCTTGCCAAAAGAAGCGCACAGCCAAGCGATCAAACTGGCGTTAAGCCATTTTCTCAAGCAACAAACCAAACAGCGGGTGGAACAGCTCGTCCACGTCCATGCGGCAAAAAAACAATTGATTCCCCGCGCCGTCATCATCAAAACCCAAAAAAGCCGTTGGGGCAGTTGCGGCATCCATAACGACATCAACATCAACTGGTTGCTGATGCTGGCGCCGCCTGAGGTGTTGGAATATGTCGTAGTGCATGAGCTCTGCCATCTCAAGGAGCGCAACCATTCGGCACGGTTTTGGGCGTTGGTTGGCGAACATTTGCCGCACTATCAACAGCAACGGCGATGGTTGAAACAGTACGGCGGGGAATTGATGCATTATGGTTTGGGGCTGGTGCAAAGCGGTTTTTCATAGGGAAATGGGCACAAATGACAGTGCCTATTCCCCCCAGTCAATTTTTAGGATCCGCACCGCAAAAAAGCCATGGCGGGCAAACCGCTTGCCCCTACGAAAGCCCGCCTGTTCAACATTGGCTAAATACCTAGGTATCCCCTTGTTGCCTGCCATTTACAGAATACCAGCGGTCTTTACAAAATAGTGTCCCCAGGCATCCTCTGCCTGGAGAAACCTAGTCGGGCGCTCCAATATCTAAAAATCTAAAAAATTTTCATCTTATTGCATCCATTTTTGCAAGCTCTCCGTATCCATAAATGCAATTTCAAACCATAGAAATTGCTGCCGATTTATCAAATTTAATCCCATCCTGATTAAAAAGAGAGACTACTATGAAAATGATGCCTAAATTATTGGTTGCTTCGATTGTTGCCGCGTTGCCTGCCCTCAGTTTTGCCGCTAGCCACCGCGAGGCCCCTGCCATTGCTTTTGACCCTGCCGCCGATATTACCGACGTTTATGCCTTCCGCAGTTGGGAAGACCCCAAAAAACTGGTTTTTATTATGAACGTGCTGCCTGGGCAAGAGCCCAGTGCAGGGCCCAATTATTATAATTTTGATGACCATGTGGCTTATGACATCAACCTTGATACCAATAAGGATGGCAAAGCCGATGATATTGTTTACCGGGTGCAATTTAAAACTGAACTGCGCGCACCGTTTACTGATTTGCCGATTGTTTATGGCGGTGTCGACACCGTTGCCGGTTTGCCGCCAGCGATCCGGGGGTTGGATGGGGCGGATTCGGTAGGTTTAGGCCTGCGCCAAACCTACACCGTCACTGAAATTAAAGGCACCTTATCACGCGAATTGGGCACCGGCACGTTGGTGGCGGTCCCGTCCAACATAGGCCCGCGCACCATGCCTGATTATCAGGACTTAAGCGAGCAAGGCATTTATCCTTTAGTGAATGGCGGGCGGGTGTTCGCCGGCCAGCGTGACGAGTCGTTTTATATTGATTTGGGGGCGACTTTTGACACCTTAAATTTTCGTGCCCCGCCCATCTTAACGGCCGACCAAGATGGCAACGATTTCGCCAACCCTTTTGGCAATGACATGTTCTCAGGTTTTAATGTCAATTCGATTGCCATTGAAGTGCCTATCAGTGAAGTGACCTCGGATGCGGCCGCTGTCATCGGCATGTATGCGTCAACTAGCCGTCCACGCTACAAAACCATTAACAGCCTCGGTCAAGCGGTTTACTCCGGTGCTTTCGTCCAAGTGGCGCGTATGGCTAACCCTTTAGTCAATGAAGTCATCATCGGTGCTGGTAAAAAAGACTTATGGAATGCCACCAAGCCGTATAAAGAGGCGCAATTTTTGGATTATTACCTCAATCCCCGCCTAACCGGCCTGATCAATACGGCATTCGGTACGGCTTTCCCTACGACCGGACGGACTGATTTAGTGGCGGCCTTGCTGAAGTATCCAGGGCAAAACCCTGCCAAATGCACCGTGACAAACCCCTGTTCTGATTTGTTACGCCTGAATGTGGGTGTAAAACCCGCCTTGCCTGCCG
>Ga0066437_1000361_pt1 | contig 14255 bp, 14 predicted proteins | sample LakWasMet55_HOW8_2_FD_59525 | JGI IMG/M metagenome (GOLD analysis project Ga0066437, IMG submission 59525) | Freshwater sediment methanotrophic microbial communities from Lake Washington under simulated oxygen tension - Sediment Metagenome 55_HOW8 | ecosystem: Environmental > Aquatic >...
CGCCATCGCCGGTGTTTGCCGAGGTCGCCAGCGATGTGCAAGACCAAGGTTTGCAGGTGTTTGTCGCGGTGGACCGCAGCAATGCCAGCCGCTTGGGCGTTTCCATTGCCGCGATAGACAACACGCTGTACAACGCTTTCGGCCAGCGCCAAGTGTCGACGCTGTTCACGCAATCGAACCAATATCGGGTCGTGCTGGAAGTGCAGCCGGAATTCCGCAACAGCGTCGCCGCGCTCAGCGGGCTTAGGGTGCAATCGGCCAGCGGCACGCAAGTGCCGTTATCGGCGGTGGCGACGGTTTCCGAGCGGTTCGCGCCCCTGGTGGTCAACCATTTGGCGCAGTTCCCGTCCGCCACCATTTCCTTCAATCTGGCCCCTGGCGCCTTCCTCAGCGATGCGGTCAAGGCGATAGCCAAAGCCAAACAGGACATCAGCCTGCCGGTTAGCGTCCAAACCGAATTCCAAGGCGCGACCTTGGCGTTCAGCGCGTCCTTGTCCAACACCGTGTGGCTGATCATCGCGGCGATAGTGACGGTGTACATCGTCTTGGGCGTGTTGTACGAAAGCTATATCCATCCGGTGACGATATTGTCCACCTTGCCGTCGGCGGGTGTCGGCGCGTTGCTGGCCTTGATGTTGTCCGGCAATGATTTGGGCATCATCGGCATCATCGGTATCATTTTATTGATCGGCATCGTCAAGAAAAACGCCATCATGATGATTGATTTTGCGTTGGAAGCCGAACGCAAGGAAGGCAAACCCGCGTTTGAAGCCATCTACCAAGCCTGTTTGCTGCGCTTTAGGCCGATCATGATGACGACCATGGCGGCCTTGCTCAGCGCCTTGCCGTTGATGCTGGGCAGCGGTGTCGGTTCCGAATTGCGCCATCCTTTGGGCATCACGATGGTGGGCGGTTTGCTGGTAAGCCAGCTGTTGACATTGTTCACGACGCCGGTCATTTATCTGGCGTTTGACCGTTTGGGACGGAGGTTTAAAAATTAATGTCCACGAAAAACACGAAAAGCACGAAAAAAATGGCATTGTGCGGGAGGGGGTTTCAAACCCCGTCCTTAATGTTTTACCAAATCTATAAATATTCAAAACGTTATGGAACGGGTTACAAACCCGTTCCAGCGGTAGGATTAACCATGTCATTCTCAGATTCCGTAGGGTGGGCAAACAGCTTTATCGTTTGCCCACCGTTTACCGCGCAAAAGGTGGGCAAAAAAAGCGTTGCCCACCCTACAGTGCTGGTTCCGGTGGTAATCGTACTATGAAACATTTTCGTGCTTTTCGTGTTTTTCGTGGACAAAAAAATTAACCATGTCAGTCTCCGGCTATTTCATCACCCGCCCCGTCGCCACCACCTTATTGACGGTAGCCATCGCCTTGGCGGGCTTCATGGCGTATTTCCAATTGCCGATAGCGGCTTTGCCGCAAGTGGATTTCCCGTCGATTTCGGTGCGTGCGTCCATGCCCGGAGCCAGCCCGGAAACCATGGCGGCGAGCGTCGCCACGCCCTTGGAGCGCACTTTAGGGCATATTGCGGGCATCACCGAAATGACCTCGTCCAGCGGTTTCGGCAATACCCAGATCAACATGCAATTTGAGTTAGACCGCGATTTCGACGGTGCAGCGCGGGATGTGCAAGCCGCGATCAATGCCGCCAGCAGCCTGTTGCCTAATATGCCGTCAAAACCCAATTACCGCCGCAATAACCCCAGCGACACGCCGCTGATGATCTTGGCCTTGACTTCGGATGTGTTGCCGCGTGACCAACTCTATGATGTCGCGTCAACCATCGTCGCCCAAAAAGTCTCGCAGGTGGAAGGCATGGGGCAGGTTGCGATACGCGGCAGTTCTTTGCCGGCGGTCAGGATAGAGCTGAATCCCGCCGCGTTGGCCAAGTATGGCGTGAGCTTTGCCGATGTCCGCGCAGCCATCACGGCGACCAATGTCAACCGGCCCAAAGGGGCAATCGAAGATGACGTGCGCCACTGGCAGATCGCCGTCAATGACCAGGCCAAAAAAGCCAGCGATTATTTGCCGCTGATCGTCAGTTACCGCAACGGCGCGCCCGTGCGGCTTGCCGACATCGGCACCGCCGTCGATTCCGCCGAGAACTTGGGCAATTCCGGGTTCCTGAATGGCAAACCGGCGGTGATGCTGGCTTTATACAAACAAGACCGGGGCAATGTCATCAAGACCGTGGACAAGGTCAAAGCCATGCTACCGCAGTTGCAAGCGTCCGTCCCCCCTTCGGTGGACTTGTCGGTGGCGATGGACCGCTCGGTGTACATACGCGCGTCGCTGCATGAAGTCGAGCTGACATTGGTGATCGCCGTAGTGCTGGTCATTTTGGTGGTGTTTGCGTTCTTGCGGGATTTGCGGGCGGCGATGGTGCCGGTCATCACCGTCCCGGTCGCGCTGATTGGCACGTTCGGCATCATGCACTTATGCCATTTTAGCCTGAACATCTTGTCGTTGATGGCCTTAACGGTCTCTACGGGCTTTGTCGTTGATGACGCCATCGTCGTGATAGAAAACGCCAACCGCCATATTGAAGACGGCGTACCGCCCAAGCAGGCGGCTATGCTGGCGATTAAGGAAGTCGGTTTCACCGTGCTGACCATGAGCTTGTCGCTGGTCGCCGTGTTTATCCCGATTTTGTTGATGGATGGTGTGGTCGGGCGTTTGTTTTTGGAATTCGGTGTGACCTTGTCCGCCGCCGTGGTGGTGTCCTTGTTGTTGTCGTTCACCACCACGCCGATGCTGTGTGCGTCCTGGCTAAAATCCGCAAGCACTGGCAAGCATGGGCGTTTTTACCAGCTCAGTGAAAATGGCTTTAACAGCCTGTTGAAAGCTTATGACCAAACCTTGTCTTGGGTGTTGCGGCATGGCGGCATGGTGGTTTTGTTGTTGGCGCTGATTGTCGGCCTGAATTTTTATTTGTACACGATTATTCCTAAAGGCTTTTTTCCGCTGCAAGACACCGGGCGTTTGCTGGGCGGCATTATCGGCGAGCAGTCGATTTCCTCGCAGGCGATGCGGGAAAAACTGGCGGCGGTGGTCAAAGTCTTAAAAGAAGAGCCGAATGTCGATGCGGTCGCGGGCATGACCGAAGGCGACAGCGCCAACAACGGGCGTTTGTTTGTGATGCTCAAAGACATCGGGGAGCGCAAGATCAAGGCTGACGAGCTGATGGACAAATTCCGCCAGCAATTTACCGGGCTGGTGGGGGCCAGCGTGTTCTTAAGGCCTGCCCAAGAACTGCGTCTGGGGGCTAGGCCGTCCCCGGCAACTTACGAATACGCCCTGCAAGCCGACCAGCTCGACGAGCTGAAAACCTGGACGCCGCGCATAGTCGCGGCCTTGCGGGAAGTGCCTGAACTGACCGATGTCAGTGCCGACCATCAGGACAAAGGCCAGCAGATTTCCTTGCAAATCGACCGCACCGCCGCTTCTCGGTTAGGCGTTAGCCAAGCCTTGATAGATTCGACCTTGAACGACGCTTTCGGGCAGCGGCAAGTGTCGGTGATTTACGCGCCGCTGAACCAATACCATGTCGTGATGGAGGTTGCGCCGGAATACGCGCAAAGCGTCGAAGCCTTGAAAAGCATATATGTCAGCGTGCCGCCCAGCGACAGCTTGCCAGATGGCGCAAAAGTGCCGTTAGCCGCGTTCAGCAGTTACCAGCAAACTGGCCGGGCCTTGTCGGTCAACCATCAGGACCAGTTCCCGACATCCACGATTTCGTTCAATCTGGCGGCGGGCGTGTCATTGTCCGCCGCGAAGCAAGCGATTGACCAAGCACTGGATGATTTGGCGGTGCCGACGTCGATACATGACAGTTTCCAAGGCTCGGCGAAAGAATTTGCGAAGACCGTGAAGAACCAGCCATGGTTGATATTGTCGGCGTTGGTGGCGATTTACATCGTGCTGGGCATACTGTATGAAAGTTACATCCACCCCTTGACGATACTGTCCACGTTGCCGTCGGCGGGGGTCGGGGCGATCTTGGCCTTATTGGCGTTTGACACCGAGTTCAGCATCATCGCGCTGATTGGCGTTATCCTGCTGATAGGCATCGTCAAAAAGAACGCCATCATGATGATAGATTTCGCCATCAATGCCGAGCGCACGGGAGGCTTAAGCCCCGAAGAGGCGATCCGCAAAGCCTGCCATCTGCGTTTCCGGCCTATTTTGATGACCACCTTCGGTGCCTTGCTGGCCGCCGTGCCGCTGGCTTTCGGCGGCGGTTACGGCTCGGAATTGTTGCAGCCTTTAGGCATAACGATTATCGGCGGCTTAGTTTTTAGCCAATTGCTGACCTTATACACCACGCCGGTCATCTACCTTTATCTGGACCGTTTCCAAACTTGGTGCGGCAAGCGCTTGAGCCGCAACGCCAAACATCTTGAACCTAACCCATTAGAATCACAGTGACAAAAACTATTACCGATTGCCGCCTGTTGGCCATTACCGCCACTTTGCTGCTGGCCGCCTGTGCCGTCGGGCCTGATTACCGACGTCCGGCGAGCATTGTCCCTAGCGGATTTAAAGAAGCGAAGGGTTGGGCGCAAGCGCAGCCCCGTGACCATGAAATCCCCGACCAATGGTGGCGGCTGTTTGACGACCCTTTTTTAAACAGCCTGGAGCAGCAAGTCGCGGTTTCCAACCAAGCCATCGCCCAAGCCGAAGCGCAATACCGTCAAGCCCAAGCGTTAGCCCAAAACGCCAGTGCCGCCTATTTGCCCACGGTCAACGCCAGTGCCAGCGCAAACCGTTTCAAAGCTGCTAGCGGGCAGAACCTAGTTGTCTCGGGGGTCAGGAATTTGTTCGGCGGTGCGCTCAGCGTCGCTTGGGAACCGGATTTGTGGGGCAGGGTGCGCAGGCAAACCGAAGCCAGCACCAGCACCGCACAAGCCAATGCCGCGACTTTGCAAGCCTTGAAGCTATCCACCCAAGCGACACTTGCGCAAGATTATTTCCAATTGCGGGCGACCGATGCGCAAATCAAGTTGTTGGACGACACCGTCACGGCCTACGAAAAGACCTTGAAAATTATCCAAAACCGCTACAACGCAGGCGTGACCGGTAAGGCGGATGTCGTGCAAGCCCAAGCGCAACTGGAAGCCACCCGCGCACTAGCGATCAACCTCGGCGTTCAACGGGCGCAACTGGAACACGCCATTGCCCTGCTGGTCGGCAAGACCCCCGCCCAGCTCAATATAAGCGCTACGGCATTGAACGCCTTAGTGCCTGCCATCCCGCTTGACATCCCGTCGCAATTGTTGGAACGCAGGCCGGATATCGCCGCCGCCGAGCGCTTGGCCGCCGCCGCCAATGCGCAAATCGGCGTGGCCCAAGCGGCTTTTTACCCGCGCCTGAATCTTGCCGCCAGCGATGGCACCCAAGCCAACAACTTGGCGAACCTGTTCACGACCGCCGCCAATTATTGGGCCTTGGGGCCGGCGGCTTTGGCCTTGCCGTTGTTTGATGGCGGCTCACGCAATGCCCAGTTGGCGGCGGCCAGGGACAATTTTGACGCCACTGTCGCCGCCTATCGGCAAACGGTTTTGACCGGGTTCCAGGAAGTGGAAGATTATCTGGCGGCGCTGCGACTATTGGAGCAGGAAACCGGGGTGCTGGATAAGGCGGTCATTGCCGCACGCAAATCCGTGGAGCTGAACACTAACCAATACCAAGCCGGTACGGTCAGCTACCTTAATGTCATGACCGCCCAAACCACGGCGCTGGCCAATGAACAAAACGCCGTGGTGTTGCAGGGGCAACGCCTGACCGCCGCAGTCCAGCTCATCAAGGCGTTGGGCGGCGGTTGGGAGGCGAAGGATTTGCCCGCCAGGGATAAAGCGGGCGGTGACATGAAATGGTCGCGGTTTTTGCCGGTTCCAGTGCGGTGAAACAATGAAATGGGCTAAATTAATTTTAAACCCTGTGAAATGGGTAACAACCAGGTGTTATAAGATGACCAGTATTTATGAGCAGATACTCCAAAAAGGTTTGCAAGCTAGGCAGGCCAATCATAGGCAACAGGCGCTGGCGCTGTTTAAAGACGCGGTCGCTTGTGACCCCGGGCAATTGCCCGCTTACCGTGAAGCGGGCGTTGAGTGCCGGGAGCTAGGTTTGTTTAGCGAAGCGGAAGGTTTTTTCCAGCAGGCGCTTGCACGCAGGCCTGGCGATCTGGCGACCGTGATCCACCAGGCCATCTGTAGCCGCCGCCAAGGCAAGCATGAATTGTGTTTGCAGCAATTGATGGCGGTGGCCGAAAAAAATATCAAGAATGGGCATCTCTGCAAAGAATTAGGCACTTCCCTAAAAGAGCTAGGCCGCTTGGAAGAGGCGGGGCAATGGTTCTTAAGGGCATTGGCCGAGTCGCCGACCAACATCCATATTTTGTCGGAATATGGGTTGGTGGCCAGGATGTTGGGGAAAAGGGAGTTGGCCCTGGCCCAATTTGAAACCATCACCCGGCACCATCCCACGCATATCCCGGCTTATCTTGAAGCGTCCACCGAGTTGCAGGCGTTAGGAAGGCAACTGGAAGCCTTGGAAAAATTACAACGCGCTTTTGTGCAAATTCAGGATAGGGCCTTGCTGGAGAAATACCTGGTGCTGTTGTTTGAGCTGGATGGCGGGAAAGCCGTCCACCAGTTATTTTTACATGCGGCTTACTATCCTATTTCCGATGTTTTAATCCAGCATTTTTCCAATTATGCGCTTACTGGCCCGGCAGAGAAGGCCGACATAACCACCTTCCCCAAAAACTTGGTGGTGGCTTTGTTTAGCCAAGAGCAGTTCGCCATGCGGATGATGAACCTTAGGACAGGGCGTTATGATTCCTTTATCGCCCTATTGTCTTATTTTGAGCCCGTGCTGGTGGAACTCATCGGGGATCAACACCGGGCATTAATGAATGATAGGTTGTTCCTGCTGTTGATTGTTTTTGCTTGGTATAAAAGAAACGGCGTGGTTAAGCCTTATGTCATCGCGCATGCCGGGCAATACATCGCCCGCTATCCGTTCAGCGATTTATGCCGGGTGAGCGCTTCGTTAGTGGCCTTGACCTCCCCGCAGCAGGTTTTGTCCTGGCTTGCCGAAGGCGCAATCGGGCGGCATTCCATAACCTGCCTGTTGGCCTGTTTGGTCATGCGTGGCTATTATCCTGATGAGCCTTGTTTGGAGGTGTTTGATGATAAGGCATCGCTGTTGGGTTTATTGCCGTCATTTTGTGTGCCTGACAACGCAGCCGTCCTTAAAAACATTTTCACGCACCTGTTGCAAAAGGAAAAGCTGACCATAGACGATGTTGGAAGGCTTTATCCCGAAATCCCCCTGCTGGAGTCCGTTAAGGCCGTTGATGACGCCTTAAAACCCGTCTTCCAGGCCAATCACCAACAGTTTGTCCAAGCTAAAAAATTGAAGGTCGCCTTGTGCATTTCAGGGCAATTGCGCGGTTACCAAAAAGCTTATGACACCATCAAAAAAACGCTGGTTGACCCTTTGCAGCCGGATATTTTTGTCCACACCTGGAAAGATGTTGGCTTTAAAGAGCCTTTCCCAAACAAAATGGCCAGCAGCCGGGTTTTTCAAGGCCATTTCCTGACCGCCTACCTCAATTTGGCATTCCTAAAAAACTACTCTTATCCGGAAATCAAGAGGAAGTTGCCGACGGTTTTTGCGCTGTTCAACAAAAACGCTTCGGTTACCCCGGAGCAACTGAAAGAATTTTACCAAACCGATTTTGTGGTGGTTGAGGATGATGGCCTGCCGCCCTATGCGGCATTGAACAACCAGCAAAAAATGTTCTATAAGATTGATGCGTGCAATGAATTGCTGAAAGCCAGCGGCAGGTCTTATGATTTGGTCATCCGTTTACGCCCTGACAAGGAATTGCATGGCCTGGCGCATACCGATTGGGGCCAAGTTGCGGAAGTTTGCAATAGCGGAAAAGCCATTTACATAAACTGCTTTACAGGCCTTAGCAATTTCTATGAGGGTGGCGCTTACCATTTGGGCGACATTGTGGCGATCGGATCCCAAAGCACGATGAATTTTTATGCCCGTGTCCCGACCTTCCAAGAGACTTTCCTTGACCAAGGGCTGGCGTATTTCGAGAGGGTAGGGCAACGCTCCCAATCAATGTTAGGCCATGGCTTATTTTTAGGTGGCTATGCGGCCAGGGACATTCCGTTGAAATTGGGGGATTTTATAAACACCAGCCTTAAGGCCGAGGACATCCTTCAGGCGATCAACCAAGATTTAGGCAATCTGGACCAGGACGTGGCGGAGAGTCTCGTTGAGGCCTTAAAGCAAGATATTCTTGATCAAACATAAGTATGGCGTATGCCAGCAAAGGGTCGTTGCCATTAATTTAAGAATTTAATGAAATTAAAACAATGTATTGCGAACCCTATGATTGGTATGAACCACAAAATATATGCCGGGTCACTATCTTAGAACGGCCAGACAATCGGAATGATCCATAATGCCACCACCCCTTCCAGTAAAGTCAACGGTATCCCAAGCCTGAAATAATCACCGAAACGATAACCCCCCGGCCCATAGACCATCAAATTTGTCTGATAACCAATCGGTGTCATAAAACTGGCGGAAGCGGCAATCATGATCGCCACTGATAACGCCTCCTTGGCAATCATAAATTCAACCACGGACTCGACTGCGCCAGCAAAAACGGGATGGTCCCCGGGCAATATTAACGTATCAGGTGACACCACGGGGAATATCTGGCCGTCCCGGACAATTTCTATTAAATGCAATCCGTAAATGCCGGAGTCCGGCCTGTTCCACAGACTGCCCTGCCAATTCGTAACCCTCCTCAGCCTGCATCTCCAGAAGGTGCTCACATCATCAAACTGTTCTATGAGCCGGCCCGTTCAGGCGGCAGCTTTTGCCCCAGCGTCACCACATTGGTCTGGCTTATAAGGATGTTTCATATTTGTATCAAAATGAAATATTAATGGTTCATTATTGTTTATTTATGAAGCATGTGGTTAAAAAATGAGTCCATATTTCCGCTAATGCTTGGCATTTAAATAGGTTAACCGTCCAGTATGGGCTGGCCTAACAATTGCATTAGCATTTTATTATATTCCTCCGCAACAGTTGGCGATAATATACCAGATGGTTATCAATGGGTTTGCAATAGCTAACTTCTTGTCAACGGTAGGCCTGTATCCCTAGTTTTTATGATTAACTGATCTTACGCAGTCATTTTCGTCTTGTTGAAAAATGAGGTGGAGAGTCGCTATGTCAGTGATTAACTGGCATAAGACAGCACTGGATTGGTGGCACTATGAAGCGGCACTGGGCGCCGGTTTTGGTTTGTTGGGCTCGGCACCATTGCCATAACCCCCCAGATGCGTGGCGGTTGTTTTCCGCTGCTTTATGGTTTGAAGAGACCCAATGTGTTTTTCCGTCTTAAGGCATTTCACTTTGCGCTTACCAAAGGCGGTGAACCGGAGTATAACCAGTGGTTTACAAAAACATCGTAGCCCATTGCTGACGGGATTATTGACTGGCCTGTTGCTGGGATGCGGGCCTTTGCAAGCCATGTATGTGATGGCGGCCGGTAGCGGTGATCCGTTAGAAGGTGCAACCCTTTTTTGATGTCCAGTTTGGGGACGTTATTGCCATTGCTGGGTTTCGGTTTATTCGCAAGCCTATTGTCGTCAGCGGTCATGCGGCAACTGGTGCGGGTTTCGGGGATATTGGTGATAGCAATGGGGTTGATAATGGCGGGCCGCGGTTTGAAAATGCTGGAACCCATCCAGGCCCCTTCCACGATGGCCCCACATATGCAGCAACCCCGTTGAGGCTATGATGGGAACAGCGCAATGATTGACAGGAGAGAAACATGCCGGACTTAACCCAAATCCCACCTAAACCCGGCGTATTCCGCCGGGAGATAGGTGCAGCCCTCTTGCTGAAAGTCATTTTGTTGGTTGGGCTTTGGTTCCTGATTTTCCGCTGGCAGGGCCAGCCGGCCAACAAACCGGATATTGCCGAACGTTTTGCGTTGCCCACCGGGCAACACCCCGACTTTTCTTCACAAGCTATAAAGGAGCCCCGCCATGATCGGTGACGATATTGTCATGTTGTCCAGGCTGCAATTTGGCCTGACCGCGCTGTACCATTTTTTATTTGTGCCGCTGACCTTGGGCATGACCTTTATCCTCGGCATCATGGAATCCGTGTATGTGATGACCGGTAAGGAAGTCTATAAGGACATGACTAAGTTCTGGGGCAAGCTGTTCGGGATCAACTTTGCGATGGGCGTGACCACGGGCATCACGCTGGAATTCCAGTTCGGCACCAATTGGGCGTATTACTCACATTATGTCGGCGACATTTTCGGGCCGTTATTGGCGAGTGAAGGTTGGATGGCGTTCTTTTTGGAATCGACCTTTGTCGGGCTGTTTTTCTTTGGTTGGGACAAATTGACCAAAGTCCAGCATTTAGTGGTGACGTGGCTGCTTGCGGTCGGCACCAGCTTGTCGGCCTTGTGGATATTGATCGCCAACGGTTGGATGCAGTATCCGGTCGGTGCAGAGTTCAATTACGAAACTTTGCGTATGGAAATGACCAGTTTCGCCGATGTGATCCTAAATCCTGTTGCCCAAGTCAAATTCGTCCACACGGTCGCGGCGGGTTATGTCACGGGTTCCATGTTCGTGTTGGGCATCAGTTCGTGGTATTTGCTGAACAAGCGTGACATTGGTTTTGCGCGGCGTTCCTTCTCGATAGCCTCGGCGTTTGGTTTGGCTTCAGTTTTGTCGGTGATTGTCTTGGGCGACGAAAGTGGTTACACCCAAGGCGAGACGCAAAAAATCAAACTCGCCGCGATTGAAGCGGAATGGGAAACTGAAGCAGCCCCAGCCAGTTTCACCGCCTTTGGTTTCCCGAACCAAGCAACGCAACATACCGATTACGCGATCAAAATCCCGTATGTCTTGGGTCTGATCGCCACCCGCTCGATAGACGAACCCGTCAAAGGTTTGAAAGAGTTGCGTGCAGACAGTTTGGTGCGGGTCAAAAACGGCATAGTGGCTTATGGCGAATTGCAAAAATTGCGTAGTGGCGACCATAGCGATGCCACTTTGCAAGCGTTCGATGCCCACAAAGCCGATTTAGGCTATGGCTTGCTGCTGAAAAAATACACCGAAAACGTCGTCGATGCCGATACGGCAACCATCGAAAAAGCCGCCAACGACACCATCCCCAAAGTCGCGCCACTGTTCTGGACGTTCCGGGTGATGGTGGCTTGTGGTTTTACCATGCTGTTTGTGTTTGCGATGACTTTTTATTATTGCGCGACCCGTGTCGCCGATCAAAAACGTTGGTTGCTGCGCATGGCGGTTTGGTGCATCCCATTACCTTGGATAGCTGCGGAAACGGGCTGGTTTGTCGCCGAAGTGGGCAGGCAACCGTGGACAATTTCCGGTGTGTTGCCGACCCATCTGAGCGTGTCCAGCATCAGCACCGGGCAATTATGGTTCAGCATCGCCGGATTTGCGTTGTTTTACACGGTGTTGCTGATTATCGAAATGTATCTGATGCTCAAATATGTGCGTTTGGGGCCCAGCAGTTTGCATACCGGGCGGTACTTTTTTGAGCCACAGGCAGGCCATTAACAAAACTAGGATGCGCCCAAAGGGCATAAAAGTTGATGACAGCAAGCCGATCAATACCATAGGAACAATACTATGAAACAGACCCAACTGGTTTTATTGCTGGTAGTCATGATGGATACGGCCGACGCGGCGCAACCCGCCGACCCGGCTCGTTTGGATGAAGTTGTGGCGCGTGGTGTCCATGTCATGCCGTTTGACTTGGACAAAACCCAGCACATTTTTAGTAAAACCGACAATGGTGGTATCCAGCAAGTCATCGCCAAAGATGCGGCAGACAGCGCACAAATCGCCCTGATCCACGAGCATTTGTCAGCGTTGGCGGCACGGTTTGGAACAGGCGATTTTTCAGGCCCCATGCGTATCCACGGCGACACCATGCCGGGCGTGCAGGATTTGCGGGCAGGGTTCAAGCATATCCAATTCACTTACCGGGAATTATCTGATGGTGCGGAAATAGCTTACGTCAGCACCGACCCTAAACTGATAGGGGCGATACACCAGTATTTTGATGCCCAATTGAGCGACCACGCCCGCCACGCGATACCCGGCGGCCATAGTCAGCATCACGGTCATCATCCCTAGCGGCTGAGTTTATATTTTATAAGGAGTAAACCATGTTCGATTATGAAACCATGCGTGTCATTTGGTGGCTATTCATCGGCGTTGTCGCCATTGCGTTTGCCGTCACCGAAGGTTTTGATTTTGGTGTCTGCACTTTGTTGCCGCTGGTTGGCAAAACCGACACCGAACGCCGCGTCATCATCAACACCGTTGGCGTGACTTGGGAAGGCAACCAGGTTTGGTTGATTTTATTGGGCGGGGCGATTTTTGCGATCTGGCCCGCCGTGTACGCGACGCTGTTTTCTGGCCTGTATGTCGCCATGCTGTTAGTGCTGTTTGCCTTATTTTTCCGTCCGGCAGGGTTTGATTATCGTAGCAAACTGCCAGATCCGCGCTGGCGCAACGCTTGGGATTGGTGCTTGTTTTTAGGCGGAACCTTGCCACCCGTGCTTTTTGGCGTGTTGGTCGGTAATTTGCTGCTCGGCTTGCCCTTCCATTTTGACCAAGATTTACGGGCTTTTTATGACGGCTCGTTCTGGGGCTTGTTGAACCCCTTTGCTTTGCTGTGTGGGGTTATCGGTTTGGCCTTAACCACGTTCCACGGCGCGTTGTTCTTAAAATGCCGCAGCGAAGGCGCGATTTATGAACGTAGCGCCGCTGTGTTGTATATCTTGGGCCCCGTTTTGTTGCTGTTGTTAGGCATAGCCACAGTATGGACATTATTCGGCATCGACCGCCCAGAAATTACGCAAATGCCTGCGGGTGATGCGCCTTCCAATCCGATGAACAAAACGGTCATTGCTGCCGGAGCAAGTTGGTTGACCCATTTCCTGATGTATCCATGGATGCTCATTGCGCCAACAGTGGGTTTCATCGGATTGATTATGGCTTGGCTGTTTGGTAAAGGCGACAACCGTGTTGCGGCGCTATTGAGCAGTAGCTTAGGCTTGACAGGATTGTTATTGACCATCGGTTTTGGTCTGTTTCCGTTCCTACTGATTTCTACCACCGACCCGCGCTCCAGCTTGACGCTTTACGATGCCAGTTCCAGCCACACCACTTTGCTGTGGGCGTTCTGGATCACCGTGGTGTTTCTGCCCATTGTGTTGTTGTATACCCGCTGGGTTTACAAAATCATCTGGGGCGACATCACCGAACAAACCATTTTGCAAGACACCCATACACTTTATTAAGGAGACGACCATGTGGTATTTCACTTGGCTACTCGGCGTAGGCTTTGCAGCGGCGTTCGCCATCATCAACGCGATGTGGCTGGAATCGGTGTGCGACATCGACACCCACGGCATCGACCAATCCTGTGACAGCTTATCTGGAGGTAAGCATCATGACCACTGAACGTATTGTCCGCATCGTCGCGGGAGTTTTTATCTTGCTGTCCTTAAGCCTAGGCGTGGAAGGCAGCCCATTGTTCCATCATCAAAACTGGCTGTGGTTTACCGCTTTCGTCGGTTTTAATTTGCTCCAAAGCGGTTTCACCCAATTTTGTCCGCTGGAAATGATCCTGAAAAAACTGGGCGTGAAATCAAGTTGCCAATAAAGCAATTGTCCACGAAAAGCACGAAAAACACGAAAAATTTAGGGATGGCAATCCTTAACAGACAAACAATAGGCTGCAGTTTTATTTCGTGTTTTTCGTGCTTTTCGTGGACTTAAGAAACTAAAACAAACACAGAGAGGAAACATCATGGCTAAAATCGTAATCGTCGGTGCGGGTATTGGCGGCATCCCAATGGCATTTGAAATGAAAGACTTGGCGCGTAAGGAAGACGAAGTGGTCGTTATCGCCGATACGCCGACCTTCCATTTTGTGCCGTCCAATCCGTGGGTGGGCGTGAATTGGCGCAAACCCGAAGACATCAAAGTACCGTTGGAACCCGTGTTCAAAAAGAAAAAAATCACTTTCATCCAACAAAAAGTCGCCCGTTTCCAACCGGAACAAAACCAAGTCGAATTGGCAGATGGCAGCACCGTAGCTTACGATTATTTGGTCATCGCCACC
>Ga0066437_1000366_pt1 | contig 14100 bp, 14 predicted proteins | sample LakWasMet55_HOW8_2_FD_59525 | JGI IMG/M metagenome (GOLD analysis project Ga0066437, IMG submission 59525) | Freshwater sediment methanotrophic microbial communities from Lake Washington under simulated oxygen tension - Sediment Metagenome 55_HOW8 | ecosystem: Environmental > Aquatic >...
GGAGCATGCCTGCAATTGCAGGGCGATCAATGCCGGGAAGTGTTTTTAGAACATAACGTGCTGTTGCCATGAGTGCGCCGGTATTACCTGCGCTTACACAGGCATTAGCCTCACCACTCTTGACCAGATTAATAGCCACTCGCATTGAAGAGTCTTTTTTGTTCTTCAGTGCACTTTGTGGAGACTCATCCATGGTAACGACTTCGCTGGCATGGTGAATGCGCAGACGTGGGCTTACTGAAGCCTTGCGTGCGGACAACTCCGCCTCAATAGCCTCGGTAAGACCAACCAGAACGATGTTGATTTCGCTATCCTGCTTTAATGCCTCAAGGGCTGCAGGTATCGTGACATGAGGGCCGTGGTCGCCCCCCATGGCATCGATAGCAACTGTGATATCCATGCTCAAGATAGCGTCTAAGATATAGCGCTTAAAAACAAAGCGCCGATCAAAATCGGCGCATTTGCCTTAATACTTAACTATTCGCCTTTTGCCGGCAGAACCTTGCGGCCACGATAGTAGCCACTTGGGCTAATGTGATGACGCAAATGTGTTTCACCAGTAGTTGGCTCGACAGCCAAAGGTGGGTTAGTTAAGAAATCATGTGAGCGATGCATACCACGCTTTGATGGTGACTTCTTGTTTTGTTGAACGGCCATGTCTTACTCCTAATAAACTATTAATTTTGGTTTTTGCCAGCCTTTAGGCCCTGCAAAACCGCAAACGGGTTAGGTTTTTTCAGCTCCACTAATTGCTCTTTCGCCCCGCAAATACTCAACTCATGCTTGGGCGAAAATGGCAAAGCCAACAAAACCTCATCTTCAATCAATTCAGCAACTTGCATTTGTGCATCAGCAACAAGATAATCGTGCTCATCAACATCCTCCTCCTCAGGAGGAAGATCAGCCTCACTGGCCACTACAATAAAGCTTGAGTTAACATCCAGATCAAACTTAAGTGACTCAAGGCAACGCTGACAGGTTAATTCCAAAGTGCCTTGGACCTTCAAATTCAGCACTGGCTTACCTTCACTATTAACATCGCCCAACAATTGCCAACTCAACACACTTTCATATGACGCTAATGCGTCAACTAGGCGTGAAAATTGCGAAACCGCGATTGTATCATGAATTTCAAGCGCTTTCCTTGCAAACTCAATGCTGTTGATGATGTGCTGTGCAGTCATAAGGGGCGCATGATATAATTTGTATGCTTTCGTGTCAAAACTTAGGTTGATCAGACGCCTGAATTCAGGTTGATCTTTGGCACTCAAATCTTTCGATTCAGGTCTAAGCGTGATAAAAAAAATTCTAGTTGCCAATCGTGGTGAAATCGCCGTGCGTATTGTTCGCGCGTGTTCGGAAATGGGTATTAAGTCGGTTGCCATCTACTCGGATGCTGACCGTCATGCCTTGCATGTAAAAAAAGCAGATGAAGCCTATAACATTGGATCAGATCCGGTTATCGGCTATCTCAATGCACATAATATAGTGAATCTGGCAGTTGCCTCTGGTTGCGATGCCCTGCATCCAGGATATGGCTTTCTGTCTGAGAACCCCGAGCTTGCAGAGATTTGCTCGCGCCGTGGCATTAAATTTATCGGCCCCGATGCAAAAGTCATCCGCCAAATGGGAGACAAGATTCAGGCACGCAATGCCATGGTTGCCGCCGGCATACCATGCACCCCGGGCAGCGATGGCAATCTGGAGAACTTGGAAGAAGCGTGCAAGCTTGCCAAGAAAATTGGCTACCCAGTGATGCTGAAGGCTACTAACGGTGGTGGTGGACGCGGCATTCGGCGCTGCAATGACGAAAAAGAACTTTTAGGTAATTATGACCGGGTAATTTCCGAGGCGAGCAAGGCGTTTGGCAAGCCTGAGGTTTTCCTTGAAAAGTGCGTGGTCAACCCACGCCATATAGAAGTGCAGATTCTGGGCGACAGTCATCGCAATGTAATCCACCTGTTTGAACGCGATTGCTCAATCCAGCGTCGCAATCAGAAGCTCATAGAAATCGCCCCATCACCGCAATTAAGCAAGGCCCAGCGCGAGTACATCGGCAACCTTGCGGTCAAGGCAGCCAAGGCTGTGGGCTATGAAAATGCCGGCACTGTCGAATTCCTGTTGGATTCCGACAACACCTTCTATTTCATGGAAATGAATACCCGCTTGCAGGTAGAACATACGGTGACTGAAACCATCACAGGTATCGATATCGTGCAGGAGCAGATTCGCATTGCCGATGGCAAGCCGTTGCAATACAAACAGTCGGATGTGCATTATCGCGGCTTTGCCATGGAGTTCCGCATTAATGCAGAAGATCCAAAAAATGACTTTTTGCCAAGTTTTGGTAAAATCACTCGCTACTATGCGCCTGGCGGCCCGGGAGTTCGTATGGATGCAGCCATGTATAGCGGTTATGTGATACCTCCCTACTACGACTCAATGTGCGCAAAACTGACAGTATGGGCGCTTACTTGGGAAAGTGTCATTGAGCGCGGCCGTCGCGCGCTGAATGACATGGTGGTATACGGCGTCAAGACCACTATTCCGTATTATCAAGAGATCCTGAAACATCCCGATTTCAGGAGTGGTGAGTTTGATACTAGCTTTGTTGAGTCCCATCCAGAGCTTATCAATTACGCTACCGAGTTTCCGCCTGAGCTTATAGCTGCTGCTATTTCAGCCGCTATTGCAGCTCACGAAGGCATCTAAATTCATTTAAATCAATCTTTAAAGCGATAAATTAAAAATATGGCTAAAGTATATGTTTCTGAACTAGTTTTACGCGACGGTCACCAATCTTTGATCGCCACTCGCATGCGCACCGATGATATGTTGCCTATCTGTTCCAAGCTAGACGCTATCGATTTCTGGTCGCTCGAGGCCTGGGGTGGGGCAACCTTTGACGCCTGTGTGCGCTACCTGAAAGAAGACCCATGGGAGCGCCTCAGAAAGCTACGTAAGGCACTTCCTAATAGCCGTATTCAGATGCTGTTACGTGGTCAGAATTTACTTGGCTATCGCCATTACTCAGACGATGTTGTACGTGCTTTTGTTAAACAATCAGCGGACTCAGGTGTTGACGTGTTCCGTATTTTTGATGCCATGAATGATCTGCGTAACCTGCGCGTATCCATTGAGTCAGTGAAAAAAGTCGGTAAACATGCCGAGGGCACTATTAGTTATACCACCAGTCCCGTGCATGACATTCCTCACTTTGTTAATCTGGCCAAAGAACTGGAAACCATGGGTTGCGACACTATCGCTATTAAGGACATGGCTGGCTTGCTGACGCCACAAACCACAAGTGACCTGGTCAAGGCCATGCGCGCTGCCATCAAGCTGCCTATTCACCTGCATAGCCACGCCACATCCGGCCTGGCTAGCATGAGCATGCTGCGTGGTATCGAAAATGGTGCCACCATTATCGATACCTGTAACTCATCCTTTTCCGAAGGTGCCAGCCATCCGACTACCGAGAGCATGGTTGCGGCGTTGCAGGGCACTGAATTCGATACCGGCCTTAAACTGGAAGCCTTGCAGGAAATTACCGCCTATTTCCGTGAAGTGCGCAAGAAGTACTGGCAGTTTGAAAGTGACTTTACCGGTGTAGACACCCGTGTGCTGGTTAACCAGGTACCGGGCGGCATGATCTCCAACCTGTCCAACCAGCTCAAGGAGCAAGGTGCCTTGAGCCGCATGGATGAGGTGCTTGCTGAAATTCCACGCGTACGTGAAGACCTGGGGTTCCCACCTCTGGTAACTCCGACCTCTCAGATCGTGGGCACACAGGCTGTGCTCAATGTCATGACGGGTGCACGATATAAATCCATCACTAACGAAGTAAAAAACTACTTTGTTGGTCAATACGGAAAGTCACCGGCTCCAGTCAATGCAGATATCAAAAACCTGGCTGTAGGTGATGCAGAAGTTATCGAATGCAGGCCTGCCGACCTGCTTGAAAATGAAATGGAAAAGCTGCAACTGGAATCCGAGGGCTTAGCCAAATCAGAAGAAGATGTGCTGACCTATGCCATGTTCCCGGATATGGCAAAAACTTTCTTGCAGGAACGCAATGCTGGATCGCTAAAGCCTGATCCACTACATTCTAAAGAAGCTGCAACGACTAGCGCCTCACGCTTTGCTCCTAACGAGTTCAATGTAACGCTGCATGGCGAGACTTTCCATATCAAGCTTACTGGCAGCGGTCACCGTGGCGAGGAGCAACGTCCATTCTATGTATCTGTGGATGGCATTGCCGAAGAGGTCATTGTCGAAACACTCAATGAGATCGAAGTTTCACGCGGAAAAGGCGGCGACAAGAAAAAGTCCAGCACCTCCGGCAGTACAGTCAACGGTCGTCCACGCCCATCACATGAAGGTTGTGTGACTACCGCCATGCCTGGCAGCATTGTCGAAGTGAAGGTCAAGGCTGGCGACAAGGTCAACGCAGGCGATGCTGTGCTGGTGATTGAAGCCATGAAAATGGAAAATGAGATACAGGCACCGAAGTCAGGAATCGTCGTGGCAGTCCACGTCAAAAAAGGCGATACAGTAACCCCTGATGAGTCATTGCTGGAAATTCAGCCAGCTTAACCTGAAGTTAAACGCAACATAATTTAAACCAGAAGCCGGCAGCGATTATACCTGTCGGCTTTGTTATTTTTAAAATACCCACATGACCAATACCAATCTCATTCTCGCCTCATCCTCACCATTTCGACGAGAGCTTTTAGCACGCTTAAATCTGCCATTTAGCGTGATATCTCCAGATGTTGATGAAACTGTACTTGATCAAGAGAAACCGGAAGAAACTGCCCTACGCCTGGCACAAGTTAAAGCAATGAAAGTTGCAGAATCTAGTCCCGACTCGCTTATTATCGGCTGTGATCAAGTCGCCACTCTGGATGGCATGCAACTCGGCAAGCCGCTGACCCATGAAAATGCAGTCAGGCAGCTCAGTATGATGCGCGGGCGTAGCGTTACTTTTCACAGTGCGCTCTGCCTTTACAACAGCGCAACACAACATATGCAGGCCGAAGTAGTGCCTTATATCGTGGAATTTCGCCATTTAAGTGACGTACAAATCGAAAATTATTTACGCATAGAACAGCCCTACCACTGTGCCGGAAGCGCAAAATCTGAAGGGTTGGGCATTGCACTGATTGCCGCCATGCATGGTGATGACCCTAACGCGTTGATAGGCTTACCGCTGATCAAGCTGATCAGCATGCTGCAGAACGAAAATATTGCGGTCATATAGCTAGTACCCAAAATGTCTCAGCGCATACTAATCATTGAAGACGAACAAGCTATCGCTGACACTCTTACCTATGCGCTTAAGACTGAAGGATATAGCGTTGAACATTGTTTGCTTGGAAGTTTGGGATTGGAGCGTATGCGACTGGTGAGTTATTCTCTGGCCATACTGGATATCGGTTTACCGGACATCAGCGGATTCGAGGTTTGCAGGCAGGCAAGAACATTCACCAATATCCCCATCATTTTCTTAACCGCACGCACCGAAGAAGTAGACCGTATTGTCGGGTTAGAGATCGGCGGTGACGATTATGTTTCCAAGCCGTTTTCTCCACGTGAGGTTGTAACGCGAGTGCGCGTTATCTTGCGACGGCTTGAGGCCCCTGTTGCGCCAGTAACTACTACACAAGATGACTTATTTAAAGTAGACGAGGCAAGTGCACGTATCCGCTACTGCGGTACCCCAATGGACCTGACACGCTATGAATTTTTTCTGCTCAAAACCTTGCTTGAACACCCGGAGCGCATCTATACACGTGCCGGCCTGATGAACAAAATCTGGCATGATGCACTGGATACCTCAGACCGCACCGTGGATACCCACATAAAAACCCTGCGCACCAAGCTCAAAGCTATCAACAGTAATCTTGACCCGTTAGTGACTCATAGAGGCATGGGCTATAGCATCACTGTAAGAGAGTTAATATGAATATAACGTTGCGCCTGCTACTCGGTTATTTCCTGATCGTTGGCCTGGCATCCTGGTTCGTACTCAACGTATTTACCCAAGAAGTAAAGCCAGGTGTGCGCCAGACCATGGAGGAAACGTTGGTAGATACTGCGCAACTATTGGCAGAGTTAGCAAGCGATGATATGCAATCAGCACAATCCGCTGGCACCAATATCAATCATGGCCAATTCCCCCAGGCATTTAAGCGCTATCAGCAGCACCTGCCGCATGCCAATATATGGGGTTTGAAAAAAGAATCCGCAGATTTAGGGGTTTACATTACCGATACCCGTGGCATTGTCATCTACGACTCAACCGGCAAAGCCATAGGCAAGGACTACTCACGCTGGAATGATGTTTATCGCACACTACGCGGCAGTTATGGCGCACGTAGCACGCTGGCAATTCCCGGTGACGAACGCTCCTCTGTCATGCATATCGCAGCTCCAGTAAAGGATAAAAATGGGCAGCTAATAGGCGTACTTACCGTTGCCAAACCAACAGCTAATGTTCAACCCTTTATCGATCGTAGTAGTAGCCGCATACAACTTGCAGGCTGGTGGCTGATGGGTGGCGCCCTGTTCATAGGGGTGCTGTTCACATGGTGGTTGACGCGCTCAATCAACTTATTGCGCCGCTATGCGCGAGAAGTCAGTGCCGGGCGCAAAGCGGAACTGCCAAAACTAGGAAGTGGCGAGTTAGGGGAGTTAGGTCGCGCCCTGGCAGAAATGCGTGAGAAACTGGATGGTCGAGAGTATGTAGAAAATTACGTGCATCACCTCACCCACGAGATGAAAAGCCCACTAACCGCTATCATAGGTTCTGCCGAGTTGCTGGCCGAGAATCCGCCAGACGCAGAACGTACGCTTTTCACAGCGAACATTCATCAACAAAGCCTGCGCTTGAAAGAGATGATAGACAAACTGCTCGCGCTCGCCATGCTGGAGCGTTGTAGCGGCCTAGAACAAAATGTAAGTGTCCCATTAAATGAGCTCGCCAAAGCGACTGTTGCTGACCATGCCATTTCTATGCAACAGCGAAATATCCAATGCCATAACTTGATCCCGGTAGATGCTTCGGTCACAGGCGATCCATTTCTGCTACGACAGGCGCTATCCAATCTGCTTGATAATGCCATTGAATTTTCCCCCAATAGTGGCCAAATCACTCTGGCATTGAAATCTAGTGAAGAGAAGCAAACCATTATCATCCAGGATGAAGGTACAGGCATCCCAGACTACGCCATGCCGCGCATATTCGAACGCTTTTATTCACTACCACGACCTAGCACTCAAAATAAAAGCACGGGGCTGGGTCTACCCTTTGTTTATGAGGTGGCGCTACTCCATCATGGCAGCATTACCCTCAGCAATCGTCCAGAAGGCGGTGTAGAGGCAAGATTAACTATCCAAGCGTAAGTCACAAGTCCTTCACCTCCACCACACACTAAACACATCACCCACACACAATACTTCAGCATGATGAAACCTCCAGTTAATCACGAGAGGTTGTCATGCCATTTACGCCTTTTCACTTTGGTGCCGGGCTTGCATTTAAAGGGTTAGTCCCACGCTATTTCAGTTTTTCCATGTTTGTGCTGACCAATGTAGCCATGGATGTTGAGCCACTTTACAAAATCTGGCACCTACAAACTCCGCTCCACGGCTTCTCCCACACCATTACAGGTGCATTACTGATTGCTGCAGCCAGCGTGCTTATAGGGCGTATCGTTATCAACTGTGGCTGGCAACTTTATGCAAAGCTGGTGGTAGATAGTGGTACGCCATTTCATCTGCCCTGGATATCAGCGCTATCGGGTGCATTTCTGGGCACGAGCTCGCATTTATTACTTGATGGTGTGATGCATGCCGATATGCATCCATTTTCACCACTTACCAACGCAAATCCCTTGCTGATGCCTGACCGTCTGCTGGAACTGCACCTAGCCTGCTTACTCGCCGGTATGACGGGCATGGTGCTGATACTAGTGCGCGCAGTAATGAAACACTAAATCGATCTATTCTCAAAAAAACTAGCCAGATAACAAACTCAAGGATAAAAAATGACACGCTTCCCATTATTCTTCAAGACATTCATGATCGCCTTACTTACATTGCTATTGCTAATACCGCTATCCATGATTGAATCCAAAATCAGTGAGCGCCAAAGCCTGCAATCGTCGGTTCAATCAGAGATCGCACAAAGTGCCTCTGGCCCACAAACTCTTGATGGTCCTTACATCGTTGTTAATTACAAGCTCCTTGTTCGCACTACGGAAAAGGATGCTGAAGGCAAAGACAAAGCTTTCGTCAGAGAGGATGGGCCGTATATGGCAAAAGTCTCTCCCAGCACCTTAAAAATTAATGGGGAGGCCAATGTAGAGGAGCGCAATCGTGGCATATACAAAGCCAGGCTGTATAACCTGACCAGCAATATCTCCGGTGACTTTTCCTTACCTGCTGGCTTCGGCATTAATAAGCCGCTGGAAAATATTGTTGTAGATAAGGTTTACCTAGTGATGGGTGTCAGTGACTCACGGGGCATCCGCAACAATCCGCCACTGACTATCAATAACTCCAAATTCCAGTTTGAAGCTGGTAGCCCGCTATCTGGCAATGGCATGCGCGCAAACCTGGGGCGCTTGAATATTAATGAAGCCTATCAGTTCAAGTTTAGCTTCCCGCTCGAACTGCAAGGGATGACGACCCTATCGATTACTCCATCAGGTGAGGATACTGAAATGCGCCTGAGCTCCAGCTGGCCGCATCCCTCATTTGGTGGGCAATATCTGCCGCGCACTCGAGACATCAACGAAATGGGATTCAAGGCGTTATGGCAGATTCCAAAATTAGCTCGAAATATCAACGCAGCTTGCACAACCGCATCAACCGCTTGTGAAAGCTCATCCCCCTCGCCTACCATTGAGTCATTTTCTGTTGATTTCGTTGACCCTGTTAATATCTACCTGCAATCCGAACGCGCCGTGAAATATGGCGTCATGTTTATAGTGCTGATATTCACTGCTTTTTTCCTGTTCGAAATGCTACGAAAAATGCGCATCCATCCGTTGCAATACCTTTTAGTGGGCTTGGCCATGGCGATGTTCTTTTTATTAGTTATCAGCCTGTCCGAACATATTTCATTTGCACTGGCTTACTTTGTTTCAGGTTCCGCTTGTGTTGCCTTAATCGGTACTTATCTGGCCGGTTTATTACAAAGCCGCAAACCAGCCATGGCGTTCTCCGCAGGCATTGCCTTGCTCTACTCCGTACTTTATGGTGTGCTGCAATCAGAAGATAATGCGTTGCTCATGGGTTCACTAGTATTATTTACTGCTCTAGCCAGCGCAATGCTGCTTACCCGCCATATGGATTGGTACCGCATTAGTGAAAGCACTAGCTAACTCATTACACAGGGGCCAGAAATACCTCAGTCCGCGCCCCTGTACGTTGTAAAATATACGTCAACGCAATATACGCACAAACGTTTTAAGACATCGACCCTCTGGAGAATCTCACTATGTTCAAACCCCGCATGCTTGTTTGCTGTCTGTTTGCCGCGCTATCGCCCTTTAGTTACACCCACCTGAGCTATGCGGCTGACTTGGATGAAATACGTAGCACTTTGCAGGATCAGCAGGAAGTGGCCGTCACTATTTATAACGACAATCTGGCACTGGTGAAAGACCAGCGAAAAATCAAGCTCAAGACTGGCACTAATAGCCTGGCATTGCGTGACGTGAGTGCTCAGATTCGTCCAGAGACAGCGCTGTTACGCAGCCTGACCGCACCTGCCGGGTTATCGGTAATGGAACAGAACTTTGATTTTGACTTGCTCACCCCGCAAAAGTTACTCGAAAAATATGTAGGAAAAACCGTAGGGATTATGCGGGTGAACCCTGCGACTGGCGCAGAAACGACTGAACAGGCGCAAGTGCTCTCAGCCAATAATGGGGTAGTGCTGAAGATTGGCGACCGCATTGAAACTGGGATTCCTGGTCGCATTACCTATGGCGATGTCCCTGCCAATCTACGTGACCGCCCCACTCTTGTGGTGCAATTACAAAACAAAACTCCATCTGAACAAAATGTTGAACTGAGCTATCTCACTGCTGGCCTTGGATGGAAAGCCGATTACGTTGCAGAATTAAACGCCAATGAGGACAAACTGGATTTATCTGGCTGGGTGACACTGACCAACACCAGTGGGACAAGCTATCGTAATGCAAAACTGCAATTAGTAGCTGGTGACGTGAATCGTGTGCAAGAACTGCAACGCCCAATGGCATTGGGAAACATGCGCATGAAAACGATGGATATGGCAGCCGCTGCACCCATGGCAGAAGAAGGCCTGCTCGAGTATCACCTTTACACACTGGATCGTCCTACCACCATTGCAGAAAACCAGACCAAGCAAGTAGCGCTGTTATCTGCAAGCAGCGTTCCTGCCCGTAAGGATATGGTGCTGCGTGGTGCGGATTATTACTATCAATCCAGCTATGGTGACCTTGGGCAGAAGATGAAGGTCGGCGTCTATATTGAGTTTGATAACAAGGAAGCATCGAGACTGGGCATGCCTTTACCCAAAGGCGTAATGAGGGTCTATAAAAAGGATAGTGCAGGCAATGCCCAGTTTGTGGGTGAAGACAATATTGACCACACGCCAAAAAATGAAACGGTACGCCTGAAGCTGGGGGAAGCCTTTGATGTAACAGCAGACAAGAAACAGACAGATTTCAAGAAGTTGCCCAACCCAGCTAAAGGCAACAGCCTGTTTGAAAGTGCTTACGAGATTGTCATCAAAAATGCCAAGAAAGAACGTGTAACGGTGACTGTGCAGGAGCCTATTCCAGCCGACTGGAAAATCATCAAGGAAAGTCAACCCAGCACTAAAGCAACCAGTAATACTGCAGTGTGGAAGATAGATGTGCCGGCTGAGGGTAAAACCACCCTGACCTATCGCGTACAGGTGAAATATTAATGGCTGCGGCATCTGCCAAGGGCACGCTTTATCTTATTCCGGTAACCCTAGGCGATGACATCATCACCAAGGCCCTGCCGCCAGATGTAGTGGGGATTGCCCAAAACCTGGACACATTTATCGTTGAGAATGAGAAAACCGCCAGACGCTTCCTGAGTGCAATCAAGATCGCCAAACCGGTTCGTGAGATTAATTTACTTGTACTGAATGAGCACACGACCGAAAAAGAGCTGCCGGCTTTGTTGGCGCCTTTACTTCAAGGCAAGAATGTTGGCCTGATGTCGGAAGCAGGCTGTCCGGGCATCGCCGATCCAGGGGCGCAACTGGCTGCGCTTGCGCATCGCCAGGATATACGTGTAACGCCACTGGTGGGGCCCTCTTCAATATTGCTTAGCCTGATGGCATCAGGGTTTAATGGCCAGCGTTTTACTTTCCTGGGTTACATCCCCAGTGATAAAGGTGCTCGAGTCCTGAAGCTGAAGGAGATAGAGAAAAACTCGCAAAGGCTGAATGAAACACAGATTTTTATAGAAACACCTTATCGTAACCAGCATCTGCTGGAAGATATCCTGGCCAACTGTAATCCAGCAACCAAGCTCTGTGTAGCACGTAACGTAAGCTTGCAAACCGAACTGATTATCAGCAAATCGATTGCCGCATGGAAGCAGCTGGAACTGCCGGACTTGCATAAACAGCCGACGGTGTTTCTGCTGCTGGCTTAGTTTTTAATTATTTAAGCAGCTTTTTAACCGGTGCGTAACTCAGCCGATGCACGGGTGAAATGCCATGGATTGCCAGGCGTGCCAGATGGTCTGCCGTGGGGTAGCCTTTGTGTTGTGCAAAAGCGTATTGTGGGTACAGGCTGTCCAACTCATATAACTCAGCATCCCGCGCCGTTTTAGCAAGGATGGAGGCTGCAGAAATTGCTGGCACCTTGCTATCCCCTTTAACTATCGCCTCTGACGAAATACCAGTCTTTGGGCAGTGCAGGCCATCAACCATGATCTGTTGCGGCCGTATGCTCAAGGCTTCCACCGCGCGCTTCATCGCCAGCAGGCTCGCTTGCAGGATATTGATCTCATCAATTTCCTCTACACTACTGCTGGCAACCGCCCACGCTATCGCGTATTGCTTGATCTCAATGGCCAGGCTGTCCCGTTTTTTTTCTGAGAGCTTTTTGGAGTCCGCCAGTCCCAGAATCGGGCGCGCCGGATCTAAGATGACAGCCGCCGCATAAACAGCCCCTGCCAGAGGCCCGCGTCCCGCTTCATCTACACCGCATACCAGAATAGTATCCATCCCCTACAGGTAGGCCAGTACGGCTTCTGCCGCTTTTTCTTCAGTATTCTGGCGTAGCGTTTCATGCATGTGCGTAAATTCGGTGCGGATATCCTGCATAAGCGTTTTGTCCCCTAACAACTTAAGCGTAGCTTCAGCCAGCTTTTCCGGCGTTGCATCATGCTGCAGCAACTCAGGCACCACAAAACGACCGGCCAGCACGTTGGGCAGACCGACATACGGCAGGTAATTCATGCGCTTGAGAATTTGCCAACTTAGCCATGGCAAACGGTAGGTAATCACCATGGGGCGCTTCATCAATGCCGCTTCTAGTGTAGCAGTACCCGAGGCGACGATAACTACATCGGCCGCCTCCATGGCCATATGGGCATGGCCGAATAAAATTTGAATGGGCAGTGCTGGCGCTTCCTCATCGTCAGAGCGATTATCAAAAATCGCCTGCTCAAAAATATTGCGTGTTTCTCGCGTAATCAATGGGACGAGGAATTGCACTTCACTATTCGACTCAATGATTTTCTTTGCTGCTTTAACAAAAAGGTCTGCAAGCTGCCTGACCTCGCCTTGGCGGCTCCCAGGCAGCATGGCAATAATTAACTTATCGGACTTAAGCTTAAGGTGTTCGCGAGCTGCACTGGCATCCGGCTGCATAGGCAGAATATCTGCCAACGGGTGCCCTACATAAGTTACCGGCACTCCAGCTTTTTCATACAAAGGTGGCTCAAAAGGAAACAGTGCCAGCATGTGTGAAACTGCTCGCCGTATCTTACCCATGCGGCCTTTACGCCATGCCCAGATGGACGGGCTGACGTAGTGTATGGTGGTGATACCTTTGCGTTTGAGTTTTTTTTCCAGGGAAAAATTGAAGTCTGGAGCGTCTATGCCGATGAAGATGTCCGGAGGGTTTTGCATGAAATGCTGGAATAGCTGCTTGCGGATACTAAGCAAGCCTGGAATCTGACGCAATACATCAAAACCGTAGCCGTGCAGTGATAGACGCTCGATGGGAAATAACGATACAGCACCTTCCCCCATCATTTTCGGGCCTGCGATGCCAACAAACTCTAAGTCCGGGCGACGCTGTTTCAACGCGCGTATCAGGTGGCTACCAAGCAGGTCTCCCGAGGCTTCTCCAGCCACAATGCCTATGGTTGGCATACTTCTAATTCCTAACGAACAATACCGCGAGTTGAGTTATTCAGAAAATCCAACAAGATACCTAACTCAGGACATGTAGACACCTGTTGGCCAAGCTCGAGCTTGGCTTCTTCCAGCGTCAAGCTATTGCGATACAAGGTTTTATAAGCGCGCTTGATATTCAATATACTCTCGGCAGAAAACCCTCGACGTTTAAGGCCTTCAGAGTTGATGCCATGCGGTTTTGCATCGTAGCCAGCAGCGGTAACATAAGGCGGAATATCCTTGAATACCACGGTATTCACTGCCGTGATGACATGCGCCCCTATTTTGCAGAACTGATGGACCAATGTAAAACCACCTAGAATCGCATGGTCGTGCATATCAACATGCCCAGCCAGGGAAGAGTTGTTGGCTAGGATAGTGTGGTTACCTACATCACAGTCATGGGCGATATGCACATATGCCATGACCCAGTTGTCATTACCTATCTTGGTAACACCTTTATCCTGCACGGTGCCCCGGTTAAATGTGCAGAATTCGCGTATGGTATTGTTGTCGCCGATTTCCAGTCGTGTTGGCTCGCCATTGTATTTTTTGTCTTGTGGGGCTGCACCTAATGATGAAAACTGGAATATCTGATTATTCTTACCGATGGTTGTCGGGCCGCTAACCATGGTATGTGCGCCTATACGGGT
>Ga0066437_1000372_pt1 | contig 13914 bp, 14 predicted proteins | sample LakWasMet55_HOW8_2_FD_59525 | JGI IMG/M metagenome (GOLD analysis project Ga0066437, IMG submission 59525) | Freshwater sediment methanotrophic microbial communities from Lake Washington under simulated oxygen tension - Sediment Metagenome 55_HOW8 | ecosystem: Environmental > Aquatic >...
GCAGTAGCGCATCAATCTGCCGCGTCACATTCAATCCCATTTTGACCGAGTTGAGGTGCGGAGCATAAGCCCCGGAGCTTGACTGAATCTGGATAGAGGACTCCATGGTCTGTAGTTTGATATCACTCAGGTGTGCAACTTTCAGAAAGGCCGGTTTAAGTTGAGGGAAATCACTCAGCATGTCTGACAATTGGCTCATCGCACTGGCTATGCCATCTTTGCCAGTCTGGTAAGTCTGGACGAAACTGGAGTTATTCGTCAGCATATAGCCGCGCTGACCAGCCTCAGCCTTGACTAGCGCACTTTGTAGACTCAGGATTTGATACCTTATTTTCTCTATCTTCTCTTCATGAATATTACTTTCGATGAGGTTGTAAGCCGCAAAAAATATGCCGCACAGAGCCATTGTCAGCATCATAGATGCAATAACCAGTGGGATAACAATCTGTTTTTTGTAGTTGAGCATACAAATTATATTATGCAACAATAAGTTGCGTGGAATAAATGGCTTTTACAGCTTGCTACTATGTACTGGTTTTGCCTACACACTTTGGCGCCTCCTTAATTTGATCTAGAGGAACGTCCAGTCTGCAATCATGGCCGCCTGGCCACAGTAAATCCCTTGTGGATTCACCACATTCCACACTCTCGCATTTTTTATCTCGAATCTCCTGCCATCACTGGTAATACGTATCCCACTGTAGTCACAAACATAACCATTCTTTGCAACACGCGCCAGAAAATTTGCACGTTCTGAGCGCAACATAGCTTCCGCAGAAAGGCGAGAAGGTAAGCGTGTGATTTCATCCCAGCTCATCCTGAACAGCTGCATGGCTCTATAATTGGCATAGTTGAAAACGGGATCAGCTTCAATACCATGGGAAACGACTGCAAACGGTGCATGATATAAAGCGTCAACCGCTTCATGCATATTACCTTCAATCAGAGCGAGTCCCGTCCAGTGCTGATAACTCCAGCACAAATGTTGTACGTGCTTTTCCATGCAGTCTGACTGTTGAAGTGTCGTTTCAGATTTTTTCATACTTACTATTATTCATATAGTTACAAAAATTTCACGTAGCCAATAGTCCGAATGGACTATTGTTGAAGTCATGGCTTTCAGTTAATTTCGCATCGTGGGAAAAGTAATTACCCACAACTAATAGAATTCAGTCATCGACGGTCAAGAAAAAAGCGTCGAGCTAATACAGCTTTTAGAGTTGCAGTACCAAGAGACTGCCAAGCAAGAATGACATTCTCTACACACTTAATGTTTTATTTTTTAGATTCGGGGTCATTATGAAAACACGCCATTTTATACAAATTGCCTTAGTAGCGTCGTTCGCCACATTATCGCTTGCAGCAAATGCTACCGCAAACACTGATAAGACTATTTACGGTACTAACTTTGGTACTGGTAGCAGCTATACCACCACGTTGTTTGGTGGCTCGACTTCAGTTACCTTTGAAGCTCTGGTTACTAAGGATAGTGAAGAAAAGAAAGCAAAATTCAGCTATAAGGCTGGTCAGGATGGCTATCAAGGCGTTGGCGTATCTCCTAAACAGGGCTCAGAAAGAACACCAGGTGAAATTGATATTGGTGAGTCTATCAAAGGTACCTTTTCAAGCAATACTTTCGTCTCAAATATCACTTTAGGCTTGCTGTTTGATGGCCCAGAATATGGCGATGTAAATGAGAAAGCACAATTTACAGCTATTTACCAAGACGGCACCAGTCATGTATTCACACTGACAGCGACTGGACCAAGCACGGCAATCTGGTCAGGCTCTGGTAGCTTTATTGAAAACCTAAGCCCAGCTATCGGCGGTCTTGGTGGCGTATGGAGCATCACCAACCCATTCGGGGACTTTGTAAAATCTTTCTCATTGACTGCTATTGGTGGTTCATGTGGTTCTGCAGGTGGCGCATGCAATAATCAATCTGACTTCACCTTGATCAGCATAGCTGTTCCAGAACCAGAAACCTACGCAATGATGCTGGCAGGTCTTGCTGGTATCGGTTTTGTGGCTCGCAGGAAAAAACAAGCTTAATCATATTAAGCAACGCTAAAAAGCCCCTCTCGCAAGACTGGGGCTTTTTTTCGGTCATCACTTAGCTCTGGCGCCAATCGCCGGTAGCGTCAAATAGCGCTAACCGTTAAACTTACGCCTTGATGCTGTTGCAGGTCGTAGCGGCTGTTCTGAAATAAATTCGCCGCACAGGCATTACTCAAAGATTCATGCTAAACACTCTAAACTCCCCGCAACGCGAAGCAGTCAAATATCTGGATGGCCCTTTGCTGGTACTGGCTGGCGCTGGTAGCGGCAAGACCCGCGTCATCACACAAAAGATCGTTTACCTGATCGAGCATTGCGGTTATTCCCCTAAAGAAATCGCAGCCATCACTTTTACCAACAAGGCAGCACGCGAGATGCAGGAGCGTGTAGGCCAGCTGTTGCAAGGTAAGCCCAGCAAGGGCCTAACCATTGCCACCTTCCACTCGCTGGGTCTGCAGATGTTGCGGCAAGAGGCAGAACTGCTGGGCTACAAGCCGCAGTTTTCCATCCTCGACTCATCCGACAGTTTCAAAATACTGTCCGATATCCTGGCGACTACCGATAAGCAACTGTTACGCAAGACGCAATGGCAGATTTCGGGCTGGAAAAATGCCTTCGTCAATCCAGACCAGGCTGCGGCTACAGCCGATGAAGAGCTGACCCACGCAGCCGCCAAGGTTTACCAGTTGTACCAGCAGACGCTTAAGGCTTATCAGGCGGTAGATTTCGATGACCTGATCAAGCTGCCTGTGGAACTTTTCGAGCAACATCCGCAAGCACTGGAAAAGTGGCAACGCAAACTCAAATATCTGCTGATTGATGAATATCAGGACACTAATACGTGTCAATACAAGCTGGTAAAGATGCTCACCGGCATTGAAGGTCGCTTTACCGCGGTAGGCGACGATGACCAGGCGATTTACGGCTGGCGTGGTGCCGATGTGGAAAACCTGCGTCAACTCACGGAAGACTTTACCCGCCTCAAGGTCATCAAGCTGGAACAGAATTACCGTTCTACCGTGCGTATCCTGCGCTCAGCTAACCAGGTCATCGCCAACAATCCCAAACTGTTTGAGAAGAAGCTGTGGAGTGAGCTGGGTACCGGTGAAATGTTACAGGTAAGCGCCGCCAAAGATGAAGACCATGAGGCCGAGTCTGTCGTGATGAAGCTGATGGCACACAAGTTCGAGCACCGTACCCACTTTTCTGACTACGCCATCCTCTATCGCGGCAACCACCAGGCGCGGGTTTTTGAGCAGCAATTACGCAACCACAAAATCCCTTATACGGTTTCAGGCGGACAATCCTTCTTCGATAAGGCCGAGATTAAGGACCTGGTCAGCTACTTGCGCTTGGTCGCCAATGAAGACGATGATCCTGCCTTCATCCGTGCTGCTACTACGCCGAAAAAAGGCATAGGCAACACCACCCTGGAACGACTTGGCGAATATGCCAGTCAGCATAAAATGTCATTGTTCGCGGCCGCTTTCGAGGGGGAGTTCCAGCACGAGATAGGCGCACGCCAGCTGGAAGACTTGCTTAACTTCTGCCAGTACATCAACAAGCTGCAAACCCGCTCGGCCAAAGACCCTGCAGGTGAAATACTCAACGACATGATGACTGCGATTCAGTATGAAGCGTTTTTATACGATACCGAAGACCCACGCGCAGCTGAAACCAAATGGAAGAACGTGCTGGATTTTGTAGGCTGGCTGACCAAAAAGGCCGAAACCGATAGCGATGGGGAAGAAAAAACCCTGCTACAGCTCACACAAATGGTGGCGCTGATGAGCATGCTGGAAGGCCGCGAAGAAGGCGAGCCGGATGCGGTGAAACTCTCCACCCTGCACGCTGCCAAAGGACTGGAATTCGGTCATGTATTTTTGATAGGCGTGGAAGAAGGCATATTGCCGCATCGCGAGAGCGTGGATAATGGCAAGATCGAGGAAGAGCGGCGCCTGATGTATGTTGGCATCACGCGCGCGCAAAAATCATTGAATATCTCGTGGTGCAAAAAGCGCAAACGGGCCGGGGAAACAGAAGTGTGCGAACCCAGCCGGTTTATCGCCGAACTCCCACAGGATGACGTACGCCATTTCGGCAGCCCGAATGCCGACCCGGCAGCAAGCAAAGAACACGGTAAAGAACGCATGGCACAAATCAGGGCCATGCTGAACAAAGCTTAAGAAAGTACCCAAATGCCACACATTACACTAGACAACGCCTCCCTCGCCTTTGGCCACCACCCTTTGCTGGACAAGGCCTCGTTCCAGCTCGACCCGGGCGAACGGGTTGGCCTCATCGGCCGCAATGGGGCGGGCAAATCCAGCATGCTCAAGGTGATTGCAGGCGAAACCAAGCTGGATGACGGCAATATCTGGCGTGCGCCTTCAGTGCGTATTGTCTATGTGCCGCAAGAGCCGGCACTGGATCAGACCCACACCGTGTATGAAGCCGTGGCGGAAGGCCTGGGCGCCATGCAGAAGGTGCTGGTGGAATATCATGACGTCACCCACAAAATGGGAGAGCCGGATGCGGATATTGAAGCACTGATGGAGCGCATGCAGGATTTGCAGCATGAGCTGGACGCCAATAATGGCTGGGATATGCAGGCCAGGGTGGAAGCAGTATTGAGTCGTTTGAGCCTGGATGCCGATGTCATGGTGGCCAAACTATCCGGCGGCTGGCGCAAACGCGTTGCCCTGGGACGCGCTCTGGTGGCTGATCCTGAGGTACTTCTTTTAGACGAGCCGACCAACCATCTGGATCTGGAAGCCATCGAATGGCTGGAGGAACTGCTGCTCAATTTCAACGGTGGCGTATTGTTCATCACTCACGATAGACGTTTTCTGAACAGGCTGGCCACGCGCATCGTCGAACTGGATCGCGGCAACCTGACGGACTTCGTTGGCGACTATGCCAATTACCAGATCAAGAAAGAGGAGTTGCTGGCAGTTGAAGCGACCCATGCCGCCAAGTTCGACAAGGTGCTGGCGCAAGAAGAGGTCTGGATACGCCAGGGCATCAAGGCACGCCGCACCCGCAACGAAGGCCGCGTGCGCCAGCTTGAAAAATTGCGCCTGGAACGTGCAGCGCGCCGTGAACGCCAGGGCAACGTCAAGCTAACACTGGATACGGGCGAGCGCTCAGGCAAGCTGGTGGCCGAGCTTGAAAATGTGGTCAAGGGTTATGGCGACAGGATACTCATCAACGGTTTTACCACGCGTATCCTGCGTGGCGACCGCATCGGCCTGCTGGGCCCCAATGGCATAGGTAAAACTACCCTGCTTAAAATGATACTGGGCGAGCTGGAGCCTGATAGCGGCACTGTCCAGCGCGGTACCAACATGAATGTCGCCTACTTCGACCAGATGCGCGAACAACTGGATGAGGAAGCAACCTTGGCTGACACCATCAGCCCGGGCTCTGATTTCGTGGAAATCGGTAACGAGCGCAAACATGTCATCAGCTATCTGGAAGACTTCCTGTTCCCGCCACAGCGCTCACGTTCCCCGGTGAAGTCCTTATCTGGTGGCGAGCGTAATCGTTTATTGCTGGCACGCCTGTTCGCACGCCCTGCCAATGTGCTGGTACTGGATGAGCCAACTAATGATCTGGATATTGACACGCTGGAGCTGCTGGAAAGCCTGCTGCAAGACTTCCCCGGCACCCTGTTCCTGGTGAGCCATGACCGCGCCTTTCTGGAGAACACCGTCACTCAGGTCATCGCCTTTGAAGGCAATGGCCAACTGACCGAGTTTGGCGGTGGCTATGACGACTGGTTACGCTTCACGCAACAACGCCAAACCGAGAAAGCTACCGAAGCCAAGGCTGGCTCAGCTGCATCCACTACTAGCAAAGACGCGGCCAAACCCGCTCCGGCCAAGGCACCAACCAGCAAACTGAGTTTCAAGGAAACCAAAGAGCTGGAAGAAATTCCGCTGACGATAGAAAAGCTGGAAGCCGAGCAAACCAACATCAATACCAAATTGGCTAATCCGGATATTTATCGCGACCAGCCGGATGAAGTAAAAACCTTGCAAGCAAGACTCAAAAAAATTGAAGCTGAGTTGGAACAAGCGCTAGCACGCTGGGAAGACCTGGAAAGCCGCCGTTAGCCTTGATGCCCGAAGCACTGTCAGATGAAGCATGGGCAGGCTAACCGTCTTAATGGATATTACAAAGAGTACGTTAGTTAAGCACCAGCTTCATCGTGGTTTCCATGGACATCACCATATCCACCACTTCGGCATCCAGCTCCTGGGATGCACTATTCCAGATAGCGCCCTCTTCCAGCGATGCTGCTACCATGGGTAACAAATCGAAATCCACGAAAGTCCCATCACCCAGATCCAGCACCTTGATACCATCTTCGTGATCAACCAGCTCCCAATCCTCTGGAATCTGCAGTTCTGCCTTAATTGTGACCTGTAATTTCTTCATGGCTTAATTCCTTATTTGTGGGTTGGCTAGCAAGATATAGCAATAGGCATACTATTGATACCAAGATATGTGCGATACCTGCAATATAATAATTACGATAGTGATAAACACCCGTATTTTCAAGCCAATCCAGAATACGCAGCACAACCTATGGGAATACCATGAATAAACTTATCTGTATGTTATTAGCACTCATCATCTGCGGCTGTACTATTGTTGCGCCAAATGCTGCATCCAAGAAAAATGACAGCAAACGAGTATGGGTACCTTTATCCTGTAGCGCCGAGTTGCAGTGGGATACCTGCATTAATGAAGCCAGGGCTTTATGCCCAAAGGGCTTTGATGTTGCCAACAAGAAAGAAGACTTGACCACCCAATCCCGCAGCATGGAAGTTTCCTGTAAGGGTTGGTGATGGCAGCACCTAAGCCTGTGTGCACGAAAATCGTGGGTGATAATTGACCATTACGTATTAATTTTGCAAACTAAAAGCTGCAATAACAAGATGAGGAGTGACAAATGGGTAATCTGCTGACAGGTTATAAAGCCGAAGTACAATTACTTGGCGACCGAATGGATCAATCGGTATTGCTGGCCGGCAAACAGCTTAATGATGTTGTTGAACGTGCGAGCACCCAACTGGATGAGCGCATCCAGCAGATCAGCGATGAAATCCATGACCAGCGGCAACTCACCAAGGCCGACATTGAAGGCCTGATAGACTATGCTACCGAGCGTTTCGGCGAAGCTCTGGACAACCGCATAGAAAAACTGCGCTCCGAAACCTCTAACATGATTACCGACAAGATAGATCAGGTACGCAAAGAGCTTACCGAAGCAGCCAGCGAACAAAAGCGCGGCGCGCTGAGAAATGCCATGGTTGCAGTAGGTGCATCTATCCTCGTCGGCATTCTCTCCCTCTACTACAAGAAGTATATGGGCGGCGATATCAACCTCATCGACATCTTCCGCTCATTCCTGCTGGCGCTGACGGTAGGCTACGCATCGTGGCTGGTATTCAAACAGGTCAATCGCTATATTCAGGCCAGCCGCCTTAAACGCAATGCAGTCGTGGTGGGTATGCGTTATTTTGAAGTGCTGCGCCCCAAAGGTGCGTTGTGGCAACTGCTGGGATTTCTGCTGGTTGCCGGGCTTTGGGCTCTGGCTAGCTTTACCACGATTTTCCAGAATTACCTCAACTAAAGGACTCTCTGGTTGCTTCTCTTAACTTATTAAAAATAAATTAGGAAAAACTGCATATTCAACTATTTGAAAAGCATAGACCAAGCTTTACTCCATGCCCGGATTGTTAGTTGTCGGCTGTACGGGAGCAGCCGGCAACCCACTGGCTGGCGGCGTTGGCGGTGTCCCAGATGGATTCACTGAGTTAGTAGTGCCATTTCCGGGGGCGTCATTTGAATTGGTACCGGGTGTGGGTTGACTTTGTGGATAGCTGGCAGCCCCGCTATTATCCATAGGGACCGTCCCCAAGCTGCCTCCATTCTGGGTGCCGCTATTTTGGGTGCGAGTGTTCTGCTGGCCTTGTCTGCGCTCTTGCTCCTGCTTGGAGCGTGTTTCCGCGGGGGTTAAAGCAGGAGGTCCCGGATCCCTCTCGGTACTATGCGGATTAACCACTGAATTCGGGTTCGAGGTGTCACCTGCCGCCATGATGGGCTGAGTCGCCAGCACCAATACAAATGCACTTATTGATAACAAACTTTCCTTGTTCATCGCTTAACTCCTTAGCTAGAGATGAAATCAAGCGTAATGGTTTTATGTACTGGGCTATGTAGGAAAAAGACTGAAAAATTTGTAGGGGATTTTGAAGACTAACCGTGGCAAGAGATATTACTCTGAAGGCGAGTAGGTCAACCTGAAAGAGGATCTGTCGCGCAGGTCTCCAAAATTAGATTGCGCAACCATCGATGCGCTGGATCGGCATGCGACCGTGAATGCCAAAGCAATGAAACAATAATTTCCGGCGTGCGAACAGGAAGGGGGAAACTATACATTCCAGTACGCAGGTTTCCGGTATGGCGTTCGGGAACACTGGCTATCAAATCAGAAGATCGGGCAAGGGCCAGCGCAGTTGAAAAGCCAGCGACGATCGTGGCAATTTCCCGTTCTAGGTCAAGCAGGCTCAAGGCTTTATCAATCGGCCCCCTGTCTAGACCCAGCCGCGAAACGCAGATATGCCTTCCCGTCGCATAACTGGCGGGAGTAATCTCGCCCTGGCTTAGCGGGTGCCTCATCCGCACGACACCAATGAAGCGGTCTCGAAACAACGCCTGTGCCCTCACTTCCGGGCCTAACATACTCCCCACGACTCCAGTCTCCAGATCAACAGTCCCATCCCGAAGAGATGTGCTCTCCTTGTTTGGTTTCTGCAAAAAACAGAGTCGCACACCGGGAGCGTCATCGCTAACGCGAGCAATAATATCCGGCCCGAAGTTCTCAACAAAACCTTCGCTGGTCCGTAGCGTAAAAGTTCTGACCAACTGCTTGAGGTTGGGCTGCTCAGCCGGGCGCAAAACCTCCTCTACCTCCTGAGCGAGCTGGCTGACCCGCTGGTGTAGTTCAAGCGCTCTGGGAGTGGGGACAAGACCACGGCCTGCCCTGACTAATAAAGGATCACCCGTTGCCTCACGCAATCGCGCAAGCGCCCGGCTCATGGCCGATGGGCTCAGTCGCAAACGCTGGGCAGCGCGCGCAACACTTCCTTCGGTAAGAACCGCATCAAGAGTAAGTAGTAAATTGAAATCTGGGCTCGACATCCATTGATTCTAGCGTATTTTGCTCATGACATAGCGCTATACACACGTATTAATAATAAATAGTGTATGTGACGCCATATCAAATAGTGTTGCCATTACCCAAATAACTCGGGCAAAAAAAGACAACTCCTATGAGTTGCCTATGATCCTAGCGGTGAAGCAACGCTATCCAAGCCGCTTAGAAAGTAAGTTGCATATGATTTGACTTGGTAGGCGCAACTTCATAACAGCCTACTTTTTCCAGTGTTTAGTTGAATAGGCACGAGCCATCTTTATATGAATATCTTGGATCAAAGTATCCACCTCACCTACGAACCCACGCCTCTCGTACTTTCTTTGTGAAGTTGCTGCTGAGGTTTTCTTCCTTCTATCAAACTCGCTAAAGTCTACTTCAGCAACTTCAATACCTAAATCGATTCCATCATCTTCATGGTGATCATTTGGCGCATCTTTTTGAGAAATCATGTTCTTTACCCCTAAGCGTATTCCTTACAGTCAATAATATCCCAGCATTATTATGGAAATATGTGCGGTTATTTGGAGAGCTATATTTATCCGCTTTTTTTGAACTAGAAGGTGAATACCTTCAAATTTGACTTACAAAGTGCTCTATGCAAAAGTTTATACGTGTCGAGAGTAAAGTTAAAGGCCATTTGCTGCCATTAAGCCTTCATTTTTCATTAGCACTGTCTTGAAATGAACTAGCGCCTAGTTTGCAGTCCAACCTATCTAATGACAAACACCAAAGACACCCCAATGCCCCGATTTTCATTGCTTGATCTTTCACCGATCACAGAAGGCAGCACCGCTGCACAATCTTTCAAGAACACCCTAGATCTTGCTCAGCATGCCGAAGGTTGGGGATACCATCGATTCTGGCTGGCAGAGCATCATGGCATGCCTGGCATCGCAAGTGCTGCCACCTCTGTTCTGATTGGCCATGTTGCTGCAGGTACTTCGACTATCCGTGTTGGAGCTGGCGGTATCATGCTGCCCAACCATTCGCCACTGGTCATTGCAGAACAATTTGGCACTCTGGAATCTTTATTTCCCGGTCGCATTGATCTGGGTCTTGGGCGTGCTCCAGGCTCAGACCAGATAACCGCACATGCTTTACGGCGAAATTTAGCATCGGATGCAGATGCTTTCCCTCAAGATGTTATGGAGTTGATGGACTACTTCTCTCCCAATCCCAAGGGGCCTGTTCTGGCCTATCCTGGGAAAGGCCTTGATGTTCAGGTATGGATACTGGGTTCCAGCCTGTTTGGCGCCCAGCTTGCCGCAGCCATGGGCCTGCCCTATGCCTTTGCCTCACATTTCGCACCCTCCCAGATGATGCAGGCGATAGAGAGATATCGAGAGACATTCCAACCATCAAAACACTTAGCCCAACCCCATGTAATGCTTGGTTTTAATGTGTTTGCCGCCGATACCGATGATGAAGCACAATTGCTGGCTTCCTCAATGCAACAGGCATTCATTAACCTGCGTAGCGGCCACCCTTCGAAGCTACCACCACCGATAGTCGATTATTGGAATCAAATTGGCGGGGCAGAACGCGCCTTGCTTAACCAGATTCTGTCATGCTCGGCTGTAGGTGCTGAAGAAAAGGTATTGGCTGAAATCACCGCGTTTATTGCCAGGACAAATGCAGATGAACTAATGATTACATCGCAGATATTCGATCATGCAGCACGTCTTCACTCCTATGAAATTACCGCGAAAATTAAGGATAGGCTCATGGCACAATAGCGCTTCCATTCAGAATAATAGTTTGACCATGACAAAAATTGCTCCTCATAAATCTGAAACCGCATTATTGGAACCATTTGCTTCGTTAGGCCTGGAAAATATCGTAGTACCAAAAACCAAAGATGAGTGTCTAGCTGCGGCACAGGCAATTATGGAGGCCGGCGTGGTTGGGTTTGATACCGAATCGAAGCCCGTGTTTTTGAAAGAAACCATCAATGATGGTCCCCATGTTGTCCAGTTCGCCACAGCACAAAAAGCTTATATATTTCAGCTATGCCACCAAGAGTGTATTCCTTACGTGCGCCAAATTTTGCAGTCTGAATCTATCCTCAAGGTCGGCTTCGGATTGAAATCTGATCGTGGTCAGTTACGCAGCCGGCTGAATGTGGAAGTGAAAGCGATACTGGATATGGTGACGGTCTTTCGCAAAATGGGATATCCAGGTGAAACCGGACTCCGCTCTGCGGTCGGCATTGTGTTCAATCAGAAATTCCATAAATCTAAGAAGACAACCACATCCAACTGGGGTTTCCGGGTATTAAATGAAAAGCAGCTGATCTATGCTGCCAATGATGCTTATGTGGCGTTAATGGTCCTGAATGGTTTGAATTTACCGAGGGAAGAATGGCCCATTACTTACGAAGGTGGTGCTTGGTGCCCCGACAGGCATTGAATAATCATTCAAAAACTAATATACATAGGTGGTCAGAAAATTAACTAATTTTTTTATACGGATTTTTATACAAAAAATAATTAATTTAATATTCATCCGCTAATTGAAACTGTGATTGTGCCCATCTTAAAACCTTCTTTATTTGCTTTTCATAGCCAACTGCATTTCCAAAATACTCCATGCTCCAATTACAAGAACTTCCCTCAACAATTAATCGTTGTGGCAAAGGAACCCTAACCTCAGCTTTATCTTCAATAACATCATGCAGACGATCCACTTGCTGCTGAACTATTTCTTGTATTTGAGCTGCGGTGAGTTTTTCACGTTTCAATTTATTTCCTTAGAATTACAAAAGGCCTTTACGCTTAGCTTCTAAATATGATGTGTAAGTAAATTTCTCAAACAATACACTAAACTCTGTTTTACTCCTGTGACCCCGCCAAAAACTCACTATCTCATTTTGGCCGCCTAATATAAGACATATTATCTCCATAGACTCATCACTAATATCTGGACCAAAATATACACCAGTCAAACATTCTTCCGGATATGTGTACCTTGTACCTACAACATTATGTACCACTCGCCACTCGGCTTCATAACTCCAAGCCTCTGATTTCGTGAAAAATAAATCCAGAATTTGATCATCGTTATCAGTTAAAAGAATGGGTGCAATATCTACCGAGGGAATATCCTTTCGATAGGTAACTTTCCTTAACTTCTCAAATGGCTCAAATTTGGTTGAAAATTCCAAACAAAAACCTTTATAGTGACCTCCATAATGAGACCACATTAGCAGGTCATCATTTCGTTCAGAGAAGCAAGCCACGCCTTTACTTTTTAAAAATAAATTAATTAAATCATTAACCGCCAAATGACCCGTGCTCATAAAGGATTGTCTTAACAATTCTAAAGATGCTTCGATTAGTTGGTTTCTAGCTTTTTCAGAAATTCTTGGGTCTTCCAAATACTTACGCCTCAACTGATCTATCTGCTGATCGCTTAAGGTTAGGATATTCGGGAAAAGGGCACAGTCATAAGGGTCATTAAACTTCAGAGGGGACCCGAAATATATACCTTGAGCCTTTAGATTTTCCAGGCTTTGATGACTTAGAGATTCATATTTATAAATTGATGCCGGGATCATTTCATGACTTCCTATGATACCGATAAGCATACATTACTTTGTAAAGCAGATTGCAAACTACAATTACATCAGTTAACACTGACTCTGAAGCTTATCTGTACTTTTCCATAAGTCTGCAGAGTGCAGTGACCATTTAAGCAGTCATAAACCTTAGTACCTAGCAGTACGAATAGCAAAGTCTAAGGCCTTGCGAAATTCTTGATCTAACTTTGCATCTACAATACGCTTTGTAATTCGGTTTATATCAATTCTTTGTTTGTAACTTGGCTTTCCAACAACTAGCAATATGGGTTTGACATTGCGCCCATTCCTCATCCAGACACCACGCGGCAATTTGCTACCACGTGACCAGAACATTTCCCCAGCTCTTTTTCGGCTAGCAAGACTTCGCTTACTATTGCTTGAATGAGAGTAAGGGTCAATGCCGGCTTTAAGCTGACTTAGAATTTGTATCACTTGACCGTTACTTATGTTGCCATATTTATCCAGTTTAGCGCCTACACCTGGCGCAACAAATTCATTACTAGAAATCAATCCTGCATGTGTTAAAGCATACTCCAATCGCTTTCTAATTCTGCCCCCACCGGTAAATTCATGGCCTATACTTTCTGCCAATGATTTAGATTTTGCTAAATCCTTGTCTTTAACTAGTATTGCAGCTTGCAGAGTAGTTTGTTTTTTTCGGCTTGCATAATCGATCCGTAAGCTCTTCATAGTAAATGGCGTTGGTCTATCCAGCTTTGATTCCATTTCAACATAAATCGCATCCCGTGATTTCTCCGCAATTGAATTGAGTGCCAATTCAGTAGCATAGGGAATTTATTTTCGATATTTATCTTCGAGCATACGAATGGTTTGGGCAATATTGTGTTTGATACTTATCGTAATCATATTAGCTCCTAATAAATCGCCGGAGTCTGGCAGCGGTGTCTGCCCGGATCCAGCTCCTAAACATCACACTGATATTTAGCCTTGCGTCCCATAATGCTATGGACATCAGTGGAGGATCCCACTGCATAACTGCAAGCTATTCATATGGGTCTCGCTCTCAGAATAGTTGCCCCAACAC
>Ga0066437_1000385_pt1 | contig 13385 bp, 7 predicted proteins | sample LakWasMet55_HOW8_2_FD_59525 | JGI IMG/M metagenome (GOLD analysis project Ga0066437, IMG submission 59525) | Freshwater sediment methanotrophic microbial communities from Lake Washington under simulated oxygen tension - Sediment Metagenome 55_HOW8 | ecosystem: Environmental > Aquatic > Freshwater...
CCTGTAACTTTCGCCGATAAGCCCTAACGGCAGGCAACGCCAACACCACCAGCCCCGCCATCGCCAAGCCCAGCGGCCAAAACACAGGCCGGTTCCAGGCTTCCCGTTTTTGTGCCCGCTCTTGGGCATTGATCCGCGTGTATTTCAACTGGTTGTTCGCCATCAAGTTGGGCTTCAGGTTTTTATACCAGCTATGGTAGAGCGCGAAACTTTTGGGATGGAAACCAAACAGCCACGGCGCATCATGGCGCACTTGCGCTTGCAGCTGCTGGATCAGCCGGTAACGTTCCTCGCTGTTGTCCATATTGCGCATTTTTTCAAACAGGCGGTCAAATTCGGGGTTTTGGTAATTGCTGGCATTTTCGCCGCCGAATTTGACTTTGGAGTTCGGCCCGTACAGCAAAAACAGGAAATTTTCAGGGTCGGGATAATCGGCGTTCCAGCCCCAGGTGAAAATTTGCGCGTTGCCGTTGCGCATTTTTTCTTGGAAACGGTTGTAGTCGGTGGCGCGGATGACCAGCTCTATGCCCAGTTTGGCGAATTGCTTGCGGTACCAGTTCAGCATCGGGCGGTCATCGGCACCCGCCGCCATCGTGTCAAAATACAGGATCAGGGCTTGTCCGGTTTTGGGGTCGATACCGTTGGCGTAACCCGCTTCCGACATCAATTGTTTGGCGGCTTCGAGGCTTTTCCGGTGTGGCTTTTTATCTTGCCATTCATAAACTTCGGTGTTGATACCGGTTGGCCCGTCGGCAAAGCCATAAATCCCTGGCGGCACCACGCCTTGTGCGGGTACGCCGCGCCCGTTACGGAAAATCGAGATGAACTCTTCAAAATCCACGGCGATGGCAAGCGCTTGCCGCAATTTGCGGGCTTTGTCGGTATTGCCGCCGACCGTGGCATCGAGCATGTTAAAGCCCATGTAAAAACTGGACGTTTCCACGCTGGTTTCCAACTGCATGCCTTTTTCGCGCATGGCATCGGTCAACCTAGCCTCGCCGCCGCCCGTAAATTGCACGGCTTGGTCGAAATTATCGGAAGCGATGCCGGACGCATCAAAATAGCCTTGCAGGAATTTGCTCCAGTAGGGGATCGTCTCTTTTTCCAGCATAAACACGGCCTGGCCGATAAAGGGCAATGGCTTTCCTGCATCCATTAACAAGCCTTTCGCTTGATCAGAAGGCTCGCCTTCACTTGGGTAGGCCTCCGGGTGGAAATGCGGGTTCTTTTGCAAAATCATCCGCCGGTTAGGGTTGTTTTCCGCCAAATAATACGCGCCCGTACCGATAGGGAACCAATCCAAGGTGATGTTCTTGTCCTGCAAGCCCGCTTGCCCATAAAACACATCGGCTTCCCAAGGCATGGGGGCGAAAAACAGCATCGCCAGCCAATAGCTGAATTGCGGGTACTTGCCTTTGATACGGATACGGTATTGCGTGGGGCTAAGGGCGGTCACCCCGCTCATAGACAGGTCTTTGACCGCGGTTTTCGGTTTATCGGCGACTTGCCGGGCAAATTCGGCAAAACCGACAATATAGTTTTTCATGATTTCTGCTATCGGCGACTGGTTTTTGGGGTGCGCCAAGCGTTTGATCTGATAAACATAATCCTCAGCCAACAAAGCGCGCGAACCCGTTTCAGGCAAGTCGTTCAAGGTCTTTAAGGGCGCGATGTCGGCGGCGGTCAAATGATGGTAGAGATAATCGCCGTGGGCGTTTTTCGCCAAGGCAGGATGGGGCTGGTAACGAACCCCGTCCTGCAAATCAAGCAGATAATCGGTGTAGGCGATGTCCTGCTCGGCGGCGGTGGCGGGCAAGGCTTCGCCCTTGGCGTTTAGGTATTGCACTTGCGGCATTTTGCTGGCGGTCAGCGGCGTAAGTTCATACGGCCTTTTTAAATAATGGTATTGCAGCGGCGGTTCATAAATCTGCGCGATAAACGCATATTCATTGGAGCTGTAAGCGACCGCCGGGTCGAGATGTTTCGGGCGTTCGGAAAAAGCTTGGTATAAGATGCTTTGCCGGGTATCGGCATCGCTATACGGGTTGTTCAGTTGTGAAGGTTGGCAAGCTGCCAATAGCACGGCGAGCAGGGAAGCGGCACAGCTTGATATTTTCATCACGATCCGTTGGGTTTGTAGCCTCCCCGTTGGGGGATTGATTAACATTGATAATGATAGGCGGGCATTATTGCCTTTTTACCGCTTGCCCGCTGACAAAATTGCCCCATCAATGGATATAAGCAAGGCAGTAGGCCACAGGCTTATTTTAACAATAAAAAGGCGGCGGGCAGAGCATGCCAAAACTAAAGTTGCTAGGCGGTGTAAATTCACCCCAAGCGCTGCCGGGTGATTAAAGAACCAGCACATATTGCCAACGCTTGCCTAACCTAAGCCCTATTTTTCACGGCAATTAAGCGTCCATATTGTTAAAATAGCAAACGTCCCAATATTTATACATTTACCACTAACCCAGAGCCTATATGTTGACTGAAAAGCACGATTTGACCCACGAGTTCCCTGAATTCCATGACCGCATCCACGACCTTAAAATGCACGACGCGCATTTTGCCAAATTGTTAAACGAGCACGACGAACTGAGCCAAACCATTTACCGTTCTGAAATTGAAGTGGAAGTGCACGCGGACGATTACTTGGAAACGCTGAAGAAACAACGCCTGGCGCTTAAAGACGAACTGTTCCAGATACTTCGTGCTTAAGCCCCCGGCTTATGGGTCCGCCCCCTTTCACCAGGAAAAACACCAACATCGCTTGACACCCAACGATGAATATTTTTAAACGGGCATGGGTCCGGTACGTCCTCCATCGCCATGCCATCCCCCACAGCCTGTGGTTGGAGACGGCCAAAAACTTGGCTTTTTTACAAGGCCTGACCGCCGTTGAAAAAACCCGTTTGCGGGAACTCAGCACCCTGTTTTTGCATGGCAAGCACTTCGTTGGCGCACAAGGGCTTGAACTTAGCCCGGCCATGCGTGTGGCCATCGCAGTGCAAGCCTGCCTGCCCGTGCTGGGGCTTGGGTTCCAGTATTTGTCAGGATGGACTGATGTGATCGTTTACCCCTCGGCGTTTCGCGTTAACCGGGACTTACCGGATGCGGCAGGGGTTGTCCATCATGAGGAGCAAGTATTGGTCGGTGAGTCCTGGTCGCGCGGCCCTTTGATCGTGTCATGGGCGGAAGTCGGGCAAGACGCCTCAGCCCACCATCCCGGGCACAATGTAGTGATCCATGAAATCGCCCACAAACTGGACTTTTTAAATGGGCGCATGAACGGTTATCCGCCATTACATGCCGGCATGCCCATCCCCAAGTGGACGGAGGCATTAAACAACGCCTATCAACACTTGGTCACACGCATTGAACATCACCACCACACCGGTATTGACCCTTATGCCGCAAGCAGCCCCGCCGAATTTTTCGCCGTCACCAGCGAATATTTTTTCTGTGCGCCGGAAACGCTACACACTTGCTTCCCTGAAGTTTATCAACAGCTACAACTTTATTATCGGCAGGATCCCTTGCTACGCCAGCATAAGCATTGAGCGCCGATAAGCGGCTTACAGCCCCTTACCCTTTATAATTGCAGCGGCGTCTTGCATACAATTTTCCTTAACGGCATTGTATGATTATAGGCGGCCACATTCGACAAGAATACACATTAAGATGGAGATTGAAATGATTGAACTGAAAAAAAGCGTTACTTTTACCGGTCCGGAAGGCCCAGTGGTGTTGGTGATTATGGATGGCGTCGGGATTGGTAAAAATCCTGAGAGCGACTATGTGAAGCAGGCCAATACGCCAAACCTGAACTGGTTGCGTGGGAACGCTTTGTATACGGAGTTACGGGCGCACGGCGTCGCGGTGGGGCTGCCGGATGACGGGGATATGGGCAACTCAGAGGTAGGGCATAATGCCATCGGGTGTGGGCGTATTTTTGAACAGGGAGCGGCGTTAGTTGGCAAGGCGATAGCTTCGGGCGCCATGTATGCGCCCGGTTCGGTTTGGCAAGAGCTTATCTCTAATGTGAATGGCAAATCCTCGACGCTGCACTTTATCGGGCTGTTCTCGGATGGAAACGTACACTCCAACCTGAACCATCTGGAATCCATGTTACGGACAGCGAAAGGACAGGGCGTGAAAAAGGCGCGTATCCATGCGCTGATTGACGGCCGCGACGTCCCCCCGACATCGGCACTGGAATATGTCGGGCGCTTCGACGCCTTCTTGGAAGAAATCAATGCGGATGGCACAGTCGATTATTGCGTGGCCTCGGGTGGCGGGCGCATGAACATCACCATGGACCGCTATGACGCCAATTGGGATATGGTGAAACGCGGTTGGGCGACGCATGTGAAAGCGGAAGGCCGGATGTTTGCTTCGATGAAAGAAGCGGTGGAAACCTTCCGCAGTGAAAACCCTGGCGTTTTGGATCAGGATCTGCCCGCGTTTGTCATTGAACGCGACGGGGCGCCCGTGGGCCCGATTGTGGATGGCGACAGCGTGATTTTCTTTAACTTCCGCGGCGACCGCTCCTTGGAAATTACCAAAGCCTTTGAAGCGGACGAGTTAAAGGAATTCGACCGCGGCCCGAAACCTGACGTGCTATATGCGGGCATGATGCAGTATGACGGCGACCTGGGTGTTCCTGCGCGGTATTTGGTGACGCCACCGGCGATTGACCGCACCATGAGCGAATATCTCTCGAATGCAGGCGTAAAACAATTTGCCATTTCGGAAACGCAGAAATTTGGCCATATGACCTATTTTTTCAACGGCAATAATTCGGGCAAGTTTCCGACCGAAACCTGGAAAGAGATCCCATCGGATGTCTGCCCGTTTGAGGATGCGCCGCGAATGAAAGCGGACGAAATCACCGATGCGGTGGTGCAGGCGATTGAAAGCGGGGAGTATAAATTTATCCGCCTGAATTTCCCGAATGGCGACATGGTCGGCCATACGGGTGATGTGAACGCGGTAAAATTGGCCGTTGAAGCCGTGGATGAATGCGTGGGCAGGATTATGGGCGCGCTGGAGAAGGCTGGCGGAATCCTGGTTTGCTCGGCCGATCATGGCAATGCGGACGACATGTGCGAACTGGATAAAAAAACCGGTGCGCTAGTGCTGGATGCGGACGGCAAATATAAGCCAAAGACAGCGCATTCATTGAATCCGGTACCCGGGATTGTGTACGATCCGTCAGGGGCGGCCAAAGCCCGTTTGGCTGATGTGCCGGGGGCCGGCATTGCCAATCTGGCGGCGACGTGCATCACGCTGCTGGGCTTTGAGCCACCGGAAGATTATGCCACGAGCCTAGTGGAAGTGGGTTGAGGCTTGCGGGTGGGTTTTGGGCTTACAACGCCCACTAAAACGCATGCCCTAAACGGTCAAGCCTTCGGTTTTGTAGGTTAAGCACCGTCCTTGTCAGCGTGTAGCTCTCTTGGATCAAAAAACCGAATACTTGACTGCCCAAAGTATATTGATGGTCGACAAAGCCCATAACCCCATATTGCGCCTAAATCATAATAGGTGGATGAGAGGTAAACACGCATAGGGTTTGGCAATATACGGTTCTGGATGGCGCTTAAGATATATTAAGTTTCATCAAAGGGATTAGGGCCCGTCAGTTGCTTTAGCCAACCCTTTTCAGTATCGCCGTCTTGCGGGCCAGGAAAAGGCTCGGGTAGCTATCCAACGCGAAAATATCAGCCACCAGCCCAAATCCCCAACCGCGCCAAAACAGCCAAATCCTTCTCCCGTTGCACCACCCGCCGTTGGTAACTGGCTTGGTTTTTGGTGCAGACCAAGCTATAAGGGCGGTTGAGTTTTTCTGTCCGGCAATCCACATCGCACCGGTTGCTTTTGATGGTCTGTTCGACATGCCCGCGCCTGTTTTCAGCCGCTTTAAACTGCCAACGCGCTTGCGTGGGGTTATCGAGAAACAGGCGCAGTTCGGTGCAGTCTTGGCAACGGCAGTTGAGCTGGCTGTCCCTGCGGCTGTCGGCGGGCGGGGACAAGTCTTCGGCGACGCGTTGTTGGATATGCGCAACCACTGCTTGGCGTAAACGGATGGCTACGGGCAGGTTGCCGCTAACTTCGGCCTCGGTCAGGCTTAAGGCGGCGGGCGTTAAGATGGCATCCATTTTATAAGTGCCAGGCCACGCCAAGAAATAATCTAAGGCGGTGTCCGCCAAGCTGGCATCTATGCCGCTGAACCCTGCCAACACATCCGCCACCAAGCCGTCATCGACGCTCATGCGGGCATGTTCCCAAGGTTGGAGATGGGCGAAACGCGCCGCATCGCCGGGCAAAGCCCCGAACAACAGGCGGGCGGCAGTGGCTAGGTCTTGGGCGGTATCGGGATAGGCCAAGCTAAACTTTGCCAGCAAGGCGGCGCAAGCGGTTTGGGCTTTATTGGCAACACTGATGCTGACGGCGTTCTCCAAGCCTTTCACCACTAGCGGCCACGGCAACAATCCGGCAATTTGGAGGATCATGGCGCAATCGTTTTTGTTGTGAATGCCTTTTTCTGCCAACACCGACCAAAATTGGGCAACGAGCTGGCTGTCTTGCAGGCGATATAAGCAAGCCAAATAGTCACGCAGACGGCTATCACTGCCAGTATTTTTCATGACGTGCGGCAAGCCGTCGCGCAGCATATAGCCTGCTAAGCGATGGGCATTTTGCCAATCGCTGGAACTTTGCGTGTTATCGCCAGTGGTTTCGTAACCTTCGCAAAACCCCAGCAACACGGGCAAAGCGGCATTGAAACCCGCTTGGTTGATAATCGCCAAATAGCGGTTGCGGGGCCAAACCACCAAAGCCGCACCGTGGTAAGCGCGTTCAAACGACGCTCCCGCATTGCCTGTGGCTTCTTGGAATTGCACATCGTCAAATTCCATATTTTCTAAGGCATCGGGCGGGCAGCATTCAATTTCGGCAAAAGGCAGCCTGGGCAAATCCGCTGCACTGCCATCAGGCCGCCGCCAGTCGGCGACGGTTTCGGTACGGTCAAACACTTCGCCCACTTCCAAATCACTGTCATCCCAATAGTTGCCACTGCCTGTGTACTCGGCATTGCCGCTTTCTTCTATTGATACCAAAGCCAGATGGATGTCGCAATCGGCTAACCCGGCGGCGGCGACCAGCACGTCGGCGATGGCGGCGTCGGTGTTTTTTAGCGCGGCGAAACTGAGCTCGGCTTGGGTGTAGGCGTGGTCTAGCAGATAAAGCAATTTTTCGGGGATTTCCGCTGCGGAGTTTTCTTTATCGAGTTGTGCCGACCAATCATGCAACAAGGCCGCAACGGTTTGTTGCTCCTGACGGTAATCCGGCGGGGTGGGTAGCGGCAATTTTTTGTTGCTGCGCACGAGGTTGTAAATCAAGGTCAAGCGGCAACCCGCAGTGATGGGCAAAATTTCATGCAGGCAATCGGCGTAAAACGCGGCGTAGGCTATTTCGCTAGGGTCGGTGCAACGTAAATCCAGATTAGCTTCCTGTTGCTGGTGGCGCACCACCAGCCCGCCGCCACTGTATTCGGACGGCAGGACAATCACCAAAGTGGCGAACATGCCGGGAGCTTTTTCGGTGTCACGGTGGCTGACGAAAAAACTGCCCGTATCGTAGACCAGCATTTTATAGAGTTCCGCGTCAATCTGATCATTGACCCCCAAACCCAACGCGGCGCGGCTGACGATACAGTCCAGCGTCCTTTGCCAATGTTTGCCGCCCAAACTGATCCGGCCGGCATCAATTTGCCAGGTACGGCGCACATCGGTGTCAACCAACGTTTCCTGACCGCGCCCATACGGTGCGCGTTCGGCAGCGGCAATTAAAGGTTCGATTTGCAGCGGCAACAAGGGCAAAGCAATCCGCCCTACCCCTTCGACTTCGAGCAATGGCGGGAAGGCTTCAAGTTTGCCCGTGGCATAAAAATCACCGGGGCAATCGACAGTTTGCAGGATTTGGTAGAGTTGGGTGGTTATGGCTGGCATAAATCAATAAGGTGTTTTAAGACAAGATAGGGTTGGGCGTCATTATACTTTGTATGGACAGATTTTCTGGATTTGGCAATCCCCTGTGGGATAGGGCTGTACCTGTAACATAAATGCGCACCTTCTGCATTGATTTTGTGATATTTCATGCCCCCCGAAAACTCCAACTCCAACAATTCACCATGCTGTTTTAACCAGTCTTTAGCTTTTTGGTAATTCGCGTGTTGGTTTTAACCATCCGCCAAAAGTACGGTGGATGGTTGCATTCAACCGAGTGTACCAGTCCAGCCTTTGCCTAAACAAGCAAAGTGGGAGGGGCACGCGCAAATGTACAGACAATAATGACGAAAACTAGAGCCTGTTATATGATTAAGGCTAAGTGATGTATCTGAGCCTAATCAAACTATTCGGTCAGAACAGCCGTTTCTTTACCGGAATATGATCTATGGCAAAATCCAGTAACTTCGATTTCCTGAAAGAACACGATCCCGTATTTATCCAATTGGCCTGCGCGGCTGAACAAGCCTTTTCCGCCGACCCCAACACCACCTTAATCAAACTGCGGCAATTGGGCGAGGCCTTTGCGCAGGACATGGCTGCCCGTTGCGGTATCGAATTTGACGAAAAAACTTCCCAAGCCGATCTACTGTTCAAACTGAACCGTGAAATCCGCCTCGACCCCAACATCCTTAGCCTGTTCCACACCTTGCGTATCGAAGGCAATCGGGCGACACACCAATTCAGGACGCAACACAAAGAAGCTTTGGCGGGATTGCAATTAGCGCGGACATTGGCGATTTGGTTTCATCAGGCTTTCGGCAAGCAAGGTGCGGCATTTAAAGCAGGGGCTTTTGTCACGCCCACCGATCCCAGCCAACAACTGCGCGAACTGACCACCCAGATTGAACAACTGAAAGCCCAACTGCAAGATGCCAACGGACAAGTCGAAAACAACCAGCAATTGGTCGCCTTAGTCGCCCGTGAGAAAAATGAATACGCGGCGTTGGCGGAACACATGGACAGGGAAGCCAAGGCTTATGAGCAATTGGCCTTAGCGACTGAAAAACACCTCAATGAAGAACGCCAAGCGTTTGAAGCCCGCCTCAAAAAGTTGCAAGCGGAAATCGAAAATAAACCACAACAAACCCAACAACTCAGCGGCAAACTCCAAAAGGCCTCCGCACAATTATCTTTAAACGAAGAACTGACCCGTATTCTCATCGACCAGCAATTGATCGCCGCAGGTTGGGAAACTGATACTGAACTGCTGACTTACCAAAAAGGCACACGTCCAGAACGGGGCAAAAACAAAGCCATTGCCGAATGGCCTACCCAAGGCAATCAAGCGGCGGATTATGTGTTATTTGCCGGACTGACCCCGATTGCCGTTGTCGAAGCCAAGCGGGAAAACGCTAATGTCGCAGGCAAAATCCATCAGGCTGAACGCTATTCCCGTGGCTTTAAGCCTAACGCAACCATGCAAACCGCATGGCAATTGGAAGGGCGCACAATCGCTTGGGCGGACAACGAAGACGGTCACTACCAAATTCCGTTTGTTTATTCCTGCAATGGTCGTCCCTTTATCAAACAACTCGCCGAGCAATCTGGCACTTGGTTCCGCGATGTGCGTGAGCAATCGCATTTAGCGCGGCCTTTATCCGAGTTTCATAGCCCCGAAGGTTTGTTGGACAGGTTAAAGCGTAGCAAAACCGCCGCGCAACAAAGGCTTAAAAACGAAAGTTTCGCTTATCTGAAACTGCGCGATTACCAACAAAACGCGATTCAAGCCGTAGAAGCCGCTTTGGCAAATGAGCAAGCCAATTGCCTGCTGGCAATGGCGACAGGGACGGGTAAAACCCGCACCATCATCGGCCTGATGTATCGGTTTTTAAAAGCCGAACATTTCAAACGCATTTTGTTTCTGGTGGATCGCACCGCCTTAGGCGAACAAGCCATCGATTTTTTCAACGATGCCGCTTTAGAGCAAAACCAGCCCTTATCTAAAATCTATAATATTGCCGAACTCGGTGATATGGCAGCCGAAGCCGAAACCCGTATCCAAGTCGCCACCGTACAGGCGATGGTTAAACGGATTTTCCAATCCGATACTCCCCCAACCATTGACGCTTACGACTGCATCATCATTGACGAAGCCCATCGCGGTTACACGCTAGACCAAGAAATGACCGACGGCGAATTGGCAATCCGCGATGCCGCACAATATTTGTCCAGCTATCGCCGGGTGCTGGAGTATTTTGATGCCGTCAAAATTGGCCTGACCGCGACTCCCGCCAAACACACCACGGAAATATTCGGCAAGCCCGTATTCACCTACAGCTACCGTGAAGCGGTGGCGGATGATTGGCTGATCGACCATGATGCGCCCATCCGCTATGAAACCTTGCTGACCCAAAACGGCATCAAATTTGAAAAAGGGACTGCCGCCAGTTTTATCAACACCCAAACGGGTGAAGTCGAACTCGCAGAGTTGGAAGACGAGCTGAATTTTGCCGTTGAAGCCTTTAACCGCCAAGTCATCACCGAAAGCTTCAACCAAGTCATCTGCACCCAACTGGCAAAAGAACTCGACCCCTTCGGCGAAGAAAAAACCCTCATCTTCTGCGCCACCGACTTACATGCCGACATGGTCAAACGGCTATTGGATAAAGCCTTTCAAGATGTCTACGGCGATGATTACAACGAAAAAGCCGTGCGTAAAATCACCGGACAAAGTGATAAAGTCAAACAACTGATCCGCCAATACAAAAACGAACGCTATCCCAATATCGCCATCACCGTCGATTTGCTCACCACAGGCATCGATGTACCGAAAATTGGCAATCTGGTGTTTTTGCGCCGCATCCGCTCCCGAATTCTCTTTGAACAAATGCTCGGACGTGCTACCCGCCGTTGTGATGACATCGGCAAAACCGTTTTCAAAATCTACGACCCCGTTGATATTTACGCGGCATTGCAAGAGGTCAGCACCATGAAACCCTTGGTCAAAGACCCCAACGTCACGCTGGAGCAATTGCTGCAAGAGCTGAACGACCCCAACAGCTTGACCGCACCCGGCAGCAAGGCCGACACCAGCCATGCCCATGACGTGCGTGATGCCATCAGCCAAAAAGTCATGCGGATATTGCGTAAAGCCGTGAAATCGGCCGAGAAGAAACCGCCACTCAAACAAAAGTTGGCGGAACTGGAAACACTGTGGGGCGTGGAACCCAGCAAACTGCATAAACACCTACACCAACTCAGCCCCCAACAAGCGGCGGACTTTGTGTTACACCACAGCGGCCTGCTCAAGCAATTGGGTGAAGTCAACGCCTTGCTAGGTTCGGATCGTTTGCCGATCATTTACGAAGGCACGGACGAATTTAAAAGCCGCAGCCAAACTTACGGCGTCAACGAAAAACCCGCCGATTATCTGGACAGTTTTAACCACTTTATCCGCAACCAGCTTAACCAATCCGTTGCCTTGGGAGTCATCGTCAACCAACCCAAAGACCTGACCCGCGAACAATTGCGCGAAGTGCGCCTGCTATTGGACGAACACGGCTACAGCGAAGCCAAACTGCAAAGTGCCTGGCGCAACCAAACCCATCAGGAAGTCGCCGCCAGCATTGTCGGTTACATCCGCCAAGCCGCCTTGGGTGAAGCCTTATTGCCGTTTGAGCAACGTGTGAATCTAGCGATGCAAAGAATCTACATGTTGCACGATTGGACACCCGTACAACGCAAATGGCTGGAGCGCCTCGCCAAACAACTCAGCCATGAAGTCGTTATCGACCAACACTTCGTCAACCGTGCCTTTGCCCAAGATGGCGGGGCTAAACGCCTAAATTCCTTGCTTGATGGTGATTTGGATAAGGTTTTGGACACGCTCAGTGAAAACCTTTGGCAAGCCACCGCTTAAACCAAACCCTGTTATAATCTAGCCAGATCAACTAGCCCGCTCAAGAGGTATGTATGCAAACCAAGCAATGGTCGTTGCAAGACGCAAAAAATAAATTCAGTGCAGTAGTCGATGCCGCACGGCAAGGTAAGGCTCAGGTTATTACCCGCCGTGGCGTGCCTTCGGCGGTCGTGCTATCCATTGAAGAATTTGAAAAATTCCAACGATTTGAAGCCGCCGAAGCGCCTTCTTTTATCGACCATCTGCTCACTATGCCTAGCGATGACGGCGAGTTTGAGCGCATAGATGTCCAGCTCAGGGATTTTGAATAATGCCTTATCTACTGGATACCGATATTCTGTCAGCCATTCGTCGTAAACAACGTGATCAGAATCTGGAAAAATGGCTGCGTAGCATTAATCCGGCAGATTTTTATCTGAGCGTGGTTACGATAGGCGAAGTGGAACGCGGTATCATCCAGCAACGGCGCATTAATCCAGAATTCGCTGAGGATTTGCAACGCTGGCTAGACACCATTTTACAACGGTACGAACAGCGCCTATTGCCGTTATCCGTTAGTATTGCCCGCCGTTGGGGACAGTTGAGCGGAGAACTGGGGCATAACAGCGCCGATTTAATGATTGCCGCCACGGCACTGGAACATAACCTGACCGTTGCCACCCGCAATACTCGCCATTTTGAACCCACCCAAGTCAGTCTAATTAACCCCTACCTTTATCAATAATGGATTATGACCAACAACGACATCGTTCAAAAACTCTGGAACCTCTGCGACGTACTGCGTGACGATGGCATCAACTACAGCGATTACGTCACCGAGCTGGTGTTATTGCTGTTCATTAAAATGGAATACGAAAACACCGAAGCCGGATTGCTCGACAAGCACAAACTGCCTGAAGGTTGCCGCTGGCCTGACCTAAACGCCAAAAGCGGCCTGAATCTGTTGAACGAATACAAACGCATCCTCTTCATCCTCTCCACGGGTAAAGAGATAGCCAAAGACCCTAACGATGACAACAAAACCATCGAAAAAACCGTCATCACCGACCCGCTGATTTTGGCGATTTACGCCGATGCCCAAACCCGCCTACGCGAACCACGGCATTTGGAACAACTGATAAAAAGCCTGGACACCATCGACTGGTTCAGCGCCCAGCGCGACGGCCTTGGCGATTTATACGAAGGCTTGCTAGAAAAAAACGCCAGCGAAACCAAATCCGGTGCAGGCCAATATTTCACCCCACGCCCGTTGATTGACAGCATCATCCGCTGCATTAAGCCGCAAGCAGGCGAAGTGATCCAAGACCCCGCCGCCGGAACAGCAGGATTTTTAATCGCCGCCGATGCCTACATCAAAGGCAATACCGACGATTACTACACGCTGCCCGATAAAGACCGCAGCTTCCAACACACCAAAGCCTTTGTCGGCATGGAACTCGTTCCAGGCACACGCCGTT
>Ga0066437_1000391_pt1 | contig 13198 bp, 9 predicted proteins | sample LakWasMet55_HOW8_2_FD_59525 | JGI IMG/M metagenome (GOLD analysis project Ga0066437, IMG submission 59525) | Freshwater sediment methanotrophic microbial communities from Lake Washington under simulated oxygen tension - Sediment Metagenome 55_HOW8 | ecosystem: Environmental > Aquatic > Freshwater...
GTGAGAACTCACCTGAAATTCGCAGTCGCATATGTGATGGCCTTGAATTTCTCGGCATTCAACTTGATGCAATCATGAATCTGGAAAATGCTTTGATGGTATCAAGTAATTCAGCCCGTATTCCGACTTATGTAATTCCAACTGACGAAGAACAGATGATGGCATCCATGATGCAGGATGTATTAAACGGATCAGATTAATAAGGAAGTTATCATGAAAATTAAAAGATCAAAGCTTAAAAAAACGCCATTATCTAAATCATTGCTGCAAAAAATGCATGCTTACTGGCGCGCTGCCAACTACCTCTCCGTTGGGCAAATCTATCTATTTGATAATCCTTTGCTGGAAGAGCCATTGCTCATCACACATGTGAAACCACGCCTCCTGGGGCATTGGGGCACGACACCCGGCCTTAATTTCATCTATGTGCATCTGAATAGAATCATCAAAGAATATGACCTCAATATGATTTACATTACCGGACCAGGCCACGGCGGTCCTGGCTTAGTCGCCAACACTTATCTTGAGGGGACATACAGCGAGTTCTACCCAAATATTTCACAAGATAAAGCTGGGATGAAAAAGCTCTTTAAGCAGTTTTCCTTTCCTGGAGGCATTCCCAGCCACGTTGCTGCGGAAACTCCCGGCTCGATCCATGAGGGTGGTGAACTGGGCTATTCACTATCTCATGCTTTTGGCGCTGTATTTGACAATCCCGACCTCATTGTCAGCTGCGTAGTCGGAGATGGAGAGGCTGAGACTGGTCCGCTGGCAACCAGCTGGCACTCGAACAAATTTCTCAATCCAGAACTTGATGGTGCGGTGCTACCCATATTACATTTAAATGGCTACAAGATAGCCGGCCCAACCGTATTGGCGCGTATTCCACATGATGAATTAGAAGCCCTGTTCCGAGGTTATGGCTATCTGCCATATTTTGTTGAGGGTGATGAACCTAAAGCAATGCATCAAATCATGGCAGCCACACTTGATGTGGCTATCGCTGAAATCAAGGCGATTCAAGCCAAAGCACGTAAACATGGGTTTACCGAAAGACCTCTGTGGCCGATGATTATTCTAAGGTCGCCTAAAGGGTGGACAGGGCCGGTGACGGTTGATGGAAAACCAGTTGAAAACACCTCCCGCTCGCATCAGGTACCAGTCACAGACTTAGCGAAGAATCCACAGCACCTTAAGATCCTCGAACAATGGATGTTAAGCTATCATGCAGCAGAACTCTTCGATGCTTCCGGCAAGCTTCTTCCTGAACTAGCTGCGCTGGCACCATCGGGTGAGCGCCGAATGGGAGCCAATCCACATGCGAATGGTGGTTTGCTGCTTCGTGATTTACGCATGCCTGAATTCAACGATTATGCAGTTAAGGTCGACAAGCCAGGGACCATTCTAGCTGAGTCAACGCGTGTGCAGGGGGAGTTTCTGCGTGACGTCATGAAGCTGAATGAAGACGCGCGCAACTTTCGCATTTTCAGCCCCGATGAAACCTCATCCAACCGTTGGAACCCGATGTTTGAAATAAGCAATCGCACATCAACCGCCAATATTATTCCCATAGATGACCATGTTGCTGCAGATGGCCGAATCATGGAGATGCTCAGTGAGCACCAGTGTGAAGGCTGGCTTGAAGGCTACCTGCTTACTGGTCGGCATGGATTTTTCTCATGCTACGAGGCCTTTATCCACATCATTGACTCGATGTTCAATCAACATGCCAAGTGGCTATCAGTCTCTGGGCACATTCCATGGCGGCATCCTATCGCCTCTCTAAATTACTTGCTGTCATCTCATGTATGGAGACAAGACCACAATGGTCTGAGTCACCAAAATCCGGGATTCATTGATCACGTAATGAACAAAAAAGCGGATATTACTAGAGTGTATCTCCCGCCCGATGCCAATACTCTTCTTTCAGTCACAGATCATTGCCTGAAAAGCCGAAACTATATCAACGTGATCATTGCAGGCAAACAGCCCGAATTACAGTGGCTTGATATGGATGCAGCAGTAAAGCACTGCTCTGCAGGCTTGGGCATTTGGGAGTGGGCAAGTAACGATCAAGGCAGTGAACCTGACGTAGTGATGGCCTGTGCTGGTGACGTGCCTACCCTGGAAACATTAGCTGCCGTGGCGATTTTAAGAACACAATTCCCTGAGTTAAAAGTTCGTGTTGTGAATGTTGTTGATCTTATGAAGCTTCAACCGCAGAGCGAGCATCCACATGGGCTGAGTGATAAAGATTTTGATGTCTTATTTACCAAAAACAAGCCTGTAATTTTTGCATTTCATGGCTACCCATGGCTGATTCACCGACTTGTTTATCGTCGAAATAATCACAAAAATATCCATGTACGTGGTTACAAAGAAAATGGAACGACTACTACACCGTTCGATATGGCAGTTTTAAATGACCTCGATAGGTTTCATCTAGTTGGTGACGTTATTGATCGAGTACCCAGCCTAAACAAAAAAGCAGCCTATGCGAAACAGTATTTGAGAGACAAGCTAATCAGCCATAAGCTTTATATTGCTGAACATGGTGAGGACATGCCAGACATTCGAGATTGGCAATGGCCATCATGAGGCCTACGGAGATCGAGAAGCTACAAATTAGAACCTGAAAATCGTCTAGCAGAGCTGGGGGATTACCAAGCTCACTATTAATCCTAATGTCTGATTTGACCAGGGAATTCAATCACACATTGTAGGGGATTGCCCTGAAACGTTGATTTTATAATCTAAATTAAACGCTTAAGGATTAGCCCCAATTTCTTTATCGCATCCTCAGTTGATTGCTCCCATAGGTGACCATAGTTCAGTCTGATGTAATCTGTGAAGCCACGCCGTGCAGAAAACATCGGACCAGGTGCAATACTGATCCCATTAGCTAAGGCCTCTCTATGAACATCTAGTGCATTGATGTTGTCAGGCAACTTTACCCATAAAAAATATCCCCCTATTGGGCAATTTAGTTTAGTTCCTTCAGGAAAGTAACGTTCGATAGCCTCGACGAATTTAATTTGCTGCACCATCAACGCATGTCTCAATGCTCTTAAATGCCGGTCGTATCCGCCTTTACTGAGGTAAGTAGCTAATGCTACTTGTGCTGGAACAGAGGCTGCCAGTGTTGTTGTTAATTTGATGCGCTCTATTTTTTGGGCATAGCGACCTGGGGCAACCCAGCCAACGCGATACCCTGGAGCAAGACACTTGGAGAATGAAGAGCAATGCATGACCAAACCCTCAGTATCAAACGCTTTAGCCGGAATTGGTCTTTTCTCGCCGAAATATAGCTCTCCATAGACATCATCTTCGATTAACGGAATGTTGAACTTGGTCAGCATTTCAACCAATGCACGCTTGTTTTCATCAGGCATTAAACTTCCCAGGGGGTTCTGGAAGTTAGTCATCAGCCAGCAGACCTTAGGGTGATGTAATTTAATAGCATGCTCTAAGGCATTAAGATTCATGCCATATTTTGGATGGCTAGGCACTTCAATCGCTCGCAACCCATTTCGTTCTATCGCCTGTAAAGCAGCATAAAAAGTCGGCGACTCTACAATCACCGTATCACCAGGACGCGTTACTGCAGAAAGACAGAGATTGAGTGCCTCCAAAGCTCCACTGGTAATCACTATTTCATCTGACGAAACATTAAGTCCGTCGATCATGTATCGCAGTGCGATATGACGTCTTAAATCCGCATCTCCTGGACTCAAGTCAGCCACAGTAGTCCAAGGGTCCATGGTTTGAATGCTCGATGACATGCATTTAGCCAACTTTCCCAAAGGGAATAATAGTGGGCTCGGAAAAGCTGAGCCGAATGGGACAACTTGACGCGCTCTTGTTGAATCATGGATCTGAAACACAAGCTCACTAATATCAACCACTGTCACACTTGTATTGATATGCCCGACAGGTTCTGGCAACGGAGGCAGACCTGATGCACTTCCAGCAACGAAATAGCCGGATCGTTCACGGGCGGATATAAGCCCTCGCGCCTCTAATAGATAGTACGCTTGAAAGACTGTAGACGGACTAATACCCCTAGTTGCGCTAGTTTGTCGCACAGATGGCAGCTTGTCTCCCTTCCGCAAATCGCCATTTTGTATTGACTGAGCGATATCATCAGCTAGCTTTTCGTATCTTTTCAAAACATTCCCTACTTCCGTTTGATTGCTTATTATGCATCTGATATGGTTTTTTTAATCACATCTGAATCTGTTTTTTTAGTGGGCAATCCCTAAAATCAACTCCAATTGGTATTCCGGAGTGAATCATGCAAGCCCAAATAATGTACGTAGATCAGACGATAAGAAAAATCATCCCTATCACGCCCTACTCAGTCAAAGGCAAGTACAGAAACCTTAAGACTCTGATTTTAGTCACTGCTTATACGCTATATTTTTCATTGCCATGGCTAACCTGGAATGGTTTAGCCAGAACGGGACAGCCATTGCTGTTTGATATTGCGAACTCAAGATTTCACTTTTTTGATTTAGTGATATTTCCTCAAGACTTAATGGTCTTCACTGCCATCATGGTTTTTGCGGCGGCATTTCTATTTGTTTCGGCGGTCCTTTACGGAAGAATTTTCTGCGGATTTTTCTGCTTTCAGACGATATGGACCGATGCATTCCGCTTAATTGAGACAGTTATACAAGGTGAAGCCCAGACTCGGATTCGACTACGTAAACAACCTTGGCACTTCCAAAAAATTTACAAACTGGGCCTTACCCATGCGTTGTGGATAATCCTGGCATTTGCAACGGGTTTGACATTTACCCTTTACTTCGCAGACTCCAGACTGCTTCTACAAAACCTGATAAACGGCACTGCCCCTATCGCTGCCTACACAGCCATCATTACAATCACCTTGACTACCTATGCTGCAGCTGGAATAGCGAAGGAAGATATATGTCGAGTGGCTTGCCCATATGGAAAATTCCAAAGTGTGATGCAAGATCAATTTACAAAAACCGTTGTTTATGACAGTTTACGTGGTGAAAGAGATTTAGGACGAGCTGCACCGAGTAAGGTGCTACGTGACAACAGCATTAGAGAAACTAAAGGTTATGGTGATTGTATTGATTGCGGATATTGCGTGAATGTATGTCCAACTGGTGTCGACATTCGCAAAGGATTTCAGATTGACTGTATCTCATGTGGCCTGTGTATTGATGCATGCGACACGATCATGACTTCTGTCAACTTACCGAAAGGCTTGATCCGATTTGGGCAAGGAGAACAACACAGCAAGACGAATGATCAGGGTATCCAATCAAATAACCTTAAGCTTTATGGCTATTCAACGTTGTTATTCTTTTGTGCGGTATTCTTGTTCTATCAATTACAGCATTTAGATCCTTTCACCGCAATAATCCAACAACAAGCACAACCGCTTGCCACACGTTTATCCGACGGACGATTAAAAAGCCGTTATCTCTTACATTTGACTAACAAGAATGCGCAATCTGAGACATTCACGGTGAAAAGCACAGGATTGCCATCTGATGCTGACCTTAGTCCTAGAACATTTAAAGTTCCACTGGGCAAAACTTACACCTACACACTCGATATCATCGTCACTCCTGAGCGCGCGCATCTGTTAAAACATTTTGATGTGAGCATTAGTAGTCAACCAAACGATATACAACACTTTACCCTTGGGTACAGTTCAATTTTAAATTAACTGCAGGTCCCTATGCCTATCGTACAAACACTTCCGATCAATAAGCGTGCTCTGCAGGTGGTTTTTAACTCCGGACTTATCTTTGGTATTTCTATCGATAGTATGTTCGAAGTGGGGATATATGATAAAGAAAGAAGAGTGGGAGGTATGAAGTTCAGTGCACTCTCATCATTGAACAATCTCTCTTTGAGACCACTGTATAACCTTGATAAATGCTCAGTAGAATCTGAGTTCGATGCATATGCTTCGGACCTCTACATAGCCGCAATTGGCCATTTTCAGGAATATACTAATGGTCGGATCCAATTACCTTGCGCCCTCTAGGAATGGCAATTTAGGAGGGAAGTGCGAGTACTTGAAACGGAGTAAACATGCCCCCTAAACAACGACCTGATAAATGGCATAGCGTCTCTCTCGGCAGACATGTGAGCAAATTAATTCAATCTGAGAGAGATAGTGGATTCTTCGAAAAATCTCGTATATGTGCAAACAATTTACGAACAGAGAATGCCTTACCTCGCCTAACGCCCGCACGGTGCGGGGTTTTAGCATAAAGCTCAAAACTGCTGGATTTTATGAGGGCTTGTGGCGGAGAGGGAGGGATTCGAACCCTCGATGGGCTTGCACCCACGCTTGATTTCGAGTCAAGTACATTCAACCACTCTGCCACCTCTCCACTTCCGTTACAGCAAATAACAGATTCGTTATTTTAACATCTCGGGCATATTCTGCCGACATTTTGCCAAGCAATAAATGACTAGACAAAGCCAGGCAAGTTGGGGAAACTTTGCCTGATGCGTATTTATTTCATACTCCTGACTCTACTTAGCCTTACAGGCTGCGAAAAACCGGCAACACCTTTGCCCAAGGCTACAGCCACCAAAGAGTTAGTCGTCGTCACGCATAATGGCCCCAATACCTATTACGTTAACGGTGAGAATGAATATGCCGGTCTCGAGTACGACCTGGCAAAGCTTTTTGCCAAAGAATTCGGTGCTGATTACACCATCAAATTCCTGGTCGTGGACAACATCACAAAGGTAATACCCACCTTGCTCAAGGGGCAAGCGCATTTTGCCGCTGCCGACCTTAGCATCACAGACTTAAGACAGCACCTGGTTCAATTCAGCATCCCTTATGAAAATACACAGCAGCAAGTGGTGTATAACAAGGAGCTACAAACAGCCCCAAAATCGATCAAAGAAATGCTAGGGAAAAGAATTGCCGTGCCGGCTGGCACCAGCTATGCCGAACGTTTGAGCGAAATAAAGCAACAGGAACCGGGCCTGTCATGGCGTGAGCCTGCTAATACCAGTGCTGATGAGTTGCTGGAACAGGTGGCCGATGGTAGCCTGGATTACACCGTGGCCGATGCCCATCTGCTCGCGTTATTACAGAACTACTATCCCAACCTTGGCACCGGCTTGCCTTTAGGAAAGCCGGAGAAAATTGCATGGGCTTTCCCAAAAAATGGTGACGCCAGGATTTATAAGAAAGCCAATGCGTTTTTTGCACGAATCAGCAAGGACGGCACCTTACGTAACTTGATTGATCGTTACTATGGTCATGCGGAACGCCTGAACCCCATAGATGTTACGACCTTTCTGCAGCGTACTCGTAGCGTACTGCCAAAATACGCCAGCCTGTTTAAACAGGCACAGGAGCTGACCAACATAGACTGGCGATTGCTTGCGGCTATCAGTTACCAGGAGTCACACTGGGATAGGTTGAATACCTCACCCACCAATGTACGTGGGATGATGATGCTGACTGAGCAGACCGCTGACAGGCTGGGCGTCACCGATCGGCTGGATGCCAAACAAAGCATCATGGCTGGGGCACGCTACACGGTCATCCTGAAAGATACCATCCCCAAGCGCGTTCCGGAGCCCGACAGGACTTGGATGGCGCTTGCCGCCTATAACATAGGCTACGCCCACCTTGAAGATGCGCGGGTATTGGCTGTACGCATGAAACTCAACCCCGATAGTTGGGCTGACCTGAAGAAAACGCTGCCTTTGTTGAATAAAGCTGAGTATTACACAACGGTGAAATACGGCTATGCAAGCGGTGGTGCGCCGGTGATTTTTGTGGAGTCTATCCGCACCTATCACAAAATATTGGAGAAATACCTGCCACAACACCTACCGCTACTGCCCAGCTTTGACATTGCCAGCCTGGCACAGGGTAAGCAACCCATCCCACAATAGCGAGCCTGATTACGCGCTAAGCTGGGATTTACCGCCCATATAGGGCACCAGTACATCGGGCACAGTTACGCTGCCATCCGCATTCTGGTAGTTCTCCAACACCGCCACCAGAGTGCGCCCTACTGCAAGCCCGGAGCCATTAAGGGTATGCACCAACTCGGGCTTGCCACTCTCATTGCGGAAACGCGCTTGCAGGCGACGTGCCTGAAATGCCTCGCAATTGGATACCGATGAAATCTCACGATAGGTATTCTGTGCAGGCAACCAAACTTCCAGGTCATAAGTTTTGGCTGCGCCAAAACCCATATCGCCGGTACATAGCGCAACCACACGATACGGCAAGCCTAAAGCCTTCAAGATATGTTCCGCATGCCCGACCATTTCTTCCAGGGCTTCATAGCTTTTTTCTGGATGAACGATCTGCACCATTTCCACTTTATCAAACTGGTGCTGGCGTATCATGCCACGCGTATCACGGCCATAAGAGCCGGCCTCCGAGCGGAAGCACGGGGTATGAGCAGTGAGCTTGATTGGCAAATCATCCAAGGCCACAATTTCATCGCGGACCGTGTTAGTGAGGGTAACTTCTGATGTCGGGATCAAATACAGCTTGCTGTCGTTATGCGCCAGCGAGAACAGATCTTCTTCAAACTTCGGCAACTGGCCGGTGCCTATCAATGTTTCCGCATTCACCATATATGGGGTATAGCATTCAGTGTATCCATGTTGTTCGGTCTGCGTATTGAGCATGAATTGCGCCAAAGCCCGATGAAGGCGGGCGATCTGCCCACGCATCAAGGTAAACCGAGCACCAGCCAGCTTGGCACCTGTGTCAAAATCCAGGCCCAACGGTGTGCCAACATCTGTGTGATCCTTGATCACAAAATCAAAGTTACGTGGCGTGCCGACTTTACGCACTTCTACGTTATCTTCTTCCGACTTGCCCACCGGCACGCTACTATGCGGCAGGTTGGGCACATTCAACAGCAGACCTTGAAGTTCGGCCTGTAGCTCGCCCAAGCGTGCCTCGTCAGCCTTTAACTGCTCTCCCAGCCCAGCTACTTCTGCCATGATGGCTGCAACATCCTCGCCCTTCGATTTGGCAATACCTATCTGCTTGGAGCTGGCGTTGCGCTTGGCCTGCAGATCCTGCGTGCGTGTCTGCACGGTTTTACGCTCCTGTTCCAGGGCGCTGAATTTTGCGGTGTCGAAGTCGAACTTGCGGGAGGCCAGTCGGGCCACTACGGTATCTAAGTCATTACGTAAAGCGAGTATGTCTAACATGTATTTTCCTGATTATTTTTTACTTTTTGCTTTCACATCCAGCTCACGCAGATGTGCCAGCTTCTCGCTAATTTTACCTTCTAAGCCGCGTGGTGTGGGCGTATAAAATTGCACGTTCGGCATGTCGTCCGGCATATAGTTTTCCCCAGCCGCATAGGCGTCCGGTTCATTATGGGCGTAACGGTATTCCTTGCCATAATCCAGCGCCTTCATAAGCTTGGTTGGCGCATTGCGCAAATGTAGCGGCACCGGGCGTGACTTGTCATCCCCCACAAAATCCTTACACTGGTTATAGGCGTTATAAGCCGCATTGCTCTTAGCTGCCACGGCCAAATAGATCACTGCGTTTGAGAGTGCCAACTCCCCTTCCGGTGAACCCAGGCGTTCATATATCTGGCAGGCTTCCAGCGCCAAGGTCTGTGCACGCGGATCTGCGAGGCCGATATCTTCTATGGCCATACGGATGATGCGACGACCCAGATATAAAGGATCGGCGCCGCCATCGAGCATACGCAGGAACCAATATAAGGCAGCATCCGGGTTGGAACCGCGAACCGATTTATGCAGCGCTGAAATCTGATCGTAAAATGCCTCGCCGCCTTTATCAAAGCGGCGCATTTTACTCGCCATGGTGGATTGCAGAAAATCGGCATCAATCGCCTTTACATTTGCGGCTTGCGCCGCATTGAATAAGCCCTCTACAAAATTCAGCAAGCGCCGCGCATCCCCATCGGCATACGCCAACACCTGCTCGCGCACTTCGGACGTCAAGGTGATATCTGCCGCCATCGCCTGTTGCGCCCTATCCAGCAACAGGCCTAACTCAGCTTCGGATAATGCACTCAGCACAAACACCTGCGCCCGGCTCAGCAAGGCGCTGTTTACTTCAAAAGACGGGTTTTCTGTTGTTGCCCCGATAAAGGTAATCAGGCCACTTTCGACAAAAGGCAGGAATGCATCCTGCTGGCCTTTGTTGAAGCGGTGTACCTCATCCACAAACATGATAGTACGGCGACCAGACTGTTGCAGCGTGTACTCGGCACGCTCTATCGCATCACGAATATCCTTGATACCGGATAACACTGCAGAGATCGGGATAAACTCGGCATCGGCTGCATTGGCAATCAACCTGGCCAAGGTCGTCTTACCCACTCCAGGTGGTCCCCACAGAATCATGGAAGGCAACTTGCCTGAATTGAAAGCCAGACGCAGTGGCTTGCCTTCGCCCAGCAGATGCGACTGCCCGACCACTTCATCCAGCGTCGTTGGCCGGAGCCTCTCGGCTAATGGTGCTTGCGGGCTTACTTTGTCAAACAAACTGTTCAATGCAGTATCTCTTTTGTTGTATCAAGCTCAATGGCCGGCACATCGATAGCCACTGGCGAAAGCCCTGCCTGATGGCGTTCCCAAGCCATTAGATAGGCACGCTCAATATGCCGTACTGTTAACTCGGTATTAAATAAAGGGGCAGTATACCGCTTGGCTTTGAGTTTTTCGCGCATGGCGAGACGCTCTTCATCACGCGTGGCGTAATAGATTGCAAGTTTTTCGTACTCTTGTAAATTGCTAGTAATCAACTCGGGCATTTCAAGTGCATTGAGCAATGAAGCAGCCACCCTTGACGATGCCCCCTCACCTCGACAGGTAAGCACTGGCAGGCCCTGCCATAGTGCATCTAGTGCCGTAGTATGTGCATTGCACCAGTAGGTATCAAGAAAAATATCAGCTACCTGATAGCGCTTAAAATGCTCAGTCATCGGCATGTGTCCAGCAAAAATCAGCCTTACTTTATCAACTCCGCGAACTTCGGCTTCTCGCTGAAGATTAATTTTTACGTCCTCATTCAACGCCAACAGCCAAACCACGCTATTTGGCACCGCTTTCAAAATACTCATCCATACCTTAAATATGTCGGGCTCAATCTTATAGCTGGCATTTAAACAGCAAAATATAATTGTATCTTCAGGCAAGCCATAATCAGCCCGCATTAATGAGGTTGCCCTATTCTGAAGTTGATTATCATAGGTATAGAAACCACAGGGCAGCCGAATTAGGTTTTCTTGCCAATCCCCCTCGTCCGAGACTGGGCAAATGACCTGATCTATCATGGCATAATCAATAAAGTCGGCACCCATGCTGTGTACAAAACCAAGATAAGAAATTTGCACCGGCGCAGGTCGCAATGCAAATACTTCAGTGCGTGAATATTTGGTATAGCCAGCCATATCGACCAAAATATCAATACCATCCTCACGAATCAAGCTGGCAATTTCTAAGGCACTTAAACTATGTACTTGCCTGAATACGTCGCAACTTTGCATGATATCCACTGTTAATGTGTCTTTAGCATCGTGTAATGAGTACGCAAAAATTTCAAACCTTTCCCTGTCATGTAAGCCATATATTTGGCGCGTCAGGACAGCCGTTGGATGTTGTCGAAAGTCTGGCGAGACGTAGCCAATCCTGATTTTTGGCTTGGAAGCAGTATTCCGTTTCGCCAAGCCAACCCCATTAAGCCAAGCAAAACCGCTGATACGCTCAGAAATTCTATAAGCAATCTGCAATCTGGTTTGTGGGCTTACAGGTAAAGCAAAGGTCTGAAAAATCAAAGGCGGTATCGGCTCTACCCTTTTAGCAGCGGGAATGCTCAAAGTATATGTTTTGATTGCATCAATAAATTCATCGCGCATGCGCCAGTCGCACAATGCCTGTTGCTGATAGCCAGAATCCAGATAAACCAGCCGGGCATCCATACTAAACTCACCATTTTGGCGCACAGCTTCTTCGCCTTTAAACCAGTCGGGAAAGTACTCTTTGACAATATCAGGTTGCAATACTTGTGCATAAGTAAATGCACTTTGTGCTTCATCAAATCGTTGCAGGTAAGCAAGAACCAAACCCCGCTTAAAATGAATTGCAGCATGCTTCGAATCAATCAGCAAAGCTTGCTCACAGGTATGCAGCGCTGCCTGAAAGTCGAATGTGTGAATTTCGGCTTCAGCCAGATTGTTATAAAGACTGACTACTCTAGGTAAATATGCAATGGCATTAAGACAATGATTTCGAGCTTCATGCATCCGCCTTAACTTAACCAGCACTGTACCTAGATTAATCAAAGCATTGGTCTGCATAGGGTCAACTTGCAAAGTCTGTTGATAAAAATCAAGTGACTGCTCTAACTGATCTAACTGCTCACACGCGATGCCCACATTTGACAGGCACTGTGCGGAGCCTGGAGACAACGCGAGTGCTTGCTGTGCAGCTTTCAGAGCCTCCGGATAACGTTTAAGTAAAGATAGTGTCGAGGCAATTGCATTCCATATATCTACATTTTCAGCATCTTTACTAGCCGCCTGCGTGAATGCATCCAATGCCTCTCTATATTTTTTCTGCCCGTGACAGGCTGCCCCAAGATAAAACCATAAGTTTTTAAACTGTTCATTGCGGATTAGGATCATCCTACAGCTACGTTCAGCGGCAATAAAATCAGCAGATTCAAGCCAGCGCAGAATCTGACTGGAAATTGCCTCTACATCATGCTGTTCTGGTTCATATTGGGTCATGAGACGGTATGATATATAAATTTTGTGAGCCATCGGGTAAATCGTGACACTGCAACATATATTGACATCATTCCGAACGGAGTCTGAGAGCGCATGGTTGGCGATAGACTTGGCTGAGGCATTGCGGTCATCTGGGGAAACCGTTGCATTATGGAGCGTCGACCATCCAAGCCAGACGTTTATTGAATATGGCGTTAATATTATCAAGCCGTTTCAGGGCAGTCTGCCATTCGCAGGACATTTGCAGGTAATCGGTACCAATGTAGACATTGGCAGCTGGTTCGATCATGCCAAGTTTGATCAGGTTAGCGTGGTGCATCATCAGCACATGCCTGCCAGCTTAACCAAGCTGCTGAACAAATTGACATGTAAAGGAGCCCGTGAGGTTTCAATTGTCTATACCTCAGCATTCTTGAAAGATAAAACCGGCTTAA
>Ga0066437_1000392_pt1 | contig 13193 bp, 9 predicted proteins | sample LakWasMet55_HOW8_2_FD_59525 | JGI IMG/M metagenome (GOLD analysis project Ga0066437, IMG submission 59525) | Freshwater sediment methanotrophic microbial communities from Lake Washington under simulated oxygen tension - Sediment Metagenome 55_HOW8 | ecosystem: Environmental > Aquatic > Freshwater...
GCCAGTCCCCCAATGTCGGCGGTTATATCGTCTCCTACGGCCAGAGCAGCGGCAAGTACACGGACAATGTAGATGTCGGCAACAAGACCTCGCTCACGATATCGGGAGCGAAAGAAGGTGTCACATACTATGCCGCAGTGAAGGCCTATAATTCGGCCCGAACCAACGAAAGCGGTTACTCTAATGAAATTAGTAAGACAATACCTGCCACGACAAAAACTACCGTAGCAACTAATGGAGCCACTACCGAGGCAGCTAACGGAGTCACTACCGGGGCAGCTAACGGAGTCACTAGCGGAGCAGCTAATGGAGCCACTAGCGGAGCAGCTAATGGAGCCACTAGCGGAGGTACTGCAGGAGCGACTAATGGAGGTACTACCGGCCAAGTTACCAGTAATAATGGCTTGGTAGCAGCCTACGGATTTGAGGAAACCAGCGGCAATACGGTTGCGGATGCCTCGGGCAAAGGCAATCATGGCACTATTAGAGAAGCTGCCAGAATCGCCAAGGGTCGTTATGGACAAGCGCTGCAGTTTGACGGCGTGAATGATTGGGTCACGATCAAAGACAGCCCATCATTAGATCTTTCAACCAGCATGACTCTCGAGGCATGGGTCAACCCACAGTCTCAGGCTGGCGAAAAAGCTTTGATTGCGAAGGAACAATCCGGTGGAGCAGTCTATGGCCTTCTTAATGCAGATGCTAATGTACCTGCTGCTGGAATTTATGACGGGCAATACCATGTTCTCCCCGGCCAGAACCAGCTGCCAGCGAACCAATGGACCCACCTTGTGGTGACTTATGATGGACAATACGGACGGCTTTATATGAATGGCGTTGAAGTCGCCAAAGGCGCAGAAAAAAGCCTGATTCAAGCATCCAACGGCGAACTGCGCATCGGAGGAAACAGTACTTGGGGAGCCTATTTCAAGGGCCTTATCGATGAAGTACGAATTTACAATCGAGCCTTGACCGCAGCGGAAGTCCAGTACAACTTGAAGACTGCAATCAGTGTTTCAAACCCTCCGAAATTTGTTATGGGTGATAAAAACGAAGAACCTTGGGTCGAATACGTACCTCAGGGCATTGCACAAGCGTATCAGACTGTATCCAAGAAATCCGGTGTGCTAACTCAAGTGAAGGTTTATCTGGACGCCAGCACAACTGCGACACAATTGGTTGCAGGCATCTATAAAGATAATAAAGGGCATCCTGGTGCTCTTGTTGCTCAAGGCAAGTTGAACACGGTTAAGCCTGATGCATGGAACGCGGTTTCGATTGCCGGCGCCTCTGTGACCGCAAACAAACCTTATTGGATCGCGATCATGGGACCAAACGGGGAAGTCGGATTCCTGGACCGAGTAGGATCGGGTAAAGGTTTGATGGAAAGAAGCACTGGCCGCAATGCGCTGAAGGACTTGCCCAATACGTGGACTGGTTCGAGACGCGGCTATAAAACCAATGCGTCAATGTCAGCCTATGGAAATGGGTATTAATTGCTGGACCTGATTGATTAAATGGCAACCAACGGAGCGGGCTTTTCATTAAGTGAGGCCCACTCCATCAACTACCCCAAGTGATTAGTAGCAACCTATCGACTTTGGCCCAACCATAGACGAGAAGGTTCTCTGCTCGGGAAGAGCATGCTACAACAAGCAAGGAATAATACTTATCAATGTGTTAAGTATGCTTTTAATTATATTTTCTGGTCTGTAAGACCATATCTGAGAATTTTTATTATGAACAAAAGAATACTGTGTCCTATTGTGATAGGTATATTTTTTAATTTTCTAAGCTCCGTGAGAGCTGTACTTAAAAAAGGTGTTATGCGCACTCTATTGGTTCCTACCCTGATGCTTTTGTCCACAGGCGTATGGTCTAGCGCAAATGCCGCTACTTATAACGTACGTACTGACGGAAGCGATTCCTGTAATGGCTCTGCCAATGCTTCATCATCATCAGCGCCGAATTGCGCGTTCAAAACCGTACAAAAGGCAGCAGATACCGCCGCGGCAGGGGATAAAGTAATTATTCAAGCTGGAACCTATAGCGGGGCTGTTACTTTCAGCAAGTCAGGTACGGCTTCTGCCCCCATTACATTTACCGCATCGGGAGATGCGATCATTAGAGGTAATGTTAAAACAACTGGTAATTACAATATACTAGATAAAGTAACGATCTCTCCGCCTTCTACGGGAGGATATGGTGCCGTGACTCTCAACGGGCAACATAACACACTAAGTAATTGCTTGGTTACGAACTATGGCGCTCCGGCGAGCGATCAAGCCACTGCTATTATTTTTGACAATGGAGGAGCATACAATTTGGTTGAAAAATGTACAATTCGTGACCTGACCGATATCGACGTGTTCCATGTCAATGGACATGATCAAACCATTCGTAATAATTATATTACCAACGTTAATGGAGTAAATTATGCAGCCAACCATACAGATATTATACAGTCCTGGGGTTGGTCCGGTGCATCGGCTTATAACATTATTTTCGAGGGCAATCTTGTAACAAACTCCAAAGCCCAACTAGGCAATACAGAAACAGATGGCATTTCTGGGCTGCACGATTGGACATTTAGAAACAATATAATTGTTAATGTAGATGCTTGCTTATTCTCAGGGATACCAAAAACCTACTTCTACAACAATATTTTTTCTAATGTCGGCAAAGCTCAAGGATATGCAATAAGCCTGTATAGCCAAAATAATTACAGCTCTGTCGGTGACAAATTCGTTAACAATGTGTTTATAAATAACGGCGAGGATGTTAATTTTCACAATGGAAATAAAGGAGATGTTACCGTATTTACTAACAACTATTTCGCTGGAGCCAATAATTCGGCCAAGAACAATGGACAAGCTATGGGAAGCAATTTTATAAATGGTGGAGATCCGAAGTTTGTAAATGTGGCAGCTCTTGACTTTCATACCCAAGCAGGCAGTGTTCTGATTGGCAAAGGCACCGACTTATCTTCGTCATTTACTACTGACAAAGACGGTAATACTCGCTCAGGTGCATGGGATATTGGAAGTTATCAATCTAATGCTGGTAATACTGGCACCGGCACAACCGGTACCAAAACTAATGGCACTCTGGCCGCACCTCAAAATCTGAGAATAATGCAGTAACTGAGGTTTATCAGTGTAAAGGAGAAAACCGTAGGAAAAACAAAAAATATGTGACAACCTGTCATTCAAGATAGCCACATAGCAAAGAGTTTTTTCCTACGGTTTTAATGGTCTTTATGAGCATCGACAGTTTTGACGGCTTGAACTGCCAAACACTCCCCTATATCAGGTTTGTAAATGAGCATTCCTTGTTCAAGGAGAGTAAATAGATAAGAGACTATTTTTGTCACCAATTTAATCCAAAAACTGGATCTGAGACCCGGTTCAATCTCTCCCATATAAAGCCCGAAACTGTGCATCCAAAGGTAACCTGAGTTGACCGTTTTAACGCAAGACGCGGGGAATCCTGCTAGCAAGAGAAGCCCCTTAACCGAGTTTGGGCTGAACAAATGGAGATGGCGTGGCGGTTCAAGTCCGCGCCAATGTTCCTTAAAAACGTGGTGCCCGAAGCTGGCGCTGTTTGGAGTATACAAAATTAGCCGTCCATCTTTCTTAAGTATACGGTGGCACTCAATCAAAGTGGCAACTGGATCCGAAACGTGCTCGATGACATGATTTAAAGTGATTGCATCAAAGTATTCATCTGGAAAATTCTGTGCCTCAAGAGTTCCGCAATGAACCTTTAAGCCTTTTAGCATAGCTGCTTTCACTGCATTTTCATCAAAATCCACTCCTTCAACCTTCCAGCCAAGCTCACGCATTGTTATCAGCCAATCGCCAGAGCCACAGCCAACATCAAGCAATAGACCTTGCGGTAGAGCAGGTAGTCCCCGAACATCCTCGTCCACACCAGTTCGGCGAAGTGGAAATAGATAGAGAATTTTTCCAAGAGTCTCAAACAGAGTTGACTTTGGATTTGTGTGGTAGCCGTATTTACCCGCCAAATAACCGCGCTTTACCCTTTGATAAAGCTGCTTCAAAATGCCGTCAGCTTGGCTCGCCTCATTTCGCGATGCATGCGTATAATAAGTTACATAGGCTTTCCCAATATCTTCTTTCAAAGGCATTGGGCTCATCCAAATCAGGCCGCAAAGTCGACCAGAGCACTTTGCCAGACTCCATGAGCCTTTGACACCAAAAAGCCTATCTTGCTGCTCGAAATAAAGCGGCTCACCTCTACTGCCGCATAATGTACAGTAAGGTTGCGTTTGCGTTCTGATCTGCTGTTGATTATTGCCATGAAATCTCATACAGATATTCTCCGTTCAGCAACAAATAAAACATTTGAAGCGGCTAAACCTCCAGGCAAGTAAGGAAGTAGCCAAAATAATGAAGAAGATGTGGCATAATTCTGATATTGCACTTCAAGAGGATAAAGATTGCTCGCCCTTAACCACTTTGATATCTTCGATGCATTCGTCAAATTCAGGTTTGTTTTATTAAAATCACTGCTTATTCGGAATTTTGTATTATTTTTGGCAAACAATCGTCCAAATAACCTTCGGATCAGAGCTAAGTTTTGTACACTACCTATGAGAAGCCCTTGGTCGCTCAGGAGAGAGCCTAATTTTGAGAGAATCTCAACTGGATCTGGTAGATGCTGAAGTACTTCCGAGAGAATTATGATGTCGAATTTCCTCCCAGCAAGCATCTCGAAGGCTTGCTCGAAAACTGGCGGCAAGACATCAATGCCCTGCTCTTCTACCAGCTTGCCAATAACTGAGTCAATCGGTATCGCTACTACACGTTTGCCATTCTTTATCAAATGAGCTTCTGTTGCTCCCCAACCGCACCCCACCGATAGAATATCCTGAGCCCCTGCAGGGAGAAATTGCAAAATGTCATATCTGCACGGTTCGTGATAATCTTTATCCCACTCCAGAGTAGAAAGAGACTTTTCAGTTATGAATAGCTCATCTTTAATTCTTTTCTGAGCCTGTATATCAAGAAGCGCCTCTAATTGCGCTTTACACCCGTCCTCGTCTAATATTGCGCAGTCTTTTTCAATCATCCCAATGTGGTTCAAATATGCATTAGGAAGATGATGTAACTCAAACTCATGAAAATGCGAAAGACATATTACTTTTGTAAAACCGCATTGCGTATATGGATCGGTGCCCGCAGTACAGATTAAATCATATCGACCACTATGCGGCGGCACTAAAAATCCTCCTGACGCTATGGCCTTTCGTAACTGCCCTTGAGTTAAAACATAGCAAGCAGAATGCTCGTTCGATAGCTTAGCAAAAATGTAATCTCCCGATTGTTCGATAGATCCTGGAACCCAATGATAGGGTCCATGAATATCTAAATAATATTTCTTGCCATTAGGTTGGCTTTCATATCGTACAAATCCGGGCAGAAAATTATTACCTATTGAGGCCGATGCTTGCAGGAAGGCGAGTATGTTAGCTTCGCGAATTAATACATCATCTTCGGTATAAATAAAAACATCATACTTATCCAGATTCTCCGCAAACAGCTTTTTGTGTGCAAAGGGAAGAGACCATGGATCCTTTGTAGGCAAACCTACAAGTACTGTAGCATCACTCCCATAATCTTTCTGGGCCTCAGATAGCGCGAAAATGTCGATCTCGAAAGGCATTGAGCGATACTCCTGAATGATTCTCTGCGCGTACTTGACGTTTTTCATGCCGTAATTTGCGATCACAACTAGAATTTTCATGTTCTCGCCTTATTAGATCTGAAGGAAGTATTGCATCGGTGGAGACCTGGCGCCGCCTCCCGAGAGGTGGAGTATCGCCAGTATTTTGGTTTAAAAGGAGAATGAATTCTCTCGACAGATTCCGAGCACATTGGCGAATTACTGGTAATGTAACAAATAATCGCTTGTAGCCAGTACCAGATAAGAACAGTTTGGTCAAAATAGTTGGCCGATATAAAGGATAAGCAGTGCGCAAAAAATGAAACACCTATCGCCCATACAAAGAATTCGCTAGGCTCCCCCGGCGTTCCATTACGAAGTCGCAGTCCGATACCTTGAAAGCAACTAATGATAATTGCGATGAATAATCCTAGTTTAAGCACTCCGCCTTTTACGCCTTCCATTATATAGTGGTTTGTTATATCCATCATGTTCGGATCTGTTGCAATAACCTCTCCTGCCGGCCCCCAATGAGCAGTGTAGGTTGTTCCAAATAGCCACCATTCATCGAAATGTGCAATTGCCTGATCTATCAGCCAGGCACGATGCCATCCTCCGCCACCCACCACATCACTCAACCTGGCTAGCAAATACCAAACGGGAGCATTCATCACCATCGCCAAGCCAAGGATCGTCAAAAAGGCACCCCAGCGAATCAACGGCATGATTTTTCTCCATCTCCACAAAACTAAACCAGCAATACTTGCAATAAGTGCAAGCAAACCTCCACTCGATGTTGCACTGATGACAATTATTAAGGACGAAATCATTGCCATTAGAGCCAGTCTGCGATAATGCGGATCATATCGCCAGAGCGCAAAAAAAATCGGAAATTGCGTTGCTCCAAAAATACCCGCCATAATGGGATGACGAAACGCGCCTTGGCACCTAAGATGCCCCTCTCTTATGGCTGTGATTTCCGGCACGCCGCCAAACACCGAAAGCAGGTTATGTGAAGTCATCTTCTCCACCAGCATGAGAGCAGCAATCGGCAAACTAATAAGTGCCAAAGTGCGCACACCAGTCACAACATCTTCAAAATCAACAATGACGCATCGAACTAAAAAATAACATCCGAGCGCATTGTAAGCATCTCCCAGTCGGTTTATGAACAAGTTCACGGAAGGTTTCGATAGAGAGCCAAACACGATTAAAACGATTACCCAGCAAATAAACATTTTATCTATGCCAGTCAACTTCAGTTGGGCCGTTTCCCCTCGAGCAATAACACGCAATATTCCGCTTAGCAGGAGTATACGAAACAGATGAAAATGTAATCCGGAAATTACTATTTGCTGTCCCATAGGCATAAGACCGACCATGATAAGCACCGGGGAAAAAGCATGACGCCTAGGAAGCGCCAAAGTCAAACAAACCAGAACCAACAAGAGCCCGAGTGCTGTTGGATTGAGGTTTGAAGCGTCTTGTATTTGTTCTTCCATTTTCTAGTACCGCTTCATGCCGAAAATTATTTTCTGTTAACTTTATGCAAGAGATTCGGAATAGCCATAATGTAGCAATTTTGAATGGTGATCATCTGAAATATCAATTTACCCAGCCTGGATCAAAACAAAATTGATCAAGACAAAATCAACTTCATGACAGACCTATACCGGACCCTGCCCATCTGCGTAACTTTGCAAGTTGTTCCTTTCTGAGAAAGGCAACTTTCTCAGGTGGGAGGAGCGGTTTGCGCCTGGTTAAATTCCACCACAGATAACCTCCGAAACGAACAAAACTGCCCAACAGGAACGGCTGCTTCGCTATTCGGCGGCAACATTTTAAAAATTCAAAGGCTGGATGAGAGCCAAAGGTGGCATCCATTAACCCCTCTCGGAATCTTCCATGCCATATACCACCGGCGCTTGAGGTAGGTCGATAATGGAGTATGTGCAGATCTGGACGAGTTAGAATTTCCCAGCCCAGTATTCTCGCGTCAAGCTGGGCCAGCCAGTCCGAACCACCATACGTCAGTGGCGTATAACCGCCAATTTGCTCAAAGCAGGTACGACGAAACATTGTACTGCCCGCTGTTGAATCTTTTGAATTTTCTTGCCGACACTCCCATACTCCATGAGGACGCTCATAAACGAAGCCGCTGGCCATACCCAACCGAGAATTTCGTTGAAACTCTCTCAATAAAGACTCATAGTAATCGGCTTGTTCTGGTGCCTGATCGGCATCTTGTACAGCAACAAACTCAAACTCCAAAGACTTAGCTAGTTCATAGGCGGCTTGAATCGCCTTATATTGAGAACCGAAGTTTCGCCCCCCTCGGGATCCAGCAGAATGGCACTGGATGAAAGAATACTCGGCCGCAAACCGTTCAATGATCTTAGCGGTTTGGTCGCTTGAACCGTCATCAATAATTATCCAAGCTAAAGGCAATACAGTCTGACGCACTACCAATTGGATCACCTCTGCTATGCAGACCTCTTCATCCTTAGCCGCGGTAAGTAACACGTATCGATTGATCATAATTCAACTCCGGCATCTAGCTGTAAATATTCTCTGTGCAACAAATAATCTCTGATGTCACATCGATCCAACATGATCACCCGTAGGCGCTTTTAGGAAAAACAGTGCTACTGCACTCTGCCGTAATGACTACCTCCTGAATCCTCAGAACGAATTCGCGCTCCTCACTGTAAGTTCACAATACTGTCTCACGTGAAAATATCCATTTTAAGCACGCCCAACTTCTTTTTACTTTATGCTGTTCAATAATTCCTGCAGGATTAAATAAGAGCACAAACGAATAGCCTGTCAGGCGCAAAAACATGTGCAAGTACGAGATCATCAAATAACACGCCACAGCGGGTCCCGAATGATGCTTCTTCCAGTACTGTAGATCAGCCTTTTGCCTTTCTATGTAAAACCGCACCGGTGCATTCGAGGAACTGGCGCCGCCATAATGAATGGCTTTTGCCGATGGCACAAAGACTACTTGCCACCCTTTGATCCAGAATCGCTTGCACCAATCCATATCTTCTCCATAGATAAAAAAGGACTCATCGAGTAATCCTACCTGCTCCATTGCTTGTCTGCGAACCAGCCAAAAACATCCCGTCAGGATATCAACGCTGCGCAACGAGTTCTGTGGCCAATAACCTAGTGAGTAACCCGTAAACAATTTACAGTTTCTGAATATTCTGTCTAAAGCAAGTGCCCGGCAAAACATGTTCCAGACACTGGGAAATCCCCGGCATGACCGCTGTAATTGACCATCGCCCCCAATAATCAGAGGACCAACCATGCCGGCCTCAGGCTGCTCCTCGCAATAATTGACTAAACGAGTGATGCAATCAGGAAGAACCTCAACATCCGAATTAACAAAGCAGAGATAGTCGCCCGAACTGATAGATACCCCGATATTGTTAGCCTTGGCGAACCCCATATTTTCGGCATTACGAATCAAACGCACATTAGGATATTCAGATTCTACATAATCAGGAGATCCATCGGATGATGCATTGTCCACTACGATAATCTCCATAGGAAACTGACACACGTTGGATGAAAGTGATGCGAGGCATTTTCTAAGATAATCTCGCGCATTCCAACTGACAATGATCACTGAAACGGTTACGTGAGCTGGTTTGTGGTTCACTCATGCCCTCCTGCCGATCATTTTAAGGTTTTGTATTTATGCTCTTAGCAATTTTTTAAAACAATGCCCACTCACTTTGAAAAAATTTTTACTTAATTTATTAACAATTCCCTATGTAAAACATGTCCGCTTTATCTTTTCATCCATGGCCTCAATCGCTTGATCTTCTAATAGTCAGCAATATATTTCTTGCGATTGTTTGTTTAATCCCTGTTGAATAAAACGACAACGTTTCAAAATTTTCATGATATTGTTTCGGTCCATCAACTTTACTCTTTCAAATCTAGCAAGCGTAATTAGTTGCCGAACATTGGATATGTTCTTTGGCGATTATTATTCTCATTCAGGACCAACCTTACAATGAGTACCACTACCTAAGTATTGCCACGTAATAATTTATCTGCCGTAATATTAAAGGTTGCAATAAAGCGCTAGCGTTTAGAGAGCTTTATTAACAACACTTCTTTTCTGAACAGAGAAAATTGCCCGGAATTTTTTATATGTTAATTGTACCGTGTGCAACCAATCATAATTTCCTTCCAATTTTGCTCGAAAAAATTGCGAATCATCACAATTATTAATGGGCAACCGCTTCAGAAATAGTGGATTATTTTTTGTATTTGCTAATCCAATAATTGTTGTCACACCGGCTGAATATCCTTGATCAATTAATAACATACTGAGCGTTTTAGTAAAAATCGAGGCATCTTCCGGAAATCTATAAGGATATGAAAATAAAGGCGCTGAGCATTCTGTAATACTCTCAATCATTTGTTTTGATTTACCCAATTCGTAAATGATTTCATTCCTTGAAAGCTCTTTAAGTTGAGGATGATTGACTGTATGGGAGCCAAATTCAATACCTTTGCTCGCGAGTTCTTTTATTTCTTGCGACCTGAGACAGTCATGGCCAGTCAAAAAAGTCTTGTCAATTAAACCGCTGACGACAAATACGGTGGCCTTAAATCCAAATTTATCAAGTATCGGGAAAGCATTGGTATAAAAGTCCCGTAAACCATCGTCAAAGGTTATGACTGCCATCGGACGTTGACAATCAAATGATTTATGCGATGGTGAATTTTTTTGAATCGCGCTATTTGATAACGACGCTTCCGATAGTAATAATTTCACTGCTTCTGAAAGCGTTAACACTTGATATCCCGATCGGCTTAAAAAATGCATTTGCTGTTCAAAGCATTTAGGCGTTGTTACGGTTTGGTAATAAGGATGCAGATGATTGTCCGGATAGTCCGAAATGCTGTGATACATCAAGATTGGGATTTGCAATCCCCCGCGTTGGGGCAACATTTTTCTTATAGGGCTAACGCAATGTACAGTAAAAAATCGGTCGATTCTCATGGTTGCCACTATCTTGTCGTCTGAGCCAATTTATCTATTAAGATTAAATAATCGCTTTTCTTGTTCTCCCAACTATACTGGCTGGCAAACTCAAGCGATCGAGAAGCAAACTGTCTGTTCAGTTCGCGATTGTTATACGCTTCAAGTATTACGCATGCCAAATCATCGGCATCCCCGGCTTTAAAAAATCTTACCAGTGAATCATTAAAGTAATATTGGTCAACTCGCGTATCAGCAACAATGACCGGAACCCCAAGCGCCATAAATTCGAGTATTTTGGTACTGAAAGCGTCGCCACCAAAGGAATCGTTTCTTTTGGGAACGATGCCTAGGTCGGCATTTGCCATCACAGCGGCGATATCTCTAAGCGGCAAGGGAGATCTTAACAATACTTTATCGGATAATTGCAGATTCTCTATTTGCTTCTGAATATCCAGTTTTGCACTGCCTTCCCCATAAATGTGCAGTTCAATATCTGGCGCCTTATCTTTTATTATGGCTAAAGCACTCACTGCAATATCCAATCCTTGATGCCAATTCAACGTTCCCGGATAAATCATGATGAATTTTCCGTTCTTCTTATTGGCACTGACGCTTGGATTAAAAATTGAGATGTCCGGATAGTTGATAAAAGCAGTGCATTTATCTTTTGAAACCGAACGAGACGTTAGTTTTTCAAGCCATAGGTCGTTTGCGATTATTACATGATCGGCAAAGGCTGCAGATAACTTCTCCACAAATTTGAGAGCGGAAAACACGAGTGAATTCTGCCCCACTTTGAATTTGGCCGCATAAAACTCCGGAACAATGTCGTGTATATCGAGAATGATCTTTGCCCCAAGCAATTTGGGAATAAAAGCTGCAAAAACTTCAAAATCGGGGACAGAATGAACATGGATAATGTCGTAAGGTTCTTTCAGATGTCGACGTGTAATTTCAATCATGGAGAGAAAGAAGAATTTTAAAATTCGTGACAGGTAACTGTATTTTCCACTTTCGTTCTTTATCCGTCGCTGAATACGTAATACCTTGACTCCATTAATAACTTCCTCTTCAGCTTGATTATCTCTTCTGAGTACAATGGCCTCGACAATGATCCCTTCCCGCGCCAGTGTCTCGGCATACCTCATCACGCGCCCGTCTGTCTCATAAAAAGTGTAGGCAAACATACAAGCCCTGGTTATTGGCTTGCTTCTAATTTTCAAAATATTGTCATTCATGAACTCACAGTTCTTACCGTGAATGTCGTTTGAAATTTTCATAGGTGCAACGTCCTCATCATGATTGAAGGTTGATCAGTTGCTACGAGAAAGTACCGCTCCCATAACAATACTTCGAACAGTTTTAATGGAGTAGAACCATGAATAAACTCTGGGATAATACGGTTTCTAACATCGAACAACCCCAGAGATCAGCTCATGGAAGATATAGTAAACTCAGTTTTAACCTCAATGTCCGGCGTCAAAAAGCCTCCCAGAATTTTTCTGATGGGGTTATTTACAGTATTGAGACTGTATCAAGGCAAGGCGACGTTTCGTAACCTAAGCCGCTACAGCGAAATGCATGAAAAACGTTTTTCGCGTTGGTGCCGTCGAGCCTTTGATTTTGCTCACTACCAAGAAAGGGTATGCGTGCGCCGAACTAACGCGCTAATTGACCTCACTCTGCGCCGCTGGATTGCAAAAGCTTCCCATGCAGACCGGGATAGGCAACCGCCTGACATCAATTCCGAGTCACGTGCCTTTGCCCTTTCTTTATCTATAATCTTCAAGGTAGATTATCTCCCTGAATCTTAGTCACAAAGGCATCGCCAATACCGCCCAAGTTATGCTGCAGGGCATTGCGAGTCGGAAAATCGGTTGAGCCGGTGTTTCCTGTCACATAGGCCTGGCCCCGCAGATCCACGGCTATAGCGCTGCCATTGTCGAAACCGCTGCCGCCCAGGTAAGTGGAATAGCGCAGCGCTCTGCCATCGGCCCTGAGCTGGGTGACAAAACCATCCATAGGGCCGCCTAAGGTGGATTTCAGCGCGTTTACGGTCGGGAAGTCGGACGCGATGGTCCTTCCCGTCACATAGGCCTGGCCACGTAGATCCACGGCAATACCGAGGCCCTCATCATCCCCGCCTCCGCCCAGATAGGTTGAATAACCGAGGGCTGCACCGTCGGCCGAGAGCTTGGTGACAAAGGCGTCAAAAATACCGTTTAAATGGGGCTGCGGGGCGTTCACGGTCGGGAAATCGGCCGAGAAGGTGAACCCTGTCACATAGGCCTGGCCCCGCAGATCCACGGCGATGCCAAGACCCGCGTCACTGTCGCTCCCGCCCAGATAAGTTGAATAACTGAGCGCTGCACCGTCGGCCGAGAATTTAGCGACAAAGGCATCATTAATACCATTCAAAGCCGGCCGCAGGGCGTTCTCGGTCGGGAAGTCTGCCGATTCAGTCCCGCCTGTCACATAGGCCTGACCAAACGGA
>Ga0066437_1000394_pt1 | contig 13108 bp, 10 predicted proteins | sample LakWasMet55_HOW8_2_FD_59525 | JGI IMG/M metagenome (GOLD analysis project Ga0066437, IMG submission 59525) | Freshwater sediment methanotrophic microbial communities from Lake Washington under simulated oxygen tension - Sediment Metagenome 55_HOW8 | ecosystem: Environmental > Aquatic >...
CAAAACATGATTTTTAAAGTGGTGAGACTTGAACTTGCATCCCACACCGTTAGCGAACTATTGAGAGATAAGCTGGAGGGAATGAGAAAAGGAAACATGGCTACGCCGGCAGTTAATATGATCGCCGTCATAGTCAAAGAACTGCTGATAAAAGCTAAGCCGGGGCGATCCACTTTAGATAAAGCCAAGGTGGCAAATCCGGCTACAAAAGCCAATCCTGGAATACTCCATAAGAGGGGATATGTTCGGAAATTATTGAGCCATAGTCCATTTTCTTTATGGACAAACTTCAATAACGGATTCGATGGCCCGTCATGTAAGATTTCAGACGCAACACGATAGCCGTCCATATTAGCAATCCAAACACCACCAAAAGCAAAAGCCACTAGCGTCAATACAACAAAAAATGTAACAGCTTTCTTGCTACGCTCATTGATGTCGGCAACCGATTTCATCTGCAAAAATACCGCGCCGTGGGTGAGCAGCATTGACAGACTAACAACACCGGCCAACAAGGCAAAAGGCGTTAGCAATTGCCAAAAACTGCCTTGATAAAAAATCCGCATGTCGTCATCTAATTGAAACGGCACGCCAAGCAATAAATTGCCAAACGCCACACCAAAAATCAATGAGGGCACAAAGCCGCCGACGAACAAGGCCCAATCCCAGCTATTACGCCAGGTTGAATTAGCCAATTTACTCCGGTAATCAAAACCGATTGGACGCAGCCATAAAGCTGACAACGTCAAAAATAATGCTAAATAAAACCCAGAAAAAGCCACCGCATACGCCATTGGCCAAGCGGCAAATAATGCACCGCCAGCAGTGACAAACCAGACCTGATTACCTTCCCAAGTAGGCCCAACTGAGTTGATTATCACCCGGCGCTCGGCATCGTTTTTACCCAAAAAAGGTAAAAGCGTCCCTACCCCTAAATCCGCACCGCCGGTGATGGCAAAGCCAATCAATAAGGCGCCTAAAAACACCCACCAGATAAAACGCATAGTTTCGTAATCGAATGTCATCGTACTGCTCCTTCTGCGATTTCAAAGTGATAGCGGCCTTTGTGCAAGCTGCTGGGGCCAAGCTTTATAAACTTCAGCATCAAAAACATTTCTATGATCAAGAACACCGTATACAAGCCAACATAACCGGCCAGACTGATATATAAATCCATCTCAGATAAAGACGAGGCACTTAAAAAGGTAGGCAAAATCTCGGCAATTGTCCAAGGCTGCCTCCCTACTTCTGCCACAAACCAGCCCATTTCACAGGCAATCCAAGGCAAGGGAATGGTGTACAGACTTAAACGTAACAGCCATGTCTGCCTGCATTTACGAATTGAACTGGCAATAAACGCCAAGCCGAATACGGCTAAGCTGATAAAACCACAGATGACCATAACTCTAAATGTCCAAAACAACGGCAATACCCGTGGCATTGAGTACTGGGCAGCTTGCTCGATTTGTTGATCAGTGGCATCGGCTATATTGTCGGTATAACGCTTAAGCAACAACCCATAACCTAAGTCCTTTTTATAGTGTTCAAACTGAGCACGTGTTTGAGTACTTTTATCACCGTCTCTTAACAACTGTAACAATTTGTAAGCATTTATACCCTCACGCACCCGCAACCGATTTTTTGCCAAAATCTCTGACAGCCCGGTAATCGGTTCGTCAATTGATCGAGTACCAATCAGCCCAAGAACCCAAGGTATTTTAATCGCGTAGTGCGTTTCCATCGTTTCTTGATCAGGTATGCCAATGACAGTAAATGCCGCTGGCGGCTCTTCGGTATGCCATTCTGCTTCTATAGCTGCTAGTTTCGCTTTTTGCACTTCACCATCGGTGTAGCCGCTCTCGTCACCCAGGACAATAACTGACAATACCGCCGCCAACCCGAAGCCAGCGGCAATGGTATAAGACCTTTGAGCGAATGCCGCATCACGACCTTTAAGCATGTAATACGCGCTGATACCCAATACAAACGCTGACGCAGTGGTATAACCCGCGGCCACAGTATGTACAAATTTGACCTGCGCTGCCGGATTGAATATCAGATCAGCAAAGCTGGTGACTTCCATACGCATAGTTTCATAGTTGAATTCCGAACCGACCGGATTCTGCATCCATCCATTGGCAACCAAAATCCACAATGCCGACAAATTGGTGCCTAAGGCAACAAGCCAAGTGACGAAAAGATGCTGCCCCTTGCCTAGTTTGTCCCACCCAAAGAAAAACAGGCCGACAAAGGTAGACTCCAAAAAAAACGCCATTAAGCCTTCAATAGCCAATGGCGCTCCAAAAATATCGCCGACATAATGGGAAAAGTAAGACCAGTTCATGCCGAACTGAAATTCCATGGTCAACCCGGTCGTCACTCCCAGCGCGAAGTTGATGCCAAATAACTTGCCCCAAAACTGGGTCATATCTTTGTAAATCTCCCGGCCGGTCATGACGTAGGTTGATTCCATAATCGCCAGCAAAAACGACAACCCCAACGTCAATGGCACAAACAAAAAGTGATACAAAGACGTTACCGCAAATTGCCAGCGTGATAATTCCACTACTCCGTCTGTAATCATACTTTTCTCCTCAAAAAACGTTCTGACTTGCGAACCAGTTGAAATAAGCATCATCAAAAATGCTTGAAAGATAGAATATTAGCATTTGCTTATAAATTTACAATAAAAGCCTTACTTTTAATACAAATAACCTATACAGGTTTAATCAAATTCTGCAGATAATTCAGGTGTCTATTTGCTAATAAGTAATTTCAAGGTGTGACGAGCAATCATCAGATTCTCGTCAGTCTGTACCACCCATGCCGTGACTGCAGAGTCTGGTTTTGAAATGCAAAACCGCCTGCTTTGTTGTTGATTTGCGGTGCTGTCTATCGTAACTCCCAACCAAGCCGCCTGTTCGCAAATCCGTTGACGAATTATTTCAGAATGTTCGCCGATGCCGCCCGTAAACACTAGCGCTTCAATTCCGCCGAGCGCAGCTGCCAACGAACCTAGTTCTCGAGTCACTCTATATACAAATGATTCAACAGCTTCTTGGGCATGTGGGTTTGGACTGGCTGACAAGGTAGCCATATCGGCTGAAATGCCCGAAATTCCCAGCAGCCCAGATTGAAAATAAAGCAGTTTTTCCAGAGCTCGGGCATCCATCTGGTAATGATCCATTAAATACAACAATACGCCCGGATCAAGACTGCCGCAGCGCGTACCCATCACCAAACCATCTAATGGTGAAAAACCCATGGTCGTCGCAACACTTCGGCCGTCTTTTAGCGCGCAAAGGCTGGCACCACTGCCAAGATGCGCAACAATGACGCGCGCACCAGCAAGCTTTAATTGCGGGAGTAAATTGGCAATATATTCATAAGACAGCCCATGAAAGCCATAACGCCGAAGACCAGCTTCGGCAAACTTTCTGGGTAAAGCGAGTCGATGAGCAACTTCTGGTTGCGTGTAATGGAAAGCCGTATCAAAACAGGCCACTTGCGGTAAAGTCGGTAAAAGTTTTTGTAATTCCCGAATGGGCGCAAGATTGTGTGGCTGATGCAGTGGCGCCAGCGGAATTAGCGCTTCAAGATGCTCAAACACCTGATCGTTAATGAGCGAGGGGGCCGCATAGAACTGGCCCCCATGTACAATACGGTGCCCAACTGCCAACAACGTCCGGCCCTGTAAATAACCTAACAGCCAGTGATAAATAACCTCAAAGGCTTGACTATGTAGAGCCACTGCGTGGGGTTGCAGCTGTTGATTAATGAGTTTATTGCCAGCGGCGTCGGAGGCGGTAAATTGCCCCTGAGCGCCTACCCCTGCCACTTGCCCATTTATCTCAACGGTAAGATCCGTGTCTTCAGTCAAACCATACAGCGTAAACTTGATGCTCGATGAACCGGCATTAATCACCATTAGACAGGCGCTCATGATGCTAAACCCGCTAATCTAAACCGTGCCAGGCCATTGCCAATGATCTTCTTCCGGCCTGTCAGTACCATGCTCATAAGCATATTGCCGACATTCAATCTGACGATCACGCAGTTTTTGTTTTACATGGGCACCTGTCACCTGCAAGGCTGGAATACGATCAATTGCGTCGATAGCCAGACTGAAGCGGTCAATTTCGTTTTGAATGGCCAGTTCCAGCGGCGTGTTGATGCTGCCTTTTTCTTTGTAGCCACGCACGTGCAGGTTTTTATGATTATTACGACGATAAGCCAGACGGTGTATCAGCCACGGATAACCATGGAAATTGAAAATGATCGGTTTATTCAAAGTAAACAGACTATCAAAATCTCGATCCGACAAACCATGCGGATGCTCACTGGTGGGCGCCAATTTGTACAAATCCACGACGTTAATAAAACGAATTTTAATGTCAGGGAAGAATTCACGCAGCAAGGCGGTGGCGGCTAATGCTTCTTTGGTCGGAATATCCCCGGCACTTGCCATGACTAAGTCAGGCTCGACATTGCCATCACTGCTGGCCCATTCCCAAATGCCGATGCCTTTAGTGCAATGCTTGATCGCTGCATCCATATCCAGGTATTGCAGATGTTTTTGTTTATCGCAGACGATCACGTTGATGTAGTTAGTACTGTTCAAACAATGATTGGCGACTGACAACAGGCAATTGACATCAGGTGGCAGATAAATTCGCGTCACCTCGGAGCTTTTGTTGACTACAAGATCCAAAAAGCCTGGGTCCTGATGGGTAAAACCGTTGTGATCTTGCCGCCAGACGGTTGAGGTAATCAGCAAATTCAGTGACGAAACCGGCGCGCGCCAGGATACGGCTTTAGCCATCGCCAGCCATTTGGCATGTTGATTGAACATGGAATCAATCACGTGCACAAAGGCTTCGTAAGTGGAGAAAAAGCCATGACGCCCCGTTAACAAATAGCCTTCCAGCCAACCTTCCAAAGTATGTTCAGACAACATTTCCATGACGCGACCATCGGCAGATAATTCCCCACCATCGGTATCTTCCGGAAAACGATCAGCCAGCCAGGTTTTTTTGCTGACGGCGTACACATCATCCAGTTTATTCGAGCTGTTTTCATCCGGTCCAAACACACGGAAGTTAGTCATGTTTTCGCGCATGATGTCGCGTAAAAATTTGCCTAGAGGCCGGGTATTTTCAGCTGAAACGTTGCCCGGTTTATCCAGCGCCAGTGCGTAATCACGAAAATCCGGCATGCGCAGTGCTTTACGCAACAAGCCGCCATTGGCATGGGCGTTGGCACTCATGCGGCGATTGCCTTTGGGCGCTAAGGCTTTCAGGGCTGGGATCAGCGTACCATTGGCATCAAACAATTGCTCAGGCTTGTAGCTGCGTAACCAGTCTTCCAACTGTTTAAGATGCTGAGGGTTTTCTTTGACGCTGCTCAATGGCACTTGATGTGAACGCCAAAAACCTTCCACTTTATGACCATCGACTTCTTTTGGTCCGGTCCAGCCTTTGGGACTGCGCAAAACGATCATCGGCCAACGAGGTCTTGACGCATCACCCGTGCTACGGGCGTGTTCTTGTATGCGTCGAATCTCAACTACGCAGGCTTCCAGCGTGCTTGCCATCAACTGATGCATGGTTTCAGGATCGCTGCCTTCAACAAAGTAAGGTGTGTAACCATAACCTTGAAACAGCTGCTCCAGCTCCTCATGAGAAACCCGCGACAATATGGTCGGGTTGTTGATTTTGTAGCCGTTGAGATGGAGGATGGGCAACACCGCGCCATCGCGAATTGGGTTAAGAAATTTATTGCTATGCCAAGAAGTAGCCAGCGGTCCGGTTTCTGACTCGCCATCGCCGACGGCAACTGCTACCAGTAAATCCGGATTATCAAACGCGGCGCCGTAAGCATGGGAAATACTGTAACCCAGCTCACCGCCTTCGTGGATGGAACCCGGCATCTCCGGTGTGCAATGGCTACCAATACCGCCTGGAAATGAAAATTCCTTGAAGAATTGCAATAAGCCTTCTTCATCTTCGCCTTTGTTGGGGTAAACCTCTGCGTAAGTGCCTTCTAAGTAAATTGGCCCCAATAAACCGGGTGCGCCATGACCTGGACCGGCCATAAATAAAGCATTGAGATCGTATTTGTTAATTAACCGATTTAAATGCACATACATAAAGCTTAAACCGGGACTGGAACCCCAATGACCTAGCAAGCGATTTTTAATGTGTTCAGGTTTTAGTGGTTCTTTCAGCAGAGGATTATCTTGCAAATAAATCATGCCAGCGGCCAAGTAATTACAGGCGCTCCAATAGGCATTCAATAAATGGACTTCTTCCGTCGTCAACGACGTATTAGCACTGTTGGGAGTTGTCATGGCTGTTCTCTTTAGAGGGAAATATTAAATTTAATAAGTGTAGTGTAGTTCACAAAAATCATCAGCCAAGCTTACCATTATCAAGCAAATCGATCAGGTAACCAGCCCTTCTCAACACAGTCACGAAAACACCAAGCGGGTGCGGTCTCTGTTTTGTAACTCCAAAAAAACCAGCCCAAATACTTCTCAAAGGTAAGCAATTGCGCGGCCGCATAACCGCGATAGGCAACATCCATTTGGAAATCATCCATATTTTCCAACGCATGATTAAACGGCCCTTCGGCCCAAAGCGATACTATCTTCAAATCAAGGCCCAAACTCCATTCGCCTAAATAGACGGGCTGGCCCAGCTCATTGATAATTTCATCCGCCTCGTTTTTCCAATCAATTGCTGCTTTATGCATGTGTCCGTAAATATCGGTATCAATATCCTCTCTAACAAAACATTGATAACGGTGCATATCAAACACAACATTACTAAATTCCGGCTGACTAATAAAACCCGTGAACTCATGAAATGATCTAAAGCCATCATGAAATACCACCGCCACATCTTCAGGCTGACAATACAGGCGAATGCGCTGATAAGCATTGAGGTAAAAGTCTTTAAGTACATCAGTGGATATATCCCACCGCGGCTCATTAAGCACTTCAATGGCATGCAAGGCAGGACGCTGTTGATAGCGCTGGGCCAAACGCTCCAGCACAAGCAATGAAAAATTAATGTATTCAGGCTGAGTGTGCCATTCGCACACATCTTGAATGCCGCCGTTGTCAAAACCGTTTTGGCATCCCGGCGCGGCGTGTAAATCCAACACTATCGCTAAACCAAACTCCTCAGCCCAATCAAAAGCACGATCCAGCACCTCAATACCACCCACTACAAATGGCTCAGGATTATCGCCATAAGTTCTGTGATAAGGATAACCCGGCCCAAATATCCAATGTCCCACTGGAATTCGCACCGCATTGATGCCCCGTTGCGCCAGCCAGGCAAAGTCATCGCGGGTGATAAAGGTATTCCAGTGTTGCTTAAGTATCTCATCGGCACGTTCGCCTAATTCAACGCAGTAAGTGGTTTCATCGGAAGCTTGTAAACCTTCAAAAACACTCGGTGTCATCCATTTTTCCAGCACCAGCCAACCACCCAGATTGACGCCGCGCAGTTTTTTTCCGTAATTATTGTTTAACGTTTGGTTCATCTGGATTTCCTTGAAATATAGAAACTGTTATTACAAATCCGTAGGTGAGAGTGTTTCAATGTCCACACCACTGATCTTCGCATGGAAGACCGTCACCATCGCCGTCTGTCACGCTGCCTGGACAATTTTTTAGGTAAAACATAGCCTCTTCACATGAAGTCATTTGCGTACACCTAGTTTTGCCGGAGCATTGAAAACGATTGTTTATAACTAGATTTTCAACCTTCGATTCTGACTCTAAAGCCATTAAGGACTGCGACGACACTTCCGGAAAGTGATTCTCCGTCTTGTATTTATGCGTAAAAAATACAACAGAAATTACCACCACAGTCATTAGAGCTTTTGAAAAAACTCCAGTGTTCTTACTTTTAGTTGATAGGCGGGGCCCCGAACGATAAGTATAAGATCTTGATGATGGCTTATGTTTATTGCTTATTTTTAAAGGTTTAACTGGCGTTTCTACAAACACACTCATTACTCCTTCGATGCTTGCGTTGGTAGCTTTTTTACGTCCATTTATGTCCACCTCAACACTACAATAAATAATGTCCCCAACTATTGGTCTTCGCGCTGATTTTTGCAGTACAGAAATGTGCAAAAAAACTTGATCATCGTCGTTGCCAATCTGGATAAAACCAAATCCCTTGCCATCAATCCATTGCTTTACGATGCCTTTCTGCATAATTTTATACTCTTACAGATTAATCACTGATAAACCCGGTCGGCGTGTTTAATCCAACCCGAAACATGGTGATCTTGGGGGTCGCGGTGCGTCCAATGGATAACGCCACCTTTATTATTCCACTCATACTCACCATAAAACTCGACGCCATCCCCTTCTTTCAGATCGTTAATTCGTGCAGCAAGACTTGTGTTGTGGGCGATTAATAACGTCTGCCCTGAATTAAGTCGAACAAGAAACCGCTGATGTCGGCTGCCGTTGTTGTCGTCGGCAAGTAGTTTGAAGACCGAAGCCGTGCCCTGAACTTGAAAATCGCTGCGCTGCGTCTTATAAGCATCAGCCAGTAATTGCTCACTATCTTGGCTGGCCGCAACCGTCTCGCCTACTGCATAACTGCCATTAGCAATCGTGCCAACATACAAAATGGCAACAACTGTGATGATCAATAATTTTTTCATTCCCTTCCTCAAATAATCGATTAGCTTTTGGGTTCGACTTGGACAATATCAAAATTAACTGTTTCGGACTAGACAAATAACACCTAACCACCGCTGTATTAGACACAATTTTTTGCGCTATTAAGATGTGCATAAAACAACAACCCTACTGTGATTGTGCTTCTACCATGCTGATTAAACAGCAGTTACAAGCGTCACATCGTTATTAAAGACTTTCATTTACCACACAATAGTTATTCCTTTCTCCAAAAGCTTTTCTTATTCAGCCAGTTACTTCAAAACTCCTGATACCGCAACCAAGGATTTTAGAGCGGCATCAATATTGCTTTCAGTAATACCCGAGAATCATTAATCAACCTGATCGGATCATCGGGGTCTTGCTACCGGAGCAGCCACTGCACATTAAGTGCTTGATTAATGAATCTTATAAATTGCAATTTAATAATTACGTATCTTGGAGAAATCTCATGTCTAGCCGCTTTTTGAAAACCTCTTTAGCTAATGTGCTGCTAATCACCAGCTTGGTAGGCGCTGTGCCTGCTGGCGCTCATCACGCCTTTTCAGCTGAATTTGATGCTGACCAACCTGTCGAAGTAAAAGGCGTTGTGACCAAGTTTGAGCTGGTAAACCCACATAGCTGGCTGTATCTGGATGTAAAAGGACCGGATGGCACGTCGACCAATTGGGGATTCGAGTTCGGCGCGCCGTTTGCCTTAAAGCAAAAAGGCCTGACCAAAAAAGGCCTGCCGGCAGGCACTGAAGTTTCTATAAAAGGATACCGCGCCAAAAATGGCAAGAGTTTCGGTTACTCAGTCACCACTTCTCTGGCTGATGGACGTAGTTATCAAACTGGCGGCGCACAAGATGCTCCGAATGCCGGTGGTGCAGCAGGCGCTGCGGGTGCCGGACAATAGCCATCGAACAGAATCTTGGGATCTAATAATTAAAATCAGGAGACACGTTCTTGAATATCCAACTAAAACAACAGCCATGGTTTATCAAACTTGGCATGACATTGTTGCTTGCTGCCAGCGCCATGGCTTTTGCATCCACAAATGCAGCAGCTGCAGGCGTTAAATTTCCACGCCTAAGCAACGGCAAACCTGATTTCTCAGGGATTTGGCAAACGACCAGTGCTGCCGATTACGATTTGGAGCCGCATTCGAATCGCAAAGATGCACCGCCCGGTCCTGGTATTGTGGAAGGGAATGTCATTCCCTATCTGCCGCAAGCACTGGAGCAAAAGAAGAAGAATTTCGAAGCCAGGGAAACGGATGATCCCAGAACCAAAGGCTGGACCTTAGGTGTGCCACGCGGGATTTATTATCCTGAGCCGTTTCAGATATTTCAACGTGCAAACGATCTAAATATCGTGCATCAATTCGGCCACTCTGTTCGTACTGTTTATACCAATGGCTCCGAACATCCGGAAGATCCCTGGGACTGGTGGTTAGGTGATTCCCGCGGTCATTGGGAAGGCGATACGCTGATTGTGGATGTCAGGCATTTCAACGACAAAACCTGGTTTGACCGTGCCGGTAATTATCACAGTGATGCTCTACATGTTATCGAACGCTGGAAATATCTCGACCCCAATACCATTGAATATAAAGCTACCATCGAAGACCCTAATGTATTTAGCCGCCCTTGGGAGGTCAGCGTGATCTTGAACCGTCATCGCGAAAAGAACTTTCAGCTGATTGAAGATTATCGTTTCACACTGGATTACGACGACGCCTATCCGCCCAAACCTGATAAACAATGAAAATTGTCTTTGAGTTACTCAACGGTTCGAATATTTAAAGAATATATGAGGATTATATGAAACACAGAATGAGTCATCGGCAACTCGCCGCATTGAGCCTGATACTAGGAGCGATCGCAATTGCCCCTATTGTCGGAACTGCGGCCGAAGCAACCAAAGCACAATCAGCAAAGACCGGACAAGAGCAACAACCTGCCCCCACACAACCGAGGGCAAATCCAGGCATTGAGCAAGAAAAGACCGTACCCCAATTCGCGTCGGGAAAGTGGGCCGGAAAGCGACTACCTGATGGACAACCGGATGTGCAGGGGCATTGGTCAAACACTATCGCCAACCATAACAACTTTACCGATCCGCAAGGCGGCATCCCTGGCGATCCGGCGCCTCGCCGTCGCCCGTTGCCTCCTCGCGATGAACGCGCACCCAGTCGAGTGAGCGATCCGGCGGATGGGCAAGTCCCGTTTCAACCGTGGGCGTTGGAAAAAGTAAAAGAATTCCAGGCAAATTTTCATAACCCCGTTAAGCCTCAATATGTCGAACCCCTAGCCAGATGTGCGCCGGGAGGCATACCAAAATCCTTGTACTGGCACGGTTACGAAATTGCGCAATATCCAGGTTATGTGGTTTTCTTCTTCAATTCCGGCACCCGCATCATCCATCTGGATGGCAAACCACATTTGCCGGATAACATCAAATTATGGAACGGCGACTCACGCGGTCATTGGGAAGGCAATACATTGGTAGTCGATGTCAGCAACCAAAATGGTAAGGCATTGTTTGGCAGAACCGGCGAGTTCATCAGCGAAAACGGTCATATCCAAGAAAAATACATCTTTTCTCCGGACGCTACCCGCTACAACTACGAAGCAGTGCTGACCGACCCCTCTGTCTATACTCGCCCGTTTACAGTGACTATTCCCGCTCGTAAATGGACGGAAAAAGACGCCGCCAACGGCTGGCATTTTGAAGTAGAGCACGCCAAGCATTCCGGCAAAAACATCCTGCTGGATCACTATGAGCGTACTTGCGCTGAAAACAACGGCGGATTTGGTTTAGGTGCGGTGGAAGCTAAGAAGTAAGCTGTAGTCCGTGGACATTCATTAGAGTTAAAACTTGCAGTCAACTCTTGGTGACTGCAAGTTTGCCGCTTTAAAAATCTAAACCCAACAAAGAGTCCAAAATGAAACATCACGCCGTAACCGCATTAATTCTGCTGGCTGCTCTGCTTTTCTATGTCATTGGCTTACCGGTGTTCGGTAAACTCGCATTACTAACGGGCGTAATTTTAGAACTGTGGTTTTGGCGTCGGATTTTTTCCCGGCCTACATCGACAGAAAACGCTACCTCCTCACACAATGAGTAACGAGGCTGAAATAGCCAATCTGCCACAGTGAGTTTTTTGGTATTCATCAAACAACCTACTGTTTTCTAATTAGACAAAAGTCGCGGGGTGCTTTTAAGGCTTAGCATGGTTATCATGCTCGTCATAAATACTTGAAGGAGCTCTTAGTAAGTGACGACAATCACCGACACACAAAAAACAACTGATACCACTGCAACGCTTGATGGTCATACTCCAATGATCAGGCAGTTTTTACGAATCAAGGCGGATCATCCGGACACCCTGTTGTTTTATCGCATGGGGGATTTTTACGAGCTGTTTTTTGATGACGCCAAAAAAGCCGCGCACCTGTTAGATATAACCCTGACCAGCCGTGGCCACTCAGGCGGCGTACCTATTCCGATGGCAGGTATTCCGTATCATGCCGCGGAAGGCTATCTTGCCAAGTTACTAAAACATGGCCAATCGATCGCTATTTGTGAGCAAATCGGCGACCCCGCTACCAGCAAAGGCCCGGTGGACCGCAAAGTAGTGCGCATTGTTACCCCCGGCACAGTGACTGACGAGGCGCTGCTGGAAGAGCGTAAAGATAACTTGTTGGTCGCTGTGTGTGCTGTCGATAAGCTCTACGGCATCGCCAGCCTGGATTTAACCAGCGGTCGTTTTGTGTTGCAACAATCTGATTCTGAAGATCAGTTGCTCAGCGAATGTGCTCGGCTTAATCCGGCTGAATTATTGTTTAGTGAAGATTGGTTATTACCTGCCGCATTAAAACAACGCAGCGGATTAAGCCGTAGGCCACCCTGGCATTTTGAACCGGAAAGCGCGCGGCAATTGGTACTGAAGCAGTTCAATACCCTTGATCTAAAAGGCTATGGTTGTGAAAACATGCCTGCAGCCATTGCCGCCGCCGGTGCGTTATTACAGTACGTTAAAGATACTCAGCAAAGCGCCCTGCCCCATATTCAAGGCATCAGCACCGAAAACAGCGATGACAGCATCTTGCTGGACGCGGCTAGTCGGCGCAATCTCGAGCTGGACTTTCATCCATCCGGACAACTGCAATACACCTTATTTGGCGTGCTGGATAAAACTTCAACTGCGATGGGCAGTCGGTGTCTAAGGCGTTGGATAAACCGCCCGTTGCGCGACCGAAAGATCCTTAATAATCGCTATGCCTGTATCGACAGCTTGCTTAGTGACCGGCTGTACCAGGCCGTACAAGTACAGTTAAAACAAGTCGGCGATATTGAACGTATCAGCTCCCGCATTGCGCTAAAGTCGGCACGACCACGGGATTTACTGGTGTT
>Ga0066437_1000417_pt1 | contig 12291 bp, 10 predicted proteins | sample LakWasMet55_HOW8_2_FD_59525 | JGI IMG/M metagenome (GOLD analysis project Ga0066437, IMG submission 59525) | Freshwater sediment methanotrophic microbial communities from Lake Washington under simulated oxygen tension - Sediment Metagenome 55_HOW8 | ecosystem: Environmental > Aquatic >...
CTAAAAAGGGCCAGGCGATTAATTTAGATGCCTATAAACAGCAAATGGTCGATGTGGAAAAAACCTTCGGTGCTTTACTTAGGCAGCTGCCAGATAAGTCTCAGATGGACGGCTTACTCACCGACATTAATCAGGCTGGTTTATCGCGAGGTTTGGATTTTGAGTTGTTCAAGCCGAATCAAGAGGTAGTGTCAGAGTTTTATGCTGAAATGCCAATTGCTATTAAGGTTATAGGTACTTATCACGATCTGGGGGCCTTTGCGACAGAGATTTCCAAGCTATCGCGGATTGTGACTATCAATGATGTTTCAATCAGCCCTGCTAATAAAGATGCTAAAGATAGTAAATTGGCCATGGAGGCTATTGCAAAAACTTATCGATATCTTGATGCAAGTGAAGTAGCAGCAAGAAAGAATGCAGAAAAAAAGAATGTTGCACAATAGCATGCCCGGGGTACAAAAAAAGATGGTTAAAAATGCCAATATTTTTATATCGTTGCAAGGTAACGCCCAGCAGTTTTTTGTTGTGGGCTTATGTTTTTTTCTATGGGCTTGTAGTTCTGGGCAGGGGGATGACTTGGACCAGTTTATGGCGGATGCCGGTAAGGATATGCGCGTTAAGATTCCTCCCATCCCTGAAGTTAAACCCTATGTCCCAATCGAATATAACGTGGATGGAACGCTCCATGATCCTTTCAAGCCGCGTAAAGCTCAGTCCAATCAGACTGGTGGCATTCAGCCAAATTTAAACAGGCCGAGAGAACCTTTGGAGGCTTTTCCGCTTGAAAGCTTGAAATACGTTGGTCTGCTAACCAAGCCGAAACTCAAATACGCATTAATACAACCGCCTGATGCTGGAGTGCAGCAGGTGAAGATAGGTAGCTATATGGGGCAAAATTTTGGGGTGGTAACCGACATTACCGAAAGTGCTGTGATGCTTAAAGAGATTGTTCAGGATGATGTTTCAGGGGATTGGACTGAGCGTTCTTCGAGCATAAATTTGCAAGAATAAGGGTGGAATGATGAATATTAAAAATTGGGGATTACGGCTTTCTGGGGCTGCACTAATTGCAGGAGCTGCATTTTTTGCAACAGTTGCACTAGCAGAAGATCAGGGTGATTTACCTAACAAAATAGAAAAAGTCGAGTTTGTTGCCCTATCCACTGGCCGTGTGGCAGTGCGAGTGCAAACAACGCAGCCATTGGAAAATCCGCCAGCAGGATTTACTTTGAATAATCCCCCAAGGATTGCACTGGACTTTCTGAAAATTGGTAATGGGTTGGTAAAAAGCAGCTTGAGTGCTAATCAGGGTGTATTGAAAAGCGTGAATTTGGCACAAGCTAAAGAGCGTACCCGCATGGTGTTGAATTTGTCTAAGTCTGTGTCCTACAGTACAACGGTGAGCGGAAATGAAACCACAATCATCTTGCAAGCGGGAGATGTCAGTGCTGGTGATAACAACACCGTGACTCGCTTTGCTGAGGCCAAGATAGGTGAGCAATTACACAGTCTGACCAATGTTGACTTTATGCGTGGTAAAAGTGGAGAAGGTCGTATTCTGGTCGATTTATCGGATGCAACGACAGGTATAGACCTCAGGCAAAAAGGGAAAACCATCGTTGTGGACTTCGTGAACACCGATATACCCGCCAACTTACAACGTCGTCTTAACGTCATCAACTTTAATACCCCTGTGCTATACGTTGATACGATGAAACAAGGTAAGAATACCCGCATGATCATTGAGCCTAAGGGCAATTGGGAGCAATCTGCATATCAGGCCGATAAGCGCTTTATCATTGACGTCAGACCTGTTATCGAAGATCCGAATAAGTTGGTGCAAGGAAATAAACCCGGCTATGCAGGTGAAAAGCTCTCACTCAACTTCCAGAATATTGATGTGCGCTCTGTGTTGCAGGTTATTGCAGACTTTACTGGATTCAATATTATTACCAGTGACACTGTTACAGGTAACATCACTTTACGTTTGAAGGATGTACCCTGGGATCAAGCCTTGGATATCATTATGCAAAGCAAGGGCCTGACTCAACGTAAAACAGGCAATGTGATCATTGTTGCGCCTGCCGAAGAAGTCGCAGCAAAAGAGAAGCTTGCTTTAGAGGCGAGTCAGCAAATTGAAGACTTGGAGCCCATGCACACAGAGGTTTTCACATTAAAGTATATGAAAGCTGAGTCACTGAAGAGTATCTTGACGGATGAAAAGCAAAAGATTTTGACCAAGCGCGGCAGTGCTGTGTTGGATCCGCGTACCAACACCGTGTTTGTTCAGGATGTAGCCAAAAGACTTGAAGATATTCAAAGAATTATCAATATCACCGATGTGCCAGTTAAGCAGGTAATGATCGAATCACGTCTTGTTATTGCTGATGAGAAATTTGGGAAGAGCCTAGGTGCGAAATTTGGTGTTACCCAAAGAGGCACACCAGGCCAAAATGTTCTTACCACAGGAGGAACGCTAGGTAATAAGTTTACCGCAGTCTCAACCGATGGCACTCTAACCCAGGGTAACCATAATGGTACGATTCAAACTACAACAGATCCATTCTCATTGCCGCAGTTAACAAGTTCGGATGGGCAGCCAGATTTGATGTCCAACTTACCAGTCTCAAATGCAGCGGGGTCACTTGCGCTCAGCTTATTTAGATTACCAGCCGGATTCTTACTGAATTTAGAGTTGTCAGCACTTGAGTCTGATAATCGAGGCAAGGTTGTATCAAGTCCTCGTGTAACAACGGCAAACCAACAAAAAGCTACAATTGAGCAGGGAACGGAAATTCCTTATATAACACCAGCATCTTCTGCCACTACTATTCCGGCAGTAGCATTTAAAAAAGCAGTGTTAAGTCTTGAGGTAACGCCACAAATAACCCCTGACAACAAAATTATCATGGATCTAATTGTTAAAAAGGATCGGATAGGTCAGATATTCAATAATATACCTTCTATTGACACACAAAATGTTAAGACGCAGGTGCTTGTCGACAATGGTGAGACTGCAGTGCTAGGTGGTATATATGAGCAGACTGAACGAAACGATGTGGATAAAGTGCCGCTCTTCGGAAACTTGCCATTCGTGGGTAATTTGTTCAAGCGTACGATTAAACAAAACGACAAAATTGAGCTGTTAATTTTTGTGACGCCCAAAGTGATGGATGACAATATGTCAATTCGGTAGTCATATCTGACAGCTAGCCTGGTTTGACTTAAAATGCCTATCATGTGAATGATGGGCATTTTTTTATTGTAGGGATAACGAGTGGGCAATATCTTCTTTGTAGGCTTGATGGGTGCAGGTAAAACAACAGTAGGTAGATTGTTGGCAAAGGGCCTAGATATGATGTTTTATGATACTGATCATGAAATTGAGAGGCGCACAGGCGTTCGTATTCCCGTTATATTTGAAGTCGAAGGGGAGGCTGGGTTCCGCAGGCGTGAAGCTGCAATGATAGAAGAGCTTAGCCAATTGCCAGGCGTTGTCTTGGCAACAGGAGGGGGGGCAGTTTTGATGCCAGAAAATCGTGAAAATCTAAAGAGAAACGGCACTGTGATTTATTTGCGCGCGAATGTGCACGAGTTATGGCTGCGTACGCGGAATGATAAAAATAGACCTTTATTACAAAATGCAGACCCGCGGAGTAGGTTAGAGCTGCTATTTGCTGAGCGCGATCCTTTGTATCGCGAAGTGGCAACACATATCGTTGATACTGGTGGGCAGCCAGTAAGCGCGATTGTGCACCAAATTGAAAACTTACTTAAATTGAACAAAGAACAGTCAGACTAAATCAACCATGCAAACATTAAAAGTAGAGTTAGGAAGCCGCGCTTATCCTATTCATATAGGTCAGGGTTTACTGGGCCAGGCAGATTTGATTCTTCCACATCTAAAGAAAATGCAAGTGGCGGTGGTGACTAATACCACAGTAGCGCCGTTATATTTGGAGAAGTTTGCGCAGCCTCTGCGTGATGCCGGGGTAACCGTGATATCTATCATCCTGCCGGATGGTGAGGCATACAAAAATGCTGAGACATTGAGTTTGATCTATGACGCACTGCTTAAAAATAGATGTGAGCGAAGCACTACGCTTATCGCACTTGGTGGCGGGGTGATAGGTGATCTGACTGGTTATGCTGCTGCGACCTATTTGCGTGGTGTCCCGTTTATACAAGTACCAACCACTCTACTTTCACAAGTGGACTCCTCCGTTGGCGGCAAAACAGGCATTAATCACCCGTTGGGTAAAAACATGATTGGTGCTTTTTATCAGCCCCAACTTGTACTGGCAGATATTGACACCTTATATACGCTACCTGCACGTGAGTTGTCAGCGGGACTGGCAGAAGTGATCAAGTATGGCCTCATTCGCGATGTAGAGTTTTTTGCATGGCTGGAGCACAATATGACACAGTTGGTGGCATTGGATGCTACGGCTTTAAGTTATGCCATCTATCGCTCATGCCAAAATAAGGCAGAGGTGGTTGCAGCAGATGAGCGGGAAAGTGGGGAGCGGGCATTGCTGAACCTTGGCCATACCTTTGGTCATGCGATTGAGAATGCAATGGGTTACGGCGTCTGGCTACATGGAGAAGCTGTAGCGGCGGGCACTGTACTGGCCGCAGACTTATCCCATCGGATGGGGTGGCTAAGCGATGATGATGTTTTGCGTATTACCACTATATTTAAGGCAGCTCAATTACCTGTAGATTCGCCAAGTCTAGGCGTGGAGCGCTATTTAGATCTGATGGGGCTGGATAAAAAAGTAGTAGATGGCAAGATTCACTTTGTTTTGCAGAAAGCCATCGGAAAAGCCGTAGTTACTAGCGATTATGGCATCGAGCTGCTAAAGCAAACGCTGTCGTTGAGTAAGGCATGAGCACGCTAGCAACTTACGCGGCCAACCCGGAGCAAAGCCGTGGCAGGAAACATGGAGAGCCTGCTCCCCAAGGGCGCAACCAATTTCAACGTGATCGCGATCGCATTATCCATTCAAGTGCCTTTCGTCGGCTGGAATATAAAACCCAAGTATTTGTGAATCATGAAGGCGATCTATTTCGTACGCGCTTGACACATAGTCTTGAAGTCGCCCAGATTGGGCGTGCAATTGCCCGCAATCTAAACCTTCATGAAGATTTGGTTGAGGCGATTTCTCTGGCACATGATTTGGGACATACCCCATTTGGGCATGCTGGGCAGGATGCCCTTAATGCCTGTATGAAAGCAGATGGTGGATTTGAACATAACCTGCAATCGCTACGTGTGGTAGATCATCTGGAACAGCGTTATGCTGAGTTTGACGGACTTAATCTAACATTCGAGTTGCGAGAGGGCATACTAAAACATTGCTCGATAAAAAATGCCAGGCTGCTGGGGGATGTGGGTGAACGCTTTATCAATAAAGAACAGCCATCACTTGAAGCCCAAGTCACCAACCTTGCTGATGAGATAGCTTATAACAACCATGATGTAGATGACGGTTTGCGATCTGGTTTGATTACATTGGAGCAGCTTGATGAGGTGCAAATATTTTCTGAGCACTTGAATGAAGTGCGTAATAAATATCCAAGCCTGAGTGGTCGGCGTTTAATTCATGAAACCGTCAGGCGAATGATCAACTCGCTAGTTGTAGATTTGTGCACACATAGTGCCGCAAATATAGCAAAAGCCAATCCACAAACAATAGAAGAGGTTCGCCACCTGCCCATGCTGATAGGTTTTAGCGTAAGCATGCGTAAACAACAGGCTGAGCTTAAAAGCTTCTTGCGTAATAAACTTTACAGGCATTACCGTGTCAACCGCATGAGCGCAAAGGCGCATCGTATTATCACAGAACTGTTCGGAGTTTTTATTCAAGACCTCGCATTAATGCCGGATGAGTTTCAACAGCGTGCAGCAGTGGATAGTAGCGAGAGCAGCCGAGCCCGAGCTGTGGCAGATTACATAGCAGGGATGACAGATCGCTATGCAATACGTGAATACCAAAGGCTCTTTACGGTCTCGGAGCGAGAGCTATAAAGACTCAAAAGCAATAAAAAAATGATAAGAGCAATACAGAAAGCCAGCCTAAATATCAACTTTTTATATGTTTAAAATCAATAATATATAAAGTTCTGCTAATATACATGTTGCATATTTACAACACACATTACTTTTTGTTACAAAAAGCATCGACTTTACTTGCGAAAACCTAATGTGCTTTGGCATACTGCATCTACCTTCTCGGCGATGCAGATCTACGAGGGAGCTCGCGAACTCTTTTATATGCTTGTAAAAGCAACTTAAAAGTTAAACTAGAAACGCAATAGGAGATTTATATGAACAAGAAACTGAGTATGGCAGTTGCCGGTGCTGTAATGGCATTTGGTGCTTCCGCTGCAAACGCTGGTATCACAATCCCAGCTGGCGATTGGACTATCGATATCGGTGGTAACGTTAATGCTTTCTACACACACACAAAGTTTTCTGGCAATTTAGAGTCAAACACTCCAGGTGCCTTCACTAGTGAAAATGCGAACACTGTGCAAACAGGTCTGTTGCCATCTGCTCTAGGCATCGGTGGTAAGACTCGTCAAAACGATCTGGATATCGCATTCCAATTCACATTCTTTACTGGTTCTGATTCAGGTACTGGCCAAGCTTTCGGCAACAACTCACTGAATATTCGTCAATCATATTTGACATTCGGCGATAAAAGCTGGGGTACTATCAAAGGCGGTCGTGATCTAGGTATTTTCGCTTCTGACGCTATCTTGTCAGACATGACATTGTTAGGTGTTGGTGCTGGTGCTGGACAAGGTGGTTCATCAACATTGGGTCGTATCGGTTCTGGTTATCAATATGCTGACTGGAAAGGTCAGATCTCATATGCATCACCAAACTGGAATGGTTTCGACTTTGCTGTTGGTATCACAGAAGGTTACAAAAACGCTGTTGATAACACAAATGCTAACTTAGGTTACGAAGGTAAAGTTGGTTATGCATGGGCTGGTGATTTCTCCGGTAAAGTTTGGGGTGGTTTCGTATCTCAAAAACATGAAAGCACAGTTGCTGTAGATGGCTACACAACACGCGGTGTTGATGTTGGTGCTAAAGTTGCTGTAGCTGGTTTTGGCTTGGTTGGTTACTACTATGATGGTCGTGGTTTGTCAGGTGCTAACACTGTTGGCACAACTGCAAACTTGAACCTGAACGGCGGTATTAACTTCCTGGGTACAAACAAGACTGACGACAAAGGTGGTTATGTTCAAGGTACTTACGCTATTCCTGGCGTAGGCACTAAGCTAGGTCTGTCATACGGTGTAAGCAAGTCTGAAGCTCAAGGTACAAGCCTTGAATTTGAGAACAAGTCTTGGATCGTTGGTGCTTACCACCCACTTACCAAGAGCTTGAACCTAGTTGCTGAATACACAGACAACAAGATGGAACAAGAAGTTGCTCTTGCTGCCGACAACAAGCTTAAGGCTAAGACTATCAGCCTTGGCGCAATCATGTTCTTCTAAGATTAAATTCTTAGTAAGACTTGAAGCTTAAAAACGGCACCTTAGGGTGCCGTTTTTTTGTATGCGGTTTCCAAGCTCTAGCTTAGACGGCTTTAGTCAATGACGGGTTTTATCTGTCATTATCTGATAATCTCACTTTACGGTTGTGCTTCTTAAATGCTTTTTTAGGTTCTCATGAATATTTCAACAATAGGTCGAAATGATCCTTGTTCTTGCGGTAGTGGTAAAAAATACAAGCATTGTTGCCTGAAAAATTCGACATCAGTAAAAACTAGTAGCCCGACTCCCTTATTGCAGGCAATGCAAGCTGCGTGGAACTTCTTTCGGCATGGGCTTTTGCTGGATGCGGAATCTACCTGTCATCAAGTATTGCAGTCACAACCAAAATTCGCAGATGCCTTACATTTACTAGGGGCTATTGCATTGCAGCAAGGAAAGGCAAAAGAGGCAGCTGATTATATAAGCGAAGCAATTCGCTACCACACCAAGAATCCAGAGTATTTTGGCAACCTTGGGCTGGCATATCATGAGCAAGGCATGCTGGACGAGGCAGTCAAACAATATCAACGGGCAATTGCTATTGCACCAAGCTACAGTGACGCGCAATACAACTTGCATGCAGCTTTACTTACTGCTGGGGATGTACGCCCTGCTATCGCTTGTTTGCAGCGTGTGGTAACAATTAATCCTCGGGATATGGATGCAAGGTTTATGTTAGGTCTGCTACTCGACTATTCAGGGCAAGTTAATTCGGCTATTGAACAATTTGAAACTGTTAGGAAAAGTTCTGCTATTTATCAGGCACGCTACGATGCATGGCAATATCTGAAGGCCCAATTTACAAAGTCAGGGAATGCCGAGCTTGTGCCCATCATGGGTAGTGGCTTACAAACATTTAAACATGCGATTAAATTCGCTAACAACACTGGCATGTTGCTGGAATTTGGAGTGCGATTTGGCACATCCATCCGTGTGATTGCTGGATTGTTAGACCAAGATGTCCATGGGTTCGACAGCTTTGAAGGATTGCCCGATGAATGGCATCATGAGCCTAAAGGTAGTTATACGACAAAAGGCGAGATCCCGACTGTTCCAACCAATGTGACACTTCATGTTGGCTGGTTTGAAGACACTTTACCTAAATTTTTAAGTGAAAATAGTGGGCCGGTACGGCTGATTAACGTGGATTGTGATATCTATAGTTCGACAAAAACTGTTCTCGATTTGCTTGCGCCAAGGATTGTAGACGGTACGGTGATTGTGTTCGATGAGTATATTGGCAATGAGCATTGGCGTGAGGATGAGTTCAAGGCATTTCAGGAGGCTGTATTAAAAAATGGCTGGCAATATGAATACCTTTGCTTTAGCTTTTTTACCAAGCAGGTAGCTGTGCGAATTACCAAGGTCTAAATTAAAAATGGCGCTTTATGCGCCATTTTTAATTTGAAATTCAATTGCTGCTCAGCTTTCAGCCTTCGATTCCTAACTCCTGTATCTTGCGGGTAAGGGTATTTCTACCCATTCCCAGCTGGGTTGCAGCTTCAATACGGCGTCCGCCAGTATGCTGCAGCGCTTTGGAGATCAGTATTTTTTCAAACTCTTTTGTGCGCGTATCTAATACATTCTGTTCGCCGCGATTTAGCGCATCTATCACCTCAGCGGCAAGTGCATCCTGCCAGGAAGCAGCACTTAATGGTTTGGACGTGTCTTCTTTCAGTTCTGGTGGGAGATCAGCGACATCAATATTCTGTCCTGGTGCCATGACGGTTAGCCAATGGCAGACGTTTTCCAGCTGGCGTACATTGCCGCTCCAGCCCATGGTTGCAAGATAGCGCAATGCTGCGGCAGAAGGCTGCTTGGTCTCAACACCTAATTCCTGAGCACTCTGCTGCAAAAAGTGTTTAACCAACAATGGGACATCCTCGCGACGTTCACGCAAAGGGGGCAGGCGAAGGCGGATGACATTGAGCCGATGGAATAAGTCTTCCCGGAATAGGCCAAGTTTTACACGTTCTTCGAGATCCTGGTGAGTGGCAGCAATAATGCGAACATTCACTTTGACTGGTTGGTGCCCGCCCACGCGATAGAACTGTCCATCACATAGTACGCGTAATAGCCGAGTCTGCAGATCGGATGGCATGTCGCCAATCTCGTCCAGAAACAGGGTGCCGCCATCGGCTTGCTCAAACCGGCCGCGTCTAGCGGCTTGGGCGCCCGTAAATGCGCCACGCTCATGACCGAATAATTCTGATTCCAGTAAGTCTTTAGGTATGGCCGCAGTATTGATCGCAATAAATGGCTTGTCAGCGCGTGGGCTATGGCGGTGCAGGGCGCTGGCAACAAGTTCTTTGCCAGTGCCAGACTCGCCATTGATGAGAACAGTTGCATGTGAGCGACTCAGGCGCCCTATGGCCCGAAAAACCTCTTGCATGGCTGGTGCCTGGCCAATGATTTCAGGGGTTTCCTCATGGCTGACAGCCTCAGTTGCTTGCCGCATGCTTTCTTCTACTGCGCGCTTAATGATATCGATGGCTTGATCGACATCGAACGGTTTCGCTAGATACTCAAAAGCGCCACCCTGAAAGGCAGCAACGGCGCTTTCCAGATCAGAATATGCCGTCATGATAATCACAGGAATATCAGGCAAGCGCTGTTTTATCTCTTGCAGGAAATCAAGCCCTGAGCCATTCGGCATGCGTATGTCGCTGACCACAACTTGCGGCTGTTCGGTGTTAAGCGCGTTCATGGCCTCGGGTACTGAGGCAAAAGTGCGGAACTCCATATCGGTACGCGCCAGTGCTTTTTCAAATACCCAGCGGATAGATTTGTCGTCGTCAATAATCCAAATTGGTTTCATATTGTGCCTATTATTTCTGAGTTACTGTTGAGTTGATGCTGCTTGATTCGTCATGTTTATTGTCGAGTCACATAGCCCTTGATGGCGGTGCTCTCTATGGGCAGTAAAATAGTGAAACAAGTTTTTCCTGGCTGGCTATCGCATTCAATCATGCCATGATGCTGGGTGATAAATGTTTGAGCCAGTGTTAAGCCGAGTCCTGAACCGCCTTCGCGACCAGATACCAAGGGATAAAAAATGCGATCCCGAATTTCTGGCGGTATGCCGGGACCGTTATCAATAATCTGCAATTTTATCGCTACACGATAACGTTTTTTGGCAAGCGTTACCTGCCGCTCTGCACGTGTGCGCAAGATAATCTTAGCCTGGCCTTGCTGGGCATTAGCTTGCATGGCCTGTACCGCATTTCTGGCGATGTTCAGCACGGCCTGAATCAGTTTTTCGCGGTCACCAATCAGTTCTGGCAGGCTGGTGTCGTAGTCGCGTTGTACTGTTACCCCTTTAGGTGACTCTGCAAGTAATAGGCTACGTACGCGCTCAAGTACTTCGTGTATGTTGGTTGGCTCATATTTGGGCACGCGGTGCGGCACTAGCAATCTGTCCATCAGTGTCTGCAGGCGATCCGCCTCCTTGATGATGACTTGCGTATATTCGCGCAAACTTGCCTGGGGCAACTCATGCTCAAGTAATTGCGCTGCCCCGCGCAGGCCGCCTAGTGGATTACGAATTTCATGGGCCAGGTTACGCAATAGTTCGGCGTTCGCTTGCTGCTGAATCAGCATGCGTTCCTCACGCGCAATCCGCAACTGCTGATCCATTTGCTGGAACTCAAGCACCAGACAAGCGGGAGGCAGATCTACTGGAGTGACAGTGCAAGTAACCGCCAGTGAGTTCTGGCGCATGGTTGTGATAACAAACTCATGCTCACGAAATGGACTGTGGCTGATGATGGCATTTTCTACTGCTGAATGCAGGATATCGCAACCTGGAAAAACCTGAGCGATAGGTAGCCCGGTGATTTGTTTTGCACTAATCGCGAACAATACTTCGGAGCCGGGGTTTGCATAGATCACATTACGTGATTTATCTAGCAGTATGACCGCTGTTGCGAGGTGCTCAAGTCCGGTGAATGAAGAGGGAATAATTTGTACCATGGGTCTGACTAAGCAAAAGCTAGGCCAGAGTACGCATTGGTTTATTTAAGCGAAGCCAGCTCTTTTTGCAAAAGCTGGACATTTTTTTCATGTGCATCTACATCTGCCTGTAAACGTTGAATTTTTTCATCGGTTTTACCATTGGTATCGCGGCTGAAAGGCGGTGCGTTTTCAGCGTAGGTTTTCTTGGCATCTTGCAGCGCTTTTTGTTCTGTTTCAAGCTCTGAAATCAAAATCTGTTTACGTTTATCATCGCGCAGGTTCTGTGTTTTATTATCTACACGCGGAAAATTTGCCGGAGTGGGCGTCTTGGTACGGGTGTTGCGCTCAGCCTTGGGGTTATTGCTGGTAAAGCCCTCTATATCAAGCTTAATAGCCCCTTTGTTAGGTACATTGGAGTAAGTAATGTTGCCATCGGCATCAATGCTTTTGTAGATATCAGCTTGTGCCCATAGTGGAGCGCACAGGCAAGCGGTTACGATGAGCAGAAAAGATGTTTTTTTCATAGGCCAAGTGTAGTTGAGAACATATATTGAGGCAACGCGTCTGTGGCGAACTTCGTTGACCGTGAGCGATCTGTTTAAACCCTTAAAAATAAAAAAGGCGGGTTTCCCCGCCTTAATAACTGACGATGCCGCTTTAGCGGCATCGTCAGGTGGATATCCTAATACATTAGCAACTGTAGTACAGGCTGAACTCAACAGGGTGCGGTGTAACACGCAGTTTGTTGACTTCTTCCATCTTCAGTGCGATGTAGGCATCGAT
>Ga0066437_1000421_pt1 | contig 12216 bp, 12 predicted proteins | sample LakWasMet55_HOW8_2_FD_59525 | JGI IMG/M metagenome (GOLD analysis project Ga0066437, IMG submission 59525) | Freshwater sediment methanotrophic microbial communities from Lake Washington under simulated oxygen tension - Sediment Metagenome 55_HOW8 | ecosystem: Environmental > Aquatic >...
TTGTGCGCCACCACCGAATTTCAAGCCCAATTCACCCAGAAAAGTTTTTAGATTGAGCAGTTTATCGGCACTGGGGCCTTCGTGGACACGCAACAGTTTGGGGATTTTTTTGCCATTGAGATACTTCGCCGCCGTGCTGTTGGCGGTGATCATAAATTCTTCAATCAACTTATGGGCATCGTTGCGGGTGACGGGGACGATTTTTTCGATTTTCCGGTCTTTGCCAAAAATAATGCGGGTTTCTTGGGTGTCAAAATCCATCGCCCCGCGCAGCTCGCGCTGTTTGCGCATGACTTTGTACAACGCGTACAACTCGCGCAAATGTGGCATTAATTTTTGGTGTTTTTCCGCCAGTTCGGTATCGCCTTCAACCAGCATTTTTGCCACTTCGGTATAAGTCAACCGGGCATGGGAGCGCATTACGGCTTCAAAAAAGCGGCTGCGGGTGACTTCGCCGTCGGCGTCTATCAGCATTTCGCAGACCATGCACAAACGGTCAACATGGGGGTTCAGCGAACACAAGCCGTTGGAGAGGATCTCCGGTAACATGGGGATGACTTGGGCTGGGAAATATACCGACGTGCTGCGGTTTTTGGCTTCATTATCCAGGGCGGTGTTGACTTGCACATAATGCGAGACATCGGCAATGGCGACCAACAGCTTCCAGCCTTTCGGGGTTTTCTTGGCATACACGGCATCATCAAAATCGCGGGCGTCCTCACCGTCAATCGTGACTAATGGCGTGTCCCGCAAATCGACACGGCCGGCTTTTGCCGCTTCCGGCACTTCGGGGCTTAATTGCTTGATTTCCTCCGTCAGCTCATCAGGCCAGGTATGCGGCAGCTCGTGCGAGCGGATCGCCATCTCGATTTCCATACCGGGGGCGAGATGGTCGCCCAGCACCTCGATGATGCGGCCGATGGGTTGGCGTAGTTTGCTCGGTTGTTCGACAATTTCGGCAATGACAATTTGCCCTTGCTTGGCTTTGCCGACCCCGTCTTTTTGCAACAGGACGGTTTGGGAGATGTTCTTGTTGTCAGGGATGACATAAGTGAAGCCATCTTCTTTGTACAGCCGCCCGACAATTTGGTGGGTGTTGCGTTCGAGGATTTCCACCACCGCACCTTCACGGCGGCCTTTTTTGTCGATGCCGACAATGCGCACCATGGCGCGGTCATTGTGCAGCAAGGGGTTCATTTCGCGGGGGGATAAAAACAAATCGTCCGAACCGTCATCAGGCCGGATAAAGCCGAAACCGTCGGCATGGCCGATGATGCGCCCGACGATCAGGTCTTTGTTGTTGACTAGGCAATAGCGTTGTTCGCGGTTGAACAGCAATTGCCCGTCACGTTCCATCGCCCGCAAACGGCGGCGCAAGGCTTCCAGCTGGTCTTCGCTCTCCATCGTGAACGCTTCGGCAATTTCTTTGCGTAACAAAGGCTTGCCGGCATGTTCGATTAACTGGAGGATGAGTTCGCGGCTGGGTATGGGGTTTTCATACTTCTCAGCTTCGCGCTGGGCGTATGGGTCTTTTGTTGAACTGAAATCAACGTCTTTTTTAGACTTCGAGGGCATTTAATAATGAAATAATGGTAAGGGCTATAATAAAGCTGATGCCTATATGATACATGCTTAGGCTATTGATTAGAATTTAAAATCGCGCCTTGAAGCCTAGCGGGGCAAATATAAATGGCTAACAAATAGGTAAGGGGCCAGGAAACGATTTTTCCTGCTAGGCGGGCTAATTTAATTGCCAGATACGGGATGGTTGTCTGCCAGGCTTTCGGCCCCCATATTTTGTCGACATGGCCTTATTTAAAAAAACCTGTACCGTCACTCAAATGCCCAAGCCGCGCCTTGGCCGCCAAGCCAAAAGCTGAATCAGGTTCTTTTTGGATAAGCTGGTTCAGCACCGTCAGGCTTTTTTTGTCCAACAGCTCAATGGCGTGCAGGCGCACGGAAGGGTAATGCGCCCTTAAGGCCGCCAATTCCCTTAGATAAGCATTGGCTTCATGGAGCAATCTGAGCAGGACTTTTTCAGGGTCATCGGTAAAGAGGTCGCGTACCAATTCGCCGTAATGCTGTTGTTCGCGGACTAATTGCCGTGGGTCTATTTTATTGGATTCGGTGGGATCGTCGCAGCAGCCCATGATGATTCTCCTGTGAGTTAAAGGGGTTGCCCCCTCTAAAACCACCCGACAACGTCGGCAATAAAAGAGGGCGGCAGCCATTATGCACGCCTTACTTACGGAGTTCCATCACCTCATCCTTCAACACATCATAAGCATTAAAGGCGTTCCGCAAACTGAGCTTCAAGTTGATGACGCAAGCCAGCGTGGTGCTGGTGAAAATACAGATCATGATGGCGATTTGGTACTTCACCGCCACCCAAGGTTCGCTCCCGCCAAGGATTTGGCCGGTCATCATTCCAGGCAGGGACACCAAGCCCATGGTCGACATACTGGCGATACTGGGGCTGACGGCGGCCTTGACCGCAACCCGGTAATAAGGCCGCACCGCCTCCCAACGGGTGGCCCCTAGCAGCAAAAAAGTCATGTATTCTTGCTCATTTTTACGCAATGTCGAATAAAACCGCTCCAAGGCGATGACATTGCCCTGCAGGCAGTTACCAAGGATCATGCCCGCCAAGGGCACAATGTAACGGGCATCGTAGAAGTGCGGCGGCTGGATGACCAGCACCACCAGATAAAAAGTCGCAAACAAAGTGCTCAAGGCTATTGCGATAAAGGTGGGCAACACAAAAAACCTTAGCTTCAGCCCCGCCCTTTGCAAAATGCTTAAATCAGCAACAGCCAGCATGACCAATATCCATAAGGCATTGAGCCAAGGCTCATTAAGGCTGAATAGGGTTTTCAGATAGAACCCGACCAACGCCAACTGGACGCCCATGCGCAGGATACTGATGACAATATCGCGGCTAAGGCGTAGGCCGATTAGCCAAAGCAACAGCCAAGGCGCCAGGCAAAGGCCGTAGAGCACCGCCATTTGCGGCAAGGCAATATCAAGCGTGTCCATGACAAGCCTCCTGGGTTAAGCGGCCTTCTTCAAGCGCCAAAACCCTATCGCAACGTTCCAGCCACTCCGGGTCATGGGCCACCGAGAGCACGGTCAGCTTGGGATCCGCAAAAACGGCAAACACCGCCTGCTTGCTTTCGGAATCCAAGGCACTGGTGACTTCATCAAGCAAATACAGGTTTTTCCCTAAGAGCAGCCCGCGCGCCAACGCAACCCGCTGTTTTTCGCCACCAGAAATCCGGCCGCTTTCTTGATCCAAAATAGCGGCGGGAAGATGCAATTGCGCCAATACGGCCTTAAGTTGCCCGTCCGTTGGTTTATGCCCGCGGTGAGCCTTGAATTGGAAGGGCAATAACAGCGCGTCACGTACCGTGTCCGCACCCAGGACGGGTTCTTGGCCAATGTAAGCGGTTTGGCGCCGGACAGCTTGGATGGTGACGGCATCCAGCGGTTTTTCCTGAAAAAAAATACTGCCGCCAGTTAAGCCTTGCAAGCCCAGCAAGGTCTTCAACACGGTGCTTTTACCAGAACCGGACTTGCCACATAACACCGCTTTTTCACCAAGGCGGAGCGTAAAGCTGATGCCCGACAAAATGGTTTTGTCGCGGACGGTAACGGTTGCATGATCGAATCGGATGATGGCTGGCATGGTCGGGTAAGTCATAATAGCGCCTTGGGGTTCGCCATCATACCAAAACATATCGGCATTGGCTTATGGCGCTTTAAGATGCTTTTGTAGCAACCTATGCACAATAGGGTTCCATCAAAAAGCCCTAATGGCCTGGCGCCTCAGGCTGTATGTAGATTGGTTGGAATGCCAAAAAATGGGTGGACAAAATTTTTTTGTCCACCCTACCTGGCTGAAGGCAGAAGACATTGACACCTTGCGGTGGTTTGGGGATAAGTCGCTTTAATGTTTTTTGCCGCTTAGCCAAACAAAGGCAAGCCCGACATCAAAGCGATGTAATTGACGGGACAAGCAGGATTTTGATTTTTAGGACAGCCGCTTAAGGCGTGTAGCAGGATAATCCGCATACGGAAGCCATTAAAATAGGTTTTCAGCCACCCAAGCTTTATGAGTGTCCCAGGGGCAATAGGGACGCAGCGCTTCAATGCTAGCGGCTATCCCCGGTTGGCTACTGGCAAAACAGCGGCCCAATAGAACAAGATAAAAAATTTTGTTTAGCATAAAAAAACCCTCCGATGAGCTTGTCATCGGAGGGCCGTTTTTATTTGCCGGCTTTTTGGTCTTCAGTAACGCTGTTGCTGGTTTTTCTTTTTTCTAAGTTAGAAAAAGTTTCTGCTTGTAATTGGGCAACGGCACCACTTTTTAAGTGTTCAGATTTTTCGCCTCTTAGGAAAATAACAACAGCGATAATGGCAACAATACAGCCGCCAACGATATACCACAGTGAATTGTCTTCTTTAATAACTTCGTTCATTTTTAAATCCTCTCTCGGTTATTGAAATTAATTTTGTTATTTCCCTTTCCTCTAAGGGGCAACCCAAAACAGAAGTTGTGGGCTGGTTGTTTTATAAAACATAAACAACGGTATAATTTTTATCATGAGAAAATATGTTAGGTCAATAAAAATATACTTATTTTTTATGTTAGACATTACTTTTAACGCCTAACATAATCTGCAAATGCCAAAATAAAATCATTTTGAGCGTTATTTTTAAATATTAATATCCCTGTGTTTATGGCAATCGCCTAGCAAGCATTTAAACGCCAATACTTGGCCACCCAGCCAATTTGCATCCAAAGTATCCTTTTGCCCGTATCGTTGACAAACAGGCTGACGCATATATGGATTAAAATCCCTGTGCGATATTTGTATCCCACATCTACCCCAAGGTACGCACATGCAAAAAATAACTCAGGATTTGGCGATCACACCCGGCTCACTGGCATTTGGCATTGGGGTTTATCTCAGTTTGCATTGCATTATCGTGCAGGCCCACCCGCAACCTGATCCAGAGCGCAAAGAGGAACCGGTACAACTGGAAACGGTTGAAATTGAAGGCCGCGCCACCGATTTGATCGGCATCGCTTCGTCGGCATCGCAAGGCGTGGTCGGGCAGCCGGAATTCAAATACCGGCCTTTGTCGCGGGTCGGGGAATTGGTGGAAGTCGTGCCGGGCGCATTGGCGACCCAGCACAGCGGTTCCGGCAAGGCGAACCAGTATTTCTTACGCGGCTTTAACCTCGACCACGGCACGGATTTTTCCGTCAACGTCGATGGCATCCCGATGAACATGCCTAGCCACGCACACGGGCAGGGCTATCTGGATTTGAACAGCGTCATCCCCGAATTGGTGGATAAAGTCGAATACGGCAAGGGCCCGTATTACGCCGAAGCGGGGGATTTTTCGGCGGCGGGTTATGCCAAAATGCACACCCTACATAAGCTATCCGAAGGTTTGCTCAAGTTTACGGGCGGTGAATTTGGCTATTACCGGGGCGTGTTGGCAAACTCGCTCAAACTGGGCGATGGCGATTTGTTGTTTGGTTCGGAAGTGAATTTCTATGATGGCGTTTGGCAGCAACCGGAAGCCACCAACAAATACAACGGCATGTTGCGCTACACCATCGACAAAGACAATTGGGGCCTGTCGGTCAACGGGAAGGCCTACCATAACACCTGGACGGCGACCAACCAGATACCGGAGCGGGCGATTGATGCGGGCATCATTGGTTTATACGGCACAGGCGATCCCAGTGACGGTGGCGTGACCAGCCGTTACAGCCTGTCCGGCAATTTTTGGAACCGCAACGCCCACGCCAAAAATGACCTGACCGTTTACGCGCTGTACAGTGATTTGGACTTGTACTCCAATTTCACGGGCTATATCGACACCGTCCACGGCGACCAAATCCAGCAAAAAGAACGCCGCGTCCAAGTCGGCGGTACGGGCGAACACACCCGTTACGACCAGTTATTCGGCTTGGAAATGGACAACACCCTAGGCATCCAAATCCGCCATGACGGCATCAATGGTGTCGCCTTAAACCACACCCAAAAACGCCAGTTATTAAACACTGTGCGCCAAGATGACATCACCGAAACCAGCGTCGGCATCTACATCAAAAACGAAACCCATTGGCTAGAAAAATTCCGCTCCATTGCTGGCCTACGTGGTGATTTTTTTAGCTTTGATGTCCATAGCCAAACGCTGGCGGCAAATTCCGGCAGCCAAGCTGCGTCCCTGGCTAGCCCCAAACTCAGCCTGGTTGCCGGGCCGTGGTTGGACACTGATTTTTTCATCAATCTGGGTTACGGCTACCATTCCAACGATGCGCGTGGCACGACGATAAAGATTGATCCGGCGACGGGCGAAGCGGCAAATTCGGTCACGCCCTTGGTGCGTTCACGCGGTGCGGAAGTTGGCGTACGTAGCCAAGCGGTGCAAGGCTTGAATTCGACGCTGGCGGTGTGGTGGCTGGAAAGCCAATCGGAATTGGTGTTTGTCGGCGATGGTGGCACGACCGAACCGTCCGGCAAATCCGAGCGTTACGGCGTTGAGTGGACCAATTATTATAAGCCGACCGATTGGCTGACCTTAGATGCTGATTTTGCCTTCACCGCCTCGCATTTTGTTGGCGTACCCGCATCGGAAAACCACATCCCCAATTCAGTAGGCCGCGTGATCAGCGTAGGTGCGGTGGTGGACATGCCATCAGGATTGTTCGGTTCGCTCAGATTGCGGCATTTTGGCGACGTGCCGCTAAACGAGACGGGCAGTGCTTGGGGCGGCGACACCAGCATCGTCAATTTTGGTACGGGTTATCAGCACAAAGCCTACAAGATTGAAGTGGATGTGTTTAATCTGTTCGGTTCGACCAATAACGACATCGCTTATTTTTACGGCTACCGTTTACAAGGCGAAGCGGCGGGGCCGAATGCGGACGGCAGCACCGACGGGATTATCAAGCATCCGGTCGAGCCGCGCATGGTACGGGTGACGGCTTCGATAAATTTTTAAGAACTGCGTTGTTCCACCGTCAACGCATTTCAAACAACGGCTTGCTAGCGGCTTTATATTCGGATTTAAGCAATTTTTCCCTGACCAACCTATCCAATACGCTTTTACATTGTTCTTGATGCAAAGGTTGCCAAGCTTTAGTCAAGGCATCAATCAAATCGGACATTAGCGCGTACAACTTAGGACGGGTTTGGCTGTTTAAATCCGGCACATCGGCGAATGTCCCGGCATGATTTTTTTGCCAATCGCCGAACAATTGCCGTTGCACGCTTTTCGACGCTTCAATTTGCGCCCGGAAAAACTGCTCGGACCATTCTGCGGGTAAGCCTTTGGCCGTGGCGTCGGTTATTAATTTTTTAATAATCAATTGCTCACGCGCACTATCTTCAATATCGGCTTTCTGGTTCCATTTGTAGCGTGCCACATCTGCCGCCAAATCCAAACGCTTTGATAGCAATGACAAAACCGTTTCAAAAGAGTCCACGCCATTGCAATACGCCTGTGCAGAAAATGCGGGGCGGGCGGATAGTAGTGCAAGGACAAATAGGGGAAAAATGAATAAACGCATGTTGGATACCTTAAAAAATAATGATTAATTTTGCACTCGTTCCCAAGCTGCTGCTTGGGAATGCGGTATGGGAAGCCCTTGCTTCCTGTCATTCTCGAAGCTAGAGCTTCTGAGACTTGGATTACCAAGCAGGAGCTTGGTAACCAGCGTTCAATCCCGTCCTAGTTCGAAGTTCTGCTTTTTATCCTCTCACCCTTTCGTGCTTTTAGTGTTTTTCGTGGATAAATGTGTCAAAACCGATCTTTCAACGCCCGTATCGCGGTAAATATCTCCAGCGAACTTTTCCCCAGCAAGCCTAGCGATTTTTGCAATTCCACACTGTCGGTGCGCATAAACGGATTGGTCGCCAGCTCTTCGGCGATTGTCGATGGCACGGTCGGTTGCCCGTTTGCCCTGAGCTGGTTAACCCGTGCCATTTTTTCCTGCAAAACCGGATTTTCAGGTTCTAAAGTCAAGGCAAAACGTCCGTTGCTTTGCGTATATTCATGGGTGCAGTAAACCCGCGTCGCTGGAGGCAAGGTTTGCAATTTTTGTAAAGATTGCCAAAGGTCTGCTATCGTCCCGTCAAACAAACGCCCACAACCCATGACAAATAAAGTGTCACCACAAAACAGCGCGTTTTCACTGGCGAAATAATAAACAATATGGCCGCTGGTATGCCCGTGGGTCTCCAGCACTTTTGCGCTATGGTTGCCTAGCGTCACAACATCTTGATCGCCAACGCAACGGTCTATGCCGGGAATGCGGTGCTTGTCAGCCGCCGGGCCGATGATTTGGCAAGCGGTTTTGGCTTGTAATTCCAGATTGCCGCCGACATGGTCGCCGTGGTGATGGGTGTTGAAGATAGTGTTTAACCGCCAGCCGCGTTTCGCCAGTTCATCCAGCACAGGCTGGGCGACGGCAGGGTCAACCACCGCGGTTTCCGTCGAAACAGGGTCATGGATGAGGTAAATATAGTTGTCGGTTAAGACAGGAATTTGGACGATGTTCAACATAACAGTATTCAGTTTGAATTATAAAATCAGCGGCTTATAAGGCTGGGATGAAGCGATGGCGTAATCCCTGTCGTGCCAAAACCTCCGTTGCCCGCATCACCCGCTACGGCTACCCGTCCTCCCAGGGCGCGCGCCGCCGTCATTTATAACGGCGGCTCGGACTCGCCGCTCAAAAACGCCGCCACATCTTGGTTTTGTACGCGCCGATAAATGTCTGCGACTGGCAGGGTCAAATCGATTGATTCAAAGGTGACGCCGTCGCCTAAAAAATAGTGGTTGGGCAACCAGCCCTCACGTCTTCTCAACACCGTGACATCGGCAATGTCTTGTTCGATCAGGACATATTCCTGCACACTGGGGAGATTGATGTAAGTCATGAATTTTAGCGTCTCATCCTTTTTCCGGGTTGACCGGGACAAGACTTCGACAATCAGCACGGGCGTTTCGGTGTAATAAGGTTCGGACTCGTCAAACTGGCAATCGACCATCACATCCGGGTAAAAGAAATTGTCTTTGACACGCAGTTTCATATCCGAACCGAACGGTTCGCACGGGGAGTTTTCCAAATGGTCACCAAATTTTCTATACACATTCCCCGCAATCCGTTCATGGTTGGCACTGACACCTGCCATGGCGTAGACATGACCGTCGATCAGCTCATGTTTGGTTTGCCTGGCTAACTCTTCCCTTAAATAGTCTTCCACGCTGATGAATTCGCTAGGTTTTATTACGGCTGACATGATTTTTCTCCAAATAAGTTGAGGTGTTTTTGTGGCAACAAAACGCAGCTTGGGATAATCCGGGGAATTTTATCATGGCAACTCGTAGCTGGGATTACGCTATCGCTTCATCCCAGCCTACTAATGTTATACTTCAATGGTAAAATCCCTACATAAGCCGCTAGGCGATGGCTTTGAGCATACACTCTTTTAACCTTGGGTTAAGGCCATCACCCGGCAAAACTTCGGAACCTATCATCATTTATGGAATTTGACTTACTCAACACCGACGGCTACGCACGGCGCGGCAGGCTGACCTTTGCCCGTGGCGTAGTGGAAACGCCGATTTTCATGCCCGTCGGCACTTACGGCGCGGTAAAATCGTTAACGCCGGAAGACCTGACCAGTATCGGCGCACAAATCATCCTCGGCAACACCTTTCATCTGATGTTGCGCCCGACCACGGCGGTGATCCAAGCGCACGGCGATTTGCACGATTTTATGCGCTGGCAAAAACCCATCCTCACCGACTCCGGCGGTTTCCAAGTGTTCAGTCTCGGCGCATTACGGAAAATCACCGAACAAGGCGTGACCTTCCAATCGCCCATCAACGGCAGCAAAATTTTCATGGGGCCGGAAGAGTCCATGCAAGTGCAGCGCGAGTTAGGCTCGGACATCGTCATGATTTTCGACGAATGCACGCCGTACCCCGCCACCGTAGACCAAGCCGCCGACTCCATGCGCCTATCTTTGCGCTGGGCGCAACGCAGCAAAGCCGCGCACGGTGACAATCCCAACGCGTTGTTCGGCATTGTCCAAGGCGGCATGTACGAACATCTACGCCAAGAATCCATCGCGGGATTGGTCGATATTGGCTTTGACGGTTACGCGATTGGCGGCTTATCCGTCGGCGAACCCAAAGATGAAATGATGGCGACCTTAGACGTGGTGCATACCAAAATGCCCGTCGACAAACCGCGTTACTTGATGGGTGTGGGTACACCGGAAGATTTGGTCGAAGCCGTATGCCGTGGCATCGACATGTTCGATTGCGTCATGCCCACCCGCAATGCCCGCAACGGGCATTTGTTCACCCGTTTTGGCGTGGTGAAAATCCGCAACGCCCAATACGAATTCGACAACCGCCCGCTAGATGAACAATGCGGCTGTTACACTTGCCAGAACTATTCCCGCGCCTATTTGCGGCATTTGGACAAATGTCAGGAAATGCTAGGCTCCCGGCTCAATACCATCCACAATTTGTATTACTACTTAAGCCTGATGCAAGGTTTGCGGGATGCGATTGAGCGGCAGGCGTTGGGGACGTTTGTTAAAGAGTTCTACCGTCAACGGGAAGCGGAAGCGGAAAACCGGCCTTTGTAATGCTGATCGGTATTTGCTAAGTGATGAGCAGCAGGATTCGAAGATTTAATAGGTGTAGATCGGTGCATTATCACTAATGCACCGCATGTCCTAGTTATGGATGTAATTACAATTCGTTGGATTACTATATTTTTTTGCAGCTATAAGCCCATCAATTGTTGCCTTAACAGCAATACTTTCTTGATTCTCCAGTCGACGGCGAATTGCCGTTGCAATAGAAAGCAAGATATGATCGGATTTTGCTGATTGATGCAACAATTTAATATTATTTGAAAACCATTCAAGTCCATGTTGCTCAACTAATACTGCAAATAATTCGTCTGCATAAGATTCTGATATAGAGATAACATTCGTTAAGTCTATTGCCGCTATTTTTCCTGTTGTGACAGCTTGTTCCGCTTTGGATCGCAAATTACGCGCAGACACCCTTGATGCTAGATCACTTCCATCTGGGCGGATAATTACTGAATTTTTGTTGTTCATGATTGCACCCCAAGTAAATTGATTAAAGAGGTTATAACCTCGTCGTCATTATTTTTTTTATATTGTTTGACTTTTTCGATGTCAAATCTGCAAGCTAAGGCTACACCTTGCCATTTTTGTACATTATTTTTAAAGCTTTTGTTTCCTTTGTCGTTAATTACAAGCGTCTTTTCACCACTAGCAAGCCAAAGCAGACCTTTGTAATTGTTTATTAACTCAACCAGTTTCGCTAAACCAAGACCCATGTGATGATTCTCGCTCATAACAGCCTGGCCGATGCCAGGAATCGGATTACCTGCTATATCTTGCGGCAACCGCTGTGACCATTCATCTATAACTTTAAGTGTCTTGGACGAATTCCCTTTTTCGATGCACCAATTAATTGATTCTTCATCACTCTGAACAAGAAGACCAACTCGCTGAAGTTCGCGTAAAAATCCCAAGCCGCAATCAGCTAAAGCAAATTCAAAACACTCTCCGTTGGTATTGGAGTTCTTCCACTTCTGCGCCATTGAAAAGCCTGTACTCTTACCATGCGACCATACGTTGTCGTGTAAATCCCCAACAACATCACATAAATCTTTAACAAAATCAGAAATATCCTGGCTATCAAATAAATATCTGATACAGCTGTTAATGGTGCTGGTAGCTTTATCAGTACCATCGGCACTATTTAGTAGTACTAACGGACTATAATTTTCACCGGATTTTTTTCTTTCGTATTGGTAGCTATCCATTCCGTTAAGTGCGCTTTCTAGTGCTATTGCAGAAGCATAGCCTTTAGTCTGCTCGGAATAAAAATGTAGCTTTCCAAATTCAATTTGCTTCGATCTGCAACATGCAGCTAGTGCTGCCCAGTATCCAGGGGGTTTCCAATCAACCCCTATAGACAATTGACCATTTTTTTGAATCCCTAAATCTCTACTGAGAAACTCTGATAATCCATACATAGTGAATAGCGGTTTTTGTAAGGTTTTTAATAGCTATGATTCAACATAGCTATGCTATTAAAGCTGGATATTTTTAATTTGTATAATTTGTTGCT
>Ga0066437_1000425_pt1 | contig 12146 bp, 14 predicted proteins | sample LakWasMet55_HOW8_2_FD_59525 | JGI IMG/M metagenome (GOLD analysis project Ga0066437, IMG submission 59525) | Freshwater sediment methanotrophic microbial communities from Lake Washington under simulated oxygen tension - Sediment Metagenome 55_HOW8 | ecosystem: Environmental > Aquatic >...
TTAAAAAACCAACTTTGCCAGCCGGAATGGCGGGCAGTCCCTTTGACCGACTTGTTGGGCATAATGAAAGCACAATTGCCCTAAGCAGGTAACACCCTAAAAACTAATCTTAAAACCGATTGCGTCAGGCTAGATTCCTTTACCGCAATATTAGTCCAGAAAAATCCGATACATTACTTTTGTTTAGGATATTTTTTCGACCCTATGCTTGCTAATGAGTTAACCGAAAACGACGACGAACTATATCAGCACTCCAGATAGTGGCTGATAGAACGATGAAACCAGGCACTAAACCTAGTACCGTCAATTGCATTGTTTCGTAAGGAAATTTCCCCAGCCTGATTGCGAGAATAAGATAGTAAGCCCATACACCAACGACTGTAACTGTAACAAAGTAAACGAGCCACTGAGACCACTGCCATTTTAAACACGATCCAATACCACCAATTGCCGATAGCAACCCAAGGACGCCAACCCACCAAATATTCTGCGTAATGCTCGACCAAAAAAGCCAACATCCACCACAGATGAGCCATACAGATGCTAATAAGATTCTTGGGCCAAGCGATAGCGACATAGATATGCCCAACGTTACGGTAAGGGGCTGCCCGCGTGATTGGCTACAGCGGAGCCGCCTACCTGTGAAAAACAAAAACCTCGCCAGCCGGAACGGCGGACAGTCCCTTTGACTGACTTGTTGGACATTGGATGAAGCATCATTTTGCCCCACATCCGAACAGCCCAACGTTACGGTAAGGAACGCAGCATTTTGATTCCCGTTGACGGGGACTTTTTAGATGCCGCCGCGAACCTGCATAAGCGCAAAGCCTAGAAGGTTTAAACCTACCCATAAGTTCGGATTGTTCGCTTTTTCGTCGTTCTGCGCCAAGCCAATGCCCCAGATACGGTCAACGGGACTCGCCTCAACGAGAACACGGTTACCTGTTTGCTGTAGGAACTCTGCGAGGGCGGGGTTTTGCTCGAACTTGGCAGCATTGCCACGAACAACGATTGAGAACCGATTTTCTATCCATACGGCTTCATCAAAGTTTCGGATTCCGCGACCGAGTGCTTTTACAGCCCCTGGGCTAGATGCCTGAAGTATTTTTGCTCTAGCTTCCAGATCTCCGAACAGTGCGGCCTTTTCAGCCATCATGAAGTGCTCAGCGGTCGCGAAGCACTCGTGATTGAGTACAAATGGCGCTTCATACCATTGGCTAAGGCATGTGACTGAAACCCCGTTTTTTCTAGGCTTGTACCCCCAAAAAAAGACGTACTTGAGCAACTCCCCTGCGTTGTAGCGTGCTCGTAGATCATCAAGAAAGCGAGTGTCGGTCATCGTCAAATTATTGCGTCCAACGTTAAGTAGACACCTAAAAAGGTGCCATGAATTACACACAAAACGGCGCATGATATTTACACGCCCCTTGATTTTTCAAGAATATACGCCTTGATTTTTTTGTTATCAACCCATCCGGGCAAATAAGCCCCACACCGAAAAATCCCCCTGCTAAAAATTCGGATGACGTTACGCAGCAGCCGCCCATCAGGTTATCGGGCCATTCCCAACGCTAATGTTGCTAACCAAATTTAAAGCCCGTAAACGCATGGTAAAACTGCTTAGCCGTCCTGCCGTTTTTTGAATCTCGTATGACAGTTTGTATGTAACCCTAGCCTGGATGATCTGCTTATTGAAGGTTTCAAGATTGCCATAACCTGTGCGGTCGTTTTCTGAAGCACCAGCCGCGCATATGCCGCGCATATAAAGACGCTGAATAGCGTCTGCGCTGTAAAAGCTTGAATCGCACGACGTACTCACGAAATTCACCGCCCTCTTGCTTACTCCATCTGTGCTGAATAGTTACCGTAACGTGCCGCACCGTTGAGCCTTGCCCGTTTATAAAGCGCCTGTTGCGCGGCCTGTAGGTTTTCCGGCTTGCCTTGCCAGGCTTCCAGCACGGGTTGTTGCAAAGCCCGCCCGTAGGAAAAACTCAATTGCCAAGGCGCGTTACCGGCCAGCGCATTCATGGCGTTCAGGTTAGCCGTGGCTTCTTCGGGGGTTTGGCCTCCCGAAAGGAAGTTAATCCCAGGAACGGCGGCAGGCACTGAACGGCGCATGGCCGCCAGGGTTTTCTCGGCGATCTCTTCCGGGCTAGCCCTATTGGGCGCGTCTTTGCCAGGGACGACCATGCTAGGTTTGAGCACGGTATACTCCAATTCCACACGATGCCTGTGCAAGGCATGGAACACCGCATGCTGGACTAGCTCGATGACTTCAAGGCAACGTTCTATGCTATGGTCGCCGTCCAGCAGCACTTCCGGCTCGACGATAGGCACCAAGCCCAACGATTGGCAAATCGCCGCATAACGCGCCAGCACTTCGGCATTGCTTGTTATGCCGGCCTGGGTGGGGTTATGCGGGCTGATGGAATACACTTCACGCCATTTGGCAAAACGGGCGCCCTGCCCCTTATAACCCGCCAGCCGTTCAGCCAATCCGTCCAAACCCTGCGTGACCACATCGCCCGGCGCATTTATCAGCGGCGTAAAGCCTTTATCGACTTTAATCCCAGGCACTATGCCCTGCCCGGCCGCCACTTCCGGCAAGCTTTTGCCGTCAGCCGTGGTTTGCCCTAACGTTTCTTCAAACAGGATCACGCCGCTGATAAACTCGCCTAAACCGGGTGTCGTCAGCAGCAGGGAACGGTAAGCGCAACGGTTGGCTTCGGTGGATTCGACGTTGATCGCCTTAAAGCGTTTGACAATGGTTGGCGCGCTTTCATCGGCCGCCAATATGCCTTTACCTGTGACCACCAAATCTGTGATAGTGGCTTGCAATTCAGTTTTTATAGACATAAAAATCTCCGTTTATGGTTGTTGTTATAGAGATGCTTGACCCGCATTGGTGGAAACTGACGGATATATCTGAAAATCACTGGTACTGGAAAGCTATTCCATCGCTATGGTGCCTTCAATGCAATGGCTCAAACCGATGGCCTCGATCTCCAACGTCATTTTGACAGTAATGGCCTCGTTGCCTCGTAATTTTCCTGATGCCATCGCCTTATCCACCGCATGTTCGATTTCACGTTGTGACGTGACACCGACATTTTTAAGATATTTCCTGATTTCCATATTCAATGTCTCTTCATTCATATCGACCTCCATCGTCCCGCAGGGACGCTAAAATTAAGGAATCCGCCATTGTTTTGATAATGTAAACTGTAGGTCTCAGGGTATGCCTTCTGAGGACGGGCAATAACAGCCGTTTGGCCATTTTTGCGGCCCCCCAAGTCCCCTTCTATGGAACCTTCGCTGTCAGTAACGGCCATGCCCACCTTTCCAGCCATGATAGCCACCCCAGCCACCTCCCCAACCATGATTACCGCCCCAGCCATACCCGCCGCCTCCCCAACCATGATGGCCGCCCCAGCCATATCCACCAGGTCTCCAGCCATAATAACCCCCCCAACCATAACGCCTGCCCCAACCAAAATTATCATAAAGCTGATATCCATACGGCTGATAACCATATTGGTAGCCGCTATAAACGCCATATCCGTCATAGGCAACGTAAGGGCTGTAAGGATAAACGGCACAACTTTGTAGCATGGCTGCAAACACCAAAACGGCGCACGGCCAAATTAATCGTTTCATATCAACATCCCCTTGAAGGACTTAATCATTCAATTATCGTTGTTTCGATTAGCGGCGGTATAAATAATTCAATATAACTTGCCAGCAGGCAGTTATATTGGCCAGGATGCCCATGGAAACCGTCACCATCCCTTTTGGCAAGCCGGATAGCCCTCCATCTTCCCGCGACCGGCAAATACCCCGTATATATGTCCCCCAATGGCCGGTTCAAAGCCTTGCCCTAACTATCGGGTTGGTTTGTCACATTTCAGGCAATCCGCCTATTTTTTTGTTGCGTTTGTTGTGTAATCGACATTTGCCTCATTTTCCACACCCCCTCCCGGCATTATTTCTCTTACAAATACAAAGGTTTTTTGGCTGGCGATAATCCGGTATGGATGTTGCTTTGGCAATGCCCAGCAGCGTTGCTAAGGGCACTACGCCAGGCGTTGCTTTTAACAATAAGAACAATGCAAGCGTTTCCAAACAGCCATAAGACGACCCAAGGGCATCGCTTGGAAACACGGAGAAAAGTATCCCGTAGCATTTGCCGGCTGTACGTTTTTCAAGCAGCCATACCAACAACGCCAGGAGATCGAATGAATGAAACCTTTTACGATGTCATGCGCAGGCAAGGCATCACGCGCCGCAGTTTCCTCAAGTTTTGTAGCCTGACCGCTGCATCGTTGGGGCTTGCCCCCTCATTCGCACCGAAAATCGCCCATGCGATGGAGACCAAACCGCGCATTCCGGTGTTGTGGCTGCACGGCCTGGAATGCACTTGTTGCTCGGAATCCTTTATCCGCTCCGGCCATCCTTTAGCCAAGGACGTGATATTGTCGATGCTGTCGCTGGATTACGACGACACCATCATGGCGGCGGCAGGGCACAATGCCGAAGCCATCATTGATGAAATTGTCGAGAAATATAAAGGCAATTACATCCTGGCTGTGGAAGGCAATGCGCCTTTGGCTGAAGATGGCATGTACTGCATTATCGGCGGCAAACCGTTCGTCGAACAGCTCAAATACGCCGCCGAAAGCTGTAAGGCGATTATTTCCTGGGGTTCGTGCGCATCCTGGGGTTGCGTGCAGGCCGCCAAGCCTAACCCGACCCAAGCGACGCCGACCCATAAAATACCCGGTTTGGCTGATAAACCCATCATCAAAGTGCCCGGCTGCCCGCCGATAGCCGAAGTGATGACGGCTGTGGTGGCCTATTTGTTGACCTTCGACAAACTGCCAACCCTGGACAAGCAAGGCCGTCCGCAGATGTTCTACAGCCAACGCATCCACGATAAATGCTATAGAAGGCCGCATTTCGACGCGGGCCAGTTTGTCGAGCACTGGGACGACGAAGCCGCACGCCAAGGCCACTGCCTGTACAAAATGGGCTGCAAGGGGCCGACCACGTACAACGCCTGTTCGACGGTGCGCTGGAATGAGGGCTTGTCGTTCCCGATCCAGTCCGGCCACGGCTGTATCGGCTGTTCCGAAGACGGTTTCTGGGATAAAGGCAGTTTCTACGAACGCCTCACCGATATTAACCAGTTCGGCATCGAAGCCAACGCCGATGCCGTCGGCGGTACTGCCGCCGCCGTGGTCGGTCTGGGCGTCGCCGCCCATGCCGGGTTGACCGCGCTAAACCGTTCCAAAAAAGCCGATGACAAACAACCAGGAGCGCAGCAATAATGACAGTCACCCACACCCCTAACGGTTTTCATCTGAATGACGCAGGCCGCCGTGTCGTCGTCGATCCGGTCACGCGCATCGAAGGCCACATGCGTTGTGAAGTTAATATCGACGACGACAACATCATCCGCAATGCCGTCTCCAGCGGCACCATGTGGCGCGGCCTGGAAGTGATCCTGAAAGGCCGTGATCCCCGCGATGCTTGGGCGTTCGTGCAGCGCATCTGCGGCGTCTGCACCGGCACCCATGCCTTGACCTCGGTGCGCGCGGTCGAGGATGCGCTAAAAATACAGATTCCTGAAAACGCCAATTCGATACGCAACCTGATGCAGCTCAGCCTGCAAGTGCAAGACCATCTGGTGCATTTTTACCATTTGCATGCGCTGGATTGGGTCAACCCGGTTAACGCGCTGAAAGCCGACCCCGCCGCGACCTCGGCCTTGCAGCAATCGATTTCGCCGCATAATCCCAAATCGTCGCCCGGCTATTTTCGCGACACGCAAAACCGTTTGCTGAAATTCGTCGAATCCGGCCAGCTCGGCCCGTTCAAGAACGGCTACTGGACCAATCCCGCTTATTTGTTGTCGCCGGAAGCGGACTTGATGGCGGTGACGCATTACCTGGAAGCCCTGGATTTCCAGAAAGACATCATGAAAATACGCACGATCTTCGGCGGCAAGGATCCACATCCGAACTGGCTGGTCGGCGGCGTGCCGTGCGCGATCAATATCGACGGCGTCGGTGCCGTCGGCGCGGTCAATATGGAGCGGCTGAACCTGGTCTCATCCATCATCGACCGCACGATTACCTTTATCGACCAGGTGTACATTCCCGATTTGCTGGCGATTGCGCAGTTCTATAAAGGCTGGATGTATGGCGGCGGCCTGTCCGGGACTAGCCTGTTGTCTTACGGCGACATCCCCGACAACGCCAACGACTATTCGGCGTCAAATTTACTGATGCCGCGCGGCGCAATCATCAACGGCGATTTGACTAAAGTCCATGAAGTCGATTTGACCGATCCCGAGCAAATCAAGGAATTCATCCCGCACTCCTGGTACAAATATCCCGACGAATCGCTAGGCCTGCATCCGTGGGACGGCGTCACCGAACCCAATTACAAACTGGGGCCGAATACGAAAGGCGACCGCACCCATATCCAGGAACTGGACGAAGACGCCAAATATTCGTGGATCAAAGCCCCACGCTGGCGCGGCCATGCGATGGAAGTCGGCCCTCTGGCGCGTTATGTCATCGGCTATGCGCAAGGCAACAAGGAAATCACCGAGCAAATCAACTTTGTCTTGAAAACGCTGGACGTGCCGGTCACGGCCTTGTTCTCGACCCTGGGCCGGACGGCGGCGCGCGGCCTGGAAGCGCAATGGGCGGCGGGCAAGATGCGCTACTTCATGGACAAGATGATGGCGAATATCAAGTCCGGCGATTTGGCGACCGCGAACGTCGCCCTTTGGGATCCGGAAACCTGGCCGAGCAGCGTCAAAGGCGTGGGTTTCACCGAAGCGCCGCGCGGCGCGTTGGGGCATTGGCTGAAAATCGAAAACACCAAGATCGCCAATTACCAATGCGTGGTGCCGACCACCTGGAACGGTTCGCCGCGCGACGAGCAAGGCAATATCGGCGCGTTCGAGGCGGCGTTGATGAACACCAAGGTGGAGCGTCCCGAGGAGCCGGTGGAAATTTTGCGCACCTTGCACAGTTTCGACCCTTGCCTGGCGTGTTCGACGCATATCATCAGCCCGGACGGCACGGAATTGACGCAGGTTAAGGTGCGTTAAATTGGGGTGAGGTACGAACCCTTTATGCCCTTGGGTGCAACAATCCATGGCTCCGTTTTGTTGGGGTTCGTACCTCACCCCAACCTACGATCAACTTTTTTGGTTAGTCATTTATGAATAGCATCAAATTAAAAACCCTGGCTTTAATCGCCATGACGGCATTCTGCCAAACCGCATCGGCGCATACCGGCTTGCTGCCTACGGGCGGTCTGGCCGATGGCTTCGTGCATCCGTTTCTGGGTTTGGATCATTTATTGGTCATGCTTGGCGTCGGTCTTTGGGCTGGTTCGCAGGCTCCCCACGCGGCTGGACGCATCATCGCGATATTCTTGTTGTACATGCTGGGCGGCGCGCTGTTGGCTATGCACGGCGTCCAATTCGCTTACATCGAAAGCGCTATCCTATTGTCATTGCTGGCCATTGGCGGCTTGCTGGCGGTAGGCAGGCTTAGGCTGTCCGAAGCCGGTTGTGCGGCTTTGATCGCGGTTAGCGGAGCCTTGCACGGAATGGCGCACGGCGGCGAGATACCGGTTGCCGCCAGCGCTTATGGCTATCTGCCCGGCATGGTGGCGGCGACTGGTTTGCTGCATGGGCTAGGTTTAAGCGGCAGCCTGCTGCTTCGGAAAGGGAATGCGGTTGTCTTGACCCGCATCTACGGCGGCGTGACCGGTGCTATCGGCGCTTGGCTGTTGTTTGCCGTATAAGGAATCGCCATGACTGAGCCAACTTCAATTACCCCCGCCGTTTATGTCTACGAAAAACCGGTACGGCTATGGCATGGCCTGAATGCCCTGGCCATCATCGCGTTGACAGTCACCGGCTATTTGATCGCCTCGCCGCTGCCATCGGTGGGCGGCGAGGCGTCCGACCATTTTGTGATGGGCTATATCCGCTTTGTGCATTTCGCCGCCGGTTACCTGTTGGCGATAGGCTTGCTGTTCCGGGCGTACTGGGCTTATGCGGGCAACGGGCATGCCAGGCAACTTTTCGCGCCGCCGTTGTTGAGCCGGAGCTTCTGGCAAGGCGTAGGCCATGAAATCCTGTGGTACGCTTTTTTGGTCAAGGAGCCGCGCAAGTACACGGGGCATAACCCCTTGGCGTTGCTGGCGATGCACTTCGCCTTCGTTTGGGGTTCGCTGTTTATGATTATCACGGGCTTTGCGCTATACGGCGAAGGCACGGGGCAGGGCAGTTGGCAGTACAGCTTGTTCAGTTCCTGGGTATTGCCGCTGTTTGGCGATAGCCAAAGCTTGCACAGCTGGCACCATCTGGTCATGTGGCTGATCGTGTGCTTTGTGCTGATCCATGTCTATGTCGCCGTGCGTGAAGACAAACTGTCACGGCAAAGCATTTTATCGACGATGGTGACCGGTTGGCGCACGTTTAAAGACGACAAACCGCTGGACGATGTCCATTGACCTAAAACAGCGTTTTGTCCACGAATACCCTCTGGGGCACAAGAAACACGAAAAGCACGAAAATTTTTAAAGAGATTTCGTGTCTTTCGTGCTCTCCAGCGGGACGGGGTTTTTAACCCCGTCCTTAACGTTTCAACATATCCTTAGAGCCTATAAACGTTATGGAACGGGTCGCTTAAAGCGCCTACTGTTGGAACAAACCTGTTCCAGCTTTTGAAATATTTCGTGCTTTTCGTGCCCCAGAGGGTATTCGTGGACAATATTTTTCTAAGGATTAACGATGAATATTTTGCTGTTGGGCATAGGCAATGTGCTGTGGGCCGATGAAGGTTTCGGTGTCCGCGTCGTCGAGCATTTGCAAAAAAACTACCGTTTCCCCGATACGGTCAAGGTGATGGATGGCGGCACGCAAGGCGTTTACTTGGTCGAACATGTACAGGCGGCGGATGTGTTGGTGGTCTTCGATGCGGTCGATTACGGCTTGCCGCCAGGCACGTTGAAACGCATCGCCAATGGTGATGTGCCGAGTTTTCTCGGCGCCAAGAAAATGAGCCTGCACCAGACCGGTTTCCAGGAAGTGTTGGCGATGGCGCAAATGTTGGGTAGCGACCCACAGTATTTGCTGTTGATAGGCGTGCAACCGGAGGAACTGGACGACTATGGCGGCAGCTTGCGCCCTAGCGTCAAGGCACAAATCCAACCGGCGATTGATATGGCGCTGACTTATCTGCACGCTTTCGGCATTAATGCGGATTTTACCGGTGCCGATGCCAATTTGACCGACCCGGTGCTTAACATGCAACGCTACGAACAGGAGCGGCCCACCGCCGACGAAGCCTGCCGCATCGGTGACGAACGCATTTTGCAATCCGGCGTATTCGCCGTGCAACCGCCGCCGCAATCGGGCGGACAGCCTTCCTTGCAAGTCGATGTCGATTACCGGGGCAAATACTGATGTGTATCGGCCTTCCCATGCAAATTATCGGGCAGCGCGGCGAAATGGCCGTCTGCCTCTATCGTGGCCTAGAAAACCTGATCGACATGATGCTGGTCGGCGAGCAGCCAGCCGGCACTTGGTTGCTGGTGTTCCTGGACACCGCCCGTGAAGTGCTCAGCGAGGAAAAAGCCCAGCAAATCACCGACGCCTTGGAAGCCATGCGCCTGGCGATGCAGGGTGAAACCCAAATAGACCATCTGTTTGCCGATTTAGTGGACAGGGAACCGACCTTACCGGAGTTTTTACAATCATGAATTCACCTTTGATCGACCAACTGCAGTCCCGCCACGGCTTGCCGTTGCTGGATGCGGACAACTACGACCCTTTTGTTTACGGTAACGGAACCGTCGTGCTGTTTTTTTGTAACGACCCCGTGCATTTCCCCGAAAGCAACGATGTCGCGGTAATCTTGCCGGAATTGCTGAAAGCCTTCAGCGGTAGGCTGCAAGCGGCGGTTATCGGCAAAGCTATCGAGCGCGAATTACAGGCGCGGTTTCGCTTCACCCGTTGGCCCTCGTTGGTGTTTTTGCGCGGCGGCGAGTATTTAGGCGTCATCAGCGGTATCCGCGATTGGCAAGAATACATACAGGAAACCGTGCGCATACTCGCCGCCACACCCAGCCAACCGCCCGGCTTTGATTTGGATAAAGTTTGCGGGGCGGCGCATTGAATATAGTTTGTTCATCCTATCCCCGTTTCCATGTGCCGTGTCACCGCTGTTAAGGATATTCGCTCGTTCCCAAGCTCCGGCTTGGGAATGCGGCCTTGGAAGCTCTAGCTTCCAGTCACTTACGTAGATATTGATGCCCATGTGGGATACGCGAAGCTAGAGCTTCTGCTACCGCATTCCCAAGCCGGAGCTTGGGAACGAGCGTGAAAAGGGGCGCATGGCACGCCTTTCTTGTAACCCTAAAATAAACCACGACCATCATGAGTTCTATTTCACTCCCCCTTTTCGGACTAGGCAGCCAACCGCCTGAACAAGACGGCGCAACGTTGGATTATCTGCAAATGCCGCAGGACATGGCGACTTACGCCATGCCGCAGATTTCGGCGGATTTGAATGCACACGATTTGGCACAGGCGAAAGCCGTCTTGCTGCAATTGCAACAGGATTTGGCAGCCTTTCCGGCAGCGTCCAAACCCAACGACCTGACGCAACTGGACACGGCCAACCGCAAGTTCATCGACGAACTGCTGGGCGAAGGCGAGGTCAGCGTTATCGGTTCCGGCGGGCAAGTCCGTATCCAGGAATCAGTGCTGGCGGGGGTATGGCGGTTGCAACAACTCAATTCACAGCGGCAAATTATTGCTGATGCGCTGGAAGTCGGCATTATCCCGCAACAAATCATGCAATTGGCGTTTGACGGTGCGGCTAGCCACATCGACACGGCTTGGGCGGCGTTGCCAGAAGGCGTGATGAACGCCCCGCCGTTATTGGCAGAACTCAACGCCAAAATTGCCGCATACCCAGCAACCCATGAGGCGCATAGCATCAATTTGAGCCTGTTGCCGCAAACTGAGCAGGACTTGGAATTTCTGGAGCAACGTTTGGGTAAAGGCACGGTGGCGATATTGTCTCGGGGCTACGGAACAAACCGCATCACCGCCACTGGCACAAAGCGGGTCTGGTGGGTGCAATATTTTAACTCCCAAGACACCCTGATCCTTAACACCTTGGAAGTCAGCGACGTGCCCAGCGTGGCCTGCGCTTCGCCGGAAGACATTGCCGACAGTTGCCAACGTTTGCAGGAAATATTGAAGGTGTATCTGTGAACGGGTCGTTTTTTGCCGGGGCTTACGGTGGCGATGCCTCGCGCTTACCGCCGGAAACCCGGCTGGAGTGCAAGATTTGCTGGTATGTCTATGACCCGTCACTCGGCGACGAAGTCTGGCAAATACCGTCCGGCACGGCGTTTTCGCAGTTACCGGAACACTGGGGCTGCCCGCAGTGCGGCGGCAAAAAACAGGACTTTTTATTGCTGGACGATTGAGCATGTTGTGGCGGGAGAGCGGGCAAATCCGGCTCGCGCTGGAAACGGCATTCAACGATATTTTGGACACCCGGATGGACGGGCTGCCGATAGCCAACACCGCGCTGTCGGTACAAGCTATCGGTTTCAACCGCTTTAACGAAGATTGGCTGGGCGTGTTGCTTACGCCTTGGTGCATGAATCTGTTGCTATTGCCGGGTTCGGACAGCACTTGGTGCGGGCAAGCCTCCGGTACCAGCATCGAGCGGAGCTTCCCCTATGGCACGTTTGAATTTACCTTGGGCAGTGAAACGCTGTTGGGGATGTACGCGCAATGTTCTTTGTTTTCGCCGATGTTCCAGTTCGCGGATCAAGCCGCCGCGCTGGCGGCGGCACAAGCGGCATTGCAAGGCTTGCTGGCCACCTCGGCAGCGCGTGGCATCAGCCGCCGCGATTTGCTGCGCGGGACTATCGGCAAGGCTTGAACGATGCCCGCTGGCTCTTTAACTATTGAGCTATGCCATCGCTCAGGCCAGGCAATGGATGCACGCATCACCTCCACCCGCCCAGACGCGGCGACACGGGTGTTGCTGGGTAAAACCCCGGAACAAGTGCTCACCACCGTGCCGTTGCTG
>Ga0066437_1000426_pt1 | contig 12132 bp, 10 predicted proteins | sample LakWasMet55_HOW8_2_FD_59525 | JGI IMG/M metagenome (GOLD analysis project Ga0066437, IMG submission 59525) | Freshwater sediment methanotrophic microbial communities from Lake Washington under simulated oxygen tension - Sediment Metagenome 55_HOW8 | ecosystem: Environmental > Aquatic >...
TCAGTTGGTTAGAATACCGGCCTGTCACGCCGGTGGTCGCGGGTTCGAGCCCCGTCCACTCCGCCACCAAATCAAAAGCCCCGATCCATCTGGTTCGGGGCTTTTTTTTTAAATCAAATTTTGGCTTTAAATGTGTGTTGTTTCTTTAGGACTTAAGTATGCTGACAAAAATTAGAGAAAAAGCGCAAGGTATATTTGCATGGGGTATTTTGATAATTATTTGTGTACCTTTTGCGTTATGGGGCATTAATAATTACATTGATAGCGGTCGGGAAGCTCCAGTTGCTTCTGTGGGTGATAAGGATTTTTATCAGCGCGATATTAATAAGGCCTACGAGCAATACAGCCAAAGCCTTCAAGGATTGGGCATTGATGAGCAAACCCTTAAGTCTCAAGCGCTCGAAAAATTGATAAAAGATGAAGTCTTGCTGCAATATGTTCATGCTAAAGGCTTGGTAGCAACTGATGAAACCGTGCGTGACTTTATCAAATCGCTGGAATATTTTCAGACGAACGGTAAATTCGATGAAAAGAAATATAAGCTATTGCTAAGTTCACAAAGAATTTCATCCAATGATTTTATCGGAAGGATCAAAAATGCCCTGGTGATGGAACAGTTCCAGCGTAGTATCATCGAAAGCAGTTTCGCTACGCTGTTCGATGTGGAAGGCTTTTTTAAAATTCAGAATCAGCAGCGTGATGTCGATTACTTGACTATTGCATTACAGCAGTCTCCAGAGCAACCCAAAGAAGAGGAAATTGCTGCTTACTACCAGCAACATCAAAATCTTTACCAAACGCCTGAGCAGGTATCTGTCGAGTATGTTGAGTTGTCGCTCGAGGATTTCGCTAAAAAAGTTGCCGTTACAGATGAGAAACTAAAACTCTTTTATGAAGAGCAAAAAGATCAATATACGACACAGGAGCGTCGGAGAATCAGCCATATCCTGTTTGCGATCAATCCTAAAAATAATGATAAAGCCCAACTTGAAAAAGCGATAAAAGCAAAGCAGGAATTAGCAAGTAAAGATTTTGCTGAGATGGCTAAGGAAGTTTCGGATGACACAGTGAGTGCTAAAAATGGTGGCGATTTAGGTTTGTTTAACGCCGGTGTTATGGAGAAATCATTCGAAGACGCTGCAAGTACTTTAAAATTGGGCGAGGTTTCAAATCCGGTCAAGTCAGCATTTGGGTATCATTTAATTAAAGTAACCGAACTCGTACCCGGCAACATCAAGCCATTTGAAAGTGTTAAAGATGAATTGACCAAAGCTTATCAAAAAGCGCAAGCGGAAAACGCCTTTTATGAAGCGGGTGAAAAATTAACTGAAATCAGTTATGAGAATCCTGATAACCTCCAGACAGTAGCTGACGCTTTGACTGTGACAATTAAAAAATCAGCCTTATTTATTAGAGATAAGGGTGAAGGTATTGCTGTGGAAGATAAAATACGCACGGCGGCATTTACAGATGAAGTTTTACAAGGCAATAACAGTACGCCAATAGAGCTCGGTACTGAGCGATTGGTGGTATTGCGCGTGCTGGAACATAAAACAGCGGCTACCCGCGATTTAAATGCTGTTAAGCAGGACATTGTTAAAGTTCTACTGAGTGACAAAGCAACGCATCTGACTGCCGAAAAAGCAAAGCAAATAAAAGCACGCTTACAAGCAGGCGAGGCTATACAAGCGGTGGCTGCTGAAAATAAACTGGAGTTCAAGCAAGCAGCAAACCTGACTCGGAGCAAAGACGGATTGCCTGTTCAATTGAATGAGGCTATTTTTAAAGCCGCGAAACCGGCAGGTAATAAGCCCAGCATCTTTATCGTGCCGCTTCCTTCCGGCGAACAAATAGTGGTAAGCCTGTCAAAAGTAACCGAAGGCAAGATGAGTGAGGATGATAAGAAGCAGTTGGAGTTGGCAAAGAAGAATATTGGCAATGCTTTTGGTCAGGTTGAGTTTAATGCAGTGTTGAACAGTTTGCAGGCGGATACTGATATATCTGTAAAAACAAAGGCTAAGCAAGCGATTGAATAAAAAAAGGGAGCTTCAAGCTCCCTTTTTATAACCTGCATTTTATCAGCACAGAAATACAATTTAATCTGTTGTTTCGGCGCTCATTTTTACTATGGCTGCTTTGGCAATGTTGCTCAATGCAGAGCCGTCCTGTTGGCAATAAAGGATAATTGCATTTCGCATTCTGGGATCCCATGATCTTAGAATGTGTTTTTTTACACCATCAGCAGCCAGTTCTTTATCGCTTTCAGCGTTAAAAAAGTCGCTTATGTCATTGGCCATTTTAATAAGTCTTTCAGTTTTCATTATTTATTCAGTTCGATAAGTTGTTAGAGTGTATTAGGCGTTTTGGATGCGTATAGACAACATGTTGGTCGCCTCGGGCGAAGCCAATGAGAGTAAGTCCTGCCTCCTCTGCCAAGCGTATGGCTAAGCCGGTTGGTGCGGAAATAGCTGCTATAAGGGTGATACCTACAAAAGCGGTTTTTTGCACCATTTCATAACTGGCACGGCTGGTGACAATAACAAATCCAGTGCTTAAGTCTTTGCCAGTGCGCAATAATAAGCCGATTAATTTATCCAGTGCATTATGTCGCCCCACATCTTCACGTAAGTCGATAAGTCCCTGTCCAGGGACTGCCCATGCGGCAGCGTGTACTGATCCTGTCAACTGGTTGAGTTTCTGGTGCTGTTTAATTTCATTCAAAGCAGAAAATAATTCGTCTGCGCTTATGGTTAATCCGCCGTGAACAGGATCAGGCTGGCGAATTGCTTGTTTTAAGGTGCTTGCACCACATAAGCCGCAACCAGTCCGGCCAGTTAAATTGCGGCCTTTATCCGTCATGCATGCAAAACGCTGCTGCGGAATTTTTAACCGTACCTCAATGCCATTAGAGCGATTATAGATATGCGTGGACAGCAGTTCTTGCGGACTGTTAATAATGCCTTCGGTTATGCTAAACCCTAAGGCAAATTCTTCAAGATTAGTTGGCGTCGCCAACATGACAACATGGGGTATCCCATTATAAACCAGCGAAATCGGTACTTCTTCAGCGATATAGTCTTGTTCCAGAGAGTGCTGGCTTCCTTGCCAGCGTTCGACGGTACTTTGTTGATAACTCGGCCATCCTAAATCCAATGCAACAGGGTCTAAAACATTGTTTAGACCCCATTCATTTTTAGCCATTGCTTATGCCTTGTTCCAGAAGATCAAGTTGGTTTTCTGAGAATGTGTGGTAAGCCTGTTGCCATTCGGAAGACTGACTAACCTTTGTTACTTGCACTGCTGTGACTTTGTATTCAGGGCAATTGGTTGCCCAGTCAGAATTGTCGGTAGTAATGACATTAGCACCTGATTCAGGGAAATGGAATGTGGTATAGACTACGCCAGGTTGGACACGATCACTAATTAACGCACGTAATACGGTTTCACCAGAGCGGCTTTTAATACCGACCCAATCATCGCTTTTTAAGCCACGATCTTCTGCATCGTGTGGATGGATTTCCAAGCGATCTTCGGCATGCCAAACGTTATTTTCAGTACGACGTGTTTGGGCTCCAACGTTGTATTGCGACAATATACGACCCGTTGTTAAAATTAAAGGATATCGGATATTTACTCTTTCTGCAGTTGGAACAAACTCAGTAAGCATAAACAGTCCCTTGCCATTGTCACGCATAAAGGTTTGTTCGTGCATGATAGGAGTGCCTTCTGAGCTTTCATCATAGCAAGGCCATTGTATGCTGCCGAGCTGATCAATTTTCTCATAACTGACACCCGCAAAAGTAGGTGTCAGTCGGGCAATCTCGTCCATGATTTCTGATGGATGGTTGTAATTCATCGGATAGCCCATAGCGTTTGCCAGCAGTTGGGTTACTTCCCAGTCCTGATAGCCTGCCAAAGGTGTCATAACTTTACGCACAGGAGAAATACGCCGTTCCGCATTGGTAAACGTACCGTTTTTTTCTAAAAATGATGCACCAGGTAAAAAGATATGGGCGAATTTAGCTGTTTCATTAAGGAATATGTCCTGAACAATAATACATTCCATCGCACGCAAAGCGGCATGAACATGTTTAATGTCTGGATCAGATTGGGCAATATCCTCGCCTTCGCAATACAGGCCCATAAAGCTTTGATCCAGCGCAGCTTCAAACATGTTGGGTATACGCAAACCAGGTTCCCTGCTTAATGGGGCTTGCCATGCTGCCTCAAATAACTTGTTGGTTTCAAGGTCGGACACATGGCGATAGCCAGGGAATTCGTGCGGGAATGAACCCATGTCGCAAGACCCTTGCACATTGTTTTGTCCGCGTAATGGATTTACGCCTACACCGACGCGTCCAAGATTGCCTGTAGCCATAGCCAGATTGGCAATGCCAATGACCATCGTAGAGCCTTGGCTATGTTCAGTTACACCTAAACCGTAATAAATGGCACCGTTGTCAGCACTGGCATACAACCGTGCAGCAGCCCTGATGTCGCCAGCTGGAACGCCGGTGACAGATTCCATTGCTTCAGGTGCATGACGAGGATCAGCAATAAAGGTTTTCCATTTATTGAAAGAAGCAACATCGCAACGCTCGTTGACAAAGCTTTCGTCAATCAGGTTTTCGGTGACTATAACATGGCCTAATGCGTTGATTAGTGAAACATTTGTGCTGGGGCGTAATTTAAGGTGATAGTCAGCTTTAACATGTGGGCTCTTTCTAACCAGATCGATTTCACGAGGATCGACAACGATTAACTTGGCTCCCTGACGCAGGCGTTTTTTCATTTGTGAACCGAACACAGGGTGACCGTCAGTCGGATTTGCGCCAATTACCATAATCACATCGGCCTTCATGACCGAATCAAAATCCTGTGTACCTGAAGACTCCCCAAACGTTTGTTTTAGTCCGTAACCGGTGGGAGAATGGCAAACCCGCGCACAGGTATCGACGTTATTGTTGCCAAACCCGGCACGAATAAGTTTTTGCATGATATAAACTTCTTCGTTGGTGCAGCGCGAAGAAGTGATGCCGCCAATAGAATCTTTGCCGTATTTTGCCTGGATGCGTTTCAGTTCGGAGGCAGCATGGTTGATGGCTACTTCCCAACTTACTTCCTGCCATGGATCTTTGATGTTGGCACGGATCATCGGCTTGGTAATGCGGTCCTTATGAGTAGCATAACCAAACGCGAAGCGTCCTTTTACGCAGGAATGTCCGTGATTGGCCTTGCCGTCTTTATGCGGCACCATGCGAATCACTTGCTCGCCTTTCATCTCTGCTCTAAATGAACAGCCAACGCCACAATAGGCACAGGTTGTAACAATGGCATGTTCAGGTTGACCGTGGTCGATAACCGATTTTTCCATCAAGGTTGCGGTTGGACAGGCTTGCACACAAGCACCGCAAGAGACACATTCTGAGTCCATGAATGGCTGATTCTGGCTGGGTGATACTTTGGAATCAAAGCCGCGACCATCAATAGTCAAGGCAAAGGTGCCTTGCGTTTCTTCACAGGCCCTGACACAGCGAGAACAAACAATACATTTGCTGGGGTCAAAACTAAAATAAGGATTGCTTCCGTCTTTTACAGCATCCAGATGCGTTTCGACCGGGTTGTAACGTACTTCGCGTAAACCTACTGCACCTGCCATGTCTTGCAATTCGCAATCGCCATTGGCCGAGCAGGTCAGGCAATCCAGTGGATGGTCGGAAATATACAACTCCATAATGCCACGACGTACATCTGCAAGCCTTTTATTCTGGGTGGCAACTTTTAAACCTTCAGCAACCGGTGTCGTGCAGGAAGCTGGCATGCCTCGCCCGCCTTCAATCTGTACTACGCATAGACGACATGAGCCAAATGGCTCAACGCTGTCTGTTGCACATAATTTTGGAATATCAATACCGATACTGGCAGCTGCGCGCATGATTGATGTACCCGCAGGCGCGGTAACCTGGAAACCATCAATTTCGAGAGTAACTAGCTGAGTCGCTGTGCTGACGGGTGTGCCAAAATCTTGTTCTTTATTGATAGACATGGTGGTTTCCTCGTTTGATTATCAGGCTGCATTCGCTTTTTCATGTATCCCGAAATCTTCCGGGAAATGATTTAATGCACTTAGTACAGGGTAAGGGGTCATGCCGCCTAATGCACAAAGCGAGCCGTTCAGTAAGGTGTTGCAAAGATCGCGTAACAGGATGATGTTTTTATCGAGATTGCGACCACTAATAATTTCATCCAGCACTTCATAGCCGCGAGTTGAACCAATACGGCAGGGTGTGCATTTGCCGCAGGATTCAATCGCACAAAACTCCATACTGTACTTAGCCATTTCAGCCATATCGACGCTGTCATCAAAAACGACGATACCGCCATGGCCTAGTACTGCCCAGATAGCTGCGAATGCTTCGTAATCCAGAGCTGTATCAAATTGTGATTCAGGCAAGTAAGCTCCTAATGGACCGCCAACTTGCACTGCCCGGATCGGTTTGCCGGAAGCTGAGCCGCCGCCGAAATCATAAAGCAGCTCACGCAAAGTCAAGCCAAAAGCTAGCTCTACCAATCCTCCGTGTTTAATATTTCCGGCCAATTGCAAGGGTAATGTGCCTCGCGAGCGGCCCATGCCGAAATCGCGGTAATGGTCGCCGCCTTTGTCCAGGATGATTGGTACGGAAGCTAACGAGATAACATTATTGACGACGGTAGGTTTACCAAACAAACCTTTGATGGCAGGTAATGGCGGCTTAAAGCGGACTAGTCCTCGCTTGCCTTCCAGACTTTCCATTAATGAGGTTTCTTCGCCGCAGATATAGGCGCCTGCACCCAAGCGTACCTCAAGATGAAAGGTTTTATCGCTGCCCTGGATATTTTTACCCAGATAACCTGCTTGATGGGCCTTCTCTATAGCGGTATTTAGTGCAATGTAGGCGTGAGGATATTCTACTCGGAGATAGATGTAGCCTTGGGTTGCGCCCACAGCAATACCTGCGATAGTCATGCCTTCGATTAATACAAACGGGTCGCCTTCCATAATCATGCGGTCTGAAAAAGTCCCGGAATCGCCTTCGTCAGCATTACAAATGATGTATTTTTGTTCTGAAGAGGTATTGAGTACGGTATTCCATTTAATGCCTGTCGGGAAGGCCGCGCCACCACGTCCTCGTAAACCCGAGTCGGTAACTGCTTTAACAATATCTGCTTGAGGCAGATTTAGCGCATTGTTTAAACCGCGATAACCATCGTGGCTAATGTAATCTTCAAGGCTTATGGGGTCTGTTATGCCGACGCGGGCGAAAGTCAGGCGTTGCTGTTTCTTTAAATAGGCAATTTCATCGGTCAAACCTAAAAACAGGCGATGCGTTCCGCCATGAAGAAATTCGGCATCAAATAAACCGGGGACGTCATTTACCGAGACAGAGCCATAGGCTATACGACCTTCGCTGGTGGCGACTTCAACCAGAGGTTCAAGCCAAAACAAACCTCTTGAGCCATTACGGATTAATTCAATATCAATGTTGCGTTTTTGGGCCTCGTTAGTAATGGCAACGGCAACGCGATCAGCACCCAATGAAACAGCGCTGGAATCACAAGGAACATAAACTCGTATGGTCATAGTACATCCCTCAATTCATTGATCGTAGAATCGAACAATGTTGTAGACACGCGTCCATAGACTTCGTTCCCGATTTGCATGGCTGGTGAGCAAGCGCAATTGCCTAAACAATAAACCGGCTCAAGTGAAAATTTACCGTCTGCAGTAGTTTCGTGAAAGTCTATGCCCAGGCTGGTTTTGACATGGGCTTCCAGTTCCTTGCTGCCCATTGATTGGCAGGATTCGGCGCGGCAGAGATGTATGGTTTGCTTGCCTGGCGGGGTGTTGCGGAAATAATGATAGAAGCTGACGACGCCATGTACTTCGGCACGAGAAAGGTTGAGAGCTTTGGCAATATCAGGAATGCTTTCCGAAGGAATATAGCCCAAAGTGTCTTGCACACCATGCAGAATAGGTAAAAGTGCGCCGGGTTTATCTTTGAGTGCAGCGGCTATTTCTTGCACAACCGCTTGTTGATCCGTAGTGCCTGATACTGTCATGTTCATCTCTTTATGGTATTTCCGTACCTCAAAACAACAATAATCCTTAATTGTTGTGTAACTAAAATTGTGGGCGGTAGCATAGCACAAGAACATTTAAGTGTAAAAAAGACAATAATCAGGTTTTTTAAACCTGATTATTTTTTAAAATCGAGCAAGTGAAGCGATTCGTGCAATTGAAAAGACTGTCAATATCAGCAACTAATAGTCGTCGACTTGATCGGCGAGTGCGGTCAACTGCTTAAGCAAACCGTCCAATTGATTAGGCGATTCAGCGCGTATAGTTGCATGAGCTACTTTACGCCCTTTGCGCGGGCTTTTACCATAAATATGTGCATGCGTTTGTGGAATAGCTAATATTTCTTCAACCGCAGGCTGCCCGCCGATGAAATTAACCATTGCCGCTTTACCGATAGGTGTTGTTGCGCCTAAAGGCAAATCCAGGATTGCCCGCAGATGGTTTTCAAACTGGCTGGTTTCCGCACCTTCAATTGTCCAGTGACCGGAGTTATGGACACGCGGCGCAAATTCATTGGCTAGTAATTGTCCATTTATTTCAAATAATTCCAAGGCGATTACGCCAACATAGTCGAGTGCTTCCAGCAAATCCGAAACGTAGGCTTCGGCTTTTTGCTGCATCGGATCAGCCGCAAGGCTAACCGAAACGCGCAATATGCCGCCACGATGCAGGTTTTCCGATAAGGGATAAAACACTATCGAGCCTGATGTATTACGGACGGCAATAATGGAAACTTCCCGGTCAAACGGCACAAAGGCTTCGACAATCGCAGGAACTCCACCTAGCAATGCCCATGCTGCCGGTAAGTCATCAGTCGACTTAAGCACCGATTGCCCTTTACCGTCATAGCCTTGGGTACGGCTTTTTAAAATAGCGGGCCAGCCAATATCCGACATCACTCTTTCCAGGCTTTCAAAACTGTCAACAGCCGCATAAGCGGGAGTAGGGATGCCGAGATCATTGAAAAAGGTTTTTTCGATTAAACGATCCTGGGCAACAGCCAAGGCTTTGGGTGAGGGGTATACTTGCGTGTGTGATGACAAATAGTCTGCAACATCAGCCGGAACATTCTCAAATTCGTAAGTCACCACGTCGGAGCGTTCGGCAAGCTCTGCGAGCAACTGTGGATCGTTATAATCGCCCAGTAAATGCTGGCCTAATGGGTTGGCGCAGGCATCTGCGGATGGATCAAGAAAAATGAAATCTACACCTAAAGGGATTCCTGCCAAAGCGATCATTTTAGCCAGTTGCCCGGCACCCAGTATGCCGACTTTCATAAAGGTTCCCCTGCATTCTTACCGTCAACGCGCGGATCGGGGCGGATCAAGACAGATTCTGTTTGTTGGTGCCTGAAGTGCTGTAGCGCATCCCGATATTGTCCATGTTTATTGCTGATAATGGCGGCAGCCAACAGAGCGGCATTGATTGCGCCTGCTTTGCCGATAGCCAAGGTTCCGACCGGAATGCCGGCAGGCATTTGCACAATGGATAATAAAGAGTCCATACCGTTTAATGCATGGGATTGCACCGGGACACCCAAGACCGGAATTGCCGTTTTGGCTGCCGTCATGCCCGGCAAATGCGCTGCACCGCCAGCCCCGGCAATAATGACTTCCAGACCCCTGCTTTCGGCTGTTTCCGCATAATAGAAAAGTTTGTCAGGTGTGCGGTGTGCCGATACCACTTCGACTTCATGGGGAATACCCAGTTGTTCAAGCGTTTCTGCAGCAAAGCGCATCGTTTCCCAGTCAGAGGTCGAACCCATGATAATGCCAACCAGTGCTGTCATTAAATTTTGCTCCTTTCATCAAATAGTCAGTACGAAAAAATAAACAGTCATTTTATCCCATAAATCGTATAACGATGTTTTCAAAGTGCTTAACACCGCTTTAGCATGCCGATGACAACTGGATTCGTGGGGTATTTTGTTGGCGGAATATGGTTCTATCGCTTTTCAAAACACTCAGGCCGTATGCTAACATAGCACCCAGGCTTTATAGCGCATTCGATTGTGATAGGTAGCTCCAGCTCCTTGGCAAGGAAAATGCCCTTTAATCAAATCAGACAATGGTTATCCATGGCAAGAAGAAGTGAACATACGCTCGCTGAAATAAAAGAAATGACATTGAGCGCAGCAGAAAGCATTGTCACAGAAAAAGGCATTTCAGCATTAACCATGCGTAAAATTGCCTGGAAGATGGGGTATACCGTCGGTAGTATTTATATGGTATTTACCGGTATGGCTGACTTGATTATCCAGATAAATGCGAGGACGCTGGATGAAATCACTAACCAAATGAACGCGGTTCCAGCCACCCCGCCAGCGCAGGCTATTGAAAATTTAGCGAAAATTTATTTGCATTTTGCCAATTTAAATTTTAACCGCTGGAGCATCGTTTTTGAGTACCGTTTACCGCAAGACACTAAAGCCCCAGACTATTATCAGGAAAAAATCGATAATATCCATGCCCGTATTCATAGCCAACTAGCATTACTCACCCCAGAGCGCGATGGACGCCAAAACAATCAGGCCGCACGGGCTTTGTGGGCAGGTGTGCATGGCATTTGCATGTTATCTTTAACAGAAAAGAATGATATTGCTGATATAGAAGAACGCATAGTTTTATTGGTCAGGAATTTTATTCGCGGTTGGCTTACATCTGCGGATTTTTAGGCAAGCGCATCGACACCAGGAAAGTCGCAATAAGCACTAGCACTCCCAATGACCACATAGCGGCAATTGGCGTGACTTTTTGCGAAGCCGCAAAGGTATAACTGCCAACAGCCAGCAGCATTGCCAAATTTTGAAAGAAACCTTGCAGTGCAACCGCGCTGCCGCTACCGATGCTTTGTTTGCCTGATTCCTGTAATACCGCGTTGATAGGAACGATAAACATGCCGCCCATCATGCCAATAAAAAACAGCATAAACCGGGCGGGCCAGATACTTTCCGTAAAGCTCAGTCCGACAATAAGCAGCGCCATAAAATAGGCAGGAATTCTGGCCCTGCGTAAATGCTCCAGCGGTATCAGGCTCGGTACAATAGCTGACCCGGCTATGATGCCGATAGCCAGGAATAATGTTAATTCAGCGATTTCACTGGCATTTTTCGACAATAGCACCAGTGGTGCCCAGGCCACAATAATTACCCGCAAACATGCCGCCGCAGCCCAGAATAAAGAGCCGCCCAGAATAGCGAACAAAGATCGCGGCGTCGTAAAGAACTGTCCCATCTGTCTGCCAAAGGTGATGATTTTGGAGCCTGAAACCGGTTTTGGGCTGACTGTTACCGGCAAGGACAGCGTAACCAGTGCAGAAACCAGAAACAGCACGATAGTCCCCGTCAATGCCAGATGTGTAGAGTAATCCGCTGCTTTTGCGCCAATAACCATGCCCAACAGAATAGCCAGTATCGTTGAACCTTCAATCCAGCTATTGGCTTTAACTAGATATTCGTGCCCGGCCAGCTCAGGCAAAATCCCGTATTTCGCCGGACTATAAACCGCCGCACCGACGCCAACCAGGCAATAGGCAATCAAAGGTTCAACATCCAACAGTAATAAACCGGCACCAGCTGCCTTAATCAGGTTGGCAATAATCAAGACCCTGGATTTTGCATGGTGATCGGCAAAACCACCAACCCAGGGAGCTAAAACTACAAAAGCAATTAAAAAAACACTTTGCAGTGCAGGGACGTACCAACTCGCCTGGAATGTCGACTGCATGACGATAGCAATCACGGTGAACAAAATAGCATTATCAGCAAAAGCCGATAAAAACTGGGCGATCAGTAAGGGGTAAATTTGTTTGTTCATGGATTATTTGAAGTTGTCATTGGCGTGTTGTTAAGTTTAGCATTCCTCTATGTATCTTTCAGTGGCGTGAAGGGTGAGTTATGAGCATTGGATAAGTCATTGCGGTAAGTCGTAAAGTGTTATACCTGAAAAGCTGTTTACTAGGTTCTGTTGACATTTCATCGTAGCCATAAGAGTACAGAGGCAAATGACAACATC
>Ga0066437_1000439_pt1 | contig 11909 bp, 9 predicted proteins | sample LakWasMet55_HOW8_2_FD_59525 | JGI IMG/M metagenome (GOLD analysis project Ga0066437, IMG submission 59525) | Freshwater sediment methanotrophic microbial communities from Lake Washington under simulated oxygen tension - Sediment Metagenome 55_HOW8 | ecosystem: Environmental > Aquatic > Freshwater...
AAAAAAAAACTGGCCGGCCTCACCGTGCCAGCACCGGCGCCAGCTATCCATGCATTGAGGCCATTAACCAAACCCGGCATCAACACGCCGGCGCAACTGGTACTAAATGGCAATACCAAAAATCAGCAAGCGTTTAACAAAGGCAAAGGTTATGTTACCCGTTGCCGACAATCTGGATACCTCGGAATGGTTAAAATTGCCTTGCCAATGCTTTTTGAAGATATGGTTTGGATGGCCTAGTGGGTTTTGTCAGACCAGCCCCGTCCCTTGAACACGGCCACCCAATGGCGATTTGTATGGCCCGGAAGCCAAGGGTGGCTTCCGGCCTTATGACAAGCCATTTCCATCGCCTGGATGGAAGCAACAAAACCTAGTGCCCAGACAATTTTGAATTGCCGGTATTTGCAGCGGAGGCCCACCTGCGGGCTTTGGGTTTCTGTGAGGCCTATAAAAAGGGAGGGCAGCCGTCCTCCCCTACTGGTGTTTAGATTTACCCGACAAAAAATATCGGCCGGGCAGTCGGTTCATCCCCCAATTCCAAGCAGATTTGCTAATGCCACATCCCTGCACGTCCGCTTGCCCCCACCATCACCAGCAAGACTGTTGCCGACGGAAGCCAACCTATACACCTCGTCACCTTCCCCACCCAGCACCTTCCCGGACTTTTACTGGCGGCTGCCATCATTGTTGGGCTTTGCCAACTTAACGCGCTAACTGTCAAGGTATTTTCGGAACGGTTTATGGGTGTGGCTTCCAAACTAAACCGGCACCGGATCAACCTGACCTCACGCTTCGCTGGCAATCGCTTGATGCAGAGATTTCCAGTCATCGCCCCAAGCCAAAAGGGGCCGGAGCATTAAAAAGCCCTCACGGCCCGCACATGGAAGGGGAACAGTTTATCGATGTTGCCTTGGTCGCCGAAAAGGAAGGACTGGACCCAAACAAGGTCAGCGCTATCCTCAGACGAACTCCAATAAGTCGCCCTGCTGTCAAACCTCCCGACATTCGTTAACGGTGCGGGGGCGGCGGGCCCGATGGTGCGGTACATCAAATCCAATTCGTCCTTTGAAGGCAAATACCAACCCGTGTAGGGCCCGTCCACCAGGTCGGCACAGAGCTTGGCCGCATAATTGCCTGCCCCCTGGGCCTTAATGATCTTATGGGTGTTGGCCAACCCCGTACCGATGGCAGTCCCTGTGGCGCCAGTGGCAATAAAGGAGCCGTTATACCATGGGATACCGATGCTCTGGTCTTTCCGCGCGGCAACCAGGCCGTGTTCGCCCGTGCGGTCAATATAAAAAATAATGCCGCCTTGGTAGCGGTTACCGATTACCCTGACCATATCCTGAAAACGCACTTGGGCCGACACGTTCAATTGCTCAGCCGCGCCCAAATTATCGGCGACCGCCGTGACATAACCTGTGTCTTTAATAAGCACCCATTGCGTACTCGTAGCGTGGTTTAAGGTCAGCGGCACCCAACTATTTTGATGCAAGGTCTGGTCAACCGTCACTTCAAAGCACGGGTAGCTGGCATCGGAACTGACGCAGTTTGTGCCGCCCGGTTTTTTGCCATTAGGGTATACGCGGTAGAGGGCCTCTTTAGCCGTGCCGGTTTTCGGCACGAACACATGCACTATAAAAGTCGACGAGAACGGCGCCAACCACTTGACCTCGGAAGCGCTACCGCCTTGCAAGGCGACCATGCCGCTCACTAGCTTACCCGTTGGCGTGGCCGCCTGCGCCACCGTTAAACCCATTATGGCTAAAGCCAGGGTTAAGGCCCATTGTTTAAACATTGATCCCATTAGTTTGTCTCCAAAAATGTCGTTTAAATACAGAACTGCCATCAGTATGGCCGATAATATCCTCCCCAATAATGGGGGTTAGGGAAATAGCCCGGATAGGGATAACCCAATCCCCCGTAAGCGCCATAACCAGGGTAATAATTGCGTCCCCCTTCATAGTTGGGCCACAAATGGATGGCGCTGGCTGAAACCTGTGGCAGGCGGATAGTTTTTTTTGCCGATGGTACGCGCCATATCCCCCGTCAATGTCCCTGCGACGGTTATTTCCCTACCTTAATGCCCCTGATTAAAATACAGGCCCAAAAAGCCAGCTGATTTTTACCCCGCCACGGCACTTTCCTGCAACCCACAAAAAACTACCTGCACAACCTGAATTACGTCCAAGGAGGAAAAGGTTCAATCTATTTTCCAAGGGGGGGTGGCGTTATTTTTTGGCAGCGGCTGGAATCTGTAAGCCTGTCCAAAAAGCGGGCGGGGCCAGGGATGGCATCCCCCAAGTTTCAGGGCTGGCCTATCGCCTTAGCGTTTATTTGGAGGAAAACCGCCCAAGTGAATTTGTCACTGAAATCAGGGCTTCACAAGGTTAAAATGAAAAGCTGTTAACCGGACATCAAAAAACCATGTGGATTAACCTTCCTAGACCTAAGCCCACCCCAATGGCTACCGGCCGCCGCCCCATGCCATGCCGCCTTTGGCTGTGCCTGCTGCTGGTGTGCCCGCCGGCCTGGGCTGATTGGCATGGCAAGCTCAGTGTCCTCAGCGAATATGTCTATCGTGGCTACAGCAAAAGCTGGGGCAATCCGGTGGTGCAAGGCCAACTTGGCTACCAAGATGCTTCCGGTTGGTTTGCGGGCACCGCCGTATCGCAAGCCAGTTTTGATGGCCGCGATTATCCCGAGCATACTGATTTGGAAGCCAAACCTTTTTTAGGCGTATATTGGCCTCTAGGCACTGACTGGCGAGCTGAGTTGTCCGCTTATGGTTATATTTATGATGGCGAAGTGTTTTCCAAACCCGCTGATTTCTTCGAATTTTCCGCCGCCATGCATTACCAGGACTGGTTAAGCGGCAAAATATCCGTCGCCCCCGACGCTTACCAACGCCAGGCCACCGTTGATTATGAGCTCAACTATCGCCACGACCTGACCGACACCGTGCAGTTTTCGGCGGGATTGGGGCTGTACCAGGCCGACCGGTTGCTGGGCAAAAATTACCTTTACTGGAATTTGGGCGCATCTTGGTTTTTGGATGCCCATTTGGTGTTTGATTGCCGCTATGTCGATGTCCAGCTCGATGGCGATTATGCCGCCGGATCACGTCCCGACGCATTCCATCCCAAATTGTTGGGTAGCCAACTTTTGCTGACCTTAAGCGCTGGGTTTTAACATTTTTTAGCGGGTGCTGAACTTTTTCCGGTGAACTGGGAATTCAGTGTTCAAGCAAAACTGGAGCACCCTAAGCTTATGTTGCACATCGTCCCCACCCAAACCAAGCCTATATTAACCGGACAGGTAGATACCGCCATGGATGAATACGCCTTGTTGCAGCGCATCATCGAAGGCGACATGCTGGCCTTTGAAGCGTTTTATAAACTCTATTACCCAAAGCTGTTTGGCTTTATCCAGCGCATGACCCGCCAGCCTGAAACCGTCGAAGAGTTGATCCAAGAAACTTTATTGGTGGTTTGGGAAAAACCGCGGCACTATAACCATAAAAGCAAACTATCCACTTGGGTGTTTGGCATTGCCTATAACAAGGCATTAAAATCATTGGCCAAACATGCCCGTACTAACGATGCCAACTTTGATGACGTGCTGGAAACGCTACGGGACCCCAGCCCAAACCCGGCACAACACCTTGAAAATGCGGATTGGTTGGGCCGTGCGCTGGCCGCGCTGCCACCCGACCAACGGGCGGTCATCGAGCTGACTTTTTACCACGGCCTGCCTTACCAGGACATCGCCGTTATCCTTGATTGCCCTGAAAACACTGTAAAAACGCGGATGTTCCATGCGCGTAAGAGATTGCAGGCATTTGCCGAAACCCAAGGGAACTGAGATCATGAACACAACGACCGAGCCCGAATCTGGAACTGATTTGCATGAAGCAACCCAACTGTTGTTGCCTTGGTATATGAAGGATGCCTTGGACGCTGACGAGCGGCAACAGGTTGAGCGGCATGTACGGACGTGCCTGTCATGCCGGCGGGAATTGCTGGCCATCAACAAGCTGGCGGCGGCAGTGGTGCAGTCAACTGATCTTGATGTGGCCGCCCATGCCTCTTTCGCCAATATCCGTGACAAATTACAAATCCCCGCACCCAAAGCCCCCCTCCTGCCAGTTCGCCCCACCGCCGACAAGGACGGCGGCGAAGGCTTGGGAAGTTACACAAAGAAGACCTTGGCCAAACGGCTATCGCCTTACCTCGGCCAACCCGGCAAACCGCTTGCGTTGGCCGCGACAGTGCTGCTGGCGATGCTGCCATTGGCCCTGCAAGACCGTGGCACCAGCCCAACTAGCGGTTATTACACCTTGTCGGACAACAAACCAACACCAGCGCCCGGAGTCAGGCTGCATGTGGTGTTCGCCAAAGATTTGCCGGAAAGCCATATTAACCAAATGCTGGCGACCATCCATGGCCAACGGGTTGGCGGGCCCAACAGCGTAGGGGCCTACACCATACAATTGGACACCACCACCGGCCAGCCCGATGCCGCGGCGGCGCTTGCGTTCTTGCATCAGCACAAAGAAGTCCTCTTCGCCGAACCCGCCCTGGAGCCGTAACACCACCATGAAACTGTCCACCCAGATCCTATTGCTTTGCCTGTCCGGACTGCTGGCCGCCTGCGCAGGCACTACCGGCCTGTCCCGCCTCGGCGACAGCGCCGTCAACGAAGACCGCCGCCTGCTGGTGACTTTCGCCGACCGCAGCATAGCCCGCAATCTGCAAGGCAACCAGCAAGACAATTACCAGGTTGTGGAACAGTACCGTAATTCCAGTTGGGGCGGCCGCAAAGCCAATGAGCTGGCTGACCGCCATCGTCTGAAGCTTGTCATCCAATGGCCGGTGACCGAATTGGGCGTAAGCTGCGTATTGTATGAAGTGCCGGAGGGGCGACCCCTATCCCAAGCCATACAGGCCTTGCGCCAAGACCCTTCGATCAGCACGGTGCAGGCCCTGCACCGTTTTGAGGTGCTCGGCCAACCCCCCGCTTTGGTATCTGGCAACGACCCTTACCGGCATTTGCAGGCAGGTTTCCAGGCCCTAGGCATCGCCGACTTGCACCCCGTCACTACCGGACGCGGTATCCGCATCGCCTTGATCGACGCGGGCGTGGACCTTGACCACCCTGACCTTAAAGGGCAAATCAAATATTTTGAAAATGTCGCGGCGGAACCGGCAGACCATAATCTGGCCGACATCCATGGCACGGCGGTGGCGGGGGTGCTGGCGGCGCATCCTGGCAATGGCATAGGCATCACCGGTATCGCCCCTGAGGCGGAAATATTGGCCTTCCGGGCCTGCTGGCCAAGCAAGCCGGATGCGCTGGCGGCACATTGCAACAGCTTTACCCTGGCGCTAGCGCTCAATCAGGCATTGAAGATGGATAGCCGCATTATCAACCTGAGCCTTAGCGGCCCCGATGACCCTTTGCTACGGCAATTGCTGGAAAAAGCCCTGGCCAAAGGCACGCTCGTCATCGCCGCAGTACCTAAGAAAGGCCAAGTTGACGGCTTCCCCGCCAACTTGTCAGGCGTGGTCGCAGTCGGCGAGGACAGCAGCGGCCATCCCGGCATCATCGCCCCCGGCAAGGACATCCTCACCACCGTGCCGCACCAAGCTTACGATTTCATGACCGGCAGTTCTTTCGCCGCACCGCATGTCGCCGGTGTCGCGGCGTTGTTGTTGCAGTTGCATCCTGAGTGGCGGACTGCCGACATCATGCGCCTGTTGCGTAGCGGTTCCAACACCTTGACGGCCCATCTGCCCAAAGCGGCGGCCGCAGGAAAAAAACCGGATGGCTTCTAGGCTCGGCTGATGTGGCGCCCCGGAAAAGCTAAGGACGTGTTTTAAAGCGTCGCGGGCGGTCCGGCGCAACCAGGCCATGTAGCCCCTTCAAAACACATTCTGGCAGGCTGGCATCATCCCGCTAGCCCGTAGGTTGGGTTAGCGATAGCGTAACCCAACGCATCATGGGTTGTTGGGGTTCGTTGCCTCACCCCAATCTACAGGCTATTACGAGCCGCTAATAAACTCAATTTTCAAATGAGTGATTTTTCGGCTGGTTTTTTTGCGGGAGATGTTGACTTGGATATTGGCTTTTTCCAGCAGTTCGGCTTTAACTACATTTAAAACCTGACGCTCAAAGATCACCCACGCATAAGAATCGGGAACACCGAGCATTTGCCGTAATTCTTCAACCGAAACTGTCAACCATCCGGCGAATACACCACCCGTGTCCTCTTTCTTTTGCGCCCATGACACCAACAGTTCATATAAAACACGTTCTGACAGGCGGCGGCATCCCGCTAAGGAAGAGCGGCATATATCCCATAGCCATGGGTTTTATATTTGGGCAATCGTTTGAAACAACCCCGATTTACTTGGCCGGCGCCTTAGCCTTCAAGCATCCTTGTAAAAACAACGACGTGGTCTGCCGTGCCCAAACATCAATTTCCGCTTCGTCGGGCGTTGGCGCCAAACCTAGCTGGAGTTTTTGGAAGCGTTCGCTACGGAATGCGCCTAAGAATTGGTCGGCGAGGATGTGCGGATCTACCGCAACAAAATACCCCGCTTGCTGCTGGCGTGCGAAAAATTGCGCCAAATGGAGCAAGGTGCGTTGCGGCCCTTGTTCATAAAACTGCGTGGCAAGGTCCGGGAAGCGCAACGCTTCACCTAACAGTATGGCGCGGATGCGCACCGCATCGGGCCGGGTGATAGCCTGCAGATATTGCTTCGCAAAATTGGCCAGAGCCTCATCCGGCTGGCTTTCCAAAACATTATCCTCCGACAAAACGGTGACAAAACGGTCACTACAACGCTTGATGACCGCACCAAACAACCCCGCCTTGCCCCCGAACTGGGAGTAAATGGTGCGCATGGACACACGGGCCTCCTTAGCAACGGTTTCCAAACAGAAATTCCCATAACCATGTTCAAGAAAAAGCTTGAAGGCGGTATCCAGTAAACGGTCACGGCTCAGGGATTCTTCACCCTTACGTGGTCGTCCGCATTTAATCATGTTGTCTTACCCACTAAACGGATTGGATTGAATTAGGGCTAGATCATAACTTAAATTAAATGATAATATATTTTACCATTTAATTTTAATTGACGCCGGAACGTAAACAGGATGAACAAAAACATAGCTAAACTGGCTGCTATCCATCTCCCCCGTCTTTTCCATGGGGGACTTGAAGCCGTCGGTGTTGTCTGGTTGCTGATGTCCGTGTTTTGGAAAACCCCAACGCAACGGGCGCGGCCAGGATTGTTGGCCGCCGCCACGCTCATGGCGATAGCTGGCTGCGGCCAACAATCCGGCCTTGGTGCCAAACCCGCCCAAGCCCCCCCGCCCAATGTCAAAATTGCCCAAGCCTTGCACCAGGAAGTCACGGAATGGGACGAATTCACCGGCCATATCGAAGCGGTCGAGTCGGTGGACGTGCGTGCACGGGTCGGTGGCTATTTGGAGAAAGTGAACTTCAAGGCCGGAGCCAAGGTAAAAAAAGGCGACCTGCTGTTTTTGATCGACCCTAAGCCGTTCAAGGCGCAATTAAACTATGACGAAGCCGAGCTGGAACGGGCCAAATCCCGCCGGGACCTCGCTAAAAATGACCAGGAGCGCGCCGAGCGCCTGTTCCGCGCCAAAGCCATTTCCGAAGAGGAATACGACGCCCGCAGCACGGGCTTGTATGAGGCGGTTGCCGCCGTCAAGTCTGCGGAAGCCAAAGTTTATTCGGCACGGCTTAACCTGGAGTTCACGCAGGTACGCGCGCCGATAAACGGGCGGGTAGGCCGCGAACTGGTCACCGAAGGCAACTTGGTCGGCGGTGGCGGGGCTGACGCAACACGCCTGACGTTTATCGTTTCCACCGACCCGGTTTATGTTTATGTCGATGCGGATGAACGTTCGGTGCTGAAATACCGGCGGCTTGCCCAACAAGGCGGGCCGGGCGGCCCCGGCGGATCGGGCGCCGGACAAACGCCCGCGCAACTGGCGGTTGCCGACGAGGCGGACTTTCCCCATCGGGGCGAACTCGATTACCTATCCCCGCGTGAAGATGCCGCCACCGGCACGGTGGCCTTGCGTGGCGTGTTCGCCAACCCCGACAACTTATTAAGCCCCGGCTTTTTTGCCCGTATGCGTGTGCGCGGCAGCCTGCCCTACCCCGCCCTGTTGCTGCCTGACCGCGCCATTGCCACAGACCAGGCCCAACGGTTTGTCTGGGTGGTCAACCCGGACAACCAAGCCGAATACCGCAAGGTAGTCTTGGGCGCCCATATCGGCCAGTCGCGGGTCATCGCCGAAGGCTTGGAACCGGGAGACTGGGTGGTTATTGAAGGCTTGCAAAAGCTCAAACCCGGCATCAAGGTCAATCCTGAACGGATTGCGGTCACTGAAAACAAGGCGGGGAAATAGGCCATGAACCGGTTCGCCCATTTTTTTATCGACAAACCCATCTTTGCCTCGGTCTTGTCGATCCTGATCGTCCTGGTCGGCGGCCTGGCGCTGATCGGCTTGCCTATCGCCCAATACCCCGAAATCGCCCCGCCCACCGTGGTCATCACGGCGACCTACGCGGGCGCCAACGCCAAAGTCGTGGCGGAAACGGTGGCGACGCCGATCGAGCAGGAAGTCAACGGTGTCGAAGACATGCTGTACATGTCCTCGCAATCGACCAACAGCGGCAATATGGCGCTGACGATCACGTTCAAGCCCGGCACCAACCTTGACAAGGCGCAGGTGCTGGTGCAAAACCGCGTCGCGCTCGCCGAACCGAAACTGCCGGAGGAAGTCCGGCGGCAAGGCATCAGCGTCAAGAAACGCAGCCCGGATTTGAGCTTGGTCGTCAACCTGGTTTCCCCCGATAAACGTTACGACAGCGTTTATATGAGCAATTATGCCCTGCTGCAAATCAAGGACACCTTGGCGCGGCTGCCCGGCGTCGGCGATATTCTGGTGTTCGGCGCGCGCGACTACAGCATGCGCCTGTGGCTGAACCCTGAACAAATCGCCGCCCGCAACCTGACCGCCAGCGACGTGGTCAGCGCCATCCGCGAACAGAACATCCAGGTTGCCGCCGGCGTGGTCGGCCAACAGCCCAGCAAGGAAAATGCGGATTTCCAGTACACTGTCAGCACAATGGGACGGTTGATGGAGGCCGAACAGTTCGCCGGCATCGTCATCAAAAAAGGCAAGGACGGGCAGGTGACTTACCTCAAGGACGTCGCCCGCATCGAGCTGGGCGCCAAGGATTACAACTCCGGGCTGTTCCTGGACGGCGAGCCTACCGTCGGCCTCGCCATCTTCCAGTTGCCCGGCTCCAACGCGCTGGACACCAAAAAGGCCGTGGTGGAGGCGATGGAAAAACTGAAAACGCGCTTCCCTAAAGGCCTGGATTACAACATGGTCTATGACACCGTGGTGTTCGTGCAGCAATCCATCGACGCGGTGGTCAAGACGCTGTTTGAAGCCCTGTTGCTGGTGGTGATTGTCGTGGTGGTGTTCCTGCAAAACTGGCGGGCGACGGTGATCCCGCTGCTCGCCGTGCCGGTGTCGTTGATCGGCACTTTCGCGGTGATGGCGGCGATGGGTTTGTCGCTGAACACCTTGTCGTTGTTTGGTTTGGTGCTGGCCATCGGCATCGTCGTCGATGACGCCATCGTCGTCGTCGAGAACGTCGAGCGCCATATCGCGCAAGGCTTGTCGGCACGTGAGGCGACCCGTTTGGCGATGGACGAGGTCGTCGGCCCGATTGTCGCCACCGCCTTGGTGTTGGTCGCCGTGTTCGTACCGACGGCGTTCATCACCGGCGTTTCCGGGGCGTTTTACAAACAGTTTGCGTTGACCATCGCCGTGTCCACGGTGATCTCGGCGTTCAATTCGCTGACCTTAAGCCCGGCCTTGTGCGCCCTGATGCTGGACAACGCGCACGGCAAGAAAGATAAGTTCACGCGGCTGCTAGACAGCCTGCTGGGCTGGTTCTTTAACGCGTTCAACCGGTTTTTCGACCGTTTCAGTGCCGGTTACTCGCGCCTGGTCGGCCGGATGATCCGTATGACGGCGGTGGTGCTGGTGTTGTATCTGGGGCTTAACGGGCTTAACTTCCTGGCTTTTGAAAAAGTCCCGGCCGGATTCATCCCGCAGCAAGACCAAGGCTACCTGATCCTGTTTGCGCAACTGCCCGACGCGGCTTCGCTGGCGCGGACCCAAGCCGTCGTCCAACAAGCAAGCAAGATCGTCCTGGACACCGAAGGCGTCAAGCACATCAACGCCTACGCGGGGTTTTCGATTTTGAGCGGCTCCAGCCACTCCAATGTCGCGACGATGTTCGCGCGGCTTAATGATTTTGATAAACGCGCCGGACACCCCGAACTGCATGCCGACGCCGTCATCAAAAAGCTCCAACAGCGCCTCGCCCAGGTCGAGGATGCCCGTATCGCCGTGTTTGCGCCCCCCCCGATCCGGGGCATGAGTTCGGTGGGTGGCTTCAAGCTGCAAATCCAAGACCGCACCAATGCCGGTATTGACGCGCTCAAGGACACCAATGCGGAACTGATCGCCAAAGGCAACCAGCTGCCCGGCCTCGTAGGCTTGTTCACGACGTTCCGGGCCAGCGTGCCGCAATTGTTCGTGGACGTGGACCGCACACGGGTCAAGTCCATGGGCGTGCCGCTGAAAGACGTGTTCGACACCTTGCAAATTTATCTGGGTTCGATGTATGTCAATGACTTCAACCAATTTGGCCGGACTTACCAGGTGGTGGCGCAGGCCGATTCGGATTTCCGCATGAAACCGGAAGACATCGCCGAACTGAAGACGCGTAACCAGCAAGGCGGCATGGTGCCCTTAGGTTCGCTGGTGAATGTGCAGAACATTGCCGGGCCGGACAATATCACCCGTTACAACATGTACCCGGCGGCGGAAATCAATGGCGGCACTTTGCCTGGCGTCAGTTCCGGCCAGGCCATTGAGATGATGGGCAAGCTGATGGACGGCGAATTGCCGCCGGGGTTCGCCTTCGAATGGACCGAGCTTAGCCTGCAACAGGTTTTGGCAGGCAATGTCGCCATGCTGGTGTTCCCGCTCAGCGTCATTTTCGTGTTCCTGGCGCTGGCGGCCCAATACGAAAGCTGGTCATTGCCATTCGCGGTGATCCTGATCGTGCCGATGTGCATCCTGTCGTCGATGGCGGGCGTCTGGCTAAGCCACATGGACAACAACATCTTCACCCAAATTGGTTTCATCGTTTTAGTGGGGCTGGCCTGTAAGAACGCGATCCTGATTGTCGAATTCGCGAAGCAACGCCAGGAAAGCGGCCTCAGCCGTTTCGACGCCGCCGTGGAAGCGTCGAAAATCCGCTTGCGCCCCATTTTGATGACCTCGTTCGCGTTCATCATGGGCGTGTTCCCGCTAGTGGTTGCCGAAGGCGCGGGCGCGGAATCGCGGCGGTTATTAGGCACCGCCGTATTCAGCGGCATGATCGGCGTGACCTTGTTCGGCTTGTTGTTGACGCCCGTCTTTTATGTGGCGGTGCAAGCCGTGGCGCAACGCTTACGTCCGTCGCAGCCTAAACCCGGCACTTTGCCGTCCTATCCATCGCCTGCCAATCCAGAACTATGAAAAAGCAAGACCTTGCCTTAGCCATTGCCCACAACCCGTATAAAATTTTCGGGCTGGCGGCGCTGTGCGTGATGTTACTGGACGCTTGCGCGGTCGGCCCTGACTACCAGACGCCAAAAACTGATACGCCAGACCGTTTCGCCCGCGCCGCACATCCCGAGTTCTCGGCACGGGATGTTGAACGGGACTGGTGGACGCTGTTCAAGGATAAGGCATTGAACGTGCTGGTCGAGCAGGCCGTACAACATAATTACGAC
>Ga0066437_1000451_pt1 | contig 11648 bp, 10 predicted proteins | sample LakWasMet55_HOW8_2_FD_59525 | JGI IMG/M metagenome (GOLD analysis project Ga0066437, IMG submission 59525) | Freshwater sediment methanotrophic microbial communities from Lake Washington under simulated oxygen tension - Sediment Metagenome 55_HOW8 | ecosystem: Environmental > Aquatic >...
GATGACGACTTTTGCGCCCAGTTTGGCGGTCAGTTCGTTTTGCAAACGCAAGGTGTCGTTATCTATCTGTTTTTCGACGGGCGTTTTGGGTTCGGCGTGGCATTGTTTGACCAATTGCTCGGCGGCGCGGACGGACAGGCCGTCTTTGACGATTTTTTGGGCGATGGTGAGTTGTTGGCTGTCATTGAGTGACAATAAGGCGCGGGCATGGCCCATTTCCAATTGCCGGTTGACCAGCAGCTTTTTGACCTCGGGGTTCAGTTCGATCAGACGCAGCAAATTGGTGACGGCGGCGCGTGACCTGCCCACGGCATCGGCGATTTGCTGATGGGTCATGCCAAATTCGTCGAGCAGTTTGCGTAAGGCATCGGCCTCTTCCAAGGGGTTGAGGTCTTCGCGTTGGATGTTTTCAATCAACGCAATCGCCATGGCCGCGCGGTCGTCGATTTCCCTGACCAGCACCGGGACTTCTTGTAAACCAGCCAATTGCGCGGCACGCCAGCGGCGTTCCCCAGCGACAATCTCATATTTTTCCAGATCCAGTTGGCGCACAACGATGGGCTGGATAATGCCTTGCGCCCGGATGGAATCCGCCAGTTCCTGCAATTTCTCAGGGTTCATGTCTTTGCGCGGCTGATATTTGCCGCGTTGCAGATATTCTATCGGCAATTGTTGGGTTTGATTTTTTGCCGCGGCAATGCCTTTATCTTCCGCTTCTTTGCCGGCATCTTTGCCGGCAACTTCACCCAATAAAGCATCTAGCCCACGACCTAATCCACGTTTTTGTAAAGCCATCGCTTGCTACTTGTGTGTTCTTAATAAAGGCGATTAGATGGAACCGGGAACCGGCCCATGTAGGGTGATCAATGCAAATCGGCACGCATGATCAGTTCAAATTCAAGCATCAGTATCCTGAGCGCTTCGGCTTCTTTTAACAGTTGCAGCCGTTCGTCATGTAGCGTGCCTCTCGCCGTTTGCGCCACTTCCGAAGTGCTGGTGGCTGCCGCCGGTTTGGCCGATGTTGATTGTGCGGCGTCCAAAGGTTGCGTATCCGCCAGGAGCACTTCAAGTCCCCTGCCCAGTCCGCGTTTTCTATCAGTCATGTGGTTAGTTTTTTTCATTGTTGATCATTTCTTCGGCTAAGGCTGTATAAGCTGTGGCGCCGCGCGAGGTTTTGTCATAGGCCAGTATCGGCAGGCCGTGGCTGGGCGCTTCAGCCAGACGGATGTTTCTGGGGATGCACGTCCGGAACACTTGCTCGCCAAAATAACGGAGCAATTGCTCGGACACATCTTTGGTCAAGCGATTCCGGTCATCAAACATGGTGCGTAAAATCCCTTCCAGGTACAGCCCGGTGTTGACGGTGTTCTGGATATTTTTCAGGGTTGTCATCAAGGCGGACAGCCCCTCCAGCGCGTAATATTCGCATTGCACCGGGATCAACAAGCTATTGGCCGCAACCATGGCGTTTAAGGTCAACATATTTAACGACGGTGGACAGTCAATTAAAATGTAATCATACGCTGAGGTGACCTGGGCTAAGGCATCACGTAGCCGTAATTCTTTCCGGTCAGCGTTCATGAGCTGCACTTCGGCAGCGGTTAGGTCGGCATTGCCAGGGATGACCGAAAAGCCTAGCTCAGGCCGCTCCAAAACGGCCGCCAGTACCGGCACGTCTTCCATCAGCACATCATAGCTGGAATAGCTGATGTTTTCTTTATCAACGCCACAGCCCATTGCCGCATTGCCTTGCGGATCCAAATCCACCAGCAAGACGCGCCGGTTGGCCGCCGCCAATGAAGCGGCTAAATTGACGCTGGTCGTTGTTTTTCCTACGCCGCCCTTTTGATTGGTTACGGCAATTATTTTTCCCACTGGCTTACCTCTGTTGGTCTAGCGTTTTCTACCCGTATCAGGCATCTTTCGGCGGCAATGCCAGGCACGTTGATCGGAATAAGCGTTGTTTGGGCGGCGGTTTGCGCCGATTCCGCCAGTGCTTGTTGGCCTTTCATGGCTAATAAAACCCCGTGTTCCGCCAGTAAATGTGCAGTCATATCAATAATATCCGGTAAGCTGGCAAAGGCCCGCGTGAGGATGGAGTCAAAACCTTGGGCGGGCCGGTAGTCTTCCACGCGCTGGTGGCAGACAGTAACATTTTTAAGTTTGAGTTCCAAGACGGCTTGTTGCACGAAGCGGGTTTTTTTTGCATTGCTATCGAGCAAGGTGAACTCGCGTTCAGGGCAACAAATTGCCAGCGGAATGCCGGGTAGCCCTGCGCCTGTGCCAATATCAATAATACGTTTGCCATGCAAATGCGGCAGTATTGCCAAGCTATCCAGCAAATGCAGCCCGACCATTCCCTCTTTTTTTCGGATGGCGGTAAGGTTGTAAGCCTTGTTCCATTTTTCAATCAGGGCAATAAAAGCCAGCAAGGCTTGGATAGTGGATGCTTCTAGGGGCAGGCCCAGCTCGTTTAAACCTGCCCGCAGTTCTGTTTCGCAATTGTCCATCAGGCCGATTTCTTCTTTAAATAGACCAGCAACAGGGAAATTGCCGCCGGGGTGATGCCTTGGATCCGTGATGCTTGGCCCAGTGTTTCAGGGCGTTGCCGCCTAAGTTTCTCACTGACTTCATTCGATAAGCCAGGGATGCCTTGATAATCCAAGCCTTCCGGTAGTTTCAGATGGTCATAGCGCAAGGATTTGTCAATTTCGGATTGTTGCCTGACGATATAGCCTGCGTATTTTGCCTGTATTTCCGCTTGTTCGCTGACCGCTTCAGGGATTTCCCCGCCATCAGGCAAAAAGTCCAGCAATTGCAAAACGTCAACTTCAGGGCGGCGCAACAATTCCATCAAGTTGGCTTCTTTTAACAAGGGCTTGCCCCAGTATGCCTCCACTTGTAAGGCTTCTTCGCTTTCTGCCCTTATCCAGGTCTTTTTCAGGGTGTCCTGTAAACGGGTGACCGCTTCACGTTTGCTGGCAAACGCTTGCCAACGCGCGTCATCCACCAAGCCCAATTCGCGCCCCTTTTCGGTCAGACGCAAATCGGCGTTATCTTCCCGCAACAGCAAACGGTATTCGGCGCGGCTGGTGAACATGCGGTACGGCTCTTGGGTGCCGCGTGTGATCAGGTCATCAATCATCACGCCGATATAAGCCTCATCCCGTGCCGGACACCAGCTTTCCAAGCCCAGCACTTGCCGCGCCGCATTCATGCCTGCAATCAGGCCTTGTGCCGCCGCTTCTTCATAGCCCGTCGTGCCGTTGACTTGCCCTGCGAAAAACAAACCATCCATGTGTTTGGTTTCCAAGGACATTCTCAAGTCGCGGGGGTCGAAAAAGTCATATTCAATCGCATAACCGGGACGGATGATTTCGGCATTCTCAAAGCCTGGCATCGAGCGCACGAATTCATATTGCACGTCAAACGGCAAACTGGTGGAAATACCGTTCGGGTATATTTCGTGCGTGTCCAAGCCTTCCGGCTCGACAAAAATCTGGTGGGAATCACGGTCGGCAAAACGCACGACCTTATCTTCTATCGACGGGCAATAACGCGGGCCTATGCCTTCGATCACGCCGGAATACAAAGGTGAGCGGTCTAAGCCCGCACGGATAATATCGTGGGTTTTTTCTGTAGTGCGGGTGATATGGCAAGGGATTTGTCGGGGATGCTGTTCGCGCGTGCCCATGAAGGAAAACACGGGCACGGGCGTGTCGCCATGCTGTTCTTGTAGCTGGCTGAAATCTATTGTGCGCCCGTCTATACGCGGCGGCGTGCCGGTTTTTAAGCGGTCGATGCGGAACGGCAACTCGCGCAAACGCTCGGCTAAGGCAATCGACGCAGGGTCGCCCGCACGTCCGCCGCTGTAATTTTCCAAGCCGATATGGATTTTGCCGCCCAAAAAAGTGCCGGTCGTCAATACCACCGCCTTGGCTTTAAAATCCAAGCCCATTTGCGTTTTTACGCCCGCCACGCGGTTGTTTTCAACAATCAAGTCGGCGACGGTTTGTTGGAATAACGCCAAATTAGGCTGGTTTTCCAAAACAGTCCGGATCGCTTGTTTATACAACTTGCGGTCGGCTTGCGCGCGGGTCGCCCGTACCGCAGGGCCTTTGCTGGCGTTTAAGGTGCGGAACTGGATGCCGCCCACGTCTATGGCCTGCGCCATAATCCCGCCCAGCGCATCTATTTCTTTGACCAAATGGCCTTTGCCGATACCGCCTATCGCGGGGTTGCAGCTCATTTGCCCCAAGGTGTCAATGTTTTGCGTCAGCAACAAGGTCTTCGCCCCCGTCCGCGCCGCGGCCAATGCGGCTTCTGTGCCCGCGTGGCCACCACCGACCACAATCACATCAAAATTTTTTTTGAATTTCATGGCTAATACTTTACTCTGTCCTGTGCGCCAAACGGCGCAGCCCAATAATGTTTTATATTATAAGAGGTAATCTATGAAAAAACGTAAAAATCAACGTCAATTGGAAGATATTCCATTGCAAAATCCAGTTGCCAAATTCGCCCATCAGTTTAATAAGGCCCAAGCCTATTGCGACAAGACCCAATACCGCCGTAAGGCCAAACATCCGAAGCAGGAGGCTTCTTCAAGCATTTTTACGATAAGAATGTTTGGACAAGCCTCTTGGCTACGGTCTATGGCTTTGGGGTTTTTAACCGTTATGGCCGGTAGTGGCCCGGCACAGGCCTTTGGCCTTTAGTAACCTGTGGTGGTGGTTTCCAAGCCGGCGAGCGCTTCGCTAAGGCGGATGACTTGTGAGGAGATGCGTCCATCGGCATGCAGTTGCAGGTGCCGGTAAGCGGGTGAGGTGTCATCCAGTGCGAATTCCACGCTCTTGGGTTTAAACTGGAAGCAGGTTGACGGGGTACCGAGTATGCGGATGGATTGCAATTGCCTGTCCATAGCCTGGTGGATATGCCCATTGATGATGATTTTAATTTGTGGATGGCGTTTGACCACCGCCAAAAACTCATCGCTGTTTTCGATCATCATCGTATCCATCCAGACGCTGCCTGTCGCCAGGGGATGGTGGTGCACGGCAACCAGGGTGTTTTGGCCGGGATGTTGGCTTAAGCACCCTTCCAGGAAGCACAGTTCTCCGGCAGGTAAATACCCGCCTTCTTCACCGATTATTTGGCTGTTCAAGCTAATGATTTGCCAACCCTTTAAAAACACCTGTTTACGGCAATTAACCAAAGGGGTGTTCAGGACTTTTTGCATCAGGGCGTAATCATCGTGGTTGCCGGGCAGGCAAACACACGGGACTCCGTAGCTGCTGATGTGCTTTAAAATGTACCGGTAGCTTTGGGTCGCTGGCTCTTGCGCCAAGTCACCTGTCAGCATGATCAAATCGAAGGCCTGTCGCTGGGCGAATGCTTGCGCTAAGACCGCCCGAAAATAATAGGCAGTATCAATGCCCAGCAAGGTTGCGCCAGGGCTAGCGAGGATATGGGTATCGGATAACTGCAATATTGACAGGCATTCGGAAGCTGATGTCATCGTCAGGGCTATTCAATGTCTTTACAAAGAATCTTCGAATTTCTTTGCGGATTGTAAAGGGCCTTAAGCGGCTCGGGGAGATTCGTTATATCTGACGATAAAAAACCTCGTTCAATAAACCAGTGTACCGTTTGTGTCGATAACACAAAAATCTTTTTCAAGTTTAGCTGTTTGGCCTTGCGGGATGCGTAGTCCAGCAGACGGTTCGCCCGCGCCGAACGCCGATAATCGGGATGCACGGCAAGGCAGGCGATCACGCCAAAATGCCGTTGCAGATCCGCGTGTAAGGCAATGCAGCCGATAATCAGGCCATCGCGCTCAATGATAAAATAATCTGCGATCTCCATCTCAATTTTTTCACGCGAACGTTTCGCCAAGACACCTTGTTGCTCCAGAGGTTTGATCAGTTCCAAGATGCCGCCGATGTCGTGAAGGCTGGCCGGGCGTAAGTCTTCGAACGGGTTGGAGCTGATCAAGGTGCCGATGCCGTCGCGGGTGAACAGCTCCAGCAACAATGCCCCGTTTTGTGTACGGTCGATTAAATGTACCCGGGCAATACCCGAATTACAAGCATGGATTGCGGCTTTGAGGGGCTGGCTCATGGTTTCATGAAGGTTAGGGTGCTTGTCAAGGAAGGCCGATATTTCCGCTGTCGTCATTTGTTGGATGGGTTTCCCGCTGTCGGGATGGCAACAGCTTTGTTCAGTCAGCAAAACCAGCTTTTCCGCTTTTAGCGCGATGGCCACGGCCGTCGCCACTTGCTCGGCGGACAAATTAAAAATCTCTCCGCTGGGCGAATAACCAATCGGCGAAATCAGCACGACATTGTCTTGATCCAACTGCTGGTGGATGGCCTCGCTATCAATCCGGCGCACTTCACCGGTGTGGCAATAATCTATGCCGTCAATCACGCCCAAGGGCTTGGCGGTGACAAAATTGCCCGACGCGACTTTGATTTTTGCCCCTGCCATCGGTGAATTCGCCAAGCCTAGCGACAGCAACGCCTCAATTTCAACGCGCACCAGCCCCGCCGCTTCCTTCACGGCCTGCAAGGCCAAATCGTCAGTAATGCGCAAATGATTGTGGAAACGCGGCGGCGCGGAGTTGTGCAGCCGTTGGTCGATTTGCGGACGGATGCCATGCACCAGCACCAAGCGGATGCCCAAGCTGTTGAGCAAGGCAAAATCATGGACATGGTGTTCAAAATCAGCCGCCAACACCGCTTCGCCGCCAAACGAGATAACAAAGGTCTTGTTACGGTGGGCGTGGATGTAGGGGGACGAGGAACGGAACCAGTTGACGAATTCGTTGGGTGGGGTCATTGTTTGTGTGGGATGGTTCATACAAATTGCGGTGCCCGTATGTGGCGATAGCGGAATACGGGGTATGGCATCGAAGCCCAGTCGTTACCTTCCTGCGGGCTTCCTTAACATTAATTGGGGGTGCCGGGGAACGATGGGCATCAGTTGCGCGGCTTAAATTTCTTACTTATTCATCAAAGTCGGGATATTGCACAGGCCTTTCGCCTATCTCGCTAATGCGGCGAGGATAGCTGATACCTTGCTGTGGCCCGTGTGGTTTTTTCCTGCTTTTGGTGATTTTAAATAACCAATTATCGCCATAATCAAATAAGTAATACAGGCTTTTGCCTGTTTCCAAGGGGTATACGTTTTCTAAGGTAACAGAAGAATAAAAGCCCTCTTCTTCATCGTCAAAACGAATTGCGCTAGGGTGATAACTGCTTTCTGTTTTAGAAATGTAAAATTCATATAGGTGGTCATTCTCAAATTCCACCGCATCTTGAATGGCAAGATGCAATTCCTCAAGCGTTGCCGAGCTATCAATTTCAATTTCTGCCGCCCACGACTGTTCAGTAAAGGGGGTAAACGCTAACTTTATTTTAAATGTCCAGATCATATCGGAAGGCCATTCGTAATGTGTTGGAGGGTGAAAAATAAAAAGATTGGGGTTGTGTTGCCATCAAACCGTTTTTAACTCCTCTCACGTTATATTTTGTAGGATGGGCTGACGACAGGAAGCCCATCACACTCCCCGGCAGCAAAATCAAATTCACCCACAAAAGCCCAATTGTCCTGATAAACACCTTGTCCGGCAAATTGATGGAAATTGGAATGGGGCCAATCAACCACGCGTGCCACCCAACCATGCTTGACCGGATTCCAATGGATGTTCGACATGATTGTTCCAATCGTCTTGATCACGAGCAAATGTTCCCAAAACCGCCGTTGCCATATACCATGTTCCCTTCGTCCGATACGGCTGGCTGAAATTGGCTCACCTTTGGCAATCGCCCGTGAGAAATGGCCTTTCAGCAAATTCCAGCGCGTGGAAAAATCCGCATCGTCCGGCGGCAACGTCCAAATACAATGGATATGATCCGGCAAAATCACCACCGCATCCATACGGTAAGGATGGCGTTGTTTTACATAACGGAAAGTCGCGCGTAGTGGGCCGATGTGTTCAACCAACAACGGATTGTTATGGCGTTCGGCAAGATTGACGGTAAAAAACCACGAAGCCCCAGGCACATAAGCACGGCGGTAGTCAGTCATGGATTTTCCGATAAGTTGATGTTGGGTAAAAATTGAAATGTAGGATGGGCTGACGCAAGGAAGCCCATCAAATTCGGCAACACCCCATGATGGGCTTCCTTGCGTCAGCCCATCCTACAATCCTTAATTAATCCCTCCAGTAATCAATTATCCGTAACCGCCCCCAATGAAGCCGAATTCACCAGCTTGGCATATTTCGCCAACACGCCACGGGTATATTTCGGGGCAGGTTGTTGCCATTTCTCCATCCGCCGCGCCATTTCATGTTCGTTGATATGTAAGGTCAATGCGTTGTTTTCGGCGTCAATAGCGATGGTGTCGCCGTTTTCGACTAAGGCTAAGGGGCCGCCGACGTAGGCTTCGGGGGTGATGTGGCCGACCACGAAACCGTGGGTGCCGCCGGAGAAGCGTCCGTCGGTGATCAATGCGACTTCCTTACCCAAACCTTTTCCCATGATGGCGGAAGTCGGGGAGAGCATTTCGCGCATGCCGGGGCCGCCTTTGGGGCCTTCGTAGCGGATGACGATGACATCGCCTTTGACGATGTCGCCGTGCAAAATGCTGTGCAGGGCTTGTTCTTCGGCATCAAACACTTTCGCCGTGCCGATAAAACGTAAGCCTTCCTTACCGGTGATTTTCGCCACCGCGCCTTCGGGGGCGAGGTTGCCATAGAGCACGACCAAATGGCTGTCTTTTTTGATCGGGTGGGCGAGGTCGTGGATCATGTCCTGGCCGTCTGGGTAAGGGGCGACTTCGGCGAGGTTTTCCGCCAGGGTAAGGCCAGTGACGGTCAGGCAATCGCCGTGCAACAGGCCGGCGTCCAGCAACACCTTCATCAAGGGCTGGATGCCACCGATTTCGACCAGTTCCGCCATCGAGTAACGTCCGCTGGGTTTTAAATCGGCCAGCATCGGCACGCGTTTGCCGATGCGGGTGAAGTCGTCCAGGCTGATGTCCACCTTGGCGGCATTGGCCATGGCCAAAATATGCAGCACGGCGTTGGTGGAGCCGCCTAGCGCGATGGCGACGGTGATGGCGTTTTCAAACGCTTCCTTGGTCATGATGTCGCTGGGCTTAATGTTTTTTTCGATCAGGTTCATGACCGCCGCACCCGCGCGTTCGCAGTCCAGGCGTTTGTCGTTGGAGACGGCGGCTTGCGCGGAACTGTTGGGCAGGCTCATGCCTAAGGCTTCAATTGCCGAAGCCATGGTGTTGGCAGTGTACATGCCGCCACAAGAGCCTGCGCCCGGAATGGCTTTGGCTTCGATTTCAGCGAGTTCGGCATCATCGATTTTATTGTTGGCACGGGCGCCGACGGCTTCGAACACGGACACGACATCAAGCTTTTTATCTTTGTGGCAACCCGGCAAGATGGTGCCGCCGTAAACAAAAATAGCCGGACGGTCCAAACGCGAAATGGCGATCATGCAGCCGGGCATGTTTTTGTCGCAACCGCCGATAGCGACCACGCCGTCAAAGCCTTGGCAACCGACCACGGTTTCAATGGAATCGGCGATGACTTCGCGCGAGACCAACGAGTATTTCATGCCTTCGGTGCCCATCGAGATGCCGTCGGAAATGGTGATGGTGTTGAAAATGACGGCCTTGCCGTTGGCTTGGTTGACACCGTTGGCCGCATCATCGGCCAGTTTGTTGATGTGCATATTGCAGGGCGTGACCATGCTCCAGGTCGAAGCGATGCCAATTTGCGGCTTAAGGAAATCTTCGTTGGAAAATCCAACTGCGTGCAACATGGCGCGGCTAGGCGCGCGTTCCATGCCGTCTACGACTTGGGAGGAAAAAGTACGGGTGGTTTTATCGCCTGTGTGGGACATGTAAGGATTCCTTTTGGTTTTAGAGTTGGTGGAATTGGGGTGAGGGGGAGTGTTAATCAAGGCTTGTCGCTGTTTTTCGCTTCCGTCCAGACCTGCCGAAGGGTAAAGGGAGGCGCCTGTAGCCCAGCCCTGCGTGCTTTGAAAGTCCAGTCAGGGCTGGGTTGGGGGCTAGGTGAGACGCGCTTAGGGCTGGCCTGATAAGCGTTAGTACATATCCCAGCTGCTTTTACGCCGCCAGCCCAGCTTGGGCAGGATAAACCCTAGGATCACACTGAAAAAGACCAGGATGCCGCCATATAAAAACCAATCTTGCTCGCTGGTGTTTTTAAGCCCGGCATTTTCCCGCTCAAGCTGCTCCAGTTTGCGTTCTGCATTGACCACGCGTTCCTGAAGTTCGTCACGCTCGTTTTTAAGCTGGACGACGCCTGCCGCCGCTTGTTTGAGTTCGCCCAATTCCAGGCTTAACCTGTCCCGTTCTAAGGCTAAGGATTTTTCCAGGGATGTGCCTGGCGTGATCGAGTCTTTGACAATTTTTAACTCGGCTTTTAAGGAAAGGTTTTCGGATTGTAAGGATCTCAGGGTCTTGTTATTGGTTTCTATCACGTCCCGTGCAGGTGGCTCTTTCATGGTCTGGCGCGTTTGGATGAAACCTTCGGCACCGTCGCTTGTGCGTACTGGCGTGAAGCCAGATTTGGTTTTTTCACCGATGACGGTCAGTTGCGTACCGGTCGGCAATAATTTGACCACCCTCGCCTCGTTGTCCGGCGCACTTCTGAGCGATAAATTCAAGTTGTCCGTGACATAAACTGTTTCAGCCCGCGCTATACCAGCCGAGAGCGATATGATAACAAGCGAAGTTAGTATTTTTTTCACAGAAATCCCTACAGTTAGCCATCTAATGGACTGATTTTAACGTTATTTCCGGCAGAGGAGAAATTCCAGTAAGGCTTTTTGGGCATGCAAGCGGTTTTCCGCTTCCTGGAAGACTACGCTTTGCGAGCCGTCGATAACGTCGCCGCTGACTTCCTCGCCGCGATGGGCGGGCAAGCAGTGCATAAATAAGGCGTCGGTTTTTGCGGCTGACATGACCGCGTTGTTGACTTGATAGTCTTTAAACGCAATTTGGCGTTGCCTTTGTTCTTCTTCGTGGCCCATGCTGGCCCAAACATCCGTGACGACCAAATCGGCATCTTGGGCGGCGGCCACGGTGCCGGCAAAAAATTTCACGCGCCCGCCCGCCGCGGCGACAATGGCGGGGGATGGGCAGTAACCGGCCGGGCAAGCGATGTGCAGGGTAAAATCCAAGAGCATGGCCGCATGGATATAGGAATGGCACATATTGTTGCCGTCACCGATCCATGCCACGGTTTTGCCTTGGAGGTCGCCGCGCAATTCAAAGAACGTCTGGATGTCGGCGAGCAATTGGCAAGGGTGTTGTTCGTCAGTCAGGCCGTTAATGACGGGGACGCTGGAGTGTTCGGCAAAAGTGGCGACGGTGTCGTGTTTGTCAGTGCGCAGCATGATGCAATCGACCATACTGGAGATGACTTTGGCGCTGTCGCGCAAGGGTTCGCCGCGCCCTAATTGGGTGTCACGCGGTGACAAGAACAATGCGCTGCCGCCAAAATGCGCCATGCCCGCTTCAAAGGAAATGCGGGTACGGGTCGATGATTTTTCAAAAATCATCGCCAAGACGCGGCCCTTTAGCGGTTGGTAATCAAT
>Ga0066437_1000459_pt1 | contig 11497 bp, 12 predicted proteins | sample LakWasMet55_HOW8_2_FD_59525 | JGI IMG/M metagenome (GOLD analysis project Ga0066437, IMG submission 59525) | Freshwater sediment methanotrophic microbial communities from Lake Washington under simulated oxygen tension - Sediment Metagenome 55_HOW8 | ecosystem: Environmental > Aquatic >...
TACATCGCCAGGAATTCCAACACCGCTTTGCCGACGCTATACCTGGTTTCCGGGGTCTGGGGGGCGCATGAAGGCTCGTTGTTGCTCTGGGCCTTAGTGTTGGCGTGTTGGACGGGGTTGGTGGCGCAGTTTAGCAAAACCATCCCCGAAACGACGGTGGCGCGGGTGTTGGGCGTGATGGGTTTGGTGTCGATTGGCTTTTTGCTGTTTTTATTGCTGACTTCCAACCCGTTTGAACGGCTCTTCCCCGCCCCGCCGGAAGGCCGAGATTTGAACCCCTTGCTGCAAGACCCTGGCTTGGCGATCCACCCGCCGATGTTGTACATGGGCTATGTCGGTTTTTCCGTGGCTTTTGCCTTTGCCATCGCCGCTTTGCTGGAAGGCCGTTTGGATGCCGCTTGGGCACGCTGGTCACGCCCGTGGACAAACATGGCGTGGATGTTTTTGACGTTGGGCATCGCGCTGGGCAGTTGGTGGGCGTATTACGAACTGGGTTGGGGCGGCTGGTGGTTTTGGGATCCGGTCGAAAACGCCTCGTTCATGCCGTGGCTGGTCGGCACGGCCTTGATGCACTCGCTGGCGGCCACCGAAAAACGTGGCGTGTTCAAAACTTGGACAGTGTTATTGGCGATTTTTGCCTTTTCCTTGAGTTTGCTTGGCACCTTCCTCGTCCGTTCTGGGGTGTTGACCTCCGTCCACGCTTTCGCCAGCGACCCGACGCGCGGCCTGTTCGTGCTGATATTTTTGGCGATAGTCGTTGGCGGCTCGCTGTTGTTGTACGCCATCCGTGCCCCTTACGTCAAAAGCAGCGCGACCTTTGAATTGGTTTCCAAAGAATCGGCGATTTTGCTGAACAACGTCCTGCTGGTCGTCACCGCGTCCAGCATCTTGCTAGGCACGCTGTACCCGCTGATTATCGACGCGCTGGGCTTGGGCAAAATCTCCGTAGGCCCGCCGTATTTCAACGCCGTGTTCATCCCGTTGATGGCTCCCTTGTCGGTTGTCGTCGGTTTGGGCGTGTTGATGCGCTGGAAAAAAGACAGCTTGGCGGCGTTGGGTACGCGTTTACGCTGGATTATCAGCGGCTGTGCCGCAGGTGGTCTAGCCATCCCTGTGCTGATGCCGTTTTATTCTTGGGGCGCGGTGTTGGGTTTGACGCTGGCCTTGTGGACTGTAGCCATCGCCGTGCTGGCATTTATTGACCGCGTGGGCAGCCAGGGTTTTTCCATGCAACGCTTGGCAAGCATCCCGTCCGGTTTTTATGGCATGACTATCGCCCATCTAGGTATTGCCGTTTTTGTCACGGGCATTACCTTAACCTCCGTGTACAGTGTCGAAAAAGACGTGCGCATGGCCCCTAACGAAAAACTGGACATGTCCGGTTACATTTTTGAATTCCACGGCGTTAAAGAAACCCAAGGCGTCAATTACGTCGCCCAACAAGCCTTCCTGACCGTCAGCCACAACGGCAAACAAGTTGCCGAGTTAGAGCCGCAAAAACGTGTCTACCAAGTGCAAACCATGCCGATGACCGAAGCGGCGATTGATGCCGGATTGTTTCGGGATTTGTTCGTGGCCATCGGCGAACCGCTAGGCGATGAAGGCGCGTGGAGCCTCAGGATTTATTACAAATCCTTCATCCGCTGGATTTGGTTGGGCGCGATTTTTATGGCGGTGGGCGGATTGTGCGCGGCTTGTGACCGGCGGTATCGGCTTGCCAAAATATCTACAGGTGGATGATGAACATTAATGAAAACAAAAGGTTCGCCTTATTGATTGACGCCGACAACGCCCAAGCAAAAGCGATAGATGCGATATTGACCGAAGCCGCCAGATACGGGGATGTCACTTCCCGGCGTTGTTATGGCGATTGGACAAACGCCCAACTCGGTAGCTGGAAAACAGTGCTTAACAAACACGCCATTCAGCCAATACAGCAGTTTGCTTATACAGTTGGTAAAAACGCAACAGATTCGGCCTTAATTATTGATGCAATGGATTTGCTGTATACCAGTAAATTTAATGGATTTTTTCTAGTATCCAGTGACAGCGACTTTACGAAATTGGCAACCCGTATCCGGGAAGCAGGACTTGAAGTCATTGGTATTGGTAGGCGGTCAACACCTGAGGCTTTCCGGGCGGCGTGTAATAAATTTATTTTTACCGAAACCATCATGGATGAGAACCCTTCTGATGATGCCAAGAAACCAACCAAGCCAATAGAAACAAACGTCCCCGTTTCGAAAAAAGTTGATAACTCCCCTTCTTCTACTAGCCAAACTGATAAGAACATCCAATCCACCAAAATTGTAAATCCGTCCAAAGACGCGACTTTAAAAAAGCTGATTAAAGAAGCGATAGAGTCCGCCTCCGAAGAAGATGGCTGGGCCAATCTAGGCGGCGTAGGCTCGTATATCCCGCGTGTGGACAGTTCCTTTGACCCTAGGAATTACGGCTTTGACAAACTGGGCAAATTGATCCGGTCGCTTGATTACATAGAAGTGCAACAAAAAAATATTGAAAGCGGATCGAATACTTATATCCGCTATAAAGAGACCAATGGGTGAAAATATTTGAGATGGCAAAACTCCAACTGATTTAGCCGACGATCATGACCATTATTTGTACGACATCAAAAAATAACCGCAATGCTTAAATACCTCCTCCCCCTAATCCTTTTCATCGTCATGGCAATCTTCCTTGCCATCGGCCTGGGCCTAAAACCCAACGAAATCCCCTCGCCCTTGCTAAACAAAACTGCGCCCGCTTTTGCCGCGCCCAAGTTGCAAGCCCCAAACGAAAAACTGGTGACCGCTGACCTGAAAGGCCAGGTCTGGCTGTTCAATGTCTGGGCTTCGTGGTGCGTGTCTTGCCGTGAGGAGCATCCGGTGCTGAACCAATTGGCGCAGCAACAAGCGGTGGTGATTATCGGCTTGAATTACAAAGACGACCCTGCCGCCGCGAAAAACTGGCTGGATACCTTGGGCAATCCTTACAACGTCAGCATCATGGATCAGGACGGGCGTATCGGTTTGGATTGGGGCGTTTATGGGGTGCCGGAAACCTTTGTGATGGATAAAAAAGGCATCGTGCGTTACAAACACACGGGGCCGGTGATGCCGGATGATGTCCAAAACGTTTTCCTGCCCCTGATCACCCAACTACAAGCGGAGGCTCCATGAAACCCGGCATCCTGATGTTATTACTGCTATTATCGCCATTTGCCAGCGATGCCATTGACTCGCGGCAGTTTGCCAATCCTGAGCAACAGGAAGCTTACGAAACTCTGACTTCGGAGCTGCGTTGCTTGGTTTGCCAAAACCAAACCATCGCCGATTCCAACGCAGAACTGGCGGCGGATTTGCGCAGGCAAGTCCAAGAAATGCTGGAGCAAGGCAAGTCGCGCGAGGAGATTGTGCAATTTATGACCGACCGTTACGGGGATTTTGTGTTGTACAAACCGCCGTTTAAATTAAAAACGGGCTTGCTCTGGTTGGGGCCGGTAGTGTTTTTGTTGCTGGGTTTGGTGGCGGTATTTTTTGTCATCCGCCAGCGCCAGCCCCGTTCCCAACAGGGCTTTGGCATACCCACCCTCCCTGGCGATAAAGAAGCGGCGGCCGTAACGGAAAACGGGCAAGCCGAAAAATTGGCGAAAATCCGCCGTTTGTTAGATGAAGGGGATGTTTCTTGACTACGCTATTTTGGCTGCTGGTTGGCCTATTGATTTTAATCGCTTTGGCTTTTGTGTTGCCGCCATTATGGCGGCAACGTCCGGTAGCCGCCGCTGACATGGACAAACGCAATATCGCCATTGCCAAAATGCGGCTGGCGGAACTGCAGGAGCAATTGCAATCCGGCGCCTTGACCCAAGCCCAATACCAAGAACAACGCACCGAGCTGGAATTGGCCTTGGGCGATGATTTGGATATTGCCGGAACGGACGCCGTATCGGCGCAAGGCCGCTGGATGGCCTATGTGTTAGTAGTCGCCTTGCCGCTGTTGGCAGCGGGCTTGTATGCGGGGCTGGGCACTTATCAGGCGATTGAACCGACCTCTGAAATGTTGGGTACGGCCCAACCTGCCCAACCAAACATCGAAGATATTAAAAAAATGGTCGCCAAACTGGCGGAACGTATGAAAACCAACCCCACCGACGCTGAGGGTTGGATGATGTTGGGCAAGTCTTATAAATACCTGAAACAATTCCCCAAGGCTGCCGATGCGCTGGCGAAGGCTTATGCCTTATTGGGGGATCAGCCGGAGATTATGTTGCAATATGCCGATGCGTTGGCGTTTGCCAATGACGAACAAATGGCGGGCAAGCCAGCGGAACTGGTGTATAGGGTATTGGAACGTGAACCGGACAACATTACCGCCTTATGGTACGCCGGCATGGCGAAAGCGCAGGCCGGTGAAGCTGCCGAAGGCGTCAAACTATGGCGCAAGTTGTTGGCCTTACTGCCGCCTGAATCACAGGCTCAACAGGAAGTGAAGCGTTTATTAAGCCAATTGGAAGCGTCACTGCCTAATGGCGTTGCGGGCGGCGCGGCGACCGAAACGGTGCCTGCCGCCCAACCGCCTGCCGTCGCATTGGAAGTGCGAGTCAGCCTTGCCCCTGAGCTTAAAGCTTCGGTTGCCCCGGCCGATACCGTGTTCATTTACGCGCAAGCGTTATCCGGGCCAAAAATGCCGTTGGCGATAGTCCGTAAGCAAGCTTCGGATTTTCCGTTGGCCGTGACCTTGACCGATGCCCAGGCCATGATGCCGAAGATGACATTATCGGCTTTCCCTAAGGTGAAATTATTGGCGCGGGTGTCCAAATCCGGCAATGCCATGTCCCAAGCCGGGGATTTGATCGGCGCGGTGGAACCGGTGGAGACATCCGGCAAAAGTAGCCATACCATTGTCATCAATTCCCAGGTCAAATGACGATGGAAGAACGTATTATCGAGTTGGAAATCAAAGCCGCGTATCAGGAAGATTTGCTACAGGCTTTGAATAATATCGTCAGCCAGCAACAGCAACAGATTGACCGTTTGGAAATGACTTGTACATTGCTTAATGAGCGCATCAAAAGTGTTTCCAACCAGCGGCAAGAGGGTGAAAACACCAGCAATGCCCATGAAATCCCGCCGCATTATTAAACCGTGAAAGCAATGAAAAAAATCCCTATCGGTATCAGCAGTTGTCTGTTAGGCCATCCTGTCCGTTTTGATAGCGGCCATAAACGCGACTCTTATATCGTCGGTACGTTAGGTGAATTTTTCGAGTTTTATCCGTTTTGCCCTGAAGTGGCGATTGGCTTGGGCGTGCCGCGCCCGACACTCCATTTGGTCAAGGCCAATGGCGAGATCCGCTGTGTCGGTGTTAAGGATGCGGGCCATGATGTCACTGGCGATTTGCGGGCTTACGCCACGCGGGAGCAACCCGCATTTGCGGAGTTATGCGGTTATATCTTAAAAAAGGATTCCCCCAGCTGCGGCATGGAGCGCGTGAAAGTGTACGCCACCGGACAACCGAACCGCGAAGGGGCAGGGATTTATGCGGCAGAGATGATGCGCAATAATCCCCTGCTGCCCGTGGAAGAAGAAGGCCGTTTGGGTGATGCGGGTTTACGCGAGAATTTCATCCAGCGCGTGTATGTTTTTTACCGCTGGAAACAATTGCTGGCGGAAGGCCTGACCGCCAATGGCCTGATGACGTTTCATGCCCGCCATAAACTGATCATCATGAGCCACGCGGATTACCGCGAATTGGGGCAGTTGTTGGCGGGTATGACCAAAGACAATGTTGCCGAAATGGCCGGAAGTTATATCCGGCAATTGATGGCGATACTGAAAATCGTCGTCAATCGCGGCAATCACGTCAATGTTTTGCAGCACATCCAAGGGTATTTGAAGAAGGAGTTGTCCGCCGATGACAAAGCCGAATTATGTGAAATTATTAAACGCTACCGCGACGGTGAAGTCCCGTTGATAGTGCCATTGACCTTGCTCAAGCACCATTTTCGTAAATCACCTGACACTTATATTGAAAACTCTTACTATATGTCACCTTATCCGCAGGAATTGAGCCTGGTTAACCAGTTGTGACGTTTATTTAAAACCGAATGATTATTGTGAGACATATCACAAAATATTCACTGGATATTCTTCTACGCCGGCCCATGGCCCTTCGGCAGGATACATTCCCTCCCATTATTACCCTCCTTTTAGCGAAAAACCTTTCAATATTATGAACATACAAAACAAAGCCCATCCTTGGCATGGCATCAGTTCGGGCGACAACCCGCCTATCATTGTGACCGCGTTTATCGAGATTGTCCCCTCTGATACCGTCAAGTATGAAATTGACAAAATCAGCGGTTACCTGAAAATTGACCGCCCGCAAAAATTTTCCAATACGGTGCCGACGCTTTACGGCTTTATTCCGCAAACCTATTGCGCGGAACAAGTTGCCGAATTTGCAGAATTAAAATCAGGTAAGGCAGTGGCTAAAGGGGACGGCGATCCTCTGGATATTTGTGTCCTCAGCGAACGCACGGTCACACACGGCAATATCATTTTGCAGGCGATCCCCATCGGGGGGTTCCGTTTATTGGATAAAGGCGAAGCGGACGACAAGATCATCGCCGTTATGAAAGGCGATGAATTTTACCGGCAATGGAATGATGTTTCGGATTGCCCGGAGTCATATATCAACCGCCTGAAACATTATTTTTTGACGTATAAAAATTTGCCAGGTGAACACAGCACCTGTGAAATCACCAACGTCTACGGGCGTGAAGAAGCGCACGAAGTGATCAGGCGGTCTATGCAGGATTACCAAAACCACTATGGCACCAGCCCTTGGGTCAAAAGGCGTTCCACCGATAGCGTGATCTGATGGCCACCCACAGGAAGTGACGTTTTGTCGGGCCACGTTGTCGTTGGCCCCGGCATTGTACCGCCCCACATTCCCGCCAAACTGTAAATTCCATTGCGGTTTAACAGCACTTGCGTTTCCTGCCAAGTTAAGATGAAATAGCCAGGATATTCCTTGTCCCTGATTTTGTTAATCCTGCAATGAACGAAAAACATAAAATAGTTGTTGAAGCAACACCGCACTACATAGCGGCCCAATCCGCGCCGCAGCAGCATCGCTATGTTTTTGCCTATACCATCACTATTTCCAACCAAGGCACGGAATCCGCCAAGTTGATAAGCCGGCATTGGCTGATCACCGATGCCAATGGCAAAGTCCAAGAGGTCAGGGGGGAAGGTGTGATTGGCGAGCAACCTTATCTGAAGCCAGGGGAAACCTTCCAGTACACCAGCGGTGCGATGTTGGATACCCCGGTCGGCACGATGCATGGCGAATATACGATGCGCTCCGATGATGGCGGCGAGTTCGATGCGCCTATCCCCAAATTTACTTTATCTATCCCCAGGACACTGCACTGACAAATGGCCATTTATGCTATTGGCGATGTCCAAGGCTGTTTTGATGATCTATTAAAACTCTTGGATTTGATCGCATTCGATAAAACAAAGGATCAATTATGGTTTGCCGGGGATTTGGTCAACCGCGGCCCCAAGTCTTTAGAAACCTTGCGTTTTGTCAAAGGCTTGGGTGATGCGGCGGTCACTGTTCTGGGCAACCACGACATGCATTTGCTGGCGGCTTCTTGCACCCAAAAAATAGCCAACAAAAAAGACGCGCTGACGCCGATATTGGAAGCGCCTGATTGCGGGGAATTGATAGACTGGTTAAGGCATCGGCCGCTGTTCCATTACAACAAAGATTTCTGCATGGTGCATGCCGGGTTGCCACCGCAATGGGATTTTAAAAAAACCCAAAAGATGGCGTTGCTGGCTGAACAGACCTTAAAAAGCCCTGATTACGCCCAATTTTTGAAACAAATGTATGGCAATAAACCGAATATTTGGTCAGCCAACTTAAAAGGCATGTCACGCTTGCGCTTTATCATCAATTGCTTTACGCGGATGCGCTATTGCGATGAGGACGGCCGCTTGGATTTTACCAACAGCGGCCCGATGGGCTCGCAACCTAAAGGCTTGATGCCTTGGTTCCAAGTCCCGAACCGGAAAAGCGCGGGTTTACGGATTATCTGCGGGCACTGGTCGACCCTGGGATATTATGAAGGCGACAACTGTTATGCCATCGACACCGGTTGCCTCTGGGGAGGGCAACTGACCGCGATCAAGCTCGGCTCTCCGGTTGAGCGTTTCAGCATTGATTGCCCGGGTGAAAAAAAGCCCAATAAATTACGCACCATGAAACGGCCTGCACCTGCTTATGCCAGTGAGCCGCCGCTCACGTCAATAGCCGCTCCAGTGAATTAAGTTGTTCATTTTGATGCGCTAAGGAATTTGCGGTAATCAATAGAAATTTTAAGCCCGGCGAAATTGCCCGCCATGATAATCAAGTCCTGGTTCTTTTTGTCGAAACTCAATTTCACTTCATTTAAGGCATGGTCTTCGTAACCTTTTTCAATATGGTGCGTGTCGAGCAGGAATCGGTAGATATACACTTCCTGTTCGGGTTCGTCCTGGATTGACAGCGGTTCGCCGAGTTTCGCCAACACGGCTGATTTTTTCGGCAACTCCGCATTGATCTTGCCAACCAAATCCGCATTGGCTTTAAGCGTCTGTTTCTCTTTGTCAATGTCGGCGCCTGCGATTGAGCGTAAAGAAACTTCCAAAAATTCCGGCGGGGCGATTTGCAAAAATAACGATGAAAACGACCATGCGGTGAGTTTCTTTTCCGCATTAAACGCCATATCTGAATAAAACTTGATTTCCGGTTGGATCAGCATGTTGTCCTTATCAACTTTGCGGAACCAATATCGCCAACGCCTGCCGTTTTCAACGCGGTCATCTTCGCTGGGATAAAGCTTGGCCAGCGAAATAAAATCTTCGCTGTACATTTTAGGTTCTTTAAATTGTAGGGTGAATTCATCGGCGGCCACCACTTTAAAATAATGGTCGAATTCACCCATTTGCAAATAGGTCTGGTAAGCATGCACCCAATACATGCACCCCGTTAGGGAAGCCGCCAGAATTAATAATCCGATGACACGGAACGGTCGTTTAATTTTGTTGGCAGGCATCATAACGGTGGCTCATAAAGGGAAGTTAATGGCGGGTTTCTGAAGTGGTGCCCCAGCCATCCTGGCTCAGGATGCTTTCCACGTCGACTTTGTCAAACAAATAATGCGCCCCGCAAAACTCGCAGATCACTTCAATCTGATGTTGCTCCCGGAGAATATCTTCCAGCTCTGGCCTGCCCATGGCGCGTAATGTACGCCCTATGCGTGGGCGCGAACAGGCGCATTGGAAGGCGATCGGTTCGGGATCGAATAAGCGGACTTTTTCTTCATTGAACAAACGGTGCAAGACTTGTTCGCAATCCAGCTCCAATAGTTCCTTACGGGTGATGGTGTTTGCCAACATTTCGATACGTTCCCAGTCAGCCTGGAAATGTTTTTGCGCGGGCAATTCCTGCAACAATAATCCGGCGGCATGGTGTTGGTCGGCAAATAGCCACAAACGGGTTTTGAGCTGTTCCGATTGTTGGAAATAGGTTTCCAGTGCGTTTGCCAGATTTTCGCCTTCCAAGGGCACAATGCCTTGGTAAGGGTCGCTATCCCCCATTTCTATTGTCAGCACTAAACGGCCTTGGCCAAACAGCGTGGCCAGGGAGCCTCCATCAACATCCTTATGGCTGCGCACCAAGCCACGGATTTTCCGGTCATGGGTCGCTTGGGCCACCAAGGTTTTGATATTGCCATCACCTTGTGCCTGCAAAATCATTGACCCGCTAAACTTGACGGTGGCGGACAACATTGTCACTGCCGCCAACGCTTGCCCCAAAAGTTCCTGGACAAAGTGCGTGCCCTGCTGGTGCTGGCGGGCGGCTTGCCAGCTGGCGCCCAATTTAATCCATTCCCCGCGTACGCCCAGTTCTTCAAATAAAAAACGGTGTAAAATATCTTGCTTGATCATGTCGGTCTCATAAAAGGTTCAACCTTTATTATAATGCAAATTCCTGATAATCTTGGGATAAACCACAGCCACCCTATGGGGTTCTTATGATTTTCTCCAACAAAAAACAGAGCTTGCCAGATTCTGGCGAAGCCTTGCCGGGCCGGGACACCCCCATGCCCATTTATAACCGGCATTTTGTCACTGGCAATCCGATTGCCCCGCCCTTTCCCGCGCATTTGCAACAGGCCGTTTTCGGCATGGGCTGTTTTTGGGGGGCGGAACGGAAATTCTGGCAACACCCTAATATTTTCAGTACGGCGGTCGGTTATATGGGCGGTTACACGCCGAACCCGACGTATAATGAGCTATGTACCGGGCTTACGGGCCATAATGAAGTGGTCAAAGTCATTTACGACCCTGCGAAAACACCTTATCTGGATTTGTTGAAGCTGTTCTGGGAGTCCCACAACCCCACCCAAGGGATGCGCCAAGGCAATGACATCGGCACCCAATACCGTTCAGGCATTTATGCTTATACGGAAGAACAATTGGACTTGGCGTTAGCCTCCAAAGACCGTTATCAGGCGCAGTTGAGCCGTGCAGGTTTGGGATTGGTCACCACCGAAATCATGCTCGCCAGCGAATTTTATTATGCCGAAGATTACCACCAACAATATCTTGCCAAAGACCCGCAAGGCTATTGTGGCTTGGGCGGATTAGGGGTTTTGTGTGAGTGAATGCAAAAACGGCGGGCAAAAAAAAGGCGGTCCGCAAAAACCGCCTTAAGAGTATTAGGAAGGATATAACGCAACTTTCAGCCAATTAAGCTCTAAGAGCTTTAAAAGTTAGGTTAATAATATCAACAGATAGTGCAAATAAAAATGTGACATATTGTCGCAGGTTGTTAATTAGGGCTGTTAGGATGGCGGATTTGGGTGAAACAGTGCCTGTTCTGCGAAACTAAGCCCGTGGCGGCGGCCGGGCTTATACCAATAACTTGGTCGGGCGCTCAGTCTCGGTACTGAATTTGGCCACAAACACCGTGGTCGCCCGCGGTATTGAATCGGCTCCGTTGCCTTTATTGGGCAGTTTCGGGCATAACCTGTTAATTGGATGGGGTTCCTCCCTTCCCGCTACCTGTCATCGGTTTTGGGTAGTGCTTGGATAGGAACTGTTTCTGAAAACTTACCTCAATGTAGACCGGATCCGCTTCGTGGCCTAACGGCCTCGGCAACCCCTGCCGGAATAATAGGGGTCGGGTGGACAGCTGTTTTGTAAACACGGCCCTTTTTAGCCTACTATTTGACCATGCTGATTAAAACTTCTTTCAAACCCGCTTGGTGGTTGCGTAACGGCCATTTGCAAACCTTATACCCCGCCCTATTACGCCGAAAAACGGCTGTGCCGCAATTATGGCGTGAACGTTTGGCGACACCCGATGGTGACTTTTTGGATATTGACCATTGCGGTACGGGCACCGGGCCGTTGGTGATTTTATTGCATGGCTT
>Ga0066437_1000471_pt1 | contig 11288 bp, 10 predicted proteins | sample LakWasMet55_HOW8_2_FD_59525 | JGI IMG/M metagenome (GOLD analysis project Ga0066437, IMG submission 59525) | Freshwater sediment methanotrophic microbial communities from Lake Washington under simulated oxygen tension - Sediment Metagenome 55_HOW8 | ecosystem: Environmental > Aquatic >...
GGCGAGATTGCCGTCGGATGGTTGTGGGTTTCCACTTTCATCAAGATATGCGCATCTTCTTGCACATAATCGTAGATGCCGGTCTGGGCATTGCGAACAAACACTTTCGCTGTAGAGCCCTCAATAACCGAGGCGTTATCATTGTATGCAGACAAAATACCTTGCGGGCTTTGCTGCGCGGTATTGCGGATCATGCCAAACAGGGTTTGCGCTTGTTCGATACCGTCGATAGTCCAGCTGGCATTAAATATTTTGTGACGACAATGTTCTGAATTCGCTTGTGCAAACATCATCAGTTCAACATCGGTGGGGTCACGACCCAATTTTTGAAAGCTGTCCGTCAAGTAATCGATTTCATCAGCCGATAATGCCAAGCCAAGTTGCGTATTAGCATTAACCAACGCTTCACGGCCCTCCACTATCACATCAACTCTTAGCAATGGCTGCGGTTCATGCTGAGCGAACATATCAGGCTCAACACCAGCTTCGACAACCGTTTGTATCATCCGATCATGTAGCAATGCCGCCAACCGGTTTTTGACTTCGGCTGACAACGAACTATCCACTACGAGCGAATATTCAGTACCTCGTTCGAGGCGTTTGATTTGCGTCAACCCACAGCGCTGAGCAATTTCTGTCGCTTTACTGGACCAAGGAGAAATAGTGCCCGCCCTGGGGACAACTAAAAACTGTACTCCTGTTGTTTCAACCACAGTTTGCTCGCTGCCATAAGCAAGTAAACGATTCAGTATTGTCGTTTGGTTTTCATCAAGTTCATCAATAAGATCGACAAAGTGTATAAACCGAACCGAGACAGCTTTAATGGCAGGTTCCACGAGCTGCAACTCAGACAAAAGTTTATTAATGCGAAAATCAGATAATGCGGAAGGGCCAGATAGTTTTAACATGTGTGAAACGAATATTATGTGAATTTAATGCCTATCGCGAAACACAGCTTACGATAAGGCTATCAGGTAAATGGCTTAAGGCCCGTGTACTTTGGTTACTGTGGCAGTGGATTGTAAAAATAACAAACCCAGCTCGTATCGAAGAGCAAACTCATTCAAATGCCAATTGTCGATAGTTATTTACCGGCCAAATCAGACTTAATAGTATCTTTAATCAATGTCAGCAAACTTAATCCAACGCCATCGCCAGCGCTGGATTGTTTTTCTTTGTCAGTAACTAAAACTTCCGTTACTTGCTCGTCAATATCTTGTAACTCAACAACGTATTCTTTATCGCCGGGTTCAAATCCGCCAAACATAAACTTCAACTCATCCCAAATAGAGTCATCCTCAACCTTTTCTTCATTGGGATTGTATTGCACAACAAACGAGTTTTCTGCTTGAAGTCGCTGAGTCACTTCCATGGATTTACGACTTAAGGCCTTACCAACAATACGCCAAGCTTGTGCTAATGGCGCACCGATACGCAACCGGTTTTCGCCTTGCTCAGACTTAACCAATTCGACTTGAATAGTTTTTTGATCAACTGACGGCTCTGCCTCGGTGGGCTCAGTAGCCTGAGAAACCTCCGCCTCTGTAGTAGCTGATCCGTCAGCAACAACTTCAGCCACAGGTACTTTAGCTGGAGCGGGTGCTGCCGCAGCTGCATTAGCTGAACGATTTAAATCAGGCGGTAAGACTAATGATGGAATTTCCGTAGTGAATTGATAATCCCTTTCTTTATCTGGAAATAACGATTGCACATAACTACAGGCCGATAACGACATCAGCATGACAAATATGAAAAACCGAGATAACAGCTTGCGCTTCATAATTGACATTAAATTACTTCCGCTTTACGCATCGCACTGCGCACGACATCAAAGCAATCCTCCGTCAGCCAAGTTAACGGCAATCGAATCCCTTTTGAAATCAAGCCCAGTTCAGCCACTGCCCACTTAACCGGGATAGGGTTTGATTGAATAAACAAATCTTTGTGTAATGCCTGCAATTTCAGGTCAATTGCCAATGCAGTTGCATTGTCGCCGTTAATTGCCGCAGTAATCATTTCATGCACCAATCGCGGCGCGACATTACCGGTAACAGTAATTGTGCCGTGACCACCCAGCAAGCAAAACTCCCGGCTGGTAGCGTCATCACCGCTGTATAGCGCGAAATCGGCGCTGGTCAAATCGCGGAATTTTTGCACTCTGGACAAATCGCCGGTAGCGTCTTTAATGCCGACAATGTTATCGATATGCGATAGCCTGCCAACGGTGTCAGGCAGCATGTCACAAGCGGTACGCCCCGGTACGTTGTATAAAATCTGAGGAATATCGACAGCTTCAGCAATGGCTTTATAGTGTAAATACAAACCTTGCTGAGTCGGCTTGTTGTAATAAGGCGTTACGATCAAACAGGCATCCGCACCAGCTTGCTTAGCTTTTCGAGTTAAATTGATAGCTTCAGACGTTGCGTTGGCGCCGGTACCGGCAATCACCGGGATTCTACCGGCAACGACATCAACAACTGTTTTGATGACGTCGCAATGTTCGTCTTCATCCAAGGTCGCCGACTCACCGGTTGTGCCTACCGCCACAATCGCATCTGTGCCCTGCTCGATATGAAATTCCAGCAATTTTTTTAAACTTTCCTTGTCAATAGCACCGCTTTCATCCATCGGTGTCACTAACGCTACGATACTACCTTGAATCATGAAATCTCTCGATCAGAACTGTTACGTTTACAAATTGTGGTCATTATAACAAGCAAACAGGCAAAACCCAGCGTGCCGCGTGTATTTGACCAAAAACACCAAACTTGTTGACTGAATACTCAAAAAGCTAAGCCAAGCTGTTATAAAATATCGCCATTGAAAACTAACTAAGTTCTTAAATCTATGAAAAACACTCTCATCGTTAGCGCCGTCCAACAGCCCTGCGACAAAGACCGGCAAAGCAATCTCGATTTTTCTATCGCCAAAATCCATGAAGCCGCTGCAGCCAATGCTGACTTGGTAGTTTTGCCTGAGCTGCATTTAGGGCCATATTTTTGCCAAAACGAAGATCATCAGCACTTTAATCTTGCACAATCGATTCCAGGGCCAACCACGGAAATTTTGAGCAACGTCGCCAAACAACTGGGCATTGTGATTGTTTCCACTATCTTTGAAAAAAGAGCCCCCGGGCTTTATCACAACACAGCAGTAGTGTTTGACAAAGATGGCAGTATCGCCGGCAAATACCGAAAAATGCACATCCCTGATGATCCAGGATTTTATGAAAAATATTATTTCACACCCGGAGACTTGGGCTTTACGCCAATAACAACCTCAATCGGCAAACTGGGCGTGCTGATTTGCTGGGATCAGTGGTTTCCGGAGGCAGCGCGCTTGATGGCGCTTGCTGGCGCGGAAATGTTGATTTATCCCACCGCGATCGGCTGGGATCAGCAAGACTCCAAAGAAGAACAACAACGCCAACTGGATGCCTGGGTAACTGTGCAACGTTCTCATGCCGTTGCTAACGGCATCCCGGTTATTTCCTGTAATCGTATCGGCTTTGAAAAAGCACCAGATTCGGACGCAGGCATTCAATTTTGGGGTAATAGTTTTATCGCAGGACCACAAGGTGAATTTATCGTTCGCGCCAATGATATAGATAACACGCTTTTAACCTGCACACTTGACAGCAACAGATCAGAACACGTTAGACGCATCTGGCCTTACCTGCGCGACCGACGCATTGATGCTTATGGAGATTTAACTAAACGTTTCATTGATTAATCCTAATATCCTGGATATGAATAGCCCTTGCTATAAAAGGGCTATCAAACACAAGCAACACCAGCTATTCTTTATGGCCGCAGCGGCAGAGAAATCACGCTAAGCTCCCGTTCGTAATTAACCCACAAAAAAGCAATCTTTAATCCAAGAGGGCATCATGAAAAAATACAACACACATAACAAACAGACATTGGCCGCAATAATCCTGGGGCTATTAACGGCTAGTTCGAGCATAACTGCCGCTACTTACGATCTCCTAGATCGCCAACAAAACAGTTTTGGCAGTGACTCGGAACAATTTTCTCCATTACCCAATGAATCAAGCAGCTCGCCTTCTATTTTAGAATCACTGCAGCAATCTGAAATTAATAAAAAGAAGTCCGATTACCTGGAAGTGCTGAATCTGCTAAAACAAAACAAAGTCGACGAAGCTGATAAAAAAGTATCGGAACTACTTAAGAACAACCCGAATGAAGTCGGCTTCATCAATCTGCAAGCCTTAGTTTTTACTATAAAAAAAGACCTACCGGCCGCTGAGCAAAGCTACCAAAAAGCTATTAGCCTGGATCCCAAAAACATTTTGGCCTATCTGGGGTTAGCAAAACTAAATCTGGAAGAAAACAAACTAGATCAAGCAAAAGAATATGCTAACAAGGGGTTGGCAATTAACGACAAAGCCATCAACGCCTATCTTCTGTTAGCCGACGCAGCCTTAAAGCAAAAAAATACTGTTGAAGTAGAAAATGTCTTAACAGCAGCGTTAGAAAAGGTTAAAGGTGACATTAATGCAGAAGCCGAAATTGTTAAAAATCTGGGCAAATTTTATGCTTCAGAAAAACAACCCGAAAAAATCCTGCCGCTCAGCGAAGACCTAATTAAACGCTACCCCAATGACAATGTTGCCCTATCTCTTCTAGCTGGTGCGCAACTGGTCAATAACAAAAAAGACTTAGCCGAACAAAGCCTGCGCAAAATAATTAACAACGACAAACAAGACATCAATCACCGGTTATTAATTGCCCAATTGCTTAGCGAACAAACCGGCAAAGAAAAAGAAGTACTGGCTTTACTTGACGAAGCAGCAAAAATTGACAATAACAACCCGCAAGCCAATCTGTTCAAAACGGCTTATTTGATTAAATTAGGACGCACCAAAGAAGCACTTGATCAGGCCAATAAATTAGATAGTCAATTTCCTAAATTGCCTTTAGGTAAAGTGTTGCAGGGCGATGCTTACTTAGCAGACAAAAAACTGGACAAAGCTACTGCCGCTTATCAAAAAGCCTATCAACAACAAGCGAATGACAAAATTTTGTTCACAATTGCTGACTTACTCAGTGCGCAAAAAAAACCAGCCGATGCCATCAAACTGCTTAATACTGAACTGGCAAAAAATCCAAAAAATATTGGTATTCATTTCAAGCTAGCAACCACTTATCAACAACAAAACGACTACAAACAAGCTGAAAATCATTATCAGGCAATGCTTACTGAGCGACCAGATGACTTACTCGCCTTAAACAATTTAGCGTGGGTGTATTCACAACAAAAAGATCCAAAAGCGATCGAACTTGGTAAAAAAGCCTTTGAAAAAGCCCCAGAATCAGCTGCAATTGCTGACACTTATGGTTACATTCTACTTAAACAGGGCCAACCAGCAGAAGGACTGACAATATTAGAAAAAGCTGCCGGACTGGCACCCAAAGCTAACGACATTCAATTTCACTTAGCTGAAGCATACGTCGCCAATAACAACAAACAAAAAGCTTTAGAAATCCTGGAAACTATTGTGAAAGTAGAACAGGATTTTTCAGAGAAAAAAGCCGCTGTTAGTTTACTTGAACAGCTAAAAGCTAAATAAAGGCTATAAAAAAACCGCCCATCGATAATTCGATGGGCGGTTTTTGCGACAGTTAGCTGCATGATCAATGCAGCCATGCAGTACGTAATATCAATTTGATCTTAAATCCGAAGTCTCAACGCCACCGATTAATCGGGAACACAACACTCGACAGAGATTAGTCAAAATCTTATTCGCTAATACCGGCTCAAACTTTAGCAAGCGTGACATTGATGGCTCATCAAGACTCAACAATCTAACATCATGGGTTGCTGCGATAATACTGGCGGAACGAGAACGCTGCAGAAAAAAAGCAACCTCACCAATAACCCCACCTTGAGCAATAACGGCCAATTGATCTTTGCTTCGATAAACTTCAACCATACCGGAAATTACTACAAACATCGTTTTGGCCGCATTATTTGTTTCAATAATGTGATCGCCTTCTTTACATTCAATGATGTGACTTTTTTCGATAACACGGCCGATTTCATCATCACTCAAGCCATCAAATATTTTTGGATTACCATCTTCCCAAAGGTGCTTGTCTGCATATATTTGCCGAATAAAATCAGCATGATCCCATGCAGTCTCACTGACAACATTTTTATTATCACTAATAATATCCAGCAATTCATTTACATAAAGACAATGGTCCAAATCCTTTTCGCTAGTTAATAGCGCAAACGGCGAACCGACACTTTGCAAATGTTCATAATCTCCCGAAATCAACACCATCGGGATGACCAAGCCAATGCCCGGGTATGAATAGGTTTTAGTAAATGGCCTAAAGCCCAATTTTAAATAAGAATTTAAGTGGTGAGGCTCGCAGTCTAGTAAAACTGCTTCAATGTGGTTATCAAGCACAAAATGCATTACCTCTTTATACATACGCAATGTTGCACTGGAACCGCGATACTTCTCATCAACCATTAAACGCTCGACGATACAGATCTGTTTTTGCTCAAGCTTTTCCAGAAATGACGACAGATGATAGGCTTCAATCATTGCTGGAGTAAAAGGCTTATCACCTCCCCAAAACAGCCTCAGAGTACCAATGGCCTGACCGTCTTTAATTGCAATCACCGCCCGGGCATTGTCATCATGACTATCCCGCAGCTCTTTAAGCTCATGATCACCTTTATCCTTAAGCCTGCCCATACATTCCACATACACCTTGTAACGCAACTGATAGGAAGCTCTTAGTTCTTCTTCAGTCGTCGCAAATCTGACACCGTCTTGCATACATCACCTAATCTGCATAAAAATGGAAATTTACTTTGATTTCGTCAAAGATAAAAAACGCTTAAAATTCTATGACCTTACCATTTTCACATCAGCCACACACAATACAGGCAATAAAATCATTGAGAGCCCTCCCCAGCATAATGATCAACGAGGCATACTAACAATGGCTGAGCAATCTCAGATTAAATTCATTTCACACCTACTGTAAATGCTGGAAAAACATGAAAAATTGAGCATTTTAAGAAATCAGTGTATCAAAAATAAAACTCATCAAAAGGTTTTTAAGTCTCTTTGTTAAATCAATTAATCACTAGACGCTCGCACAAAAACAAAAAAGCCCGGTTGCCATATGGCAACCGGGCTTTTTCTAAAACTAATTATTCAAGCAAATTAAGCTTGGTTACGTCGACGTAAACCGAAACCCAACAAACCAAGACCTAGCAATGCTATTGAAGTTGGCTCTGGAACATTGTTGCTTTGACCAGTGACCGTAACAGTACCAGTATATGGGTATCCTGCAGGTGTCTGGTTTGGTGCTTGGTTAAATGAACTTGAAAATGTAAAATCAGCCAATACATTATTAGGGTCAAGTTGAGTATTGGTATCAAAGTAAGCTGCAGCTGCGCCAGCTACTACTTCAAGCCAGCCATTGCCAGTACCACTTTTAGCGTTTGGACTAGCAAAATTAAGACCTAAACCTTGAATCCCAGCCGCAGTAATGCTTGTACTTAAAAACAGAGTGCCAGATTGTGCATTGGCAAGAGTTTGAGTGGCTAAGTTAGTAACGTCATAGTTTGCTAAATCTGTTGAATAGACATTTACATGTGACAAACCGACACCTTCATTAACACCTTGATATTCGAAAAGACCATTAGTACCAGATGTAGGGGTAAAGCTGGCAAGTGTTGTTGTAAAAGAAAAAGTCAAAACCTTGCTACCGCCACCATAAGTAGCGATGGTTTGATTATTAAATAAGCTAAATGCACCATAACCCGTTACTGTACTATTTATCACGTTAGTTGGTGCTTGCTCCCATAAGACGCCAGTAGTAGTGAAGTCTACATTGGAATCTGGATCCCAAGAAACGCCAAGAACTGATGCAGCTGATGCAGTAGTAGATATTGTTGCTACAGCAGCAAGACTGCTAGCAATTAAAATTGATTTAAAGTTCATAGATAATCTCCTAAATTTTTAAAATTAATAAGGGTACGTATTGCAAATCACTTAAGCTCACCGCTCACATAACTTTAAAGCACACCCCATGCCAATAAATTAAAATCATAAATATCAAATAGTTAATAAGAAATAACCCACTATAAATCATAATAAAACCCAAAAGTGTAAAAAATCCCGACACTTTTCATTGAATCCACCGCTTTTTTAAACTTATTCTTTACAATTTCAGACGTGATTACTTGTGCAGCTAACTGGAATTATTTTTTTGCGTCTGTCAAAGCTTATTAACACTGACTTAGTCACATTTTTTCAAAAAACTATCGCCAACGAGCAAAAAATATAAGTGTAAAAAAACCTGACACTTTTTACTTAACAAAGTCGATTGCGCCCATTTTCTTTAATGCAGACCGACCAACAAATTGATGACGAGTAATCTCATTTAGAATAAGCGAACCTGTTTGACGATCAACTTTAAATAATGGCAGGATAATCAGGTACAGTGGGTAATGAACTTGCTGGGCTGCGGCAAAGCCATTAGCTCTAAAGAAATGATGTTATTGGTATTAAAAGTTCAAACCAATCACTTTGCTCATTTAGATTTAGATTTAGATTTAGATTTAGATTTAGATTTAGATTTAGATTTAGATTTAGATATTGAATTGTGCGAGGAAATGGAAAAGTCTACGTGTAGATATGGATAAACGCTTTGAACAAGTCGATAAACGTTTCGAAACACTGACCACACGAATTGACCAGTTTATGATTTGGTCATTTGCCCCCCCGCGTCAGAATAGTTGTCATCTCAAATTTTTAAAGAAAATAAAATTTGAGATGTGAGATGAAAACCTATAGAAAATATTCTGAATACTTTAAAGAGCAAGCCCTGACGAAAGTTTACAGCCGAAGAAATGATCAATCAATTCAAGACGTCGCGAGCGACTTGAACATCTGTTTACATCTACGAAGTCCACCTGAATCCTGATCAGGCTGACGTTAACCTAATACCTAATACTGAGGGCAGTAACCTGAACAAAAAAGCCGCTTAAGATTTAACCGTCGAAGCGACAACTGATCTGAAATTTTCCGCTGTGGATGGTATCGTAATTGTCGCCATTAAATTTTTATCTTAACGGCGTACCAATTAGCTTTTAAACACGAAAAGTTAAGCCACTGTTTGAATGGCTAAATACCCAATCTTTTTCTGGCTATAAAAAATTTTAACTGTTGCAAAGGATTACGATTACCCATCCACAGATAGCCTTTTTTTAATCGATTCAAGCGTGCATCATAGCAAGTATAGTGAGGTATAGGTTTCAGCTCCTTAGGGTGAAGTAAAGCTAATAAAGCCTTGGTAACGACAATACCTGTTGCTAGTTTACAACCACTAGCAATACTAGGCCCTTTACGATTACCAAGATCAAATGCAGCTGGCTGAATATACTTAAGGTGAAATCCAGCAGGCGCTGAAGCCAATGCCAGTTTTAAAGCTTGTATTCCTAACGGAGCGTCAAAATCAATGTCAAAATATTCATCAAAAGACATGCCTTCAGATGTAAAAACCAATGCTCCTACACCAAAGCCCATGGGAACACCAAATACAACAGGGATACATCTCTCCCTACAGGCATTGACAATCAAGCGATGTACATTTACTTCAAAAAACTCAACCGCATCCACAAATACATCCACACCCGTTAAAAAATCATCAATATTATTTTCATTGATGCCTTCAGGATAAGTTTTTATATTGGCTTCTGGGTTAATATCCAAAGCAAGTTCTTGCATAACATCCATTTTTTTGCGGCCGACAGTGGACATAGTCGCGCCATACTGCCGATTAAAGTTTTTTATTTCAAACTCATCAAAATCCGATATTTTGAAATTGCCCACACCAGCCCGTGCTAAGGTAATCAAGTAATCACCGCCCACACCACCCATACCAGCAATAGCAAAAGTGGCATTTTTTAAGCGTGTTTGTTCTTCGGCGTTGGTAATACCGTTATTCCTAGAAAAAGCTAAATCATAATTAAATTGGGGCATGTTACTTTCCTACCTATTTATTTGAAGGGATTTGCTGATTAAAGCTACTCAAATATTTGTTATATATAATTTCCTATTAATCATCCAAGTTTGATTCTTGCAGGTATCTATCTTGATAATAGCGGTCAATATCTTCAGGTTTGTGCTCATAGTTTAAAAACTCCTTCCGCCAGGCTTTAGCTTTTTCACAATGCGGATCACATTGATTTTTGATAGGGCAATATCGACGTTCTATCTCATTTGTGATGGCTAATGCCCATTGCAGGGTGCCATTCGCCCACTCACAATATTCGCACCACACTTTGTCCGCAAAGCGTAAATGCGCGATGTTGTGGCGGTCATAATTAAAGTACGGCTTAGGATCAATATTTTTTTGTCTTCTGATCCAAAAATACACGACGTTGAAAAAAAGAAGGAATAGATACAAAGGCAGCAAGGCAATGGCAAACAATAGGATTAGCAGCATACCTATAAATGGGCCAATAAAACCCAATCTCTGTTTATGAAGCTTATTTAAATTGCGAATACATTGATCAATATTGGCTTTTTGAGGGGGATTTTCTGATTTCATGCAAGTCATCCTAAAATTATTTCACAGCGTTAAAATTATAATTTTGCCTGTATCAATGACACAGACCTTAAATTTAATTAACAATGCTCAAAATATAGAACAACAAGCTCAATCAAGATAGCTACTAATAGAAAATCACAATTTTCTTTCCTTACCATTTATCTCCAGCTATCGCCTAGGTCGTCAGCTAACGTGCCTTCATAACACGCAATAACTGTTCGATAAAGTGAGTGATAGGTATTTACATCCATCGCGATAGTGTAAAAACCCAGGCACTTTTCACCTAACAAAGTCAATTACACCCTTTTTCTTTATGGCATACTGCTCAACATATTGATGAAGAGCAACCTCATTACGGTTATAAAATATGTTTGACGATAAGTTTTTTGAACAATGGCTAGATAATCAGGCCCAACGGGTTATGAACTTGGTGGGCCTGATTATCTAGCCATTAGCCCTGAAGAAATGATGGTATTAGTGTTAAAAGCCCAAACTAATCACTTTGCCCATTTGGATATTGAATTACGCGAGGAAATACAGGGCCTACGCGAGGACATGGACAAACGTTTTGATTTAATGCGCGAAGAGATGAGCAAGCGCTTTGAACAAGTCGACAGGCGCTTTGAGCAGGCAGAAAAACGTTTCGAAGCGCTTACGATAAGAATTGATCGGTTTATGATT
>Ga0066437_1000476_pt1 | contig 11207 bp, 10 predicted proteins | sample LakWasMet55_HOW8_2_FD_59525 | JGI IMG/M metagenome (GOLD analysis project Ga0066437, IMG submission 59525) | Freshwater sediment methanotrophic microbial communities from Lake Washington under simulated oxygen tension - Sediment Metagenome 55_HOW8 | ecosystem: Environmental > Aquatic >...
AAGCTGATGCGCCCTTCAATCTTCTGAAAGAGCTTGTAAACAATTAGTTAGGCTTCGGGTGAGCTGTTCAGAAAGCAAAGTCAATGCGTTATATTTCATTTAGACTGGTTTTGTGGTTTCAAGTAATGGCTAGTGTAGTCAGAATAATAGGTCAAGCCAAACCTGTTTACACTAAAGGACAACGTAAGCCCGCGTTGATGTTTAACCGCGCGTGGATGGTCGATGCAAAACAGCGTGGAAAATTTGCCAGTTTTGGCAAGATCAAAATAAACCAGTAGGTTTTGTTTGATCTTGCCGACGACCCTTTAAGGCTGGACAACCGCCTGTTGATGAAAACTGTTGTAAGGGGATTGCGGTTGCTGCGACGAGTTTTGATAAAAGCTGGAAAAGCCAAGGCCGAGAAGGTTTCACCGTGCTATACGACCAACTGGCAAGCGTTGGTTGGCGTTAACCGACAGTTACTTTGGCTGGCTTGTCATGTAATATTTATTACCGCCCTGCATTTTGGAAAGCTTGAACACCCCCAAAATTTTTTCCCAATAGCTTGCCCTTGCTTAGCCGCCCTTAAAACCATTGGACTGCCACATTTAGGACAGGCTTTACTGTCTACTTTGCCAGCCACAATATTTTTGACGTGTTTTGCATGTTCACGATTAGTTTTGAAAGAGGGCATAAGCCTACCTGATTCAATTTTACTCGTAATTTCCTTAACTTCAGACTCAGTTAACACAACTTGTGCTTTTGACTTTATATACCTGATGTAACCTTTACCATACGTTACATTTTCAGGTATTTCCGATTTAAACGTACTGCCTCCGACAAAAACAACCAAGGAAAATAGTTGATTGTCATTTAGCCCCAGCAAGGATTCTAAGGTTTTGACATGTTTATGGTTCTGATGAAGGGGGTTCTGAAATTTACTCGTATGCTTATATATTTTTTGAGTCCACGTTTTCTGATTAGAACCTCCAAAAATCCAACCTTGCATGTTTTTTGTCTCAACGACAAAAACCCCATATTTTGAAACAATTACATGGTCTATTTGGGTGCTTCCATCTTCGGTGGGTAGGGTTACATTTTTTATGAGATGGTATTGCTGTTTATCCAGAAAAAGCTTCGCGCTGAGGTTGACAACAAATTCACCAGCTTCACCTTTGAACCATGCTGATTTTAAGACAGCCGCAAAAAAGGCAATCGGAATAAAATACCAGAGAATACTTAATAGCTGATTAATAATTGGTGCGAAATTCACTTTAAAACCAATAATGTGTGGACAGGATGGCGATAGGTGGCTGCTCGTTTGATAGCACAAAGGTAAGCTGTTTACCTGTGAAAAATAACTAACTTTGCCAGCCGGAACGGCGGGCAATCCCTTTGACCGATTTGTTGGGCATGGATAAAGTGCATTTATATCCAAAGCTACTCTAACTCAGGCAGTTCAACACCAAGCTTCTGTCCCAGTTCCAACAAATTCTCACTCTTCGCTGATAATTTGTGATGCAATTGGAATCAACTCACGACAGTGCTGAAGCCAGAGCCGCTCTTTCCACGACCAGATACCTTCGGCGAGGTTCTCGATTTCTTGCTGAGTTATGTCGCGCGTCCCATCTCTGGAAACAAGTCGTCCAAGTTTACCGCCATTAAAGAGCTGTCCATGAACGAGTTCGTTTCGCGCCTCTACCAGTGGCCGGGCTTCCTTTAGGACTGCGGCCAAACTAGGAAGCCTGCTTACTCCTATTTTTTCAACAAGCTTACTAGCCTCACCAATCTTAGTGCCAAAGCTTCCAAATCTGGGTTGCCTTGAACCAGATACTTGGATCAATACTTTGAACACCTCATCGAGTTGGCCTTCCGCGTACGCAAAGTAAAGTGTTACAAAGCCTAGCGGTCTTACAAGATCACCTTCCCAGGCTCCCATAGTTGTCACTTACAACCCCATAAAATAAATTCTGACTATTCACAGTCCTTCCTCGCCGCCCAAAGCCCAGGTTAACCGGCAAAAATGCGGAGCATTTTTATCAGTCTTGAACCGCCAGTTAGTTTTTTTCATTTAAGTGCACAATTCGTCTTCATCTGTTGACTTGTGCGTGCCTCACTTCAAAGCATTAAGGTAGGCTTTGGCCCCGCCAAAATGAAATGAGATTTCCCTATTTCCGAAAAACTTCTTCCAGTGGTTTTTGATAGGCTGCTGATTTTCAATATCGCTGCAGTAATCTACAACCTCAATCGCTGCATTTTTTCGCGTCATCCGTGAAAGAAGTTGCCTCATTTCGAAATCCGCGCTTGGTAATGAATAGCCAATAAAAACCAGCTTATCCGCTTCAGCTATCTCAATTCCTGCATTTTGCCAAATGACTTTGTATTGTGGGTTGGATAAGTCTTTGATGTATGTTGGCATTATTAGGTTTGACGCAAGGAGATGGTTGTTTCTCTCTTCTGGGAAGTTTCGATCACAATGCCTGCAAGATTCTCTATTCGTGTAATCTATTACTCCATCTTTCCTCGAAAACCGAGCGTACAGCCGCATGCATCGCGGGCATTGAAGCCAATTCAATGAGCCATGCAGCTTTAATAATTTAATATTGAAACCTCCTTGCCCAAGCTTTTCTAGTCCTGGCTTGATCGATTCATCTTGCTCGTCCCGAGAGCTTATGTAGCAGCAATAATCAACTACAGCGTTGTGCCCATTATTAACAATGGACTGATGAATGGAGTTGTCTAGCAATATATCCCAGTTGGTACTTATTGCGCTTACCGGGTCGGAGTTTCGGTATTCTCGATTTGCTCTGCTTGAGGATTTTCGCGTTAAGTAATCAGCGAATTCGTCGATATATTGCTTTGACTTGTGGCTTTTATCAAGTATCAACTGAATTGTTCTTCCAATCACATGAAATACAGCCTCTCGCACTTCCATGATCTTATCTAGCCCAATTCCTCGGAATTGGGAGCTCTCAGTTAAGCATCGATCAAGTGGGGTAAATATGTCTTCGAGTTCAACATCCGCCAGCCTATCTTCCGCATATCCAAGCTGCTCGGTTAGAAAGTTTTTGAAGATAGAAAACCTCTTTTCGTCATAGTCGCTTGGGTTTTCTTGGTGTAGCCGAATTGCTTCTGTCAAAAGCTTTGCTTGAACTGGGGCTCCAGCTTCAACAGAAAACCCAGCCCCTAGAATAAAAACAACCTTCATAATTTCCTCTGATTTATAGAATAAATCAATCATTTACTAGTGGCTCAAGGATTGCCGTAGCAGCTTATCTGCGGGAAGCCCAACGTTACGGTAAGGCGCGCGCCGCTAACGAAAGCGAAACGAAGCCGCCATACCTTGATAAAAACCAACCTTCAAAACCGCTAACGGGCGGCGCGTCCCTGACCAACTTGTTGGGTTTGATAGCGCCAGATATGCCCAGCCCCTTCGAGATAAAGGTTTTGGAATAGTTTAAAACTACTTTTTATGGATTAGGTAAGCAATTTCAAGAAAGCTTTTTAGCTCAGATAAGCTCTCAGTGACTGGCAAACGCCATGCACACCCTCTATGTTCACCAATGCTTAATTTATTATTGAAGCCAGAATACTGACTACTTTGTATTATTTTTCCTGAACCACTATTTTTTGTTGCACTTTCAATATTTGGTATTTTTGATAGAGCTTCTGAAATCATAGAGTCAACTTCAGGGCTGATTACGATTTGTAATTCATTTTTCGATACGCCAACAAACCGAGCAATGTAGATATATTCTTTATAATTCGATTTGATGAGTTCCATCAGACTTTAGCGGTGTATCAGAAAAGCTAAGAAATCGAGATAATTCTCTTACTTTTTTCTCTGTCTCTTGGGAAATGACAGGTTTTTTTCTAGGCATGTGAACCTCAGTTATTTTTTGCCCAACAACGAACTAAGCACCGATTCCCCCTGCGGCCTTAACGGAAAAGAGGGTTTAGGGCTTGCAGGTTAATTAAAAAGTGTGTGGCTTACCGGAATCGTGTGTTTTAGTGAGTCGTTAGACCACGCGACAGGACAGACCCCAATAAACAAAAATGCCGCCAAATTTTGCAAAACTCCGGTGGGTGAAGCGAAGCAGGCTGAGGCTGCATCAACGCTTACAGTTATGCACCTCAGCCTGCTTCGCTTCACTAGTAACATTTTTGGCGATATTATGCAAATTTTTATTTAATATCAACAGGTAAGCTCCATTCGTGGAGCCTAACGTTAAGTAGACACCTACAAAGGTGTATTGAATTACATACAAATAGGTGTAAATATTTTTATAAAGACTTTATAAATCAATAAACTACGCTTTTATTGATTTGATAGAGGCTTATTTTTTCAATTAATTTATACACCTCATCCAGAATTCGCCCATTGGCTTTTGTGGGTTTTTATCCCTTTACAGAGCAAGAATTGCCATTCTCATTTTTGGCTTCTAAAAATGGTTTAAACAGTAACACTTAGGCGTTACCAAAAATATTAACTATTACCTGAAAAATAGTGCATTTTCCACTAATCATAAAAAGCTATTGTTTTTAATAAGGTTTTTTATTCATATTTTTGAGCGTTGTTTGGTTTTTTTGGCAAACAAATTGAAATCCCCTGATAAATAAAATAATTCATGCCCCCGAAAACCCCAACTCCAACAATTCCCCATGCTGCTTTAACCAATCCTTGGCTTTCTGATAATTCGCCGTGTTGGTTTTGACAATCCGCCAAAAATAAGGGGTATGGTTGCTTTCAATCAGGTGCGCCAGTTCATGGACGATAATGTAATCAATCACAAACATCGGGGCTTTTATCAGCCGCCAATTAAAGATCAAATTATCGTTAGGTGTACATGAACCCCAACGGTATTTCACATCGGCGATTTTCACGGCGTTATAGGCCAGCCCTAGGTTTTTGGCGTACAGCTCAACACGCGGGATGATTTTCTGGTTGGCCTTGTCGGTGTACCAGTCATTAAATAGCTTGTTCGCTTGGGTTTGGGTCGTTTTATAGATAATGAATTTGTGTTTGAACACTAGGCTTTCAACGTCAGCATCAAACACTTGTAAGCGGTAGTTTTTACCTAAATAAGGCATGGACTCGCCTGACACCAATTCCTTACCTGGGGGATGATATTCATCGGTGTATTTTTGCGCGTGATGGGTTTTTTCATAAAGCCAGAGCTTTTTGGTTTCCAGTACGGCTTGGATTTGTTCTTCTGAAAAACCTAGCGGGGCGTGAACAACCACAGAACGATCCCGCTCTACGGTGATGCCCAGTTTTTTACGCTGGGAATAAATGACCCGATAATCCAGTTTCATGTCAATCGGCGGCTAAAATGACGGCGTTATATTTGTATGCCAGCTCCATCATATCGGAGATAATTTTCTTCCTGTCCGCAAATAAGTTCGGTAAACCAGAAAAACGCTCCATCAATAAAATGGCTTGAAGTTCAGACCGTAGCTTATTTTGCGCGGGGACAGTCTCCCAAAAGCCGACTAATTTCAGCTCCCGTTCTATGGCATTAAAAAGCTGTTGGGTTAAATCCACTAACAGGCCAATTTGTTCGTCGGTTAATGGCGATTCTTGAAAGAACTGCTTTTTTACCTGTTTGAAAAAGGGCAATTGCTTTTTACGGTGTAAGCCATAAGTCGGCTCTTGTCCCGCGTTTTTGATTTTTTGGCGGAGTTTTTCCAGCTCCTGATAAATCTTGTCCCAGTTGCCCGCATAATCTTTTAGGATTTGCTCCAATTCAGCGGCAAAAGAGGCACTATCCACGTCATCAACGTTGACTTCCAAATGGTGGCGAAGCGCGTGTTCCACCGAGGCGGCTTTGGTTTTTGTCCGCTTGCGTTGATTGGTGTCCTTCTCAAAATCGGCATCCAATATCGAAATCGGTTCGACTTTTTGGTCAATGCCTTTTGAGGTGAGGTAAGCATCGGTAATCGCCCGTAATTTTTCAGGAATGCCTTTCATGCTTAGGCGTTTGTCGCGGCTATGTTTCCCTGCCATGACATTAATGGCAACTAACTGCTGATAATCAGAAAGGTAATCTAACGCTTCCTTATGCGGGTATAAATTATTCAAGGTGCGGGTTATGGTTTTAAATAACAGGATAAACTTAAAACGGATGTCCTCATCTTCAAACAAATCATAAAACGCATCGTAATCCTCCCAGTCAGTGAGTCCGTATTGCTTAAACAGGGTTTTAAGCTCATTCATGAGTTGGTCTAAAGCCCGTAATTCCTCATCTGGCGAGCTGATGCTGTCAAACACTTCCTGCTGCTCTTTGGCTTCGTAAACATCCAAGGCTTTTTTAAGATGATGGCCTATGCCGACATAATCGACCACAAACCCCTTGTCTTTTCCGGCTGAACCGACACGGTTAACCCGTGCTATGGCCTGTAACAAATTGTGCGCGACAATGACCTTATCCAAATACATGACCTGCTCGATCGGCGCATCAAACCCCGTCAGCAACATGTTATTGACGATAAGAATGCCAACATCGCCATTAACGCCTTCGTCTTCGTTATCAAAGCCCATTTTAAAACTCTTGATCTGGGTCTTGTGCTTTCTGCCGTCGGTATGGGCTTTTATGTGCGGCAGATCATTATGAGTACCGGAAATCACTACCGCCGTTTGTAGTTTTTTTAACCTGTCCAGATTCAAACCATTGGGGTTGCTTTTCTCCAATTCTTGCAATGCTGCCAACAACGCATTATCAAGATGGGTTTTATAACGCACCGCCGCCTCGCGGGAATTGGCGACCACTTGCGCCTTAAATCCGGCACTGAAAACATGAGTCAAATAATGCTTCACCATATCCTCAGCTTTGTCCTTAATCGTGCTTTCTGCATCCAGATAGGCATTTCTTGAACCAAAACCTAAAATTTGCAGACGTTCATCAATACTATAATCGCTAAACACATCGGCAAATGCCTTATCCATGTTGGCTTTATTTTCATCCTTTATTTCCGCATTATGGGTGCGGCCTTCATACACAATTTGCAAAGTCACGCCATCGGCAATGGCCTGCTTCATGGTGTACTTGTCGATATAATCGCCGAACAGCTTTTCGGTTTTGTCTATCGGCGTACCTGTGTAACCGATACGGGTAGAGTTTGGGATAGCCTTATCCAGATTGGCTGCCAGCTTGGTGTATTGGGAGCGGTGCGCTTCATCGGTCATTACCAAAATGTTAGGGCTGCGGTTAAGTTCAGGAAACATGACCTCCAAATCACTGTCCTGAAATTTATGGATCATCGCCATGACTAAATCAGATGAATCCGAAACCAACAATTCCCGCAGGCTTTTCACGCTATCGGCAACTTTTACGGTAAAACCAATATGCTGGCTGGTTTCTGCCAGTTGTTCCTCTAACTGGGTTCTATCGGTGACAAAGACAATTTTCCATTCCATCAATTTAGGATGGCGGTACATTTCCCTAACCATGAACATCATGGTTAGGGATTTGCCGGAGCCTTGGGTATGCCAAATTATGCCGCTACGCTCAAAGGGATTTTTGCCCGTGAGTAGGCGTTTCGTCGCCAATTTCACCGCCCTGAATTGCTGATAACGCCCGACCACTTTAATTTTGTTGCCCTTGTCATCGGTGGCGAACAGCGTAAAGGTGCGGATAATGTCGAGCAGGTTGTTTTGATCCAACATGCCCGCAACCAAACGCTGTTGGGCGTTGGGCGAAGTTCCGTCATGCTCCAGTTCGTTGACCGTTCGTGGATACGGGTCAGACCAGCGGTAAAAATGTTTTTCTGAATGGGTGGTGATCGTACCGAATTTCGCTTCCGTCCGGTCGGTGACGATTAAGAACTGGTTGAAAAAAAACAAGGCGGGGCAGCCTTCCCCGTTTGCCCCACGTTGCTCGCTATAACGCAACAATTGGTCGATAGCTTCGGGGATCGGCTCTTGGGCTTTAGGTGATTTGCACTCGACCACCACGACAGGCAAGCCATTCAGAAACAGCACCATATCAGGGTAGATATGTTTTTCAGTACCAAAAACCCGTACCTTTAACTGCGAAATGGCGATGAAGCGATTGTTTGCGGGTTGCTCAAAATCAACGATACGCACCGTTGGCGCGTTTTCGTTGGTTTGGCGGTTTTTGGCGACGTGGGTGTTTTCCAATAATAGGTTCAGCAGGCTTTGATTGGTTTCCAGCAACTTACTGGAGGCGTTGACGTTTAGCTTATCAATTACCTCCTCAATTTGATCGGCTTCCAGCCACGGGTTAATTTTCAGTAACGATTCACGCAAAATAGGCAATAACAACACCTCGTTAAAATCGCTACGGTAACTCGCTCCAGCAGATTGCCCGCCTTGGGAATCCATTTTTAAGCGGATCACTTCCCAGCCCATTCCCTCCAATTGCTGCAAGAACGGCTCTTCGACAAACTCGGTTTCGTGCTGTTTTAGGTAGGCTTGGCTTTTGTTGGACATCGGGCTTTATATGTATAGTGAAAATAACTATCTAAAAATAAAGTTTAAATTAAACTTTTTCCTAAATATTCTAATAAGACATAACGCGGCTTGCCTTTGCCTACACGGGTTTTCATTACTTTAATTTGTGTTTCTTCATTCAAATGAAGGTTCAATGAAGCAGCGTCTTGAAACGTTTTACCAATTTTGCCTTTGATGATTTCATCGTCTTGCCCTTTCAATTTAAACTCGAAAGTACGTGATTTAGGCAATACGCCTTGAAATTCACCTGACAAACTCTCTTCAGTTTCTTGCAAATTATCCTGACTAAGCCTTTCTAAACAGCGTTTTATTTGTCCAACATCGGAAAATTTAACGCTTTGGTTTTTATACTGCATTGCACAAACAGCCTCGTTATCAGCGACGATTTGAAGAAAACTGCGAATTTTATCTAAAGCGCGTGGGTCAATTTCAGAAGCCGAATCGGCTAACTCTTCATCACTGCCTGATAATGTCGCATGTAAAATCATCTGTGTTTGTTCTAACGCGAAACCCACTAGATTTGGCTCTTCCAGCAACGAAAAGTTATTGTGGTATTCTTCCAGTTCAAAGCCAAATGAACCTAATGCCGTATTGGTAATAAGCAGTTGATAGTCTTCACGGTTAGGGATTCGTCCCGTTGCCGCCAATGGCGTTAATAAAGAAGCCGCTAACGTGATGACGGCATCACTAAAACTATTAACCGCTTTCATGCCAAAATCTGCAAAAATGCCATAAGTTCCAATAACCGGACGACCGTTAAAGGTTAGGCGAACCCGTGCTGGTTCTGCTGACTCAAGGGGCAATTGTGCCAATTGCGTTTCCACTTCTTTTAAGCGTGCGGCGGTACTCATACGGGTGAGTTTTGCCGATTGTGGCAATTCAGCTAATTGTTGCTGCAAAAAATTGATTTCTGCCATTAAATGCGCTCTGTTTTCTTGGGTCATGGCGTTATTCCTGTTGTCTCGGCATTTTCCAATAGTGCAAAAGCGGCGGCATCTTCAGCCGGATGAAGGTCGATTTGTAAAAAACCTTTCCAAACGTGGTTACGGCGATGCGACCAAACGCTATACCAATAAGCGGACTGCTCCACCAATTGAGCAGGTGAGATTTCATTTAACTCAACGAGGTAAGCATCAACTTTATACTGCGATTTTGCAAAACTCTTATCGAAAACAGTTAAGTCACTCGCACTCGGTTCAAAATTTTCAGGGGTATACAGAAACGTCACCACATCTATATCCCGTGGTTGGCGTTTTTCCAAGAGTTCTACGTTTTCCATAAAACTACCGTCCAACCATTGAAAACCAGAGTTTAAACCCATTCGATGCAAGGCTTTGCGATAAGTTAAAAAACCACGCAAAATGGCTTGTCGTTCTGGCGAAGTTGAAAAACGCATCACAATATCTTTGAGTGACACGCTATAAGGCGACCGATGAAAACTTGTTGGCGAGCCAACATCAATCGGAGGCAACAAGCCGAACGCATTCCAATCTGGGATAACCGCATTAGTCATAGACAAGATTCCTCTATATCCAGTAAATCATTAACCCGCACTTTACCACTGAGTAGGTCTTGCATTAGGGCGGTTTTTTTGCGTTTGAGTTTTGTACAAGATCCTTTCAAATCTGTTAGATATTTATCAGTAAAATCTAATTTTAATGAAATTTCCAATTGCTCCTTAATATCTGGAACTGGAATTTGCAACAATTTTAAGTTTGATAGATTTACACGATCACGTGTAACGCCCTGAACAAGACCAAATAGGCCGCTTCTCCAACGTGGAAAATTTAGCAACCAAGACACAAATGAATGGTTAATCTTATCCGCTTTACACTGAACTCGAAATACATCCGCTTTTACTATCGCAGTTGATTGGGACAATGGATATAAACATGCACGACCAATAGGATGTCGTTCATCTCCTAAAGATGCAATCAACAGATCACCCTGTAATGCTGAATGTCGCGACAGTTTTTTAGCGTGTTCAGAACTTATCCAAACTTTATCTAAGTCAATGAAATTGCCATTTCCTATATTTTGTAATCGCAAGACTCGAACCCCAGGCTCAGCTACATAATGTTCTGTTTTGAGATTAGAACCGAAAGGGCCATCTGTGGCTGATTCAATTAAATCCCCAAAAGGCAAAACTTCCCACTCCACCGGAATCCGCCCCAACGGTGAGTCTTTAAAAGCATGGGTGTGTTCTGAGCGGATGTTGCCGTGTTCGTCGATGCCTTTGCTCAACAGGTCTTGCATTAACCCCGTTTTAATCCGTTGCTGTTTGGCAATGATCGCTTCGGTTTGTTCGATAGCCGTATCAATGTAACTTAGAATCTCGGCGATTTTGGCTTGTTCCTCAATCGGTAGCGGAACCAAATAGTACAAAAATTTTATAACGCTTGGATGGGCTTTTGTTTGATAATCGAAAGCAAGAAATTGGTGTTGATAATCCAACAGATAAAATAAAAACTTGTAATTCCAATTAGTTGAATGCAGGCGAATAAATCCTGATACATTCGTAATTGAGAATTTATGTTTCGGTCTATAGAAAAAATACCCGCCACCATCAACAGACCAAGAAATAAGCTCTTCATCAAACATATAGTTTCCATATCTACCCATCTCTCCATTATTTCTTGCAGAAGATGAGTATATGGGAAAATTTCCCATATTTTTGGTTATATCTATTGATGAAAGGCGGATTCAACTTCGAAGTGCAATCCTATATGTCATGCGGCTTTTAGCAAAATATCAG
>Ga0066437_1000484_pt1 | contig 11000 bp, 8 predicted proteins | sample LakWasMet55_HOW8_2_FD_59525 | JGI IMG/M metagenome (GOLD analysis project Ga0066437, IMG submission 59525) | Freshwater sediment methanotrophic microbial communities from Lake Washington under simulated oxygen tension - Sediment Metagenome 55_HOW8 | ecosystem: Environmental > Aquatic > Freshwater...
CCTTGGGCATCAAAGAGGACGAATTCGGCTTTTAACGAATGCGGCCCGCGATGCAGCAAAACCGCCCGTGCCGACACGGGGACGGCTTTGTTGCCACGCACAAACAACCTGCCGATTTTGACAGGCACAAAGGCAATGCCTTCATGTTGGTGCAGTTCGTCTTTAAGGATTTGGAAAACCAATTGGAACGCACAATCCAACAGGGACGGATGTAGGTAATAACGGTCAAATTCCACCTGTACGGATTCAGGCACCACAAAAACACCCAACGCGCTATCGCCTTCTACCCAACCGTATTGGATGGCCTGGAACGCGGCCCCGTATTCCAAACCGACACTACCAGTCAATTGCGCATGGCCGCTTTGGTCAAAATCGGGAATGCGTGCAGGCAATTCCGGCGCGGCAACCGCAAGCTGGCAACCTGTCGCTTCGCCTAAAACCCGCCCCAAACTGTGTTGCAACCATTCCGATGACTTACCCAATTCGCGGCTTTGTAAATAAAAACGCCCGTCGGCGGCATCCAGCGTAAAGCGGATAACTTTGCTATGGTCGTGGCTAAGGATCAGTGGCGAGCGGATTTCCAGGTCTTCAATTTCAATGAACTCACTGGCGTGCGTTTGGTGTGCCGCCGCTAGCGCCAATTCGGCAAAACCTGCACCAGGGAACACCACGGCCCCGCCAACATTGTGGTCGGCTAAAAAAGGCTGCAACTGGGTATCCAATTGGTTTTCCCAAGTTAAGGCGTGCTGCTTTAAGGCATAGCCCAACAAGGGATGATGCTTAGTGCGGTATAGCAAACCTTGTGATTCGGACGTGACCGAATGCCAAAGCTTTTCCCGTTGCCAAGGATAATTCGGCAAGCGGCTAAACTGCCCGGTTACCGGAAACCATCGTTTGACAGCAAAATCCGCACCCGAGATAAGCAATTGCGCCGCGCTATTTAAGAGTTGTGCGGCGGTGCCGTTATTACGGGTGAGGGTCGGTATGACGATACCCTGGTGATTGCCTGCTTTTAAAGCATCATTCAGATAGGTTTGCAGGACAGTGTGCGCCCCGACTTCAACCAACACATTAGTCCCGCTGCCCAACAAGGCATTGGCCGCACTGGAAAATTGCACGGGCTCACGGATATTATGCCACCAGTATTCCGCATCCAACTTAACCTTAGCCAACAGTTGCCCGGTAACCGTTGAATAAAAGGGGATAGACGGTTTTTTGACCTCAAGCCGCGCCAAATCTTCCCGTATCCCGGCTTCGATAACGTCCATTGCCGGGCTGTGGAAAGCATAATCCAGATCCAAGCGTTTGAAAAAAGTGTTGTTGGCGGCTAACTGGCCTTCAATGCGCGACAGTTGGCCAACATCCCCCGCGATGGTCACGCCACGGTGGCTATTGCTTCCCGCCAAATACACTTTAGCCAGGCCACTGTCAGCAAGAAGCTTGCCCATATCACCGGCATTAAGCCCGACGGCGGTCATGCCGCCTGAACCTTGGGTTGTGCCTTGATGATGGCTACGGTAGTAAATGACCTTGACGGCGGCGGCTAGCGACAATGCGCCACAAGCCCAAGCGGCGGCGACTTCGCCGACACTATGGCCGATGACAGCGGTCGCTTGGAAGCCAAGTTCGCGCAACACTTCGGTGACGCCCACTTGCAAGGCAAACAAGGCGGGCTGGGCAATTTCCGTGCGCCGATAACGCCCGTCGCCATTGCGCCCCGCCAGTTCGTCAAGCAAAGAAAAATCCGCATAGCCCTGAAACAATACGTCAACTTCGGTGACCGCGCGACAAAAAACTGGCGATTCCTCAAGCAGTTGCTTACCCATGCCTTGCCACTGGCAACCGTTGCCTGAATAAACAAAGGCCAAACCTTGGGCTTTCGGCAAATGCAAACCGGTATAGGCCTGTGGCGTTAATGGTTGGGTTTTATCGGGCGGTGTTTGCTGTTTGGCGAATTGCCCCAACTGCCCGGCGGCATGGGCAAGCCCGTCACCAAAAACCACAAGGCCATAGGCATGACGCTCCCGCTTAAAAAACGCGCTGTAGGCCAAGTCATAAAAAGGCAGGCCCGGATTTGCGGCCATAAAATCCGCCAATTCTTGCGCCGCCTGTTGTAATGCGGGCTGGTCTTTGGCCGATAAAACCAACGGCACGCTTCCGCAAGGGGCGGGCTGCTTAGGCGGTTTTTGCAGTTTCCTAGCCGGGGGCGTTTGCAGGATGACATGGGCATTGGCGCCGCCAAAACCGAAGGAGTTGATACCGATGACCAACTCCCCTTGGGCTTTTAAGGGGCGCGTCTCAGTGACCACCTGGACGTTCCAATCGGCAAACTTAATATTGGGGTTCGGATTTTTGACACCAATTGTTGCCGGAATTGCGCGGTGCTTTAGGCAATTTAACGCTTTTGCCAAACCTGCGACACCTGAAGCCGATTCCAAATGCCCCAAGTTACTTTTCACCGACCCGATCAACAAAGGCCGGTCGCGTTTTTGCCCCAACGCCAAGCCGATAGCGTGGGTTTCAATCGGGTCGCCGACGGAGGTACCCGTACCATGCGCTTCAAAATAATCGATATTGTTAGGCCCTATCCCCGCCTGTTCATACACCGCCGACATCAAAGCCGCTTGTGCTTGGGGGTTGGGGATGGTCAAACCCGATTTATGGCCATCGGTATTGACCGCACTACCCGCAATCACGGCAAGGATCGGGTCACCATCAGCCACCGCCTGATCATAGTTTTTCAATAAAAACAGGCCGCCGCCCTCTGAACGGACATAGCCATCACCCGACTCGTCAAAGACATGGCAACGCCCTGTTTTTGACAACATGGTCGCCTTTGAAAACGAGATAAAACCGTAAGGATGCAGATGCAAATTGATGCCGCCCGCCAATGCCTGGCTTATTTCACCGGAACGTATGGCTTGGCACGCCTGATGGAATGCCACCAACGACGAGGAGCAGGCCGTATCCATGGAAATGCTCGGCCCATGCAAATCAAAAACATAAGATATTCTATTGGAGGCAATACTGGAAATGATGCCCGTCGCCGCCGCCGCTTCGATTGCCCCCAGATCATCCGCCAAACGGTAGGCATAATCGACATTGGAAATGCCGACATACACGCCACAATCACTGCCCCGCAGAGAACTGGGTGCAATACCGGCGTTTTCGATGGTCTCCCAAGCCAATTCCAACAGCACCCGTTGCTGGGGATCAATCAAGGTTGCTTCACGCGGAGATATGCCAAAAAAAGCGGCGTCAAAACCGGACACGTCGCCAATGCTGCCGGCGGCGAAACTGTAGCTGGTGCCCGGATGGCGTTTGTCAGGATGGAGAAAGGTATCTTGAGACCAGCGTGTTGGATCGACACAGGTGACTAAATCTTTTTTGGCTAGCAGATCGCCCCAAAATCGTTGGGTATCTGTGCCAGGAAACCGCACAGAATAAGCTATCAATGCAACACGGTTATTCATCCTAAAGAATCTGTCCTTTCGCTAAAGTGGGTAAATGAATATAGCGGAGCTGATGGCTAAAAAAATCAGCCAGGCTATCGGTGTTGTAGGTTGGCGCTATCGAAAATGGCCGCAGGGCTTTTGCGGGGACTCCCGATGCAAGTGAATTCAAAAACTTAAACACACTATATAGGGGTTTTTTTTTCATAACAAGGTAACTATGCACCATAAAAAACCTAAAAAAAACCTTGACAAATAATTTTCAGATTTACGGAGTTGATTTTAAATTGGCACAGATACGGCGATGCCCGTTGAAGCTTTATGGGTTAAAAGAATTGGCGTGGTTTGTTGTGTAATGTCATTTGGCGTGCAATAACGATACCAAATCTTTTATTTTAGTAAGCGGCGATGCGCAGTTTACTGTGTTACCCGCTATCGGCCGATAGCGTGAACTAAAAGTGGCAGCGGAAAAGCAGGTTTCCTTAAACGCAGAGCGAGGTATTGCGCATGATATTAATCGCAGCTAGGGCTTTGATTTTGAAAATACTTATTTAGGTGTTATTAAAAACGGCGGATCTGTTTTGGAATTTGTCATGCCTGACTCATCCAAGAGCGTATTTATAAGCTATTTTTGTGGCTTAAGCAACGGGTCAATCTGGGACATTAGTTCGTCCCTAGTCACTTCGCCGGGTTTTCGGAAGACAATTTGCCCTTCCCGGTTAACAATCACGGTGAACGGCACGGCATCCATGCTATCGCCGAATTCACGCGCCAATTCAACGCCCGTGGCATTGTCGACCAGTACCGGGTAATTGATTGCCATATCTTCCTGATAGTTTTTCACGGCTTTTTCTTCATCAATCGCTATGCCGATAAACACCACCCCTTGGTTTGCCAATTCTGCCTGCAAGGCCACAAATTCGGGGATTTCCTTGCGGCAGGGCGGGCACCAAGTGGCCCAGAAATTGATGATGCGGATTTTGCCCTGCCATTCTGAACTGTGATGCCATTTGCCTTCCGGATCCGGCAATTTAAACGCGGGCATCTGGACAGGATCGGACATTTTTGACGATACCCAGTAATTATTGGCCAGTATGCCGCAGGCCAGGGCGAATAAGGCGGTGAGTAAATAAAGCCCGATTTTGTTCATAGTTTGATACGTTCCAGTGTTTTGATAAAAGTTTCCGCATCTTGATAACCGACGACCCGTTGTTGGGCCTGTTCCTGACGGTCGGCGCCGAAAAACAAAATGGCGGGCGGCCCGATAAGCTTATATTTGGCCAGCAACGCTTGGTCATCGGCGTTGTTGGCGGTGACATCCGCCTGCAGCAAGACAAAACGCGCCAAAGACTGCTTAACCCGTGCATCGGTAAAGGTGTAAGCCTCCATCTCTTTACAGGAAATGCACCAATCGGCATAAAAATCCAGCATCACGGGCTGATGGTTGGCGGCCGCCGCCGCAACTTTCGCGTCCAGATCAGCGAGCGAGGCCACTTTTGTAAACTTAAGCCCCCCTTCCGCCACCGGGGCGCCGCCAACGGCAAAACCTTGCAAAGGCTTTAGAGGGTTGCTGTTGCCCATGCCCACGCCAACTAGCAATAGCACGCCATAAGCCAGCATCATTAAGCCTAGGCCTTTCCATAATTTACGCCAGCCCGAACAATGCGGCGGCAACGGCTCCAGGGCATTGAGATACACCGAAGGCAAAACCAACAACATCGCCCACAATGCCATACTGATTTCTGCGGGTAAGATGCGGCCCAGCATCCACACGGCCACCGCCAACATAATCACGCCGAACACCACTTTGGTGGTGTTCAGCCAATCCCCCGCCCTCGGCAACAAATGCCGCGCCGACGCGCCTAGCACCAACAAAGGCACGCCCATACCCAACCCCATAAAAAACAAGGCCGCGCCGCCTAGCAAAGCGTCACCGGTCTGGCTGATAAAGATTAACGCCCCCGCCAACGGTGCGGCGACACAGGGGCCGACAATCAAAGACGACAGCGCCCCCATAATCGCCGCGCCCCAGAGCGAACCGTCGCGGTGGCGTTCGCTGGAATTGTGCAGCTGCACTTGAAATGACTTAGGCAATTCCAAATGGTAAAAACCGAACATCGACAAGGACAACACGACAAAAATCGCGCTGAACAAGACAATGATCCAAGGTTGCTGGAAAGTGGCTTGCAGGTTATGCCCAAAGAGCGCGGCGAGCACACCAAACACCATGTACATCGCCGCCGAGGCCAGCACGTAACTGAGTGACAGCAGAAACGCCCGCAGGGTACTGATGCGGTGGCCATGGCCGACAATGATCCCCGATAAAATAGGGATCATCGGAAAAATGCACGGCGTGAAAGCCAACAATAGGCCAAAACCAAAAAAGCTCAGCAAGGTCATAAATGCACTATCTTTGTGCAAGGATTGCACTATGGCGTCCTGCTCCGACAAAACGGGTGCAGTTTGGGCATTGGCCGATGGGGCGCTTAACGGGGAAACGGCCGGCAAATCCAGGGAGGCCAATTTGCTCATAGGCGGATAACAAACGCCACGGTCAGCACAACCTTGGTATTTGGCTTCCAACGTGACCGTTTGCGCGGCGGTGTTGGTGCGCACCAAGGGCAAGTCAAAAGCCAATTCATTATGGAAAATTTCAACTTGGCCAAACGCCTCATCGTGCTTGGGCGTACCGTTGGGGATGGTGTACGCGCCTAACTGGATGCCGTCCGCTTGGGTTAACGCAAGCTGGAATTTTTCACGGTAGAGGTAATATCCATCAGAGATTTTCCAGTTAACCCGCAACGTGTTGGCGTCTTTGACCGAGGCGAAAAAACCGAACGCCTGGTTGGGCGGCAACAACTCGTCGGGGGACTGAATAAACCCCGAAAAACGTTTGGCCAATTGCGCCAAAGGGTTGGCCTTGGCTTCGGCGGCGGCATTGACCAACTTGATGTCCAAGGTCTGCTTTTGTGGTGGATAGCAGACCCCCCGGTCGGCACAAGCCTGATACTGCACGAACAGCTTCATCGTCTCGGCATGGGCGGGATTTTTTATCGGCACCAGCACCTGCAACTTATTGTGGTAATGCACCACATCCCCCAAAAATTCATCATGCTTGATGATGCCGTCCGGGGCGCTAATATCGCCTAACTGGATGTTGTCGGTTTTGGCTTGCACACGCATGTTATTGCGGTAAACGGAATAACCCTCCGCAATTTCCCAACTTACTTGCAATTGCCCGGCGCTCAAGGCTTGCGCACTAAGTTTGAAAGCTTGTGCCGGAGGTAACAGCCCGTCGTCAATGGCAAAAGTGGCTTGGCCGAATAGCCCCAGCCAGCAAAAAATTATTATTTTTAAGAAAGACATGTGGTGATCCAATCCAAATATTCAGGCAAACCGCGTTCAATCGGTAGCGCGATGATTTCAGGGAGTTCGTAAGGGTGATGTTTGAAGAGCGTGGTTTCAATCGCCGCGTAATTGTCCTGGCTGGTCTTGATCATCAGCAGACACTCCGTCACCGACTCGATTTCATCCTCCCAGCTGTACACAGAGCTGATCCCTGCAATAATGTTCACACAGGCCGCCAATTTTTTACTGACCAATAAATGCGCAAGTTTTTTGGCCGTGGCCTTATCAGGGCAGGTGCATAGAATCAATTGGAAGCTTGAAGGCATGGCGGTGGCTCACTAAAAACTTGAGGACAGATATTATCCTAGAAATTAACGGTAATTACCCTTATATTGTCGGGATAAATTAATAAGGCCAACAGCATGATAAAGGGCGCCCAAATGAAAATAATCCAAATACTGTTCCTGGTGGTGCTGATTGTACCGTTTATTGAAATTTACTTGTTGATACAAGTCGGCGGCATCATCGGCGCGTTCCCGACAATTATCTTGGTCGTGCTAACGGCCTTGCTTGGCGCGGGATTGTTAAGGCAACAGGGGCTGGCGACGTTCCAACGTTTTCAGGCGAGCTTGGCGCAGGGCGAAGTGCCCGCGTATGAAATGATCGAGGGGCCGATTATCCTGCTCGGTGGCGTGCTGCTGTTAACGCCTGGTTTTTTGACCGACATGCTTGGGATCGCCTGTTTGATCCCGTCCTTGCGTAGACGGATCGCCCAATATGTGCTCGAAAACCATCTGATCCAGGCCGTAGGCGGATTCAACCAAGGCAAGCCTGACGGGCGTGATGTGCTGGAAGGCGAATTCCGTAAAGAAGAGTGATGGCTGTAAAATAACTACTTCCCTGTAGTCAATTTACCAGGGGATTAGCTGCTTGCTGAACTATCGTCGGGAGCTGCTGTGGTCGTTTCGCTAGCTGCGGTGCAGGTATTTTTGTTCATGCCCGCATAAGCCGGACAAAAACCCGTAAAACCCGTGGCAACCAAAATCAGGCCAACCAGCAATAAAGCGATTTCAGCCGTAAACACAGACACAACGATTAATGCTGCGCCACCATACAAACGGTATTTTTTCTCTTTTTCACCGACATTGTGTTCGAATTTGAGCGCACGTTTAAAATCAAAACTCATCTTAAAATCCTCTCTCTATGTAGTTGTTATTATCTATTGACAGCAATAGGTTATGGCCCGCAAGGGCGGCAACAAATATACACAGCTCCCAAAATTCTGCAAGCGATATAATTTTCTATGGATGTAACTGCAATAATAGACCCTTTGAATGACGCGCAACGGTTGGCCGTCACCGCCGATTCAGGGGCCATGCTGGTGTTGGCCGGTGCCGGCAGCGGCAAAACCCGGGTGCTGGTGCACCGTATGGCCTGGCAAATCGTCGCCGGACGGCACGCACCGCACAGCCTGCTCGCCGTGACGTTCACCAACAAAGCCGCCCGCGAAATGCGCAGCCGTATCGAAACTTTGCTGGACATGTCGGCGCACAGCTTGTGGATAGGCACCTTCCACGGTTTGGCGCACCGCCTATTACGCCGCCACACGATCGAGGCACGCTTGCCGGACAGCTTCCAAGTCATGGATTCGGCTGACCAGTTGCGCGTCATCAAACGGATATTGGTGTCACTGGGTTACGATGAGGCCAAATGGCCCGCCAAACAAATACAGTGGCATATCAACGCGCAAAAAGACGAAGGCATCCGTGCCCGCCACACCGCCGATGTCGGCGATGTGTACCAGCGCACGATGCTACAAATTTACCTCGCTTACGAACAACTGTGCGACCGCTCCGGCCTAGTTGATTTTGCCGAATTGCTGCTCCGCGCCCATGAATTGCTGCGCGACAACCCCGACGTGTTGGCGCATTACCGCCAACGTTTCCAGCATGTCCATGTCGACGAGTTCCAAGACACCAACAGCATCCAATACGCGTGGTTGCGGCTGTTGACGCAGGATGCCAACAACCTGTTCGTGGTCGGCGACGATGACCAATCCATTTACGGCTGGCGCGGCGCGAAAATCGAAAACATCTACCGCTTCCAAAAAGACAATCCGGGACACCAAGTCATCAAGCTCGAACAAAATTACCGCTCAAGCGGCAACATCCTCGCCGCCGCCAACAAAATCATCGCCAACAACAGCGGGCGTATAGGCAAGGAATTGTGGACGGAATCCGGCACGGGCGAGCCGATTTTGCTGTACGTCGCCTTCAACGAACAGGATGAAGCCTATTTTGTCGTCGAACGCATCCGCGCCTGGGTCAACGACGGCGGGATGCGCAGCGACGTGGCTATTTTGTACCGCTCCAACGCCCAATCACGGCAATTTGAAGAACGCCTGATGCAAGCCGGGATGCCTTACCGAGTCTACGGCGGCTTGCGCTTTTTTGACCGCGCCGAAATCAAGACCGCCCTCGCCTATTTGCGCCTGCTGGCCAACCGCCATGACGACGCCTCGTTCGAACGTGTCATCAACACACCCACGCGCGGTATCGGCGCGAAATCCCTGGATGACATCCGCAACCTTGCCCGCGGGCAAACCACATCGCTCTGGTCGGCCGCGATTTTATTGCTGCAAAGCGGGCAACTGTCGGCCCGCGCCGCCAACGCCTTGAACGGCTTCCTGTTGCTGATCAAAAAACTGGGCGACGACACGGCGGATTCCACCCTGCATGAAAAAGTCAAAACCGTCATTGAAAGCAGCGGCCTGAAAGGTTTTTACGAAAAGGACAAGGACAAAGGTGACGAGAAAGTCGAAAACTTGGAGGAGTTGGTCAACGCCGCCCGCCATTTTGAAACCGCCAACCTGCCGGACGACGAGGACAACTTCACCGAATTGGACCGCTTCCTGTCCCACGCCGCGCTGGAATCCGGCGACATGCAAGCGGAAGAATTTGAAGACTGTGTGCAACTGATGACCCTGCATTCCGCCAAGGGCCTGGAATTTAAGCTGGTGTTTTTGGTGGGCTTGGAAGAAGGGCTGTTCCCGTCGCAACAGTCCGTTGATGACATCGCCCGTTTGGAAGAAGAACGCCGCCTCTGCTACGTCGGCATCACCCGCGCCATGCGCCAGCTTTACATCACTTACAGCGAATCGCGGCAATTGTACGGGCGCGAAAGCTACCCCAGGCCGTCGCGCTTCCTGCGTGAAATACCCGCCGACACCATCCAGGAAGTGCGGCAACGGGCGCAAGTGCAACGTCCGGTCGCCCACATCAACGTCGCCGCCAAACCCGCGGTGTTGACCGAAGGCCATAGTTTCAAGGCCGGAGAAAAAGTCAAACACGAAAAATTTGGCATCGGCACGATCTTGCAAACCGAAGGCGAAGGCGCGAAGGAGCGGGTGCAGATCAAATTCCCCGAAGGCCCTAAATGGCTGATGCTGGCATTTGCCAAATTGGAAAAGGTTTGATTTTAGTGTCCACGAAAGATACGAAAAGCACGAAAAAAGCGAGTAGCCCGTATACAGCGATAGCGGAATACGGGGTTCGGAACCGCATAATACCCAATTCCGAAAACCCCGTGCCGGAACAGCACGGTTAAATACGGCATATCGTTGCCGAAAAAACCCGTATTCCGTTTTACTCCATACGGGCTACTCGCTACTTGCTGACACCTTGCGGGTTTTATTGAACGGTATCTGGATTTGTACCCTGATTTATATTAACAAATCGCCTAATCCACGCATCATTCTCTGATGCCCTCTCTGCTTCCCACCCATCCTGCAAATCAAATAATTCATCAAGAGAGGCATCCCTTTGTATTAAGTGTCCTATGCCCACAAGATGACCTTTACCATCATGATCATATTGTCCACAAAGACACTGCCAGTCTCCTTCATCGTGAATGACTAACAGAATTGGTCTTGTGTTTTCGAAAATGTGTGGACATATAAACACACCAAGATTAGATATAAATTTCATTTAAAGCCCCGCTTTATTTTTGATTCTAGCCTGGTAGGGTGGGCAACGCTTTTTTGCCCACCGTTACATTGCGAATTTGTTTTGCGTGGGCACGAACAGCATGTGCCCACCCTACTTGGCTGAAGGTAGCTCCATCCACCAGCAAGGTAGCCCGTATGCAGCGATAGCGAAATACGGGGTCTCGAAACCGCACAATTCCCAATTTCAAACACCC